>Ga0299912_10003593_pt1 | contig 12657 bp, 10 predicted proteins | sample RVTome_2_FD_207667 | JGI IMG/M metagenome (GOLD analysis project Ga0299912, IMG submission 207667) | Soil microbial communities from uranium-contaminated site in the Upper Colorado River Basin, Wyoming, United States - RVT95D214 (version 2) ... | reverse complement strand
GGGTGCCTATCGTTTTCACAGGTACGGGGTGGAAACCCAAAGAGATGGTGGTGGTGGATATGGTCCTCCCTCCGGGGATGCAAATGCAAGGGGTCAAACCTGGAGAGGATGTTGGGATTGCCTATGGGGAAGCAGATGACACAGGCAATTTCAAAGGAGAGGTTCCTGGCAGCGCAAAATTGAACACCTTCTTTCGGGTGGGATACACTCTTATTCTGTCTATCGATCCAAAAACCCTCAATCCCATTCCTCCTGGAGTCTATACGATAAAAGCATCAGGAGCGGACTCTGGAGCTTTGGCAACCACGACATTGGAATTTGTTGCACCCATCAAGAAATAGGAAATTCTAAATTCGAAGCACGAAATTCGAAATAAGCACGAATGTTCTAAATCCAAATGTCCTAAACCAAAAGAAAGTTTAGAATTTCGATATTAGGATTTGTTTCGGATTTCGAAATTCGGATTTCGAATTTATCAGGGTTTCTATTATCTCGAATTAGAGAAACAATTGAGGGAGACAAGTGCTTCGTCTCAACAACATTGAGGTTATCTACAGTAATGTGATCCTGGTCCTGAAAGGGGTCTCCCTTGAAGTGCCTGACGGAAAGATCATCTCATTATTGGGCGCCAATGGGGCGGGGAAGACGACTACCCTGAAATCCATTTAAGGAGTCCTCTATACAGAATTGGGTGAGGTCACGGATGGAAGCATTGAGTTTGATGGAAAGAGAATAAATGGAAAAGCTCCGGAGGAGATCGTTCAGATGGGAATTGTTCAGGTAATGGAAGGCCGCCGCCTGTTTGAACATCTCACCGTGGAAGAGAACCTTTGGGTGGGAGCCTATGCCCGAAAAGATAAAGAGGGAATTCTAAAAGACCTTGATTTGGTCTACCACTACTTCCCAAGGCTTAAAGACCTCCGAAGACAGGTGAGCGGCTATCTCTCCGGTGGAGAAAGACAGATGCTCGTGATGGGCCGTGCCCTGATGTCTCATCCAAAGGTAATGCTTCTCGATGAGCCCTCTCTTGGGCTCAGCCCCCTTCTCGTGAAAGATATTTTCGAGGTCATCAAAAAGATCAATCGAGAGGAGAAGACATCGATTCTCCTGGTGGAGCAGAATGCAAAGATCGCTCTTTCCACATCAGATTTTGGTTACATCATGGAGAATGGCCGGGTTGTTTTAGATGGGCCATCTCCCAAATTGAAGGAGAATGAGGATATCAAGGAGTTTTATCTCGGCCTAAGCCAGGTGGGAAAACGAAAAAGCTTTCGGGAGGTGAAACACTACCGAAGAAGAAAGAGATGGCTGTCCTGATGGTGACGAGGAGGTAAAAAATGAAGCATATTTTAAGAGGTTTGATATTATTGACAACTCTGTTTTTTCTCATCCAGTTTTCGACAGCCTGTTCTCCTAAAAAAGTGAGCATGGAGCCTCCGAAATCTTATAAGTCCTACCTCACAAGCATCAACCCGGATTTCATGGTGAAACCGGATAAAGCCTATCAATGGCACCGATATAAGGATAAGGGAGGCCCTACCCATTCAGGGGATGCGTCCTGGCAAAGATTCATAACCTTTTTGGAAAAAGAATTGGAAAAGTACGGTGTGGTTGATATCACCAGAAATAAGTGGACTTATGATCGCTGGTATACCTCGGAGTGGCCGGAGGATAAGAATTGGACGCTTATCTCTGACGGGACCCCGGTCAAAGTCGCTCACTACGGCGCTTATTCAGGATCAACAGGGCCCAATGGCATTGCGGCGGAACTAATCTATTACAATCCCATTTTCCCTCCAGCATCCATTAAGGGGAAAATTGCGGTTTTTACCACAGCGCCCCACCCCAACCCTCCATTAGATAAGGGCTATCAAACATGGTTTACAATTAATGATTACGAATATCTCTCCGATCCTGAAACATTTACCCCCATGCATACAAAGGTTCCTGTCAATGAAACTGTAAGTTTTGACATTTGGTGGCAACTCCGCCAGACCATAAGGATCATTGATACGTTAAAGAAAGGTCAGGCGGCCGGAGGGATCATCACTTTCGATGGTTCATACGACCGGATTGCCGGGCTGTATACCTTTCCTGTGCCGGTTCCCTATAACGCACCTACCCTCTTGCTTGATCGGGTCGCAGGCAAGAAGGTCTTGGAAGATGCCAAGAATGGGAGAAAGGCAACCTTGAAATTACTGGCAAAGATAGAAAAGACAGAGACCTACCAACTGATTGGATATTTGCCCGGAAAGAATTACGGTAAACCATCTGACGAAAAGATTGTTCTGACTACGCACACCGATGGTCCTGGTATCTCACAAGATAATGGAGCCTTCGGGATTTTAGGGATTGTGGCCTATTTCTCTCACATTCCCCAAGCGGAGAGGCCGAAGACATTGATGATCTTCTTGGATAATCGGCATTACATGCCGGGGATGGAGAAGGGATTTGAAAAGGAAGACTGGTTTACGAAATATCCGGAATCGAAAAAGTCTATCGTAGCCCTCATCGGAACAGAACATCTGGGCCAAATCGAATATAAGGAAGAGGGGAACGCATTTCTGCCCACGGGAAAGGTTGAGCCTTCTTTCCTGTGGACTCGAAATAACCCGTTGCTCATAAAGATGGCGATCAAGGCGGTAAAAGATAATAAATGGCCCAGGGTCATGGTTCAATGTGTCGAGAAGCCAGGGATTCATGGCGGGCCGCAAGGGGTATGGTACGGGATGGGAAAAATTGCCCTGGATTGGAACATCCCGGGGTTTGCCACAATGGGAAGCCAGGGAGCCTATTGGGCAACCACCGCCCGGATAAATAAATTTGATAAAAAGTTATTTTATACTCAAGTGGCAACGATGGTCCAACTCACGGGTGAATTGATGCAGGTAGATCTTCGTTAAATCTGACCATTGCTCGGCGACCCCTCTCCCCACTGGAGAGAGGGAGGGGATGAGGGGTGTAAACTACGAACTTTTTTTAAACCGGCTCCAATACAATTGTAATCTTGCCGTCTGGAAGGGTAAAGGGCGAGGCCTTCATCTTCATCCCCACCTTGATCTTCTTAACATCCATTTTGGGTATCCAACCCATTACCGGCAACCCCTTCTCCACCTCCAGAATCCCAATCGGACAGGGTTCAAATTGAATGCTTGAAAAGGGCATCAGGGGTTGTCGTACGGCAAAATGCTCAGGAGGGACATGAATCTTCGTAAAGGTGAGCAGTTTTCCCTCCGTCTTAATTTCTTTCCACTCCATGTCACTTCCCATACAGGACGGGCAATCAGCCTGCGGAGGATAGTACTGCTTTCCGCACTTCTTGCAGAGGGTAGACATAATCTTTCCCCCTGCCAAATCATCCGCAAACCGATTTACCTTTGTCTGGCTGATGAAAAGAGAAAAATTTTTAAACTCCATTTTACTGCCTCCTGAAAATATGAATGAATGACACCTGTCCGGATCCGCCCACATTGTGAGTCAGGCCGATCTCCGCATTTTTCACCTGCCTCTGGTCCGCTTCTCCTCTTAACTGTTTCGTAATTTCGATAGCCATGGAAACGCCCGTAGCTCCGAGAGGATGACCCTTTGACTTCAATCCGCCATCGACATTGACCGGAATTCGGCCTCCCACATAGGTCTCCTTCGCCTCAATCAACTTCCCTCCCTCTCCCTTCTCACAGAACCCGAGGTCTTCATAAGCCACCACTTCCGCAATGGTAAAACAGTCGTGGACCGTTGCAACATCAATATCCGAAGGCCCTACCCCAGCCATTTTGTAAGCTATTCTGGCCGCTTCGCGGGTGGCCCCAAGAGAGGTCAATGATTTCCTGTCGCCGAGCCTCATCGCATCTGTTCCGCAACCCAGGCCGGCAACCCAGACCGGTTTCTTTGAAATCGATTTTGCCTTTTCTTCCGAAGCAAGGAGGATGGCGGCTGCTCCATCGGTAATCAGACTGCAATCATAAAGCTTGAGCGGATAGGCGACAGTAAAGGAGGTAACCGCCTTTTCCAGCGTGATCTCCTTTTGCATCTGGGCATATGGGTTGAGGCTTCCGTAATAATGGTTCTTGACCGCCACCCTGGCCAGCTGCTCTTCCGTCGTTCCATACTCAGCCATATGGGCATTGGCGATCATGGCATAGTAACCCGGAAAGGTTGTTCCGAAGGAATACTCCCAGGTCGCATCGCCTGCACGGCCCATGATCTCCGTGGCCGTGCTCGTAGGAATCTCTGTCATCTTCTCTACACCGACCACTAAAACGACATCCGCCAGGCCGGAGACGATATTCATCCACCCTGTTCTTAAGGCAGCGCTCCCGGTGGCACATGCGGCTTCAACTCGAAAATTGGGTTTGGGATGAAAACCGATATAGTCATGGACCTGGGCAGAGGGCTGAATACCGAACGAGAATTCATCCCCAGCCACACCGGTGACCATGCTGTCCACTTCTTTTAAAGTTATCCCGGAGTCATCCAGACAGGCTTTCACCGCCTCAAAGACCAGCTCCCGGAGGGAAGCATCCGATCTCACCCCGAACTTTCCGTGTCCGATTCCAACAATGCCTACTTTTTTCATACTCTCTCTATCCTTTCTTTCCGATGACCGCACTGGCGATCGTATTCTTCTGAATCTCTCTTGTCCCTTCGTAGATTTCCGTAATTCGAGCATCACGATAATATCGTTCCACTTCATATTCTAACATGTAACCGCCATGAATCTGGATCGCCTCTTGGGCCACTCCCACGGCTACCCTTCCCGCATACATCTTGGCCATTGAGGTCCATTTCGGTTCGATCCTGCCCAGGTCAAAATTCCAGCCTGCCTTATAGACCAGGCATCTTGCCGCTTCAATCATGGTCGCCATGTCTGCCAATTTGTGCTGGGTCACCTGGAACTCCGCCAATGTCTGACCAAACTGTTTCCTTCTCTTGGCATAATCGAGGGCCCGATCAAATTCTCCCTTAGCAAATTCTTCAGCGGCCTTCTGGATTTCCTTCTGCTCCGCAGTCAGATCAAAATTCACGCTTTTCCCTCTACTTAATCGGTGAGTCCCTTCAACAGGTGTCTAATATCACAAAAATAATGGATGGTTGTCAACTATTTTGTGAAATATTTCTTACCCTACTCATCACCCTCCTCTCTTTAAGACTATATTACTTGAGCGTTAACGCTATAAAAAAGCAGAGCCATTGCTGACTCTGCTTTTCATGATGTTATTTTCCCTATTTCACTCCCAAACTTCTCAACTCACAGAACGCCCTCGTCGACTTTTTGAGCCAATGGTTTATGGTGCAGTACATGCCCAAGGGAGAGGATCATCCCAAATTATTACAGGACTTAAATATTGGTGTCTAACTGGAGTAAATTGACAACCGTATTTCGGATCGGCGACAACTGAGGGTGTAAGGACATCGTCGCCAGCAGGCTTAGTACCATTTTCTACCCAGTTTACAAGATCGGCGAAAGCGACTTCTTGTTCTGCCGTAGTGAACCCGCAGTGGATAATGTCTCGGATGATCCTTTGAACCAGCAGGTCCGATTTTCCTTTTTCAGCCACCCGTTGGGCATAAATCTGCTCCATCAAGAATGGCACGAAAAGGTCACCAACGGTATGAAGACTTAACACCGGGATTTTGATATCGCCCGAAATCGAGGGAATGTTGGCCAGCCCACTGGGGTGTCTTCCCTGAGGATCGGCCGCTACGCGGAGGACCTCAGCGTTAAGCAGAATCTCCTCTGCAGAGAGTGCCGGATCATCATCCAACTGGTAAACCCTGTCCGTGTTGTCGTTAACAATGCCGGGAACCAGATTACTCCTGGTGTCATATGAAATACCCTGACCGAAAAGGAAATTCGCATTGTATAAAGAATATGTGAAGGCTTGATTAAATAATGGTCTCTCGCCTCCAGAAAAATATTTAGTGGCGGTTCGGAGCATAACCCCATCTGAGCTCAGGGTATATGGGAAGCCGGGAGCCGCACCCCCCAACTCCAATTTCATTTGCGGCACGTTAACCGTTGTGTAGTCCAGGGGAAAGGGATAGCCGACATTGGTTTCCGTCAACCACTGGGCAACGACCTGGTAGTCCAAGAAGTAATCAAACAGTTCATTATCACCCATGACACCGCACATGGGCAGGGCTCCATCAAAGCTCTTAGGATACTGCTCAATGGCCACACCTGTTATGTGCCCACCCATGGAATGCCCAATGATGTATGTACGTTTCGGCTTGCCCACCAAGCCATTGAAGAATTTCGCCAGTGCGTGAGTATCCATTACTCCGGCTTTTACATCGTAAGAATTTGTCCTATAACTGGATGCTGCCCAGGCAAATCCGTTATTGATCAGGTACTGGCGGATACTAGGGTTGGAGACCGTAAGTTCCAGTCCTGTTCCTCTGTAGCCGTGACAGTAAAGAACGAGGGCGCCGTTCCAATTCTTTGGAACCTCGACACGATAACCGGCACCCGTGTGTATGCCCCAATACCGATCCGTTGTCGTGCCAGGGAGTGCATTAAATGGCAGCTTTGTCTCGTCCACATAGTAATTGGATGGGGGGTTGCCTGCAAGAACAATACTGCCTCCGGAAGCAAAGCTCAATAAGAGCGCTATGGCCACCCAAATTATCAGTTTTTTCATGGTGTTTTCCTCCATTATTGATGTAAGTTGGAATCAGAATAAGTTATTTTTGAGAGCCTAATTTTTTGAAACTTTTCCAATGGTTACTAAAAGGAGTTAAACACGAAGCCTCTGAGCGGGTATTATAACCCTCTCAGAGGCTTCGTATCGCCAACTTCTGATATTGCCACCTTTTCATCATGCTACCCAAAAGGTTATTGGTCAGGATGGGATGCTTTTTAGTGAGGGAAACTTCACGATTTGAATGATAGCAAAATCATAAATTCTGTCAAGAGGATTTTTGTCTTCCCGCGATTTAGATTTTCAGACACAGATTGTAAAGAAACACCATATCTTTTAGGTGTTTCCGATCTAACAGTGTAAACACAGATTATCAGGATAAAATGAACGACTACTGCCTGGAAAGCGGTAGTTGTTCACTAAACAGGCAAAGTTGGTATTGCCACGCTACTTGCAGGGGCTCGGTTTGGCTTTCTTGCATTCATCCCAGCTGTTGATGTCCTGGAAGTAGGCGTTGGGCATGACCAAGACGCGGTGACCCTCAGACGCCCAGTTGGGGATGTTCATGGTCTGCGGCAACGTCGGGTACTTTCCCGGCTCGTTCGTCAAGGTGATCGTCCCATCCGGTGGATCAGTCGCGGGCATCCAGATGTCTACAGCCGTCTGGAAGGCCTGCGTGTAGAACCACGGTATCAAATTCAGGGTCGAAATCTTATCGGGCGCGATTACGGGGTCATTAAGATCAGGGCCTGCGTCTGCCGTATGTATTCCGAGTCTGTTGGTCCGCGGGGCGATATTCGGCTTGCTCAGTATGTTGAGCGTCGGCGGCGTCGGATTAACCGGATCGTCATTCCAGGCCGGACTATTGGTGGTGACCCACAGGGTGTCGTTCTCGCTCGCCGCACCGGTCAGATAGTCAAAGTACCTGAGAACGATAAAAGAGGTGTGATCCGGGCTCTTCGGCGTGTGGGCGACGAGGGCGGAGTCAACCGGTGATACGAGCAGCCGGATCAGGTAGTTGCTTCGAATGAATGGCTGGAAGTAGTAGTGGGTGATGTAATCGACGTCTGTGCGGATCAGTGTGAATTCGTAGTGCTTCTTTCCATTGACGTTGATGGGACCAAACTCGCCATCCGCCCCGATCACCATGACTTTCTTCGGAACAGCGGAGATCCTGTGGCCCGTTTCGCCATCGACCTCCCAGAGCTGCAGCGTTGTCCCCTCCGCAGCGGTGTTCGCCGGGAAGAAGATCACCCTTCCGCCGATGTCAACCTGACCCGGAGGCTCCGGAAGGACGAGTGTTGTCTTGGGCTCTTTGCCAGTGAAGAACTTGTACTGCACGGCGAATGACTCAGGGGCTGTCACACATTGAGTGTGCTGGAACTGCGGGAAGTTGACATTGATCGGCCCCAGTGAGCCGGTTTGAGATATGTTCATACAGTTCACTGGCACAGGATTCCCCGGGCAATTCAGGCCTTTGGCACCATCGATGTTGATATACTTGGCGACCCGGGCGCTCCGCTCCGGCGAGTTGTTCAGGTAGCCGACCATCATAGTTGTGCCGAACGAATGCGCGACCACGTAGATCTGACTGTCGCCGGTCTCGGCCATAACCTCATCGAAAAAAGCATCCAGCATTGGATACAGGGTCGTCGGAGACGACGAGGTGCGGTCGATTCCTGTCACTAAGTTGGGATAGTTGTTACTGTCCCATCGCATGGCCTGGAGCTCGTACTGGGCCGCCGAACCCGCTCCGCCGTGCACGAAGACGATGGGCAGCATGGGTTCCCCGGCGCTGGTCAAGGTTGGTGCCAATGATCCGGCAAAGAATATGCCGGTTAGCACAAAAACAAACATAGCAATAGAACTGAATCGCCGAAGTTTCATGACTGTTTCCTCCTTTCGGATAATAGGTCGGTGGTAATCATTTTAGCCCCCTTTATTCCCTCCTCGGTCCTCCTTTTTGAGAAATCTGTCTTTGAATTCCAATCTCGGGCCTTTACCCATTGGTCAGAGTTCTTCATTCACCTCCTTTTTTGATATTGATAAGACCTTACCTTAGGTTGGGTTGAATATATAAAAGATGTTTAGATCAGGTTTTAGGGCGCGCCCCATACAGTTCCTTGACCTTTGGCCGGTCGATGGAACCATCCCCCTTTTTAGGGAGAGCATCAACGTATTGAACATAGCCTGGTTTTTTATAGCGGGCAATCTTTCCCGCTACAAAATCAATCAGTTCCTGTTCCGTTAATTTGGCCTTCGATTTAAGGACACAGACTGCCTTGATTCCTTCCCCAAACTTGGGATCGGGCACTCCGATGACTGAAACTTCACTGACGCCTGGATGTTCAAGGATCACTTTCTCCACCTCGACAGGATAGACATTTTCACCGCCGGGTTTGATCAGCTCCTTTTCGGCCTTTCTGCCCGCAAACCAGAGAAATCCGTCTTCATCCAGCCGGCCTGCATCGCCGGTATGGTGCCAGCCATCACGAAAGGTATGGCGTGTCAGCTCTTCTTCTCCCCAGTAGCCGTGAAAGATCATGGGGCTCTGAATTAAAATCTCCCCCACTTTTCCCGTTTCAACCTCCTGATCAAATTCATCTATAATCTTCACATTAATAAGGGGGCTCGGTTTCCCTGCGCAGCCGGGCCTTTCCCGGTTTGCGCAGACGCAGGTCAAGCCCATCGTTTCCGTCTGCCCATAGATCAGCCAGAACTGGCCATGACCCAGGCTTTCAAACCTCTTGACCGTCTCGGGCAATTCGATGCCCAGCACATGTTTGATGGAGGAGAGGCTGTACTCTCCTTTTGCCGCCTCGTCGAGTAACTGGAGCAGGATGGGCGGAAAGTCTCCGATGACGGTCACTTTCTCTTCGTGGATCGTCTTTAAGGCAACTCTCGGATCATATTTTGACATGATCAGATTTCTCCCCCCCACATGCATAATCGTCAGGGACGCCATCATCCCCGCAATGTGAAACAGGGGGAGAATGTTGAGGTAGGAGTCCTCAGGAGAAAGGCCGAAGAGTCCGATGCCCTGAATGGAACAGGCGATCAGATTATGATGGCTGATGATGGCCCCGCGGGGTTTCCCCTGGACGGCTGCCGTATGCATTATGATGTAAGGATCGTCCCCGCTTAGGTCAACAGCTTTAGCCGGTTGGCCCTTTAAAAGCGAATCAAAAGGTTCGAACGCCCCTCCCCCCGGTCCAAACGTAACATACTCTCTCAGAGATGGACAGACAGGCCGTAGGTCTGAAATGGTCTTTTCAAAATCAGGGTCAACGCATATCATGACCGGTTCTGTATTGGTAAGATTGTGGGCAACCTCGTCATTGGACAGACGAAAATTGATAGGTACCATGATGGCCCCTGAAGCAGCGATGCCTCCTATCAGAGTTAAATATTGAGGGTAATTCTTCGCGAGAACGGCAACACGATCCCCCTTTTTAACCCCTTTGCGATTTAACGATCCAGCCAGGATATTGACCTGATCAAAGAGTTCTCCGAAAGTGATCCGCTGACTCTCTGTCTGGATGGCCGTCCGGTTTCTATAAATTTTTCCGTTCCTCTTAAAAAGATCGTATACGGTAAAGCTTTGTACTGTCATTCTTTTTCCCCCTTCATTCGGATACTTTTCTACGTTCTTCTTCCCTCAGTTCCCTTCGCAAGAATTTCCCCACCTTCGATTTAGGTAACATATCCCGAAACTCGATATACTGAGGAACCTTGTAGGGAGCCAACCTTTCCTTACACCATTTGGTGAGTTCGAACCCGCTGATCCCTTTAATATCTTCCTTGAGGACAACAAAGGCCTTGATGCGCTCTCCCACCTTCTCGTCCGCGATGCCCACCACACTGGCCGCTATGACCGCGGGATGCTCTTGAAGCACTCTTTCGACTTCAGCCGCCGCAATCCGGTACCCTTTATGCTTGATCAAATCCACAGACCGGTCACGGAAGTAGAGCCAGTTGTTCTGGTCGATCTCCACAACATCCTTTGTGCGGTACCATATCTCCCCATCGACATTGATGAAACATTTTTCAGTTTCTTCGGGTTTATTCCAATAAGACTTGACGGCATAGGGAGAAGTCGCCAACAATTCGCCCGGCTCACCCTGGGGGACCGGTTCCAATGTATCCGGGTCCACTAATCGAAACTTACTTCCAGGTGAAATTTTCCCTGCTGCACCCTCCGGAGGGATCCCATCCCTCGCATAGCTTAGAGAAATAGCGGCACAAAGCTCCGTGGCTCCGTAACCCTGATAAAGGGGAATGCCAAACTTTTTATACCACCGATTCGCAACCTCTGTAGGGAGGACATCACCACCCGTGCCGCAATATTTAAGGGAACTTAGGTCGTAGTAGTCTAATCGGTCATGTTCCAGAATCATTCGATACATCGCTGGAACGGCAAACATGCGTGTCACCTTGTATCTTTGAATATGATTAAACATCGCATCGAGAACAACTCGAGGCATGACGATTAAAGGCTCACCGGTGATCAGGAGGGGCGTCATGCCATCCATCTGGCCGATGACATGATAGAGAGGGGCTGATAGCAGGGATATTCCTTCCCCCAAAGGCACGACGGACTCAGCCGTCTTGGCCCATTCGTCAACTCTGTAGAGAAAAAGCCCCGCGGATAGAGGCACTCCTTTTGGAAATCCGGTGGTGCCACCGGTGTAGAGCATGACGGCCGTTTCTTCGGGCTTTCCCTGGAAAGGGGGAAGGGAGGCAGGTGTGCCTGCCTTCAACACATCCCGAAAGGAGATAAAATCCCTGCCTTTTGGGATTTTCCCCATCGGAATTCTGCCAAAGCCTTTTCCGAAATACCTCTTCCACAAGGGGAGAAGGTCAACCATATTCGTAAAAATGATCTTCCGGATGGGAGATTCTTTGAGGATATCAACGACATAACTGAGATTGGTGTCCATGCAGAAGATGATTTCCGCTCCCACATCATTCGCCATATATCGGATGTCGTAGGCTGTATACACGGGAGCGACCATCACGGGAACGGCTTCGAGGCGCTGGAGGGCAAGCCAGGCGATGATCGTCTGAGGGAGATTATAAAGATAGACAATGACTCTTGCTCCCTTCTCCACTCCTGATTCATAGAGGCCGGCCGCCAATCGCATCACCATTGAGTGAAGCTCGGAAAAAGTATATTTCTCTCCGAGGAAGACCAAGGCTGTCTTATCCGGAGACCGCTTAACCACCTCTTCAAAACATTTGTAAGTTGTATCAGCTCCTAAGCTGATCATCCGCTGCCTCCGCTTACACTCCCATGAAGGAGGATCTCACCTCCGGGTTCTCCCTCAGCTCCTGACCGGTTCCCTGCAGGGTGAGCATTCCATTCTCGATGATATATCCGCGATCCACAATGGGCAGAAGAGGCCTGGCAAATTGTTCCGCCACCAGAACCGTAATCCCTTCCTTATGGATCTGTTTGATCGCCTGGATCAGACTGTTCTGCATCGCGGGGCTGAGCCCTAACAGAGGCTCATCCAGAAGCAGTAATTTCGGTTTGGTCATCAAAGCCATCCCGATGGACAGCATCTGCTGCTCCCCTCCGCTACAGAACCCGGCCCTCCTTTTCTTCAGCTCCTTCAGGGGAGGAAAGATATTATAGACAAAGTCGTAGGTCTTCCCGATTTCTCTGTCCCTCCGCAAATAAGTGCTGATCCTCAGATTTTCCTCGATATCACTGTCGGGAAAGATGGGATGCCTCTCCCGGCTCAAGGCAATTCCCTTGCGGATGCGGAGGCTTGGTTTGGCTGAGAGGATTTCCTCTCCTTCAAACCGGATTTCTCCCATGATCGTGATCCTTTCCCCTCCCTTTCGCTCTTCCTTCACCTTCATATCGATAATCAGACCCGAGATCGTATTCATCAGGGTCGTCTTTCCAGCGCTATTCGATCCCAGGGCGCTTACAATCTCTCCCCGATAGACATTGAGGCTCAGGTCATTTAATGCCAAAGCATTCTCAAAAAAAACCATCAGATTCTTT
>Ga0299912_10003592_pt1 | contig 12659 bp, 14 predicted proteins | sample RVTome_2_FD_207667 | JGI IMG/M metagenome (GOLD analysis project Ga0299912, IMG submission 207667) | Soil microbial communities from uranium-contaminated site in the Upper Colorado River Basin, Wyoming, United States - RVT95D214 (version 2) ... | reverse complement strand
AAACGCCTCTTCACTTGAACCCCTGAATCCTCGAATCCTTGAACCCTAAATCCATACAAATCTTTGAAAGGGGTTGATGAAGAATGAATAAAAAAGGGGTTACATTAATTGAGTTAATTGTGGTGATGGTGATTATTGCTATTGGAGCTGCATTAATTGCTCCCAATATTGGGGCCTGGTTGCCTAATTACCGACTGAGAAGTGCAACCAGAGATTTAGTGTCTACCATGAGAACAGCCCAGATGAAGGCAGTTTCTACGAATACTGCCTATAGCGTGGTTTTTGTTGGAGCTAATTCATACCAAGTTGTCCCTGGAGGAATCCTCAATAATCTGCCGAATGGAGTAGAATTTGAGAACAACACATTTCCTGGAGCCACTGTCCAATTTAATACGGATTCCACAAGTTCTGGTGGAGGGGTAACATTGAAGAATGTAAAGCAAAAGAAGAGAATCACTATCACATCTGTCACCGGGAGAATAAAGATTGATTAAAATCATTAGAAAACAAACCGGTTTTTCACTAATCGAGGTCGTGGCCGGTTTGATCATTTTGGCCATAGGCCTTCTTGGAATTGCCGCGATGCAAATCACTGCAACAAAGGGTAGCTTTTTCAGTAGTAATGTAACACAGGCTAATTGTTTTGCCCAAGATAAATTGGAGTACTTGAAAAATCTACCTTATAACGCTTCAAATTTAAGTACTGGACAATACAATGAAGGCAAGATATCAACTACCATCTTTTCAAGGGAGTATGATGTTGCGGAAGATATTGGAAATTCAATGAAGATGATTACCGTTACTGTTCAATGGACAGATCGAGGAAATCACGGTATTTCTTTCTCAACGATCAGGTCAAAATAATGGGCTGGAGTGTTATTAGAAAGAAGAAGGGGTTGACGCTTGTAGAATTACTCATCGCTTTGGTGTTGAGCAGTATTCTTATTGCCGCTTTGTATCGAGTCTTTATCAGTCAACAAAGAATCTATATGGTTCAAGATCAAGTGGCGGATATACAGCAAAATGTTAGGATCGCCATTGGTCAAATGACAAAAGAGATCAGAATGGCTGGATATGGGGGCAATATTTTGGATATTTTTGATAATATCAATGGTTTTTCTAACATCGTCACGCCAGCGAATAACTCAATCACCATCCTCTTGGCGGATCAGGTAGGAGTATTAAAACAAAACGCAATGAAAGGCAATAATCAGCTGAAAGTAACCAATGCAAGTATATTTAATACAGATAAAAAGAAATACATGTGCCTTAATGGTCTGAATAATTATTTAATCCAAGGTGTTATAACAGACACAATTACCTTGACCGCTTCTTTAGCAGAGGACCACATTATCAACGAACCTGTCTATTTAGTCAAAGCGATCACTTATAGCCTTGGTCTCAGTGGTGGCAAAATCGCGCTGCGAAGAAACGAGAATACAGGTGGTGGTGCCCAACCTTTGGCCGAAAATATGGAAAGCCTTCAATTCACCTATTTTGATTCAGATGGAAATATGACTGCGAACCCACCAGATATTCGAATGATTGGAGTGAAGGTCACGGTAAAAACAAATATGCCAGACCCTGACTATAAAGGAAAAGATGGATATCGAAGAAGGATATTATCCTCTAATATTAAAGTGCGGAATATGGGATTATAACCATTTCATACATGGGATGGGGAAAGTGAAACTAAAAGGATCAAAAGATGAAAAGGGGATTGCCTTAGTATTAGGGATGCTATTGCTCTTAATCCTGACGCTTATTGGGATTAGCGCTCTCAATAACAGCACATATGACATACTCATTTCTGGCAACGAAAGGGCATCTGTACAAGCCTTTTATGTTGCGGAGGCGGGGATAAACGAATTTATGGGCAGGTTTAGGGACGACGCAACAAATCATATACCTGACAACGATCCATCAAACCCTAAATGGAAAGTTTTCCTTGCCAAATATCCAGGGAAGGGGGCAACCCAAATAGATTATGTTTCTATGGATCCAAATTCTATCCCGAGTTTACAAAATCAATTAGATTTTGGAGTGGAACTAAAACATAAAATAGATGCTGCGAATCAAGTGGTTAAATATGGTGGGGCCCCAGTATATTTACTAAAGAGCTATGGGTTTACAGCAGATGGGGGAAGTAAAGTATTAGAAGTGGAACTAAGAAAAAGCCCTGGTTATGATCCCCCTGCTGCTCTTTATTCAGAGGTGCCTGTTCATATTCATGGAAGTTCAATTTATATAAATGGAAAGGATGGTTGTGGGTCAATCAATGATAAACCAGGCATTATTACCACCACCGCCTTGCCCATTACGGAATCGGGTGGTCCTTCCATAAACGGTTTACCCCCTAAAGTTACCCTAACAAGTAATCCACCTCCCACTAACCTGCCCATTAAGGAGATGTTAAATTATATAAAAGGCGATGCCAATTTCAAGTACAATTATAGTGGAGATCAGACATTAACTGGGTATTCTGATGGCTGGGGAACACCAACCAGTAGTGGTACGACTGTCCCCATAACATACACAGGACTGATGAATATTGTTTATTTCAATATGAGTGGGGACAAAACAATAAAGTTGGCTGGAGATTCCCACGGAGCAGGCATTCTCCTTGTCGAAGGGAATCTTGAGATTAATGGAGGGTTTACCTGGTATGGGGTTATTTTGGCCACCGGAGCAGTAAGCTTTACGGGGGGTGGAGAAAAGAATGTGACAGGTGGTATCATATCGGGAGAAAACACCGGAATTGAGATAGATATTGGGGGAAATTCAGGTATTATATCTTGCAGTGCAGTATCAAATAAATTAAAAGATATTATTCCTCCTTTAAAAATAACCCGATGGAGAGAAATATTCTAATTGTAAAGACTTAAAGAAACTCGTTCAAAGGTGATAAAACTTGTATTGGAGCCCGAATCTTGAAATAAAAAACTCGACTATCTAAAATCTATAAACAAGCATCGATATAAGCTTCGACAACGATAAACGTCAATTCTCTTAAAAGAGGGCAATTTTCGGAGACTTTATTTGCGGAGAAGCTTATCGATCCTCTCCTGTGCCTTTGAGAAGGAACGATCCAAGTTCAAAGCAAGGCTAAAAGTGTCAAGGGCCTCAGAGATCATCCCCTTCGCCTCATAGGCCAACCCCAAATTATAGTTGAGTCCAGCCAATTTCTCATTCGATAAGCCTCTTATTTCAGACGCTCTCTTATAGTACTCAATCGATTTATCATAATTTTTTTTGTCCATAAAACAGCTGCCAAGCATAATGTAGCAATCAAATTTTATCGAGGGATCTGAAGAAGCCAATTCAAATTCCGTTATGGCAAAGTCGAGAAGCTCCATCTCTTTATATGCAATTCCTAAATGGTAGTGTACCTCAGAATCTTTATCAGGGGGTGAGATTTCTGTTTCATGAGGCGACACCGAAGGAACATCCGGAAGAGGAGCTGATGTGGGGGGTTTTTCTATGGTAATCTCTTTTTCCGTAGGATATTGATATTCCGGAGTGACAGGTTCCGCTGGTCCGATCGTCTCGCGGGTTTCCTTATGCTCCTGTTGGTTTCCAATACTCTCGAGCGATTTCAATGCTTCCTGGTCATCGGGTTTGATCTCCAGGATACCCTGGTAGCTGCTTCTTGCGCTTCCTACCAGCCCTTCCTTTAAATATAATTTTGCTATCTTATGAAATGCTTCAACATATTTTGGATTTATTGAAAGAATCCTCTTATAGATTGAGATAGCTCGAAAATTCAGATCGTCTTCTGCGTAAAGGTCGGCCAACTTCAGGTACTCCTTTATTGCTTTTTCATTCTCGGCATTCTTTAAGTACAGATCTCCCAGCTTTAGATATAATCGTTTATCCTTGGGCGCGGCCTCAATGAGTCTCAGATACTCTTGAATCGCCTTATTCGACTGCCCTTTGAGGATATACCTTTGTGCAAGGGCTAATATCTTCTCTTTATCAAGTGCCAAAGTAACCCTCTCAAAAGCATTTTGTTCAAAATTATCCAATGAACTTGAAAAAGTCAAGTCTTTATAAAGAGATTTCTGCAAAATCCGCAACTTCATCAATCCCGATTCTGGAAATGATGATTCACTTGGGCGTGCCTCTGTTTCATCTTCCTCGCTCGCAGCATCCCTTTTTCTGTACTTTGGGTCCCGGTTTCTCTATAAAGCACCTTCGGGAACAATTTTCTGAATCTTCGTCAAAGCCGTAACCATATCACAACCCAAAAGAGGATCCCGCCGGTCCATTTCATCCAGATCAGGGTTACCTTCATTGGTTACGTAGAAAATGGAAGTTCTTGTCTATGGGTAAGGGTAAAGATGCCAGTTTGGCTGATAGGTTATGTTGTTGGTTCTTAAATCTTTAGCCCTCTCCTTTGCCTCTGGACCAAACGGACTTCCTATCCTTAACCCTGACCATTTTTATAGTTCGAGGAGGTGCCCCACCATGGGGCATTAGTTTGAAATATCTCTCCACCCAATCATGGATGTTCAATGGGTCGCTTAACGATGACATTCTCTTTGAGGGATCCATCTTGAACAAAGCCAAATCAGGTCTTCGAAACAGGAAATCAATTCTTAAAGCAAGTGTCAAAATGAACTGACCTATGTGCGTTGATGAAGAAATGGTAGATATTTTTTTTACCAATGGTAAAATATTGACCATTTCAAAAATCTTAATTATAATGAAAAATATCTATTTGACTCAGAACTATACGGACTTTTTGATGAATTAATTAATAAGGAATATTTACAAAAATTGGCACTTATTTTGCTTACTTACTAAGGTGTAAACATATAAGCAACACTCAAGAATTAACACTTCCTAAAGACTTCGAACATGTTAATGAATTTAAAGAAGGTTTTAATCGTCGATGACGAAGAGACTTTAACATGGAGCATGGCAAAAAGTCTCTCCAAGGATAAAGATAAATTTGAGGTGATCATCGCCAATAACGGGAGCGAAGCTATCAACTTGCTCAAAAAGAACGAGATTGATATCGTCATCTCTGATATACGAATGCCGGACATCAATGGTTTAGACCTCCTTGTAAGAATCAAGAAAGAATACCCTGAAACAAAGGTTATCATCATGACCGCATACGGATCTTCTGATGTTCAGAAAGAGGCGAATCGAAGAGGATCCCTTTTTTATGTGGAAAAGCCTTTTGAGATATCGGATATAAGAAAAATCATTATCGATTTGTTAGGTAAGAAGAAGGGATTCCAAGGGAAAGTATTTGGTCTCCAACTGACGGATATTATTCAAATGAATTGCCTCGGCCGATTAACTACTGCACTGATCGTTATCAAAGATGGGGAAAGGGGGGTCATTTATTTGAATGAGGGGGAGATCATTCATGCTGAATGCGGCGAGCAAAAAGGGGCGGATGCCTTTTACAGAATTTTGAGTTGGCAGGAAGGGGAGTTTGTTTCAAATACCGATATCACCTTACCAGCCCAGACCATCCATCAGAGTTGGGAACACTTGCTTATCGAAGCAATGAGAAGGAATGATGAAAATGGTTAAGAACGTTTTTGATGCATCGGGTGGGTAACGAGATAGCTGAAGATGAACATCGTCATCACAAAAAAGGATATAGAAAAAATAGACTCTTGTTTAAACAGGGTGATCTCTTCCTCGCTTGCTCACTCCGTGCTGTTGATTGATCGGTCGGGTCAGCTTATTGCCCACCATGGAAATACGCCAGGAATCGATATGCTATCTCTTTCTGCGCTCACGGCTGCCAATTTTGGAGCCACTGCTGAAATCGCCCGGATGTTGGGAGAAGAAGAATTCAGCATTTTATTTCACAAGGGAAGGAGTGAAAATGTCTATTTTTCGGCCATCGGTGAGCATGTGATTATGGTCACTCTTTTTGACGATAGAACCTCTTTGGGATTAATTCGGCTCCAAATTAATAAGATCGTTGGAGAGCTTTCGAAGATCCTTTCTTCCATTTTCGAAAAAGAGAAGGTCCCGATGATATGATCCATTCTGGCCTTCTTGAAGAGGTAAAAAAACTTTAATGCCTTTCATCAACTTCAGCAAAGACGAGATTCAATGTAAAATCGTATATTATGGTGCTGGGTTTTGCGGAAAGACCACCAATCTTCAATACATTTTTGGTCAAACGAAAGATGACATCAAAGGGAGAATGGTTTCTATCGATACGAAGGGAGACCGGACGCTATTTTTCGATTTCTTGTCTTTGAATTTAGGAAAAATTAAGGGGTTCGATATCCGGATTCAACTTTATACGGTCCCCGGACAAATACATTACGATGCGACCAGAAAATTGGTTTTGAAAGGAGTGGATGGGGTGGTTTTCGTCGGGGATTCATTAAAGGTTCAGAGAAAGAAAAATATTGAAAGCCTTATCAATTTGGCGAAAAATTTGGCAGAGAAGGGGATCAGCATTCGGACAATTCCGCTGGTGATCCAATATAACAAGCAGGATTTAGATGGAACAGATTCTGAACTTCTTCCCCTTGAGGTATTAGAAAAGGATCTCAATTCCATGTTGAAGGTGCCATCCTTTCCTGCCAGCGCTCTAAAGGGAAAAGGTGTTTTCGACACCTTAAGGGAGATTAGCAAATTGGTGGTGAAGGATGTCAGCAGGAAGGTAATGCTGCTTGATAAACAACTCGGCTGACGGCAAGGGGAGCCCAACGATGGAAAAGATGGGAGAGGACGAATTCAAAGGGTTGGAGGCAGAGATCGACTCCGCTGTCGATCAGCTATTTGTAGAAAAGGAAAAAGAGAGGGAAGAAAGTTCGATGATGAAATCTGCAAGATCAGAACCCTCAAATGAAACAGAGAGAAAAACTGATGTGGAGAGTTCTATCCCTTTTCCCTCAAAACCTCTCCCCTTTTTCAGATCTGGGGAGAAGATGGAAACACAACTTCTCTCGTTAGAGTGGGAGATTACAAAAGAGAACCTCCATAATACCAAAGAAGAAGTTCTTGCTTTGCAAAGGATCATGAGGGAAAAACCCGAGATTACAGCGATTCTAAATTTGATGGAAAAGGTTCTAAACCGTATGATCGAAAATGAAGACAGTATCAGCCCCCCATGGATTAAATTTTTGCTGGATTCAAAGGAGACGATCAAGCTGTTGATGAAGAAAGAAGCGAATAACGAAATCGATATCTATAAACAACTGGCCTATGCGGGGATCGAAGCGAGGTTCTTTCGCCTAGAGGGATTGAAAGACACCGAAGCGAAACAGTCTGCTTTGAGTTTGAATAAAGAGACTGACAGGACAGACGTACTGATGCCAGGAGGGAAGCAGATCCAGGAGATGTTAAACAAAATGAGTTTGTTTTTGGAAAAGATGGATGAGATCTTGAAAAGAATTGACACACACCTGTCCGCCCCCGGGAAAGAGACCCGAAAGCCCTCAGAACAGGACCATCCAGAGACAAAACCGTTGCTCGTTAACATCACCGTTTTCAAAGTGGACGATAAACTATTCGGGGTGGAGAGTGACAAGGTATTTAGATTATTCAAAGTTCCAAGTTCCTTCCATGGCAAAGATATGGACCAGCAAAAAATTCGACTAAAGGATCTTGAAGTAAGGATGATCGATTTGAAAAGGATATTCTCAATCCAGGGTGGGGATCAAAAAGGGGAGGTAAAGATACTCACGGTGAAAGACGATGGGGAATATAAGGGCTTGATGGTTGATGAAGTACTGAGGAGGTTATCAACCCAAGCGGAGTTCAGCAGGGAATATGGTGAATATTTCGTGGGAAAGGTTCATTGGACCTATCAGCAACATCCGGTGGAAATTCCTATCCTAAATTTAAAAAAGTTTTAAGGGACCGAGCCCTTTATGAATCAAAATATTCCAACAATAGATACGAATGGAAAAATGGCGAAAAAGGAAGAGTTAATCCGACGATTAACCCGGGAATTAGAAGATGTAAAAAATTTTACGGAAAGTATTATCCAAAGCATCGGAAGCGGGATTATTATCACTGAAATGGACGATACCATTACTTATATCAATAGGGCAGGAGAAAGAATTTCGGGTTATTCGAAAGATGATCTGATTGGTAAATCCTTTAGCATTTTTGTTTTGCGAGAAAAGCAGAGCATCGTCCATTCTCTTCTCAATAATCCAGACGATCTCGATACGCGAAAAGAGGGCTGGATGAAAAAGAAGGATCATATCGAATTTCCCGTCGGGTTTACAATCAATAACCATCTGAGTGTTACAGGAGAAATGATAGGGAAGATTGTGATCTTTCGTGACTTGACAAATGTTTACAAAATTCAAGAAGAGATATTAAGAATGGATCGACTCGCGTCCTTGGGCAAACTTGCCTCAGGTATTGCCCATGAATTGCGAAATCCACTTGCCGGTATTAAGACGACCGCCCAGGCACTTGGAGAGGAGTTATCCAGAGATGACCCGAGAAGAGAATATTTGAATCGGATCACTAAAGAAATTGATCGGCTGAACGAACTTCTGAAAACATTTTTTTCGTTTGCAAAGCCACAAAAATTGAATCTGGTCCACTGCAATATAAAGGCTATTATCAATGAGATCATTCCGTTCCTGATTAAAGAGATTGCTGAAAAGGGGATTCGTTTTGTTGAAACCTATCCTCCCCAACTTCCCAAGATCAAAGTCGACAAGAATCAGATGTATCAAGTTTTTCTAAACTTATTTTTAAACGCCATTCAAGCGATGCCCAATGGAGGTGAACTGAAGATCGAAGTCAGCCCCGTGATTTCAATCTCGTTCGATGGACCTAAAAAGAACTTCATTAAGATCGTCGTCTCCGATACCGGAACAGGGATTCCAACCCACATCATTCAGAAGATTTTTGACCCTTTTTTTACAACAAAACCAAGAGGGATAGGGCTGGGTCTTTCGATCACCTATCAAATCATCAAGAAACATGGAGGAACAATTAAGGTCGAAAGCCAATTGGAAAAAGGAACTTCAATCGTGATTAATTTACCGGAGATATTGGAAAATTCATGAAACCGTCCATTCTTATAGTTGATGATGATGAGGTGATGCAAGAGACTCTGTCCGATGTGATGAGGAAGGGGGGATACGAGATCTTTTCAGTAACCTCGGGGAATGAAGCCCTGGCGATGATTAAGAAGAATGTCATCGATCTCGTACTACTTGACATGAAATTGCCCGACGTGGACGGATTAGAGGTTCTAAAGAAGATCAAGGCATCTGATACCGAGATTCTTGTCATTATTATGACAGCTTATTCTGATGTCCAAACTGCTGTTTCTGCCATGAAATCAGGAGCTTACCACTATATCAATAAGCCTTTCGAGTTAGAAGAGTTAAAACTGCTGATCGAAAAAGGGTTGGAGACGAAAAGTTTAATCAACGAAGTGAGAAGGTTACATAGGCAACAACGAGAGGAATATCAAAATAACCATATTTACGGAGTCAGTCCTCAAATTCAATCTGTAAAAGAATTGATTGGAATGATTAGTAAAACCCACAAAACATCCGTACTAGTTCAGGGAGAAAGTGGGACAGGGAAAGAACTCGCCGCTAACGCGATTCATTATAACAGTAATCGGCAGGATCGACCTCTGATGAAAATTAATTGTAGCGCAATACCGGATTCACTCTTAGAATCAGAACTTTTTGGATATGAGAAGGGTGCATTTACAGACGCCAAAAATACGAAGAAAGGACTCTTTGAATTGGCAGATGGCGGTACGGTTTTCTTAGATGAAATTGGGGATATGAAACCTTTTCTACAGTCAAAGATTTTGAGAGTCCTTGAAAATCAAACTTTTATGAGGGTAGGGGGCGAAAGAGAGATAAAGGTTGATGTCCGTATCATTGCAGCTACCAATAGAAACTTAGAGACCCTGGTAAGAGAAGGATCTTTTCGAAAAGATCTATATTACAGATTAAAAGTAATGGTCGTTGAGATGCCTCCACTCCGTGAGAGAACTGAGGATATCTTATTACTTTCAAACCTATTTATTGAAGAGAATAATAGGGAACACGGGAAAAATGTTAGGGGTTTTTCCGAAGAGGCAAAGAAGTTGCTGTCTCAATACACTTGGCCGGGGAACGCGAGAGAATTGAGGAATGTCATTGAGAGAGCAATGATTCTGACAGATCAGGAGCTTATAACCCCGAAACAACTTCCTTTTGAATTGAAACAGACTGAGAGATATGGTCAGGTGGATACGGACCCTGAGCAATTTGAAATAACAGATGAGATGTCCTTGGAACAAACGGAAAAGATACATCTCTCTCGGGTCCTAAGAAGACTTGAGTGGAATAAATCAAAGGCTTCGAAGGTTTTAGGTATCTCTCGGGCAACTTTGAGGGCCAAGATTAAAAGATATAATCTGTCAAGACTTTAATCTGGAATATTAATGGGTTATTGCCCAACTCTAAAATAATTTGTCAAGTTCAGCGAGTACTTATAGGAACTTTAAAGATTAATAGAATATTTTGCTTGACTTTTTAGGAGATTTGACAATAATTGATTTCACTTGTCTACACTTTACCCAGATGTTGCATTGAAAAGGCAGTCGGGTGTGCTTGAAAACGTTTACCTGGTGGTTCTTTGCTATATATTATGGGTAACATGGGATGTCATCACCCGAGGTGACCTTTGGAATGTGTCTGGACTGGAACGTTTTTTGCAACGATTGGGTTTATTCTCATAACCGAAGATAGGATGGAGAAATGATTCTGGGGAAGAAAAAACATGTGATTGGGCTTGATATTGGATCTAGTTCTATTAAACTCGTCGAATTGAGGGAAGGGAAGGGCGGATATAGATTGCAAAATCTGGCAATATCTCCCTTACCACCAGAAGCCATCGTTGACGGAGCCCTGATGGATTCGGTCACTATTATCAATGCAATAAGAGACCTGATCGCCGCATCCAAGTCGAAAACAAAGGAGGTGGTGACATCTGTCTCAGGCCATTCCGTTATTGTCAAAAAAATCAGTTTGCCTCTTATGACGGAAGCCGAATTGGAAGAATCGATACAATGGGAGGCTGAACGATATATTCCATTTGATATTAATGACGTCAATATCGATTTCCAAATATTCGGTGCGAGTGCAGAGACCCCGGAGGTCATGGATGTTGTTTTAGTAGCGGCGAAAAAGGATATTATCAATGATTATGTCTCAGTGATTATGGAATCGGGTTTGAATCCGGTCATCATCGATATCGATTCTTTCGCTTTGGAAAACATGCTGGCAATTAACTATGAAATGGAGAAAGATGAGACAGTCGCCATAGCCAATGTGGGTGCTAGCGTCACCAACATCAATATCCTTAGAAATAATATCACTGGTTTTACCAGGGATATTTTTAAGGGGGGAAATCAAATCACAGAGGAGATCCAAAGACAACTTCACATTGACTACGAAGAGGCAGAAAAGATTAAAGTGGGCAGTAAGGTTGATTTGTCCTCTCAACCGATCATTCAAAACGTATTAAAAGCAGCCTCTGAGTCATTAGCGATAGAGATAGGAAACTCTTTGGATTTCTTTCAATCTACGACCACCTATGAAAAAATCGCCAAGCTATATTTGAGCGGCGGGGGGTCGAAGATCAAAGATTTTGATATCGCGTTGCAACAACATATTGGAATACCCGTTGAGGTCGTCAACCCCTTTAAAAAGATAGAGTATGGTGGAAAGGATTTTGACCTTGAATATCTAAGGGAAATTGGACCACTCATGGCCGTCGGGGTAGGCCTTGCCTCAAGGAGGGCAGGCGATAGATGATAAAGATCAATCTACTTCTGGCGAAGAAGGAAAAGAAGAAAGTTGAAATACGGAGAGAAATAGTTGTCCTCATCGTCTCCGTGACCCTCTTATTGGTGATTCTTATTTTTGTTCAATGGAGACTGGACAAAGGGAAAGAAGATATATTGGTGGAGATATCTAACAAAGAGAAAGAGATCGCCCACTATAAATCTCTGACCGCGGAACTTAATAAAGCCAAAGAATCCCAGAAAACTTTGCAGGAGAAGTTGAACATCATCAATTCATTAAGGAAGGAGAAGGCTAGCCCTGCCAGAGTCTTAGATGAATTAAGTGTCGATAAACCGGAGAGAATTCAATTTGAATCCTTGAAGAAGGAAGGATCGAAGTTAGGGATTGAAGGGATTGCCTTAGATGATGAGACGGTGGCAAATTTTATGGAGAATCTTCGGAATTCGAAAATTTTTAAGAACATAGATTTAGTTGTCAGCGAACAAATCGAACAGGGCAAGATCAAGTTGAAGAAGTTCATCCTTGCGTGTGAGATTTCCTGAGGTAATAGAGGGGATCAGAATGGCTCTCTCAATAGATTCAATATTAAAGCTTCCGACACCCAAGAAGGTGCTTATTTTGATTGCAATCTTATGCACCATGGCAGGCCTCTATTTCTACCTTTTTTTCAGCCCTCGGCAGGAAGAACTCATGACGCTGAGGGGTAAACTAGAAAAATCGATGAAGGATTTGAATGAAAGCACGGCGATCAAAAGAGACCTTGATAGGTTCAGGCAGCAGGAAAAAAGACTGAATCAAGAGCTGATGGAGGCCCTTAAGCAACTTCCCAATGAGAAAGAAATCCCTGAAATATTGAAAAATATAACCAGCCTTGGAAAAGGGTCGAAT
>Ga0299912_10003591_pt1 | contig 12660 bp, 13 predicted proteins | sample RVTome_2_FD_207667 | JGI IMG/M metagenome (GOLD analysis project Ga0299912, IMG submission 207667) | Soil microbial communities from uranium-contaminated site in the Upper Colorado River Basin, Wyoming, United States - RVT95D214 (version 2) ... | reverse complement strand
CCGTTTTCATACGTCTTTTCGAAAGTCATTACCGAGCTGGTGACGGAGATGCCGCGCTGTTGTTCGATCTTCATCCAGTCCGAACGTGCACGCCGCGCCTGTCCTCGCGCTTTCACTTCGCCGGCAAGATGGATCGCGCCGCCTTGCAGCAGCAGCTTTTCAGTCAGCGTCGTCTTGCCCGCGTCGGGGTGCGAGATGATGGCGAAGGTGCGGCGATTGGACATTCCGATTCCATTTCCAAAGTCGTCACCCTGAACTCGTTTCAGGGTCCATTTTGCCCCACGCACCGCCGGACCCGGAGGCGCGATGGATGCTGAAACAAGTTCAGCATGACGGGGTTAGTTGTCGGGCTTTATGACCGTGGCGGTGAAGCTGTCTGATGCCGTGACGGCTTCGTGGATAGTCTCCTCAAAGCGCATGTTCGCACCGAGCTTTCTCGCTGCCTGAATGATCCTTTGGGAAATGTCATTCAGCTCCACGTCGGTGAAAGTCTTGGTGCTGGGCTGGAGCGTTACTTCGACCGCGATTGATTTCTTGCCCTCAGGCACGCCCTGCCCCCTGAAGTCGTCGAACAGGCGGGCTGCCACGATGTTCGTCTTGTCGGCATTGCGCACCGCGCGGACGACATCGCCCGCCGGTTTTTCCGCATCGACCAGAAAGGCGAAATCGCGCTTCACCGTCTGCAACGCCGGCGGGGCGTAATGCGGCCGGGCGAAAGTGGCGGCGCCCTTCTTGCCGGGAATGGCATCGAGGAACAGCTCGACTGCGGCCACGGGCACATCGATGTCGAACTGCTTGAGCACCGAGGGGTGCAGCATGCCGAAGCGGGCCAGCACGTTCTTCGGCCCTAGCCGCAGCGTCGCGGACTGGCCCGGATGGAACTGCGCGCCTGCTTCCCCCATGACTTGCAGGTTATCGACCGGCGCGCCGGCTTCACCCAGCAGCGCCAGTGCCTCGGCCTTGGCGTCGAAGGCGTCGAACGGCACAGCCTTGCCCGTCGCCCAGCCGCGCGGGGTTTTCTCGCCCGCCAGCACGACAGAGAGAGACAACCGTTCGTCGCTGGTGCCGTCCTTGCCGCGCAGATAGCGACGGCCCACTTCGAACAGGCGCAGGCCAGCCGCGCCCCGGTCCAGATTGCGGCGCGCGGCGGACAGCAGGCCGGGCAGCAGCGAAGGGCGCATGGCCTTCATGTCCTCGCTGATCGGATTGGCGAGCACCCACAACCCACCCCGCTCATCCTGAGGAGCCGCGTCAGCGGCGTCTCGAGGGACTGCGAAAGCTTCTGCTTCCGCCACCGGCAGGAATGACCACGTCACCGCCTCATGGTTGCCGCGCGCGGCGGCGGCGCGGCGGACGCGGCGTTCCAGCTTCTGCGCGGGCGTGGCGGTCGGCAGGGCGACGCCGTCCACGCGGGGGAGGGCAACGCTTTCGATCGCGTCCAGCCCGTGGATGCGGATCACTTCCTCGACGATGTCGGGCGCGCCATCGATGTCAGGCCGCCAGCCGGGCGCGGTCACCGTCCAGTCGGCGCTCACGGCAAAGCCCAGCGCGGCAAGGATGCGCTTCTGTTCGTCTTCGGGAATGGCGATTCCGCCCAGCGTGCCTGCCAGCGCCGGATCATAGGCGACCTGCTTCGCGCCCACGGGTGGCTGGCCCGCGCGGATCGCTTCGGAAGCCTCTCCGCCGCAGATTTCCAGGACCAGCCCGGTCAGCAGGTCGAGCCCGCTATCGAGGAATTGCGGATCGACTCCGCGTTCGAAGCGGCTGCGCGCGTCGGACGTCAGGTTCAGCTTGCGGCCCGTGGCGGCAATGCGCTCGGGATCGAACCAGGCGATTTCCAGCAGCACGTCGCGGGTCGTTTCGGAGCAGCCCGAATGCTCGCCGCCCATGATGCCGGCGATGTCATGCACGCCTGTGTCATCGGCGATCACCGTCATTTCGGGATCGAGCGCATAAGTCTTCTCGTTGAGCGCGCGGACCTGTTCGCCCTGCTTCGCGCGGCGGGCCACCACCGCGCCGGTCAGCTGCGCGCAGTCATAGGCATGGGCCGGACGGCCATAAGTGAGCATCAGGTAATTGGTGATGTCGACCAGCGCCGAAATCGGGCGCTGGCCCGCGCTCTTGAGCCGAGCCTGCATCCATTCGGGCGAGGCGCCGTTGGTCACGCCCTTAATGACGCGGCCATAAAAGGCCGGGCAGCCTTGCGGGTCGTCGGTACGGATTTCAACCGGGCAGGGGAAGGACGGTGCGCGGGCTTCGACAAGCTCAGCCTGAGCGGATGTTGTGCCATCTTCCGCTCGTCCCGAGCCTGTCGAAGGACGCGTTCCGACCGGCTTCAACGTGCCGAGGCCCGCGGCGGCAAGATCGCGCGCGATGCCGTAAACGCCCATGCAGTCAGGCCGGTTGGGGGTGATGGCAATGTCGAACACCGGATCGGCGCCATGATATTGGGCAAAAGGCGTGCCGATGGGCGCGTCTTGCGGCAGTTCGATGATGCCCTCGTGATCCTCGCCGAGTTCCAGCTCGCGGGTGGAACACATCATGCCGTTCGATTCGACGCCGCGCACCGCCGCGACTTTCAGCGCCATGCCGTTGGCGGGGACAACCGCGCCCGGCAGGCCGAGCACGCCGACCAGCCCCGCGCGCGCATTGGGCGCGCCGCAGACGACCTGCAGCGGCTGGCCTCCGTTTATATCGGCGCCGGCATCGACGGTGAGCACCTGCAGCTTGTCGGCATCGGGATGGCGGCTGGCGGTGAGCACTTTCGCCACGCGGAAGCCGGCGAGCTTTTCGGCCGGGTCTTCCACGCCTTCCACTTCCAGCCCGATGGCGTTGAGCGTGGCGGCGATCTGCTCGACCGAGGCCGAGGTTTCGAGATGGTCCTTGAGCCAGGAGAGCGAGAATTTCATGGTTCGGTTCCCCCGTTCAAGCCGGTGTACCCACGCCGCCCGAAAGGGTCGGCACGTCGAGCGCGGCAAAGCCGTAATGCGAAAGCCAGCGCACATCGCCGTCGAAGAAGGCGCGCAGATCGTCCATGCCGTATTTCAGCATGGCGAGCCGGTCCACGCCGGTGCCGAAGGCGAAGCCCTGCCATTCATCGGGGTCCAGCCCGCCGGCTTCCAGCACCCGGCGGTTGACCATGCCGCTGCCCAGCACTTCCATCCAGGCATGGCCCGGTTCGTCGCCGGAGCCGCCGACCACGCGCCTGCCGCCTTCGAAGGCATAGCCTACGTCCACTTCCACCGAAGGCTCGGTGAAGGGGAAATAGCTGGGGCGCAGGCGCAGCACGATATCGCCGCGCTCGAAAAAGGCCTTGAGGAAGGTTTCCAGCGTCCACTTCAGATGGCCGAGGTGGATGCCCTTGTCGATGACGAGGCCTTCGATCTGGTGGAACATCGGGGTGTGGGTCGCGTCGCTGTCGGAGCGGTAGACCCGGCCCGGCGCGATCACGCGCAAGGGTGCGCCCTGTTCCAGCATCGTGCGGATCTGCACCGGCGAGGTATGCGTGCGCAGCAGCATTTCCCGGCCCCCCTCCGATTCTTTGGCCGCATTCCGGTCCGGGAAATAGAACGTGTCGTGCATGGCGCGCGCCGGGTGGCTTTCCGGCATGTTGAGCGCGGTGAAATTGTGCCAGTCATCCTCGATCTCCGGCCCGGTGGCGACGGCGAAGCCCATGTCGGCGAAGATTTCGGCCAGCTCGTCCATCACCTGGGCGATCGGGTGGACCGAGCCTTGCGGCATTTCCGGCGCGGGCAGCGAGAGGTCGATGGTTTCGGCAGCCAGCTGCTGATTAAGAAGCTGGTTTGCAAGTTCATCCTTTCTCTCATTCACCTCGAGTTTGACCCTTCGCTGAGCTTCATTCAGCGGAGGACTGGTGATCATCATTGTATCTGGCGATGCTTTTCCAAGCGTACGCAACAATATTTTTACAAGGCCTTCCTTCCCGACCGATGCGACGCGAATTGCATCCAAATCTTCCAACGAAGACGTCATGCTGATGACGGCCGCGTTGGCACTGAGCCAATGCGGCAAAGTCGACAATATTGTCTCAGCGTCGCCTTGTTGAGCAGCGCTGATGAGCTTTTTACCTAATTCTTTGAGGTCGGAATTTGCCATAATAGTTGCCCGTCATTCCCGCGAAGGCGGGAACCCATCTCCTGCCCCAGCCTCAACCGATCCGCCGCGATGGCAGCGGGCCGAAGCCGAAATCCAATGCCAGATCGCGCCAATCCGGATTGGACTGCTCGATCAACGAAATCTTCCATGCCCGATTCCACTTCTTGATCCGCTTTTCGCGAAGGATGGCCAACTCCATCGTTCCATGCGGTTCGAACCAGACGAGACGATGGACGCCGTAGTCTTTCGTGAAACCTTCGATCAACCCTTCCCTGTGTTCCTGCAACCGCCGCATCAGATTTGAGGTCACACCCACATACAGGGTGCCATTCCGGTGCGAGGCGAGCAGATAGACGATCGGATCGAAGTCGTCACGCATTGGCCTGTTCCAAAGATGGGTTCCCGCCTTCGCGGGAATGACGAGTAAAGGAAAGGCAGTGTTCAAAACACGAAAAGGGCGCGGACGGCACCTGCCGCCCACGCCCTTTCAATCGCGCCTGGAAGCGAAGCGGGTGTCGGCTCAGGCCGGCAGCGCCTGTTTCGCCTGCGCGATGATGGCGGTAAAGACACCACCCTCGTTCATGGCCAGGTCGGCCATCGCCTTGCGATCGAGTTCGATGCCGGCAAGCTTGGCGCCGTGGATGAACTGCGAATAGCTCAGGCCTTCGGCGCGGACAGCGGCGTTGATGCGCTGAATCCACAGGGCGCGGAAATTCCGCTTCTTAACCTTGCGGTCGCGATAGGCGTACTGGCCGGCCTTTTCGACGGCCTGGCGGGCAATGCGGATCGTATTCTTGCGGCGGCCGCGGTAGCCCTTCGCCTGATCCAGAATCCGCTTGTGCTTGGCGCGCGTGGTGACGCCACGTTTGATGCGGGACATTTGGCAGTACTCCTAGCTTACTTGAGCCCGTAGGGCGCCCATTTCTTGATGGTCTTGGCGTCCGCGTCGGAGATGACTTCGGTGCCGCGGTTCTGGCGGATGTACTTGCCATTGTGGCTGATGAGCCGGTGGCGCTTGCCGGCAACGCCGTGCTTCACCTTGCCGGTGGCGGTGAGCTTGAAGCGCTTCTTCACACCGCTCTTGGTCTTGAGCTTGGGCATTTTCGTCTCCTTTCATGAGACACGTCCGGCCGGCCCTGGCAGCCCGTAAAAGCCAGGCAGGCCTGTGAATCCGTGTCGTGAAGCGCGCGCCTTTAGTGCGGGATGCGCAGAAAAGCAAGGGCCAGCTGGACAAGGCGCGGAGTGGTTGCCTTTGGGTTAAGTATATTTACGATGATCTTGCTTGCCGAGAGTTTAGGGACGGCGGGTATAGAAGATCCGCATGACCAAGGTCGCGTATATCAATCCGGAGCTTCAGGGTGGCCGCCGCTCCAACGCACGCGTGCGGTTGCAGATCCCTGCCACCTTCACGCTTTTGAGCGGCGCGCACAAATGCTTGCTGAGCAATCTGTCGCGCAGCGGTGCCCGCGTGGCAATCGATCCGCCGCCCAAAGTGGGCGATTGCGGCATTCTGAGATGCACCGAACTCGATGCGTTCTGCGTGGTGGTATGGGTGCATGGCGGGGAATGCGGTGTGGAATTCGAAGATGTGGAGCCGATCGATCTGGTGCAGGCGCTGCGCTGGTATTCCGACAATTATTCCGAATACCAGCAGGGAGAGTTGCTGCGCACGGTCAGGGAATGGGTGTCGGGTGGAAAAACCACTGGCGGCTGATGCCAAGGTGCATAGATGCTGACGCATCAGCCCTTGGAACGCTCAAGCGCCGCGCGGGCTTGACCAAGGTTCGATGAGTCAAACGCATCGAACCTTGGTATGAGCCGTTGCGGGCGCACAAGCGCTTTCCCGCCTGGCGGCCGGTCAGCCTTCTCCCAGTGCCCTGAAGCCGCTTATCGCCAGCCAGGCTGCGAAGTCACCGCCGGCAATGGGCATGGAACCGGGCGGCAGCGGTTGGTTGAAGAAGTAGGCCTGTGCCTTGTGCGACGCGCCGTCGGCCATGCTTGCGGGCAGGATTTCCCGAACATACAGCGAAGCCGCCGGATTTTCGGGATGGTAATCCTCATAGGCATCGATTCGTGCGAGATCGGCTTCGCCAAAATGCTCCGTCGATTCGTACAGCGCACCCTGCGTCGTGCCTTCTCCGGGAAGGAGCGCCGGATACCAGCCCTGCGGGTCGGGAAGGGCGTAAAGCCTGCCGCGTACCGTGGCCGGGCCAAGCGGACGCAGAACCGCATGGGCCGCCGCCGCAAAGGGGTTGTCTCTTCCGGCAAGCAGCGTTCCATAAAAGAAGAAGCGCATATCTTTCCTGTTCGTCACCAGCTTGCGACAATGCTCTTCGGGTAATATCGGCCAATCTGATATCGAACAGTCTGAAGGAACAGCAATGGCGATCGTTCACAGCTATGAGATGATGGCGAAGGCGGGAAGCGAAGTGGCTTTGGGCAATGCGCTGGAAGCGCTGGGCGAGGCCGCGAAAACCATCGCGGGATCGCAGGGCGCGATGGTGCTGCGCGACATCAAGGACGGCCAGCGTTTCCTGTTCCTGGAATTCTGGCAGGACGAGGCTTCGCGCAAGGCGGCCGGGCCGCAGCTTCCCAGAGAGGTGATGGGCGCGATCATGGTCGCGATCGCCGGCCCGATCAAAATGGGCGATTACGACCGGCTGGCCGGGTAGCGGGCACCGGCCTGCCAAATCGCACGTCAATGATGGCAGGCGAGAGCCTCGGCCGCATCCTCCAGCCGCGCCGGGTCGCCCAGCGCCAGCACATGGCCGTCGGAGCCCGCGTGCAGCGGATCTCCGTTCCAGTCGCACATGGTGCCGCCCGCGCCTTCGATGATGGGCACCAGCGCCGCCCAGTCGTGCAGCTTGAGATTGGCCTCGCACACGATGTCGATATGGCCCGATGCCAGCATGGCGTAATTATAGCAGTCGCCGCCCATCACCATGCGGCGGTGATCGGTCCTGGCGGCCAGGCTCATGAAATGGGCGCCGTCATGGTCGTCGAAATAATGCGGGCCGGTGGTGGCCAGCGTCGCTTCGGCCAGTTTGGCGCAAGCGCGCGTGCGGGCCGGTTTTCCGTTGAGCGTGGTTTGCTTGCCGCTCGCCCCCACCCAGCGTTCGTTCAGAATCGGCTGGTCGAGAATGCCCAGCACCGGCCAGCCTTCGATGACAAGCGAGATCAGTGTGCCGAAAATCGGCCGGCCGGCCAGAAAAGCGGCGGTGCCGTCGATCGGATCAAGCACCCAGCTGCGTCCTGAAGTGCCTGCTTCCGCCCCTAATTCTTCGCCGATGATGGTATCGCGCGGAGCTTCCGCCTTCAGGATGCGGCGCATGGCCTCTTCCGCGGCGCGGTCCGCCAGCGTCACGGGGGTGGCGTCGTCCTTGCGTTCTGAAGAGACTCCGTTGCGGTAAAAAGGACGGATGGCATCGGCTGCCGCATCGGCGAGCCGTTGGGCCAAGGCTATATCGTCATCGAGTTTCATTGCCCGCGATGTGGCCGGATTCGCGGGTGTCGGTCAAGCAGATAGCCTGATTTAACGAATTAGCAGCCACAGGCTTGTAATAATGATACTTATAGGTGAGTAATAAGGAGGCTCCAGCGACATCATGCTTCGCGAAGGCGAGGCGGGGCGTAGCGGTTTTGAGGGTCGCTAAAGGGATATGCAGAAACGGAACCGTCCAGCGGTGGACAATGCCATCGCGTCCGAACACGGTATGTCACGAGACGGCCAACCTCTGTCCTACAATCGCGCGCCAGCCGCGGACCTGGCGCCGTGGATCGCTCGGCTTTATGTCACCAAGGTGGATGCGCCGCCCGATTACCGGCTCGATTGCGGCTTGTTCAGCGATACGGCTTTTATACGTATCCAGCTTGCCGGCAACTGGACTGCCGAAACGGTGACGGGTCCGAAGCAAAATACCCGGGCGGCTCTGTTCATGGGACCACATAGCCGGCGCATGCCCATTTCGGTGACCGGCAGTTTCATCAGCCTTGGCGTTTCCATGCGCCCAGGAGCCTGCACGGCCATCAAGGGGCCAAAAATCGCGGATTATGTGGACCAGATCGTGCCCATGGAGGTTGTCGGTTCGTCTTCGGACAAATTGCTGGCCAGGTTCGATCCCGAGGCGAGCCCGGAAGAATGGCTCGAGGCGCTGGAAGATGCTGTCAGGTCGCGAATCGAGAGTGCGGGGCGAGCGGAACCCGATCCGATCACGCAGCAGTTCGAGGCGGTCACCTTCTCGGACCCATCCCTCAGCATTGCTGCTTTTGCGCGCGATTGCGGGGTCGATAAACGCACGGTCGAGCGCATTGTGACCCGGGACTTCGGCATGTCACCGAAGAAAGTGCTGCGGCGTGCCCGTGCGCTTGACATGGCAAGCCATCTGCGCGGCGTGGCCGATCACGAGGAAGCGGAAGATCTGGCCCTGCGCTATTACGACCAGAGCCACCTGATTCGCGAGTTCAGCGAACTGTTCGGCATGTCGCCCAGCCAGTTTGTCGCGATGCCGCAACCGATCCTGACTCTGGCGCTTGAATCGCGTCAGGCGCGGCGGCTGGAAGCAATCGAACGGCTGAGCCCCGGTGAAATCCGGCCCTGGGAGTGATGCCAGGCCCGGATCGGGTAGCAGCGTTCAATCGAACAGCGAGCTGACCGAGCTTTCGTCCGCGATGCGGCGAATCGCCTCGCCGATCAGGGGCGCGATGGTCAGGATGCGGATACGATCCGACTCCTTGGCGGCGTCTGTCGCCAGGATCGAATCGGTGATGACCAGTTCCTTCAGCACTGAATCGTTCACGCGCGCCACCGCGCCGCCCGAAAGCACGCCATGGCTGATATAGGCGGTCACGCTGACCGCGCCCGCGTTCATCAGAGCCTGCGCCGCATTGCACAGGGTGCCGCCCGAATCGACGATGTCGTCGATCATGATGCAGGCGCGGCCTTTCACATCGCCGATGATGTTCATCACTTCCGATTGGCCCGGACGGTCCCGGCGCTTGTCGACAATGGCCAGCGGCGCATTGTCGAGCCGCTTGGCGAGCGCGCGGGCACGCACCACGCCGCCAACGTCAGGCGAAACGACCATCAGGTCCTGGTCGCCATAACGGGCCTGGATGTCAGCCGCCATCACCGGCGCGGCATAGAGGTTGTCGGTCGGGATATCGAAAAAGCCCTGGATCTGCCCGGCGTGGAGATCGACGGACAGCACGCGGTCGGCGCCCGCCTCGGTAATCAGATTTGCCACCAGCTTGGCCGAAATCGGTGTGCGCGGCCCGGGTTTGCGATCCTGCCGGGCATAACCGAAGTAGGGCACCACCGCCGTGATCCGCTTGGCCGATGCGCGGCGTAGCGCGTCGATGCAGATCAGCAGTTCCATGAGGTTGTCGTTGGCGGGATAGCTGGTCGACTGAACCAGGAACACGTCCTCGCCGCGCACATTCTCATGGATTTCAACGAAGACTTCCTCGTCGGCGAAGCGACGCACGCTGGCGTCCGTCAGCGGGAGTTCCAGATAGCCCGCGATGGCTCGTGCCAGTGGCAGGTTGCTGTTGCCGGCCATGATCTTCATTGCGCTGCCTTTCCCTGCCGCGTTGACAGGCCCGGCCTTAGCCGAGAGTCTTGGGATTGCAATATTCCGGAAGCGGGAAGACGGGGATTACCGCGGTTTATGGTGCTCACCGCGGACCCAGCGGACCGTGCCTGAAGAGGCGCGCATCACCACGCTTTCGGTTGTCATGGTGCCGCCTTTAAGCCGCTTCACGCCGCTCAGCAGCGATCCGTCGGTCACGCCGGTGGCCGCGAAGATGCAGTCACCCTTGGCGAGTTCTTCCAGCTTGTAGATCTTGTTGAGATCAGCGATGCCCCATTTGCGGGCGCGGCCCTTTTCATCCTCGTTGCGGAAGACGAGGCGGCCGTTGAACTGGCCGCCGACGCAGCGCAGCGCGGCTGCCGCCAGCACGCCTTCGGGCGCGCCGCCCTGGCCCATGTAGAGGTCCACGGTCGTGTCGGGGTCCGTTACCGCGATCACGCCGGCAACGTCGCCATCCGGGATCAGCTGGATGCCGCAGCCGATCGCGCGCAGTTCGGCGATCAGTTCGGCATGGCGCGGACGGTCGAGAACACAGACGATGATCTCGTTCGGTTGCACGCCCTTGGCGGCGGCGACAGCCTTGACGTTTTCGGTCGGCGACTTGGCAAGATCGATGATGTTTTCGGGATAGCCGGGGCCAACGGCCAGCTTGTCCATATAAACGTCAGGCGCGTTGAGCAGGTTGCCATGTTCGGCGCAGGCCAGAACGGCCAGCGCGTTCGGGCCGGCCTTGGCGGTGATGGTCGTGCCTTCCAGCGGATCGAGCGCGATGTCGATCCTTGGCCCGGTGCCCTGCGCTCCGCCAACCTTCTCGCCGATATAGAGCATCGGCGCTTCGTCGCGTTCGCCTTCGCCGATCACCACGGTGCCGTCGATGGCCAGCTCGTCGAATGCCTTGCGCATCGCTTCCACGGCGGCGTGATCCGCCGCCTTCTCGTCGCCACGGCCGACGAGGTTCGATGCGGCAATGGCGGCGGCTTCGGTGACGCGCACCATTTCAAGCACGAGAACGCGGTCGAGAACCTTGCTGGCGGGAGTTGCATTCATGGTCTTGCCAATGCTCCTATCGGGCTGGAATTTCTCGCGCCGCTTAGACAGAGGCGGCGCACTTGTCGAGCGGACTACTCGGCCAGGATCTGCATCACCAGCGGTGGGGCCGAAAGGCTGGGTGAACCTTCCAGCAGGCGCAGCGCTTCTGCCACGGCTGCCTGCGGCCCTTCATGGGTGACCATGGCGACCATGACATCGCCGCCGCCTTCTTCTTCCTCGCCTTTCTGGATCAGGCTTTCAATCGAGACGCCGGCATCGCGCATGGCCGCGGTGATTTCCGCCAGCACGCCGGGGCGGTCATGGACGATGAAGCGGATATAGGCGCGGCCCAGGCGATGGCCCGAATGCGCGGGCGGCATGGTTTCCAGCTCGGCCACGGGAATCGAGAAAGGCACGCCGGCTTCGCCGCGCGCTATGTCGATAATGTCGGCGACAACGGCGCTGGCAGTCGGCCCTTCGCCCGCGCCGGCACCCTGGAACAGCAGTCGGCCCGAGAAATTGCCTTCCACCACCACGGCGTTGGTCGCGCCGTCGACATGGGCCAGCGGATGGCCGAAAGGCACGAGCTGTGGCTGCACGCGCTGAAACAGGCGGCAAGTGCCGTCGGACGAATCGGTTTCGGCCATGCCGATCAGGCGGATCACATAGCCCAGCGTGCGGGCCTGCGCGATGTCGGCTGCCATGATGCGGGATATGCCGGCCGTATCCACGGCCTTGAAATCGATTTTCGCGCCAAAGGAAATCGCGGCGAGAATCGAAAGCTTGTGCGCGGCATCGATGCCTTCGATGTCGAAAGTCGGATCGGCTTCGGCAAATCCGCGCGCCTGCGCTTCAGCCAGCACGTCTGCAAAGCTGCGGCCGGTATCCTCCATGGTCGAGAGGATGAAATTGCAGGTGCCGTTGAGAATGCCGTAAACGCGTTCGATGAGGTTGGCCGCCGCGCCTTCACGGAGTCCTTTGATAACCGGGATGCCGCCGGCTACGGCCGCTTCGAACTTGAGCGGCACGCCGGCTGCTTCCGCGGCTTCGGCCAGCGCCAGCCCGTGATGGGCGATCATGGCCTTGTTCGCGGTGACCAGTGCCTTGCCATGTGCGATCGTGTTGCGCGCCAATACAAGGGCGGGGCCATCTGCGCCGCCGACCAGTTCGATGACGACGTCCACGTCGTCGCGCGCGGCCATGGCGGTCATGTCGTCTTCCCAGGCATAGCCGGAAAGATCGATGCCGCGCGCGCGATCGCGGTCGCGCGCGCTGATGGCGGTGATCTGGATCGGCCGCCCGATCCTGCGCGCGATCAGTCGCGCGTTGGTTTCGATCAGGCGGATAACGCCCACGCCGACAGTCCCGAGGCCGGCAAGGGCGATCTTAAGCGGTTCTGCCATATTGCTCCCTTCCGGCGCGCGCCCTAAGCCAGAGCCACGAGAAAGGCCAGCCTCTTCACCGTTGGTCGCTATTGGCGGCTTCTGGGGCAGGGGCCAAGCTCGCCCAGAACCATGCGGTAATCGGCCTGGGCCTGGGCCCGGTTCGAGGCACTATCCGAAATATCGGCGCTGTGCGGCGGCATGTTCGGCAGGAAACAGGCCAGCCGGTACCAGGCCAGCGTATCGGGCTGCGGCGGATGGCTCACATCGGCGATCAGTTCGGAAAAGGAAACGCCCCAGCCGGGAGGGGTGCCGGGCTTGTGCCTGACCGTGACCGAACTGGCCGAATCGTCCGCAGTCGAAAGAAATATCTGCGTTTCGCCTTCGCCCGCCAATGTGCCGGGGACATGGATCATCTCGCGCACGCCCGTGATTCTGGAAGGAGCATTGGCCAAGGCAAGCTCGGTCAGGATCGGGCGCAGCCTGGCTTCCAGCGCTTCGCTCCAGATGAGTTGAGCATCGGGTGCCACCAGCGAAAGCTCGCC
>Ga0299912_10003590_pt1 | contig 12660 bp, 10 predicted proteins | sample RVTome_2_FD_207667 | JGI IMG/M metagenome (GOLD analysis project Ga0299912, IMG submission 207667) | Soil microbial communities from uranium-contaminated site in the Upper Colorado River Basin, Wyoming, United States - RVT95D214 (version 2) ... | reverse complement strand
CATCCAGCTTCAAGCCCTGCTCGCCGCCCAACTCCAGGGAAAGGTCCAGGGGGAAGCCGTAGGTGTCGTACAACTTGAAAATTTGAGGGCCGGAAAGGAACGGGCGCCCTGCGCGGCGGGCTTCGGCAGCAAACTCATGGAAGACCCGCAATCCGGCGGCCAGTGTGGCGGAAAACCGCTCCTCCTCGGACAGGCAGATCTTGGAGACCAGGGCGGCCGAGCCCAGCAGCTCGGGATAGGCCTCCTTCATCAAATCGCTCACCGCGCCCGTCAGCCGAAAGAGAAAAGGCCGGTCCAGGCCGAGAAGATTCCCCTGCCGGTAGGCCCTGCGGATAAGACGCCTCAGGACATAGCCGCGGCCGTCATTGGCGGGCATAATGCCGTCGCTGATGAGAAAGGTTACGGCCCGAAGATGATCGGCGATGATCCGCAGGGAGACATCCCCCTCGTCGCCCGAAGGATACTCCCGCTTGCAGGCCTGGCCGATGGTTTCCAAAAGAGGCCGGAAAAGATCGGTGTCGTAATTGCTGCGCTGTCCCTGCAGAGCGGCCGCTGTCCGCTCCAGCCCCAGGCCCGTGTCGATCGAAGGCGAGGGCAGGGGGTGGAGCCGTCCCCCTTCATCCTGGAAGAACTGCATGAAGACCAGGTTCCACAGCTCGACCATCCTGTCGCTGCCGCTTTCGATCAGGGCCCGAGGCTGGCCCGGCTCGATCTCCGGCCCCTGGTCGAAATGGATTTCGGAACAGGGCCCGCAGGGCCCGCTGTCACCCATGGACCAGTAGTTGTCCTTCTTGCCGAAAAGGAAGATGCGGTCGGCGGGGAGGCCCACCTCCTCGTTCCACAGCCGGAAGGCTTCCTCGTCCTCTTGGAAGACAGTGATGTACAACCGGTCGGCGGGCAGTCGGAAAACGCGGGTGACCAGCTCCCAAGCAAAAGCCACCGCTTCGGCCTTGAAGTAATCCCCGAAGGAAAAATTGCCCAGCATCTCAAAAAAGGTGTGATGCTTGGGCGTACGGCCGACCTGTTCAAGGTCGTTGTGCTTGCCGCTGACCCGCATGCACTTCTGAACGCTGGCCGCCCGCTTGTAGCTTCGCTGCTCCAGCCCCAGAAAGATGTTCTTGAACTGGTTCATGCCGGCGTTGGTGAAGAGCAGAGTCGGGTCGTCCTTGGGAAGGAGGGAGGAGCTCTGGACGATCTTGTGCCCCCGCCGGGCAAAGAAATCAAGGAAAGCCAAGCGGATGTCGTGGGCTTTCATCCCTGTCCTTTTTTCTCCCTCTCCTGGCCCGGATGGCGTTCCAGGCGGCCTATCTTCTTCTCCATGTCTTCCAGGGCGATGTCCAGAGTGGATTGGATGCCCTGGATCCGAAGCTTGAAGCCGTCGGGGCTGGAAGAGTAGCTCATCCCCTGCTCGAAGGAGATATAGCCGCCCTTGTAGAGATAGTAGACGGACTGGTCGAAGGTCTGCATGCCGTACTCCGAAACTCCGGTCTGGATGGCGTCTCGGATGAGGTTGGTCTTCTCTCCATCCAGGATGCAATCCTGGATGTAGCCCGTGCTGATCATGACCTCCACGGCCGGCACCCGGCCCGAGCCGTCCTGCCGCGGGACGAGCCGCATGGAAACCACCGCCCGCAGCAGGTTGGCCAGCTGCAATCTGAGTTGTCGATGCTGGTGGGGCGGAAAAACGGCCACGATGCGGTTGATGGTCTCCGGCGCGTCCAGGGTGTGGAGGGTGCTCAGCACCAGATGGCCCGTCTCGGCGGCCAGGATGGCCGTCTCGATGGTGTCCTGGTCGCGCATCTCGCCCACGAGGATGACGTCGGGGTCTTCGCGCAAAGCGGCCCGCAGGCCCCGGCCGAAGCTGGTGACATCCTCCCCCACCTCACGCTGACAGATCATGCTCATCTTGTCGGCATGGAGGAATTCGATGGGCTCTTCGATGGTGATGATACGTTCCCGGCGACGGCGGTTGATATGATCGATCATGGAAGCCAGCGTGGTTGTTTTGCCGCTGCCCGTGGTGCCCGTCACCAGGACCAGCCCGCGGGGGAAGTCACAGATCTTTTCCAGGACTTCGGGCAGGAGGAGATCGCGGATGGGTTTGATTTCGAAGGGGATGATGCGCATGGACACGGCCAGCGTCCCCCTCTGCAGGAAGATGTTGCCCCGGAAACGGCCGTATCCGGACAGGCTGTAGGCGAAATCCACATCCATATTCTCGCGGAGCTTTTTCTTCTGGTAGTCGTTCAGCAGGTCTTCAATGACTTCCTCGGCGTCCCGGGCCGACAGACGATCCAGTCCGGTCAGAGGGTAGAGAATACCGTGAATCCGAAGGGTGGGGTGCTGGCCAACCTTGAGGTGGACGTCCGAGGCTTCCCGCTCGATGCCGATTTTAAGCAGTTCATCGATGTTCATACACGCTCCCCTTTCCGGAGACGTCTTCTCCTGGGCCCTAGCCCCTCATCAACGGACGTAGGTCAGCCAGCCGTGCCTGTCTTCTCGGCTTCCGTTGATCACGGCGAAAAAGGCCTCCTGCAGCGTCTTGACCACCGGCCCACGCTTGCCCGTGCCGACGGGGATCTTGTCGATGGACCGAATGGGCGTGATCTCCGCTGCCGATCCGGTGAAAAAGACCTCATCGGCAATATACAGCATCTCGCGGGGAATCGTGTCCTCAAACACCGGCAGGCCTAAATCTCGGGCCAGGGTGATGACCGAATCGCGGGTGATGCCGGGCAGGATGGAGGTCGACAGCGGCGGAGTCAGGATCCGGCCATCCATCACCAGAAAGATGTTCTCGCCGCTGCCCTCGCTGATGTGGCCGCGGATGTTGAGGGCGATGCCCTCGCTGTAGCCGTCCTTGAGCGCTTCCATCTTGATGAGCTGGGAGTTCATGTAGTTGGCCCCCGATTTGGCCAGGGCCGGGAAGGTGTTGGGGGCCATGCGCTGCCAGGAGGAGATGCAAACGTCCACCCCGTTTTCCAGGGCTTCCGGGCCGAGGTACTTGCCCCATTCCCAGACCATGATGGCGCAGTCCACGGGATTGGGCAAGGGGTCCACGCCCAGCGTGTTGTAGCCCCGATAGACGATGGGCCGGATGTAGCAGGCGCGGAACTTGTTGGCCTTGATGGTCTGGATGATGGCCTCCTGCAATTCATCGGGCCTGTACGGAACGTCCATCCGGTAGATTTTGCAGGAGTTGTACATGCGGCGGACATGCGCATCCAGCCGAAAGATGGCCGTCCCCTTGGGCGTCTCATAAGCGCGGAATCCTTCAAAAATGGAACTTCCATAGTGAACAACATGGGAGGCAATGTGGATGTTAGCGTCCTTCCAGGGAATGAAGTTGCCGTTCATCCAGACAAGGCCATCCTCCTTAAAAGGACTCATGGATGACTCCTTTCCAAGAGATGTGTGGCCATTCGCCAAGGATCATTGCGAGGAAGGCCATCTTAACCGAATGCCCCGGTCAAGTCAATTTGGTGTCGTCCGGGGAAGTATCTCCGTTTGTGTGATTCAATATCGGTGCCGGAATCGCCCCCGGCCACCTGGGGAACCAGTCTCCTTGGAGGGGGAACCCGCTTCGCGTTTCCCCCTTCCAACGCTCGCCTCAAAAAGTTACGGCTCGCTGCCTCCCTTTCTCGCGCGGGGTAAGAACCTCGCGCTGCGACCAAGGGGGCATACCCCCTTGGATCCCCTGACGTCCGGCTCCACGCGGCAAGCCTTGTGGAGCCGATCGTCCCGTCGGTTCCCCCCGTCGGAAAAAACCGACGGGGCCCCCCTCCGCTAGGGGGGCCTTAGGGGCGATGCCGACACCTCTTTGAAATCACATCATCATAGAAGAAGCCTCCGTTATACAGATTCGCCGCAGTGCGGACAGACCTTGGCCCGGAAAGGCAGGTCGCGGCGGCAGTTCCAGCATCGCTCGCGGCCAGCCTGCTCGCGGGCCTTGATGCGTCCCAGGATGTCCTCCATTTCCGAGGTTTTTTTGTCTTTGCTCTTGAGAGCGGACAGGGCGTGCAGGATCTCCGAGGGCCGCTGGTAGCGCTGCTCGGGCTGCAGGGCCAGACACTTCATGATGATGTCGTCCACTTCGCGCAGGACCTTGGTGTTCTTCAGGCGCGGGGGTGTGATTTTTCCCTGCTGGGCCCGCTCCAGAATTTTAAACGGATCGGGGTCGAAAATGGGCGGCCGGCCGGTGATCATCTCATAAAAAATGCAGCCGATGGAGTAGATGTCCGAGGCGTAGCTGGCCTTGCCGACAAACTGCTCGGGGGCCATGTAGGGCGGCGATCCGATGCGGGTCGTGGCGTAATGGACGTTCTGCAGCCAGGCCGAGGTGCCGAAATCGGTGATCTTGGCCGTGCCCTCCTCGGAGATCATGATGTTGGACGGGCGCAGGTCGCGGTGGATGATCTTGTTCTGGTGAGCGTGATCGACCCCGCTCGACACTTGGCGGATGTAGTCCAGGGCCAGTTCCGCATCCAGGATCTTTTCTCTCTCCAGGATCTTCTCCAGGGTCTTGCCCTTGACGTATTCCATGACCATGAAAAAGATCCTGTCTTCCTTCTCGGCGGCCAGCATGCGGACGATGTTGGGGTGATTGAGAGCGGCTTGCAGCCGGGGCTCCTTGAGCATCTTGAACAGCTCCAAGGCCTGTTTATGGGGGACCTTGATGGCCACCTTTATGTCGAGCCAGGTGTCCCGGGCCAGGTACACGGAGCCGAAACCGCCGCTGCCCAGGGAACGCAGAATCTCGTATTTGCCGACTTTCTGTCCTTGAAGGAACATGTCAGGGGTTCCAGAAATGGTTGACCAGGAAAGCAGCGCACAAGGCCGCGGTCTCGGTGCGCAGCACGCTGCGGCCCAAGCTGACCGGCCGGAACCCGCCCTCCCGGACCCGTGTCTCCTCGCCGGGCGACCAGCCCCCCTCCGGCCCTACCAGCAAGCAGACCTGGGCCAGCGGCCCGGCCCGCGGCCCTCTCCCCGACCCCGGCCGCGGCAAGTTCGAACCGGCTATCAGGACATCCCGCAAATAAGCCCCCCCTCCCTCGCTTAGGACAAGCTTAAAGTCCGAGCGGTCTCCCGACAGAAATTCCTCGAGGGCTTGGGGCTTCTTGATGTCCGGAACCAGCCCGGTCTTGCACTGCTTGGCCGCTTCGCGGGCGATGCGCGACCAACGCAGGAGGGCGGCCGATGGGTCGGCTCCGATCTTGACCACAGACCTTTCAGCCATGACAGGAACCAGCGCCGACAGGCCGATCTCTGTGGCCCTCTGGACAAGAAATTCCATGGCCTGCGACTTGAGCAGGGCCGGGGCCAGCACGACGGCCACCGCCGCCTTTTCAGCCTCATGGCGGCTGAGGATGCGGACCAGAGTCTTTTTTAAAGCGACCTTCTCCACCACGGCGCGGTACTGGCTCCCCTCTTCGTCGAACAGATCAATGGTCTCTCCCTGCCGGACCCGGGCCACACGGCTGAGGTGATGATGCTCCCCGCCCTCGATCCAGAGAACGGAGTCGGGCAGGGCCGGGTGGGGTAAAAAAAAACGATTGGCGGTCACCCGGTCCCCTAGTGAACGACGTCCTTGAGCCTGTCCAATTGAGCTTTAACCACTTCTTCTTGGGGCTCGCTCCGCATCTCGGCCAGCTGCCGCAGAAGGTCCTTCTGCTCCCGGGTCAGCCTATCCGGAGTCCGGATTTGAACTCGAACATAAAGGTCGCCGGTTCTCTGGGAGCGGACTTCCTTCAAGCCTTTGCCCTTGAGCCGAATCACCTCGCCCGATTGGGTGCCGGACGGAATCTTGAGCTGCTCTTGTCCGTTGAGAGTGGGAATATCCAGGACGGCGCCCAAGGCCGCCTGGCTGAAGGAGATGGACACTTGACAGTAGAGGTCATCGTTCTGCCTCTCAAAGACATCGTGTTTTTTGACCTGCATGACCACATACAGATCGCCGCGGGGCGCGCCGGCCTCCCCGGCTTCGCCCTCCCCGACGAGCCTCAACCGGGCGCCGTCATCCAGGCCGGCCGGGACGCGGAGTGTCAGCGTTTTTTTCTTCTTGACCCGGCCTGTTCCACGGCACTCGCTGCAGGGCGAGGAAATGAGCTCGCCCGCGCCCCGGCATTGAGGGCAGGTCCGGCTGATGGTGAAGAAGCCTTGTTGATGACGGACCTGTCCCTGGCCCTGGCAGGTCGGGCAGGCCGCCTTGCGGGTTCCGGGCTTAAGACGCGTTCCGCGGCAGGCGGGGCAGGCTTCGGCCCGGTTCAAGGCGATCTCCTTCTCCGCGCCGTGGAAAACATCCTCCAGGGTGATGTCCAGCTCCAGGGCCAGGTCGCGTCCGGCCTGGGCGCCGCGAGGGGTGGATCGCCGGCTCGTGCCGAAAAAATCGCTGAAACTGAACCCGAAAAAGCTGCCCAGGATGTCCTGGAAGTCGCCGAAGATGGTCGAATCGAATCCTTCGAAACCCGCGTATCCTTCGCCGCGGAGCCCCTCCTGGCCGTAGCGGTCGTAAACCGACCTTTTCTGGGGGTCGCACAGCACGCTGTAAGCTTCGGCCGCTTCCTTGAACTTCTCCTCGGCTTCTTTGTCGCCGGGATTGCGGTCGGGGTGATATTGCAGGGCTTTCTGCCGGTAGGCCCTCTTAACCTCTTCGGTGTTTGAGGAGCGGGGCACGTCCAATACCTTGTAGTAGTCGCGCTTGGTCATTTCAATCGACGGCAGCCTGGCGTGGAATTTTGACCTTGACCAGAGCGGGCCTCAACAGCCGATCACGGAGCCGGTAGCCCCGTTGCATCTCTTCTGCGACTACGGCCTCTTCGATGTCGTCGGCTTCCTCGCTGGACAAGGCCTGATGAAGGCCGGGGTCGAACCGCCTGCCCACCACTTCCAGAATCGGTGTGACACCCTGGCGCGCTAAAACGTCCAGAAGCTGGCGCTGGATCATCCGCACCCCCTCCTGGAAGACTTTGCCATCGGCCTGGTCCTCGGTTTGCAGAGCCCGCTCAAAACTGTCCACCACGGTCAGAAGGTCCTTGAGCACCTCGGCCAGGGCATACTGGTAATATTCGCTTTTTTCCCGCTCGGCGCGCTTGCGCAGGTTTTCCATCTCGGCCAGGGCGCGCAGGTATTTGTCTTTGAGCTCATCGCGCTCTTGGCGGAGAGCCCTGACCTCGGCCTCCCTCCTGGTCGGCTTGTGGGCGGAAGACTTGTCCTCTCCCATCTCCCCTTCGACCGCTGGGGGCTTCAGCGCTCCGCCCTTTCCAGCGCTATCCGCGGAGGGCTGGCCGGGCTCGGCCTCCTGCGTCGGGCCGGCCGGCGGTCCGGCCTGCCCCGGCTTCTCGTCCTTTTCGGACTTGTGTTCCTGATCGTGCTTTTTCTCGGACATAAAAAACCTCAAAAAGAAATCATTGATTTCGACTGATGGTTTGGCTCAACCTCAGGGCGATGGAATCCACCAAGGGGATGATCCTCTGGTAAGGAATCCTCTTCGGCCCGATGATCCCCAGCGATCCCAGCACCTGGCTCTCTGTGCCGTAATGGGACAGGATCAGGGCGCAGTCGGCGATGTCGGGCAAATCCTCCTCAGACCCGATCAAGACCTTGACTCGGTCCAGGGAGACGAAATCGGAGATCAAGCGGGCCAACCGGGCTTTTTCTTCGACATGGCGGAAAAGGGCTCTGAGCTTTTCAATATGGAATTCCGCCGCTTTGTCCAGGAGCCTGGCCGTCCCCCGCAGGAAGATGGGGTCGGACTGTTTCTCCTGATTGATATAAGCTTTGAGGAGCTCGACCAGCTTCCCCAGCCACGGTTCTGTGCGCCGCTTGAAGTGAGGCAGCTCCTTGGCCAGATAATCCAGGACGGTGACCAGGTTTTTGCCCCGAAAACCGGTGTTGAGGTAGAGGGCCGCTTCGTCCAGCTCATGCTGCGTGAAATAGGAGCTGGTGAAGACGATCTCGTTCAAAACCAGGTTGAAGGTGGTTAACAGGATGACCATGACCTTGTTCTCGGCCACCCCAATGAAACGGAGATGGTTGAAGTTGATCCGGGAGATTCGGGGAGAGAGCACGAAACCCAAGTTGTCCGACTCCTCGGCCAACATGAGAGACACTCGGCCCAAGAGCGAATTCAGGTCCCCGCTGTCAGCCAGAGACCCCTTCGGAAAAAGAACGGCCCGTTCACGGGCCAAGGGGATGCTCTCCAGAAGGGCATTGACATAAAAACGGAGTCCCTTGTCGGTGGGCACCCGTCCGGCCGAAGTGTGGGGCTTAAAAAGATAGCCCTGGTCCTCCAGCTTGGCCATGATGTTGCGAATGGTGGCCGGCGAGTCGGGCAGCGCCCGCCGCTGGGTGATGAGGTCGGAGCTGACCGGCTTCCCTTCCTGCAGGTAGGATTCGACCACCAGGCTCAGGACGAGCCGGTCTTTGCTCCGCAACGATACAGATTTCATGGCCTTCCCAAAAAATTTATAGCACTATTTAGGAAAACCTGTCAATTTGGGCGGGTGAGCAATTCTTTTTCTGGGGATCGATAGGATTCCTTTTGGGGTCCTGTCGCGGCTCTTCCCCGTCCGTCCTCGCCAAGCTGCGCGTCCGGCCTGGGCCGGACGGGGGTTCCAAGGGGGTATACCCCCTTGGTCGCAGGACGAAGTCCGAGAAGGGGAGGCAGGGAGCGAAGCGACCGTTGGAAGGGGGAAGCGCTTCCCCCTCCAAGGAGCGGGTGTGGGAGCCCCTTCGCCGCGCCACCCCTCTACGACCTTCCTGCACCCCATAAAAAGAATTGCTTCCCATTTAAGGAATATTATTTAATCAAATGATCCTGATCCCGGCGTAGCCGACCACGGCGGACAGGTCGCCAGTGACATCGCCCGAAGTCTGATACTTGACCAGTTCGGCTTTAGAAGCGCCCAGCTCTTTAGCGGCCACCAGAGCGGCCACGGTCGGCTGAAAGCCGCACATGGAGATGTCCTGCCCCCGAACGGTTTCGAAAAGCCCCCGGGGGTCAAGGCCCAGGACCCGGCCGATGGCCAAAAAATCCTTCTTCTTAGCGCTTTCCTGACTGATGTAATGGCTCATGTCCGTGCTGGCCACGATCAACGCTTCCGGGCAAAAATCCTTGATCCCGGCCGCAACGGCCCGGCCCAGATCCTGGAGTTCCGTCCAGCCGGCCTGATGGGAGACGCAGATGGGAACGAAGTTCACCTCGGGCCGCAGGTACTGAAGGAAAGGAAGTTGGACTTCCAGGGAATGCTCACCGCTGTGGGCCGCGGCGTCCTCCTCGATCAAGGCTGAATGCTGCTTTATTGCCGCGGCCAGGCCGGCGGAAATGGGGATGTCGCCCAGAGGGGTCTCCCAGCTTCCCTCCGACATCAAGGCGAACATGGGCCGGATGCCCCGGTGGGTCGGGCAGAGGATAACGCATTCTTTGGGGATATAGACCGAGCCATAGACGGCCCCGGCCACCGGGCCGGAATACATGTATCCGGCATGGGGGGAGACGACGGCTTTGGCCTTGACTTTGGGCGCAGCGGGGTCGATCATCTGCTCGATCATCCGGCGCAAGCCAGCACCCTGGCCGGGGTAAAACGAACCGGCGACGGCGGGCTTTCTTATCAAAGTCGCTTCCCTCCTTCCCCTCTGAAACAGGATATGCTGCTGATAAGTCGATGTCAATGAAATCCGCCGACATGGCCGACAACCTGGATAGTGTTGGGGGATGATCTCGCCTTTTAACGAGCCGGTTCCCTTTTTTCTTTGAAGCTTATGCCGAAAGACTGGAGTTCTTGCAAGACGGGAGCATAGATGCCGGGAAAGGTGGGGAGGAGGACTCCCCTTTCCTTGATTCTCTCTTCCAAAATGAGACGGGCGCAGATGGCGGCGGGCAGGCCCACGGTGCGGGCCATGGCTGAATCCCCCCCCGGCTGCCCGAAGTCTATGAGAGTAGAGACAAACCTCTCTTTGTTTCCGTCCGGATAAACGGCGCAGATCTCATGGCGGAGCACAATCAAGTCGCGCTCGGCCGGCGCGTAGCAAAGCCGTTCGGACATGAGCGCGGTCATAGCCTGTAGGCCGCTTTTCGTGCCCGGGGCGACCGGCTGGTCGCTGGTCAGACCCAGCCATTCCAGCCTGTCCAGGACCTCCCTGTCCTCCGGGTCTTGGAAGCGGCTGCGGAGCGCGGCGGCCGGCTCTTGGCCCGGGACCAAACCCATCTTCCGGGATAGAAATTCTCGAAGGGTTGTTCCCTTAAAATCCTCCTCAGCCTCATCCAGCAGGTTCAATTCCTTGATGCGCTTGAGTGTCCGGCACCAGCCCGGGTAGCGGAGCGTGCCGCGCAGAATGGTCTTGGCCCCGCTCAATCCGTACGTTTCGAGGTAAGACATCGAATCCCGATTGGGATAACCTTCCAAGGTTCCCAAGCCTTCAAGGTTCATGATGGCGGGATTGTCGAAAAGCTTGTCCGCGGACACAATGACCTCCCGGCCATCCCATAGATAGCGGGCTGCGCCCTTGGAGGCCAGAAGCACGCCCAGCGGGCTCCAGGAAAACTTGTAGCCAAAGGGGTTGGTATTAGCCTCCGGCGCCGGCAGCCCGCCGCAATAGGAGATAAAAGCCTCAACCCGCCCGCCCTGCGACTTGATCAGGTGAATGATCCTCATGGCTTCCATATGGTCAATCCCCGGATCAAGACCGACCTCGTTCAGGAAAATCAGTGCTCTGGCTTTTGCTTCGGCGTCCAAGGCCCGCATGGCCTGTCCCGCATAGGAGGCGGTCACTAGGTGCTTCCCCTTCTCCAGGCAATACTTGGCCACTCGGGGATGGAAGGCCTGGGGCACAAGGCTGACGGCCAGGTCGGCGCTGGCCACTAGCGCGGCCAGCCGCCCTTCATCATCAATGTCGAGCGCCACGGCCCGGCCGTTCGTTCGGCCGGCCACCAAGGCCTGCGCTTTGGACGGTAGAAGGTCGGCCACCTCCACCTCGAATTCCGGTACTTGCAGCAAATAATCCACCAGGGGTTTGGCCACCAACCCGGCGCCAAGGACGAGCACTTTTGGCATAAAGGCTCTCGCCTACCGTCTTATAAAATCCTTCAGGTAGGAATAATCCGGGCTCAGCTCGCCGCGGTGCAGGATGACGGCCTGCTTGATGGCCGGCGGCAAGGTCAAGTCCGCGAATGTGGATTTGAAATTTTCTTGGGCGACGAAGGGGATGAAGTCCTTCAGAATTTGGCTGAAGAACATTGAGGATTCAAACGAGATTTCCGCCGGAAGATTATACACGGCCAGAACCACCGGCCCCATTCCTTCCATATCGTCCCTGGCTCTATCTTCTTTAAGATCATAGACATAGACGGCTGTATCCGGGTCGGTGCACTTGACCGTACACTCCACCGAGCCTCCGACATCGCAGGACACATCGCCGATGACGCGGAGCCTGGCCCGGCCGTTTGCAAGATAGAGCTTTTTTAGATCTTGAAGCGTAACGAAGCGAGGGTATCTAGGCTCCCAGTAGATGCAATTGACGAGCACCGACAGGTAGGGAAGATAGTCGGCAAAGCGGGAGCGATAAAGGTGAGGCTGACTGTAGTATTCTTGAAGGTTGAATGGCTTGCCTTTGCGTCCCGGTTCGACCATGTGCTCTTCCCGAAAAACAACTTTATAGAAACAGCGGCCGGAAATATTTTTATCATCTAAAAGGGCTTCCAGGCCGGCCGGTTCGACTTCCTGGAAGGGCAAAAGGCCGAATATCTCTTGGGCACCCTGAGAGGTGTGGCCGTAGCCGGCAAATCCGACCACCAGCGGAGCCAGGGTCGGTACCAGCCCCCTTTCTCCGACCTCTTGGCCTGCTTTTCTAACCTCTTCTTTAGCTTCGGCCAGCGAAGAATAGCGCCAGGTCTGCTCCAAGCGGAGCAGCGGAGTGTCAAATCCTTCTTTCTTCAGCTTCCGGCCAAGAGCCCACAGGGTATCCACCATGCCCGCCTGTCCGGCTTGCCGGCCGAAAAACACCAGCCGCCGGCCCTTCTCATCCATGATCCTTTCGTAATCGATGAGTGTGCAGCGCGTGTCTGCCAGTCGCCGTAACATGGCCATGTTTTGGGGCTGGCCTTTGGTTGTATGGGAAAAGAACAGATAGGTTTTTTCAGGAAGGATGTTGGAGGGCGGGACCTCTTTGACAGCGACAATGACCTGACAGGGGCTGAGGTCGTCGGTCAGAGTGGCGCCTTCCCGGCGGTATTCGTCGTCGCTGAAAATACGGATGGAGGAGGGCTGAACCCAGACCTCCAGGGGATAGTTTTGCTGAAGCTCGCGGACATGGGAGGGGATGAGCGGCGCCCTTTTCTCCCAGAGGTTCCGGTCTTCACGTCGTATGCCGATTCGCGTTTTCATTGAACTCTCTGGAGCCTAAAAAGCGGCATTATGCCATAGAGAGCCTAAGCAGGCAAGAGCGATTTGAAACGTGGTCGCATCTTCAATCATGTGATTTCCAGAGGTGTCGGAATCGCCCCCAAGGGCCCCATAGCGGAGGGGGGTCCCGTCCTTGGGACGGGGGGAACCGACGGGACGATCGGCTCCACAAGGCTTGCCGCGGGGAGCCGAGCGTCGGGGAATCCAAGGGGGTATGCCCCCTTGGTCGCAGTGCGGGGTTCTTTCCCCGCGCGAGAAAGGG
>Ga0299912_10003589_pt1 | contig 12661 bp, 9 predicted proteins | sample RVTome_2_FD_207667 | JGI IMG/M metagenome (GOLD analysis project Ga0299912, IMG submission 207667) | Soil microbial communities from uranium-contaminated site in the Upper Colorado River Basin, Wyoming, United States - RVT95D214 (version 2) ... | reverse complement strand
ATTTGCGAAGAATACTTCCTGTATCGGTCTTGCGACGAACAGCACGTTAGATCCGACTGACCCAAATTATCAATGGGTTGATGCCGGGGTTGTGATTCAATCGGTTCCGGGAAGGGATCAGTGGAATGCCATCGATCCCAATCTGGTTATTGAGGATGATGGAAGTCCCTGGCTGGTTTTCGGTTCATTCTGGGAAGGAATAAAACTGGTCAGACTTGATTCAGGTTATACTGCTCCGGCCCAACCTGAAGAATGGTATGCATTGGCCCGACGGGAACGGGATTACCAGATTTCTGAAAGAGATCCTGGCAACGGAGCTATTGAGGCTCCATTCATTTTCCGGAAAAATGGTTATTACTATCTTTTTGTTTCATTCGACTATTGCTGCCGTGGGAAAGAAAGTAATTATAAAATTATGATCGGTCGTTCAGAAGAAATTACAGGCCCATACCTCGACAGACAGGGGACAGATATGTATTATGGCGGCGGATCGCTCGTGTTAAAAGGGGACTCCGATTGGCCCGGAATAGGCCATAATGCGGTATATAGAGTAGATAATAAAGACTATATCATCTATCATGCTTATGATGCCAACGACGATGGGAAACCGAAATTGATGATTCGTGAATTAACCTGGGACAATGAAGACTGGCCTCAGGTGGTTCTATAAAGGATACAAAACCTGATTATAAAATAGTATAAGAAAAATATAGAATAATGAAAAGGATGAAATCAATACTTCGAGTAAGCAACCGGATGCTGTGTGTTATAACAATAGCATGTATCGCCTGTTATGCATCGGCACAGAATGCCAGAATTAAAATTGATGTCGACCGGACCATAGGAGAGATAGATAAAAACATTTACGGGAATTTTGTTGAACATCTCGGACGATGTGTTTATGGGGGAATATATGATAAGGGGTCGTCGCTCTCCAACGAAAAAGGATTCAGGACTGATGTGATGGAAGCTGTCAAGGGATTAAATGTTTCCCTTATACGGTATCCGGGCGGTAATTTTGTGTCCAATTATAATTGGTTAGACGGGGTTGGCTCTCAAAGGACACCTCGTATGGAACTTGCCTGGGCACGTCTGGAAACTAATGAATTTGGAACCAATGAATTTGTTGAATTTGCCCGGGCACTGAATACAGAACCCTATTTCTCGGTGAATATGGGAACAGGTACTATTGAAGAAGCACGACAGTGGGTTGAATACTGCAACGTTAAGGAAGGACCATACTTTGCCGAACTACGCAGGGAGCATGGTTATCCCGAGCCTCATAATGTGAAATACTGGAGTCTTGGCAATGAAATGGACGGGTTTTGGCAAATGGGTCATCTGAATGCGGAGGATTACAGCAAGAAAGCTCGTGAGACTGCTAAACTTATGAAATTAACTTCGCCCAATATAAAATTAATCGCTGCTGGCTCATCAAATTACCGCCCCGAAGCTGATCCGAATGAATGGAATGCAACAGTTCTGCACGAACTACGCGATGTGATCGATTATATTGCCTTACATATTTATGTAGGGAATCCCGATGATAATTACTACAATTTTATGTCTACGCCCCTGGTAATGGAGCAACGTACACAGATCGTGAAAGGAATGATTCTTCGTGAGATGGACATTGCTCATCGTGGCGATCGTGATCCTGTTTATATAGCCTGGGACGAATACAATGTCTGGTACAGGGCAAGAACCGATGAAAGTATGCAGGGGACAAGAGCTCTCGAAGAACATTATAATCTCGAAGATGCGCTTGTGATAGCAGGTTTCCTGAACGCTTTTATACGTAATGCTGACATCGTTAAAATGGCCAATATGGCTCAGCTGGTGAATGTTATAGCACCTATATTTACGAGTGAGACCGACATGTTTATCCAGACCATTTATTATCCGCTGGCTCTGTTTGCCAACAATGTCTTTGGCACTTCTCTCGATGTGTATACCGGTTGTGATACATACGATACCGAGGAATTCTTTATAGGATTGGGTGAAAGCAAAACAAAGCAAAGTAATGTTCCTTATCTGGACGTATCAGCTGCCCTGAATGGTAACGAATTAATTATTTGTGTCGTGAACCGTAATAAAGATAAAGCCATAGCTACCGATATATTATCTCAAACAGGTACTTTTTCCGGTGAGTTTCAGGTTAATGAAGTCAATGGCCCCGATATTAAATCGTTCAATGATTTTGGAGTTACCAATGTTCAGACTGTCATAAAACCTGGAATTAAGGTAAAAGGAGATAGTTTTACATATTCTTTTCCACCTCATTCTTTTACTATGCTAAAAGGTAAAATGAATCTCCCATAGAAGTTTGGGTGTTGGGATTAGTTTCTTTAAAACTCCGTATCGATTCATTCCGGATGGATGCGGAGATTTTCGTTTTTAAGGACTGGAAAACTGACTCATTCATTTTGTCACAATCCTGATTACGAATCGACATTGTTATAACATACTTTTTCATTTTAGCTATGAAACAACAACGGTACAATTAAAATCTATATACTATTAATAATTTACCAGAGTAGAACTATATTCGATGTTTTAAATTGAACTAAACAGAGTGCGATGGTTAAGATTGTCGTGTTTATAATTTTGAGCATCCCTGTAGTCCTCGTTTCATGGAGATCTTTGTGGAATATAAAGAGTCACGGTTTTTACCGCTTTTTCAGCTGGGAATGCATACTATGGCTTTTTATCAGCAATTACAAATACTGGTTTGTCGATGCGTTGAGTGTACAACAGATCGTTTCCTGGCTTTTACTGGTGCTCTCAGTTTATGTTCTGGTAGCAGGTATAGTTCTTCTTCGTACCAGGGGTAAATCGAAACAATCGAGAGAGGATGACACACTTCATAAATTCGAAAAAACAACTGAACTGGTCGATACAGGTATTTACAACCATATTCGCCATCCACTGTATGCTTCATTGCTGTTTCTAACCTGGGGTATTTGCCTGAAAAATATTACGTTACCACTTTTTGTAATCTCCTTATTTTCTTCACTGTTTCTTTATATTACAGCGAGGTTCGATGAGAAAGAATGTATTGCATATTTTGGCGACAAATACCAATCCTATATGAAACGAAGCAAGATGTTCATTCCCTATCTGATCTGATCTACAATATAAAAAGAGGCTTTCTCAAAAGTCATTTATCAAATATTTTTCGATTTCCTGTCTGTCCGGCGGACACTCGAAATGACAAAACATTGATTATTAAGAGTCAGACTGAGCGTAGTTGAAGTCCCTTTCCTCTAAATATCCCTTTTGAGACTGTCTCTTATACACTACAAGTGATGAGCTATTTCTTCAGTAAGTCTCTGATTTCTGTAAGCAAATTTTCCTCTTTTGTTGACGATGGTGGAGCTGCTGGTTGTGCTTCTTCTTTCTTCTTCAGACTGTTCATTCCTTTTATCAGCATAAAAATTACAAATGCAACAATCAGGAAGTCGACGACACCCTGCACAAAGTTACCATAATTCAGGGTTACGGCCTGAATTGCTTCACCTGCTTCAGTCACAGTAGCCTTTTTAAGAACAATACTGAGATCAGTGAAATCAACTCCTCCTATCAGCATACCCAGGGGAGGCATTATCAAATCATTAACCAGGGAGGTAACAATCTTACCGAATGCTGCTCCGATAATGATACCTACTGCCATATCGACTACGTTGCCACGCATGGCAAATTGCTTGAATTCGTTAATTAGTTTCATAATTCTTTTCTGTTTAAGGGTTATTAAAATTTGAAAGTAAGACCTATCGATAATATTTCTTTGAATTGTGTTCGGGGACCTTTCTCATCAGCAATTCCATCATCGTCAGTATCCACTTCTATATCGACATCGTCATCATAAATAAGATGAGTGGCCAGCGTTGCCGAGAGGTATTTATTGGCTTTTAAAGTAAGAAGTGTTTCCCAGTTAATATCAATATTCTGAGGATTGTTCAGATAATTGGAAAAAAGATCCAGTTTCGTACCGAATGATACATTTTTAATGATATCTCTCTGAAATAATACACGTATATAGCCTCCCAGTTCGCTCCTTGATTTATTTCCCGGTTCCACGCCAAAGGCACCCGAATCGGCTAGTGCCTGGTCGTTCACGAGTGTGAATTTACCCGTAAGTGGAGCAATAAATACTGAAAACTGATCGCTGGGTTTATAGTCAAGACCTGCAGCTAATAATATATAACCGGGAGCAAGTAGTTTAGAAATGGGTACGCTATCGTTCGGGTAATTATATCCGTTGGTCATCTGGGTCCTGAAATTGAATAAGGCCGCATAATTCCATTTGCTGAATGCCTGATACCCGTATTTCGAAACCAGGTCGATTTTATCATCGGTTTTTATGAAATCCGCATCTTTTCCCTGTTTCAGGAGTCCGTATCCGACGTTGAATGAATTATCCCAGTTCGATTTTCCCATTTTGTAATTGGCGAACAGGTTTATCAGGCCATTGATCGACAGAGAGTTCTGTCCACCTGCTGCCCAGTTTGAAAATGAAGTTTGGGAAGTATTTATAAATACAACTCCTCCTTTTTTCCAGCCTTCTAATGTGTCTGTCGACTGGGTTTTAAGAGCCGATTCACCTTCAGAAATCTGTGCAATGGCCGAACTTGCAATTACGCATATTGATGTGATTAGTACGATTCTTCTTTTCATACGATTACATTTTAAAGGGTATAGAGTCAAATAAATCAAAATTCATTCAACCAATTTACTCAAATTGGTCTTATTACAATATTCTCGTGCTTATTTTATAAACGGGACTTGATCCTGATAATCCTGCTGCCTGCCTTGCAGGGAAGTATTTGGGTTTTATAGTATACTTGGATCTCTGGCTTATCTCAAACAGGAAGTATCAAGTAGTCATTGTTATTTGAAGGAAATTTTGTATTTTACATATAGTATTATTGACTATATGCCTGAAATCCACCTTCCCAATCATCTGCTGTAATATAATCAGGCGAGAAATGTATAATCTATATTCAGCTTATTCTAAGTATTCCTTGATTTATTAACCTTAATTTAACCCGATTATGAAAGCAAAATTCTATGTGTTTCTGATTTTAGCCTTTCTGGTATTTCAGCTAAATGCTCTGGGTCAGATAACGGGACCCATCGTTTTCATTAGCAATAATGAAATAGATTCTGGCTTTGTTCAGGTTCTTGAAGCCAATCATTACGAGGTAATAGTTTTGCGGAGCTATTTCAATGGTCTTTTTGATCCGGATACTGTGGCAGCTTTCGATGGTGCGGCTTTTATTATTTATAGCCGTAATAATCCGAGTGCCAATTTTGCGGGTTCTGCAGAAGTGAATAACCTGTGGAATGATCTCGATATTCCTCTTCTCTGTCTTTCCCCTTTTCCTTTGAGATCTGAGGATCGTTAGCCCTGGACTATAGCAACGGATCCGTTCTTTGAGGATGTGGATATAGTGGGGGACTCAGTAGATATCTATGTCGAAGAACAGGTTGCGGGAGATATGATTGGAACCGGTGATGTAGGGAACGGTACTCTATTTGGGACAAATGCAGATGGAGGGAATACCGTTTTTGCCAAATGGGATAAATTAACACCTTTTTTTGAGGGGGGTTATTCTCCCGGTGAAGACCGAATATTTTTTGGTGCTGGTGAATCTGACTGCGGTGCTTCAGGAAATCTGGGTACCATGTCCGCCTATAACCTGAATGCCAACGGTGAAAGAATTTTCTTGAATATTGTAAAAGAATATGCTGGTGAGTACGTCAATGATATTCCCGAGTTTACTAACTCGTTTGCAGCCAGTTTAAAGCTTTATCCGAATCCTGCGACTAACCGGCTGAATATTAGTTTCGTTTCTGAAATTTCAGGATATGCTTACCTGTCTATCGTTGACATTACAGGCAAAAATGTTTATAGTGGTTTGCAAGCTATTTCAATGGGAAGAAACAACGTTACACTCGATGTATCTTCATTGGCCAAAGGTGCTTATATGATAACAGTAACGATTGAAGACGATGTTCAGGTTACCCGAAAACTTACAATACAGTAAGTTGCATTGAACATGCTATTTACATGTACAAAAAAGCCCGTCGGCGAACGACGGGTTTTTTAATGCACCTAACTAAACAAATTGCTCGCTGACCTGCTGCTATTTCAATATTAGCTCTCGATATTTCCGGTTTTGACCGGACCTGGTATCTATTGAAGGTTTTTATACAGGCAGCGAAGTACTTTCCTCCAGTTTTGTTAAGGAATAACAGGTATTTTTGAGATTTGTATAAGGAAGGAGGTTGTCTCAAAAGTCATCCGTGGTGTCATTGCGAGCGAAGCGCGGCAATCTCATTTTGTTAATAATCAATAGATTGCCTGCCTGACGGCAGTCAGGCTTCAGTCGTTCCTCCTTCGCAATGACGTGAAATGACCCTTTTGAGACAGCCTCTTTTTTGTTCCTGTCTCATTTCTCACCCCGATTTGTTGCCAGATCGGATTCAATACCCTTCATGTACTTTTCGTTGAGCCTATAGAAATACAGGAGCAATACCGATAAGCCTGCAGCAATTGCAGGGATGATACTCATCATAAGTTTTATACCTGTCTGAGTTCCTACTGAGACTTGATTTGGCATATAGCCAAAAGCGGCAAGTATATATCCTGTCAGCGCAATACCTAACGTACTCCCAAGTTTTTGAGACATGGAGATTGATGAAAATATCAGACCTGTTGCACGCCGGCCGGTTTTCCATTCCGAATAATCGACAATATCACCAAACATAGCAAGCATCAAAGGAATGGGTAATCCTGCTGCAATACCCACTACAATCTGCAAAACAAGAAGATAATAGATATTATCGGGTTTGACCGTGTAATATAGTAAACTCGCAAAAACCGATACAATCATAAACAATGAATAGGCCCGTTTTTTCCCCAGTGTTTTGGCAAGCCATGTTGCCATAAGTACTCCAAGAATATTCGAGGCTGTCCAAACAGGGATCAGAATACCTGTTAATGTTCGATAATCAAAGTGAATTGATCTTCCGAAAATAATCAGATTGGTTTCAGCAATATAATACTTGAAATAATAGACTGCAGCTCCTTCACGTAACTGGTTAAAAATTACTGTGAATACACCAACTCCAACCATGATAAACCACTGCTTATTTGTGAACAGATCCTTCAGGTCATCTCTTAGAGAAGATTTTTCTTTGTGTAATGGTTTTACCCGTTCTTTTGTCCATGAAAAAGTCAATATAAAAAGGACAATAGATATCACTGCAAAATTGATAATGCTTAACTGCCAGCCCAGTTGATCGTTTCCTTTTCCATAGTACTCTACCAATTTCAGGAGAGTTGCCTGTACAAGGATTCCTCCTGCAAATGCAAAGAAATACCGGTATGAAGCGAGTGAAGTGCGTTCGACAGAATCGGAGGTCATAACCCCTATGAGGGAAGAATATGGCACATTGATAGCTGTATATACCATCATTAATAATGTATAGGTAACATAGGCATATACAAGTTTTCCTGTGGGGCTATATCCGGGAGTAGTGAATGTGAGTATAGCAATAATGCCAAAGGGTACGGCTACCCAAAGGAGATAAGGCCTGAATTTGCCCCAGCGAGTCGAAGTTCTGTCGGCAATCAATCCCATGATCGGATCATTGGCGGCGTCCCAGAAACGGGTGATCAGTATCATGGTCCCCGCTGCGGCTGCAGAAATACCAAAGACATCGGTATAAAAAAACATCAGAAATGTAGTAAACAACTTGTAAAAAATTGACGAAGCTGAATCGCCAAGTCCGTAACCGATTTTTTCTTTTATTGACAGGGCTTTGATTGTCTGTGTCATACAGTAAAGATTTTTCTATGGAAATTCATTGATTTACTTAAACACGGGGCTAAAACTAACGATTTGTTTCCGAAATGCAATGTTCTTGAGGCAACTCACCCTGATGATATTTGCAGTAAACACAGGGAATTATCTGTCATATAAAGGAATTTAGATGGGACAGGATTTTTAGATTACCTTTTTCATTGATATATTAGTCTTTTGTTTGTCCTATCGCTGTTTCATGTCCGGTTTGTATGGAGAGTCAGGAAAAAAATATAGTACGACTCATCAGAAAAGGTGATAAAGCCATCTTTCGTCGACTTTATGATCTGTATTATCACAGGCTTTTATTGTATGCAAAAAGTTATCTCGATACCGACGATGAAGCAGAGGACGTAGTTCAGGAACTTTTTATACATCTGTATGAGAAACGAAAAGATGTACTGATTTATTCATCGCTGGCGTCTTATTTTTTCCGGTCGGTACACAACAAGTGCATTCAACTACTTCGTCACAGAAAAGTTGTTGCCGGACATGAGGAAAATCAGAAACTTAAAATCAGGGAAGCTGAAATACTATATAACAGTTCCGATAGTTTTTCTTTCTCAGAGCACAAGCTCAAAGAAATCCAACAGATTTATACACGTGCCAATGATGCACTTCCGGAAAAGACCAGGGAAATATTCCGGTTGAGCAGGGAACAGTTAAAATCTAACAAAGAAATAGCAGGTTTGTTACATATTCAGTTAAAAACTGTAGAATATCATATTACCAAAGCGTTAAAAAGTTTCAATACAGCACTCAGGGATTATTTTCTATAATCTGGTTCTCTGCAAGTTATCTTCTTATGAGGCTGTGATCTGAGTTTATGTTGTTAATTTATTTTCTTCTTAGTGAATCTTAGTTTCTTAGCGACTTCGTGGCATAAATATCTTTGCCACTAATTCACAAAGGCTTAAAGAAGCACGAAGTAAGGAACAATATTATAGAACATAGCCTCTTTTGATATTCAGAAGATTAAGAGATTTTTTTAACTTTTTTATCAAGTAATCTTTGCTATTACTTTATTATCTGCGTGCGTTGTACTTTTTTCAAAAACAAAAACGGACTTTAAGAAAGTCTTTTTAGGGTTGAGCGGGTTTCAGACGTCTTTATAACAATTAATCGAAACTTGTTCTGATGATTCATAAAAATAATTTAGAAGAATACCTCTGGAAATATTTTGATGGGAAGGCGACTCTTCCGGATATCAAAGCAATTAACCAATGGTTAGATGAAAGTAAAGAGAACCTTGATGTCTTTGCTTCTATCAAAAAATCGTATATCGAAATTGAAACCCATAGTGGAAAGATTCCCGAAAAGATTGACAAGGCTTATAACCAATTTCTTGCACACATAAATAAAGTTGAAGCACAAACTGAGGATCAGAGGAGAAAACATATTCATTTATACAACCCTTTTATCCGATACGTTCTTGTTGCATCGATAGTGATAATAACGGCTTTATGTACCTATCTTGTTGTAAACCATACCCAGAAGGTAGTTGACGATACGTATTGTGAAATTTTTGTTCCTTACGGAGGCAGATCGTCCCTTATTCTTCCCGATGGTAGTAAAATATGGCTGAATGCCGGCAGTAAGTTTAAGTACAATCGCATGTTCAATATCAAATCACGTGAAGTATTCCTTGATGGTGAAGCTTACTTCGATGTTGAAAAAAGTAAACATCCCTTTGTGGTGCATACATCCCACCTTGATATCCTCGTGTTGGGTACAGCGTTTAATGTGAAATCCTATTCCGAAGATGAAAATATTGAAACAACCCTGGTTGAAGGGAAAATCCAGATTGAACAGAAAGAATCGGATCGGCCTCTTTATTTAAAATCCAGACAAAAACTTACTTACTATAAAACAACAAATCAGTTTCAGACGAATCAGACTATTTCAGACAATCAACCAAAGGAAGCCATCGAAGTTGCCGAAGAGAAAGAAGTGGTACCCGCTAAAAATATCGCCATTGAGGCAAATGTAAATACCGACGAATCCACATCGTGGAAAGATGGCGAGTTGATAATAAATAACGAACCCCTCGAAGAATTGGCCAAAAAACTTGAGCGGAAATATGATATTGTATTTCAATTTAATAGCGAGGAACTGAAAAAATACTCATACTCCGGCACCCTGCGTGATTTTCCTCTCGAACAGGTATTAAGGGCTTTGGAACTAACTTCACCAATTAAGTACTCTATCAGAGAGAAAACAGTAATTTTATATTATAATAAGTATTTTAAGCCATCATCAAAAGATCAGTTTAAAAACTAAGTATTAAAACCTAATAGAATGAACTGCCCATGAACCATAACTAGACTGAGAGATCGGAACATACACCTGATACAGTATTTCCGATCTACAGATCTAATCCAGATACGATACAACTATGTTGAATTAAAACTATTTACCTATGAAATTAATCCTAACCTGCTTTTCCTTTTTATGGGGAAAACAATGTAAAAGACTTATTCCGGCTTTGAGTTTCATTGTCCTTATGAGTCTTGTTTCTTTGCAAACCAAGTCTGCGGGTGTATACACGCAGGGTGAGAAAATCAGCATAAACGTTGAGGACATTCAATTGCGCGATTTATTCCGTGAAATTGAAAACAACAGCGAATATGCATTTTTCTTTAACGACCAGTATACGGAACTCGATAACCGCGTATCACTGGACATATCGACTGAAAATATCAGCCTTCTTCTCGACAAGCTACTGACCGATACACAGCTTGATTTCGAGATCATGGACAACAATTTCATTGTAATAGTGCCCAAGGCTGCTGCTTTGCAACAGGTTACTGTGAAGGGTACTATTACCGATGCGGAAGGCAATCCTTTGCCGGGTGTAAACATTGTGGAAAAGGGTACGACCACGGGAGCCATTTCCGATCTGAACGGGAACTACTCGCTTACCGTCTCTTCTTCGGCTGCCATCCTTGTTTTTTCCTATGTGGGCTATAATACAGAAGAGATCCAGGTAGGCAACCAGCAGGTAATTAATATGGTACTTATCGAAAGCCTCGAAGAACTTGGAGAGGTGGTTGTTATAGGGTATGGATCGATGGAGCGGGCAAATGTTACTGGAGCTATATCGTCAATAAAGACTGATGAACTTTCCAAAGTACCTGTTACAAATTTTGTTGAAGCAATTAGGGGTCAGATACCCGGAGTAAGGATGACCAGAACTGACGGGAAGCCCGGAGAGGGCGTTAGTTTTATGATCCGGGGAGAAAATTCACTGAATAACAGCAATGAACCCCTGATCGTTATTGATGGTGTTCCATTAGCCGTGGATCCTAGAGGGGAAAAGAATAACCTTTATCTTAGCGAATTAAATCCGAACGATATTGAATCGATAAATGTTCTGAAAGATGCAGGAGCTGCTTCAATATACGGAACCAAAGGTGCCAATGGTGTAATATTAATTACCACAAAATCAGGAAGAATAGGTAAACCTGCATTGAATGTTAGTATTTCGCAAGGATTCACCGACCTGGTTCATAAACCCGATCTGATGAATGCGGAAGAATTTGTTCAGTTAAAAGTCGATGCTGCAAACGGTGTAAATATTCCGCCCGATCCGCCGGCTACCTGGGAAGATGTATTGACCGATGCGGTCGAGTTGGAAAATTATACGAACCCGGATGGTATAAAGGAAATCGACTGGCATGATGTGCTGCTGAGTACCGGGAAAATTACTGATGTTGGTTTATCGTTATCAGGTGGTACGGAAAAAATCACGTTCTATATGAATGGTGATATATACCTGGAAGATGGTATTGTACAGCATACATCCTATAATCGGTTTTCGTTCCGGTTAAATTCCGACTACACGCCCTATAAATTCATTAAGATGGGGGCGAGAATACAATTTTCCAAAGCAATAGCCGATGAAACCGGAAATGCTGCCGTTTGGTATCAGAATAAGTCCGATTTTACCGATTTTATCGGAAATACGCCTCTGGGCAGAATGTATAATGAAAACAATGAGTTGGTACCTACAGTAAAGGGCGATCAGTTCGATTACAATCCCTTATGGAAATACAGGGAATCCGAAACCGGAAGAAACACGCATCGGGTTTTATTGAATCCTTACGTGGAATTATCTATTCTTAAAGGTCTTACTTATAGGATCAATGCCTCGGCCGAATATCGCAGCGAATTCTACGGACGGTTTACTTCGTCTAAGTATAATTGGTCAACCCTCGAGGGTGATCCCAGCGCGCGCAATTATTCGAATATAAGTATGAATGAACCCATTACCTATCTTTTGGATAATATTGTTACTTACAATAAGGAGCTGGCCGAGAAACACTCTTTCAACATCACACTGGTAGCCGGTATTCAAACATATAGCTATGACTCCTTGGGAGTGTCCGGTGAAGAATCCAATACCGATTTGCTTTCATTCCATGCCATAAATTCTTCTAACCAAAATTTTAAGAGGATTGACTTTCAGAATGACGAATGGGCCAATGAATATTTTGCTGGCCGTCTGGGTTATAGTTATGACAGGCGTTACAATTTCACCTTTACAGGACGGTATGATGGTTCCAGTGTTTTCGGGCCTGAGATGCGATGGGGATTTTTCCCTTCCGCTGCATTTGCCTGGAATATCAGTGAGGAAGCATTCCTTGAAAATACTAGTTGGCTGGATCAGTTAAAGTACCGGATAAGCTGGGGAAGGATGGGTAATGACCAAATAGGTACCTACGGCTATATTGCCCTTACCCAAAATGTGAGATATCCATTTGAGCAAACATGGTATTCAGGATATACTG
>Ga0299912_10003588_pt1 | contig 12663 bp, 10 predicted proteins | sample RVTome_2_FD_207667 | JGI IMG/M metagenome (GOLD analysis project Ga0299912, IMG submission 207667) | Soil microbial communities from uranium-contaminated site in the Upper Colorado River Basin, Wyoming, United States - RVT95D214 (version 2) ... | reverse complement strand
CGGCCGATTTCAAGCGACTTCCCGAATTTAATCTCAACTTGTCTTTCCGGCGGGGCGAGAGCGGCCATGAGCCCGAAGAGCGAAATAAGGATAACCGTGCTTTTTATCATTATTAAAATTGTGAATCATTGTGACCGCCGAGTCAAGATCAGAATGGCGGCAATAGGATAAACCGGGTTGCTTACGCGGAAGCTGCGTTCTCGTTGCGGATTTGGGATGTCTTGACGCGACCCTGGCTTATATTATCTCGGCGAACCCTGATGGCCCCCCCGATCCGGCCGTCACAGGACGAACTTGAGGCCGCTCCTGTATTTTGAGACGGCGGGGGCGGTCGTTTCCTCGAGCGTGATGTCGAGATAGTAGCGGCCCTGGACGGGTTGGAAGGGGACCTCCAGGACGAGCTCCTTGACGGCGACGAGCTCCTCTTCGCTGAACGCATAGCGTTGGCTATGGCTGAGGTCCTGCAGTTTCTTGTAATCCCTGTAGACGGCGATGCGGGCTTCCAGGCCGGCGACGAGCTTCCCCTCCTCCTCCTTGAAGCTGACTCTCGAGGCCGGAACCCTGATCTTGATGCCGGAGGCGGTCCGGCCGGCCTTGAACCGCAGCGCCCGCTTGGGCGAGACGGAGGATTCGACGATCCAGTTGAGCTTGGCTTCCTCGAGGACCGACCGGCCCTGAGCGTCGATGAGGTCCATGACCCATAGGCTGGTGGAGCGCTTGCTGAACCCGAAGGTGACCTGGTGCCGCAGATAGAACCAAATCTCCATGGTCGCGTCGTCGTAGTGCCAGCGGTCCTCGCTCATCCCTCCGGGCAGGAAGTGAGTGTCGTCGCCGTCGGTGAGGTAGATTTCGTCGGGAGGTCCGAGGACGATGTAGATCCGGCCGCGGTCCGAGGTCCATCCGTTGTCGGTTTCGGCGGGTTCCCAATTCATCCGCCTCCGGCTCTTGGTCCAGGCCCCGAACCATTTATTGGCGTAGTGGACGCGGTTTTCGAACTCGATCCGGGCTTCATTCTCCTCGCTGCCCGTGTCCGGATCGCGGCTCTTCCAGAATTCTTTGATGAACGCCCGGCGGGATTCCGTGTCGGGGAGATGTTCGTAGATGTCGATTTCCTCCTCGGTCATGATCAAGCGCGTCTTTTCGAAGAAGGATTTATAGGTCGGATCCTGACGGATCGAGAGGCTGGTCCCGCATCCGGAGAACAGGGCCGCGACGGCCAGAACGGCGAGCGCCGGGATAATTAACTTGCGGGCCGAACGGGCCGGATGGTGGTTTTGTGCCATGTCGGTAACTCCCCTTCTATTTGTGCAAAAAACGTGCCGGATGCGGAACCGATCCCGATACGCTAAGTTGTGTGTTATCAAGGGATAAAATGGACCGGCCGGAATCGGATGGGCGCTCATGTCAATGGACTTTACAACCTCGGAGCCGGCCTTCCAAAGCGAAGGGGCCGAGGCTTTGCTCGCCCCTGTAGCGGGTCTTCCCGCGGAAGGGGTTGATGTTTGCCGCCGGTTGTGGTCAGATAAAAAAAGGAGGAGATCGCTATGACGATCAAGGATATCCCCTTCACGGTGACCGACTGGAGCCGTCTCCAGGGCGTCGAACACAAGGGCGAGTCGGGAAAGTCGGTATGGAGAACTTTCCAAGCCGGCGGAATCCGGGTCCGGATGGTCGAATACTCGCCCGGCTTCAAGGCCGATCATTGGTGCGGCCGGGGACATATTCTTCTGGTCCTGGACGGAGAACTTGAAATCATCGTCCTGGGCGGCAACCCGCACATTCTGGGACCGGGCATGGGGTTCGAGGCCGGGGACGACGACGCCCGGCCTCATCTCGTCCTAAGCTCGAAGGGCGCCCGGGTTTTTATCGTCGACTAACCTGCTTTCAGGCCCGGGCCGCCGCCTCCATGAGCAGGAAGAAAGCCTGTCCCTCCGTGGCGACACCCGGCGCTTCGAAGGTCGGCGAGCCGCAGACGTCGCGGACGTAGCCGCGATCGTCGACTTTGGCCTCGGCGGCCGCGCGCATCCTTTCCGCCCGGGGCCGATACGACCCGTCCAGCCGGCCGGACTTGACGCCGCGGTAGATCGTGTAGGCGAGCATCTGGGCCAGGTTGGTCTCGACGAAGCTCCGCGGATCGTCCAAGACATCGTGGAAGAGGGCGTCCTCGCGCTGATGGGCGAGGCATCCGTCGATGACTTCCTTGATGTAACCCGCCAGCCGGCGCTTGTCCTCGGCCATGGCGGCGGGCAGGGCGTTCGCGACCCGGATCATGCCGGCCGCGGCCCATCCGTTTCCGACGCCCCAGAAAGCCTTGCGCTCGAACTTGCCCCGGCCGTCGTCCCAAATGTGTGAGAAGAGCTTCGCCGCCGGATTCCAGAGGAGGCGACGAAATCCCTCGATCTGCTTGACGGCCTCGTCGGGCCGGCCGGCGACGGCCAGGAAGGGAGGGGCCATGTAAACGGAATCGATCCAGACCTGGGGTTTGTCGTCGATATGATGGAGGGTCCCATCCTTGGTCTTGGGGGCCTTGTGGAGGAGGTAATCCAGCATTTTTTCCGCGGCGGCCTTGAGCTTGGGATCGCCGGTGACTTTGGCGGCGAAGAGCACGGCTTCTCCGTTCGCGGCCGGGTCGGTGACGCCGTGGTTGTCGCAGATCTGTCCCAGCCGTCCGTCGTCCCATTGGCGGAGGACGGCCTCTCTCGCCATCAAGATGACGAGGTCGGTCTCGCCCCGCTCGAGGAGGGCTTGGGCCGCGACGCCCTGCTCCCAGGCGTGGCGCTGCATTGAGAGCATGACCGTTTTGACCTTGGCGCAGGTCGCCTCGATGTCCGAACTCGGCGCCGGCGCGCCGATCCCCGCCGCGGGTCCAAAGGCCAGCGTAACTCCGACTGCGGATCCGGCCGTCAATCCTCGCCTGAAGAATTGCCTTCTGTTCATGAATCCTCCTCGGTCTGGAATTTGGCCGCGGAAATTTCTTTCCGGCGTTGTTTTAATTGTAATGACCCGGCCGGCCGATAATAGTTTCTATTTGCCGAGATTCCCGCTTTTCCGGCCGGAGGAGTTTTTCTCTATGACCGGCTTGAACCCCGGATCGCCGGGGCCGGGTTTCCTTTTCCTCTGCATCTTGGCGTCGATCTTGCTCCCCACCCGGGCATTTTTCTCCGTCGAAAACTTGAACTTGCTCCCCCCTGGTCCATAACTCGAAAGATCCTCATAATTCGAATCCAGGAGAGAAAGTCCTATCATTGGGCCAAAGCTATTGCGGAAACCGGATCCCGAGAAAAGGGGCGCTCTCATTTTTCCCGCTGAAAAACAGCCCGGCGACACGGGATCCAGCTTGGCCCAGGTTCCGCTTTTACTGTACTTCACCCAGGCGCCGGGCTGCGATGTCCAGGTCCCCAATAAATCCGCTTTCCCGTCCCCGTCCAAGTCCCCGGCCCCAACCTGGCTCGCTGTTGAGGCCTCCAATTTAACCCAGTCATAGCTTACCGAGTCCCTGTAGAATACGCCAAAAATATTCCAGGAGCCGAGAAGATCGGCGCGCCCATCGCCGTTCATATCCCCCGAGCCTATCGAGAGCGGCAGATAATTATCCAGCCTTTGCCATCCGCCGGTACTGCTGTACTTGACCCACACGCCCGGCTGCGCCTCCCAGGTGCCGATCAGATCCGCTTTGCAATCTCCCTCAAGATCTCCAGCCGCGACCCGGCTGGCTGTCGAGGATTCCATTTTTACCCAGGCGCCGCTGACCGAGTTCCTGTAGTACACGCCAAAAACGTTCCAGGAACCGAGAAGATCATCCCTCCCGTCGCCATTCATATCCCCGGCGGCAATGGATTCGGGCATATAATTATCCAGCTTTTGCCAAGTCCCCGTACTGCTTTTTTTAACCCAGACTCCGGGGCTGGCGGACCAGGTGCCGATTAAATCATCATAGCCGTCTCCGTCCAAGTCTCCCGCGATAACGCGGGTAGCCGGGGACGATTCCAGCCTGAACCAGGCCCCCGTGTCGGAATTTCTATAATAGACCCCGCTGCTCCAGCTGCCGAGATAATCGTCCTTCCCGGTTGATATCTTGGCTATAAAGACATCGTAGTCCCCGTTGTGGGTCAAATCCGGCCCTCCTGTTTCAGGAAAGGTGGCCTCCGTAGAATTAGTATAGCCTGTCACATGGACATTGCCGGACCCGTCCACGGCAATGCCAAAGCCATAGTCACTGCCGGAGCCGCCAACATACCCGCAATAGTACAGTCCCGTACCCGAGGCGCTGACCTTGGCCACAAAGGCATCAATATTACCGTTGTGAGTCAAATCCGGCCCTCCTATCACAGGAAACGTCATCGCCGTGGAACCAGTATTACCTGTCACATAGGCATTGCCGGACCCGTCCACGGCAATGCCATAGCCATAGTCCTGGCTGGAGCCGCCAACGTATCCGCAGTAATCCAGCCCTGTACCCGATGCGTTGACCTTGGCTACAAAGGCATCGTTGTCTCCGCCGTTGAAGGTCAAATCCGGCCCCCCTGTCTCAGGAAACGTCGCCTCCGTCGAACTGGTATGGCCTGTCACATAGGCATTGCCGGACCCGTCCACGGCAATGCCAAACCCAACGTCAGTGCCGGAGCCGCCAATGTACCCGCAGTAGACAAGTCCCATGCCTGAGGCATTGACCTTGGCCACAAAGGCATCACTATTACCGTTGTGAGTCAAATCCGGCCCACCTGTCTTAGGAAATGTGAATTCCGTAGAATAAGTATAGCCTATCACATAGGCATTGCCGGACCCGTCCACGGCAATCCCATAACCAAAGTCATCGCCTGAGCCGCCAATGTACCCGCAGTAGACAAGTCCAGCGCCCGAGGAATTGACCTTGGCCACAAAGGCATCGGTGCCCACCCCGCTGTGAGTCAAATCCGGCCCGCCTGTCTCAGGAAAGGTGGCCTCCGTAGAATAAGTGTAGCCTGTCACATAGGCGTTGCCGGACCCATCTACGGCAATGCCATTGCCATGGTCATCGCCTGAGCCGCCAATGTACCCGCAATAGACAAGTCCGGTGCCTGAGGCGTTGACCTTGGCCACAAAGGCATCGTAAAAATAGCCGTTGTAGGTTAAATCCGGCCCTACTGTCTCAGGAAACGTAGTCTCGGTAGATTGAGATGAGCCTGTCACATAGGCATTGCCCGACCCGTCCACAGCAATCCCATTGCCATAGTCATTGCCGGAGCCGCCAATGTACCCGCAGTAGACAAGTCCCGTACCCGAGGCGCTTACCTTGGCCACAAAGGCATCAGTGCCTCCGCCGTTGTAGGTCAAATCCGGCCCTGAATTCTCAGGAAATGTAGCCTCTGTAGAGCCCGTATAGCCTGTCACATATGCGTTGCCGGAATTGTCCGCGGCAATGCCACAGCCCTTGTCCTGGCCGGAGCCGCCAATGTACCCGCAGTAGACCAATATCGCCGGATCCATTATCAAGGGCAGACTCCGGTCATAATCTCCAACATTAAAACCAAACGCATGGGATCTCATCCCTGGCCCTTGATCTTGCCCATCCTGCTCATCATTTCCCGGAGGCGGTTCCTGCAGCACAAAGCCCATCGGAATATCCACTCGCTTTCCGTCCTTCTCCTGAAAGGCCACGGGCTCGTCATCGCGAAGATTCCCCAGCGGCGTCCGGACCTCGAGCCGGCCTTCTTCGCCCAGCACAACCTCACTCGCGCCGTAATATGCAAGCTTAATCCTGGAAATGTCCGCCCCGGGCTGAACCACAAATTCATACTTCAGCTTGTTGACCGTCCCCGAATATACAAGGTCAATGCCCGGCCAGAGGTTTCGATACACGAGCCGGCCATAAGTCGAAAGGCCGGTATGCCAGTCCTCGGGATTGCCTTTAAAATAAGAAATGATCGCCCCGGTCTCATCCACACCCAAGGGCCGGACATCGCGATCGGCGTCGATGAAATCCAACTTGACAACCCAACGCTCCGCGGCCTCTTGTTTTGAAGCCTCGGCCGAAGCTAGGACAAACGTCACGCCGCCGGGGTTGAAGTAGATGCTCTTATCCCTGCCTTGGATATAATAGTCCACCCGCTCATCCATCTGCCCTTGGTTGGCGATGAAATAGAGCGGCATTCTCCCAAAGTCAGCCTCCAGCTTCACCGTAGATGGCTTCAAAGGCTGAACGGCATCAGAGGTTCCTGAGGGAATGCTCGGCTTCTGGTTAGCCGTGCTTACCGTGAACAGACAGGCCAATCCCACGATGACGATCACTATCGCCTTTTTCATATTCCCCTCCTTCTTGGCGGAAGAAGTTCTCAGATGATTCTATGTATTTAATAATCCTTTATTTGTTTTAATGTCAAGAAAAATTGGTTCGCACCGGACATGTAAGTTTATCTTTTACGGTTTGAAATCCGTCTAGCTAGGGGCGATCCCAGGAGGCGCTTTTGACCGCCCGGACGGCCGCTTCGATGTCGATCATCCCGTAGCCGGCCTGGTCGTTGGGCGTTTCGAGGCCGAGGCGCGCGTTGGAGGCGGTCCGGCGCAGAACGCCCCGGATCGTCTCGACCAGCCGGCCCGGCTTGGATTTAAGCTCGGTCCGGAGCTTGGGGTCCATGGCCGAGAGCATCAGGGCCGCCGTTCCGGCCACGAAGGGGACGGCGAACGAATTTCCGTAGGCGCGTTTGGAGGAGGGAAGGACGCTGAGGTTGGAAGGCCAATCGGTCCAGAGGCCGGCCCCCGGAGCGGCGACGTCGATGAAGCCGCCCCGGGCCGAATAGCGCCAGGGCTTGATCCCGGCCTCGTCCTTTTCCAGGCCGCCGACCGCGAGGCTGGTCGGGTAGGCCGCCGGGTAGCACTCGAGGGATTCCCCTCCGCCGTTTCGAGAGTTCCCCTGGGCGGCGACCAGGACGACGTTGTGCTTCCAGCAGTAGAGGGCGGCCTCGCGAAGCGAAGGCGCGTCCTGGTCTAAGGCGAGGCTGAGGCTGATGACGTCGGCCCCGTTCCGGACGGCCCAGATGAGGCCGGCCGATAGGAGATAGACAGTCCAGATGGTGACGGGCGTCTCGTTAAGAGTCGAGGGATCGGCGACCTTGATGAAGATATACTCGGCCGAGGGCGCGGTCTTGAAGGCCAGCGTCGCGATCATGGTTCCGTGGCCGTTGTAGTCGTAGGGAAAATCGCCTTGGTCCCAGGGCGGCCAACGGCCGTCCAGAAAGCTTTTATAAGCGCGCGTTCGGTCCCTGATTTCCCGGATCGTCGCGTCGAGGCCCGAGTCGATGACGGCGATTCTTGCGCCGGCGCCTTGAACCGTTCTGTGGACATCGCGGATTTTCAGCTCCTCGACGCCCCAATCTTGTATCGGGAGGGTATCCATCTTGCGGAAGAACCTTTTATAAAAGGGGTAGTCTTTTTTGGAAAAGAAGCCCGCTGAACTGAGGACGGCTTTGAGAGGGGAGAGGCTTGGGGATGCGGGTACGGCGGCGACCGAACTCAAGAATTCTTCAGCCATGGCCTCGGAGAGGCGGACGAAACCCGCCCTGAAATCCTCCGCGTTCTCGTCGAGATCCCCCTCGAAGTAATAGATGTTCATCAAATGGTCGAACAGCTCCGGGTATTCCTCGGCGGCTTGGGATAAGGCATCTTTGTCCTCCGGCCCAAGGTCTAAAAGCGGCGCCCCGTCTTTGAGGCGCGCGAAGAAAGCGGCTTTACCCTCTTTGTGGGCCCGGTCGGCAGTTTTTTTATCGATTGAAGCGTCCAGGGCCGGGCCGATCGAGGCGAGAAGACAGGTCAAAAGGGCGAGAAGATAAACCTTAATCCGCATATCCTCTTTAAAATACAGCAATATTCATACCAGGCGGCGCCTTTTTTGAATACTGAAAATAAGGAAAATAAATCCTTATGGCTTCCCGGACAGCGAAAAAACAGGCGCCCTTGTAATATTTCTTACTTGATGAAACCTTTGCGCTTCAGGACCGCGTCGACCTTGGGCTCGCGGCCGCGGAAGCGTTTGTAGAGGACCATGGGATCCTCGCTGCCGCCCTTGGAGAGGATGTTCGTCCGGAACGAGAGAGCCGTGGCCGGGTCGAACAGGCTCGTCTCCTTGAAGGCTTCGAAGGCGTCCGCGTCCAGGACCTCGGACCAGATGTAGCTGTAATATCCGGCCTCGTAGCCTCCGGAGAAGATGTGCCGGAAGTAGGGGCTCCGATAGCGGACCACGATCTCGGGGATGAGGCCGATTCTTTTCATGGAGTCGGCTTCGAACGCCAGGGGGTCGCGCTCGGCCGGATCGGAGAGGGTGTGCCAGTCCATGTCCAGGTAGCAGGCGGCCATGTACTCGACGGTGGCGAAGCCCAGGTTGAAGAGGCCGGCCCGCTTGATTTTGGCCAGGAGCTCGTCGGGGATGGGTTCTCCTGTCCGGTAGTGGCGCGCATAGGACTTGATGACGTCCGGGTGCTGGGCCCAGTTCTCCATAATCTGCGAGGGTAGCTCCACGAAATCGCTCGGAACCGACGTGCCCGACAGCCTTTCATACGTGCATCGGGAAAGAAGGCCGTGGAGGCCGTGGCCGAACTCGTGGAACATGGTCAGGGCCTCTTCGAAGCTGATGAGCGAGGGCGTCTCGCCGGCCGGCCGCGAGAAATTTCCGTTGTTGGTGACGAGCGGCGTCACGAATGTCCCGCCCCGCGCGGACTGCCGGCGGAACTCGTTCATCCAGGCGCCGCCGCCCTTGCTCGGCCGGGGAAAATAGTCCGTGTAGAGGATCCCGACGTGGCGGCCGTCGGCCTCTTGGACCTCGAAGACCTTGACCTCGGGATTGTAGACGGGGATATCGGTCCGTTCGATGAATTTCAGGCCCCAGAGCTTCCCTGCCACGGAGAAAGCGCCGTCCCGCACGTTCTCGAGCTTGAAGTAGGGGCGGAGGGCTTCGTCGTCGAGGTCGTACTTGGCCTTCTTGACCTTCTCGGCGTAATACCACCAGTCCCAGGGCTCGAGCTTGAAGTCGCGGCCGTCCTTGCGGATCATTCCCTGGAGGTCTTTGGCTTCCCTCTTGGCCATGGCCAGGGCGGGCGTCCAGAGCTGATCCAGGAGCTTGGCGACGCCGCCGGGCGTCTTGGCCATGTTCTCCTCCAGGACGAAATCGGCGTAGGTCTTATAGCCGAGAAGCCCGGCTTTTTTGACGCGGAGCGATGCGCTCTTGGCCAGGATCGCCTTGTTGTCGAATTCGTTGTTGTTGTCGCCGCGGCGGATAAAGGCCTTGAAGAGATTCTCGCGCAGGTCCCGTTTCTTCGAGTAGGTCAGGAAGGGGATCAGGCTCGGTTTGTGGAGGGTGAAGACCCATTTCCCGGCCTGACCTTTCTCCCGCGCGGCTTCGGCGGCTGCCGCGACCACGGCCTCGGGGAGTCCGGCCAGGTCCTCATTTTTGTCAATGGCGAGGAAGAAGCCGTTGTCCTCCTTGAGGACGTTCTCTTCGAAGCGCAGGTTCAGGACGGCCAGCTCCTTGTTGATCTCGCGGAGCTCGGCTTTCTTGGTTTCGTCGAGGTTGGCGCCGCCCCGCACGAAGTCCTTGTAGGTCTTGTCGAGGAGGGTCGCCTGTTCGAGGCTGAGTCCCAGCTCGTCTTTCCGCTCGTAGACGGCTTTAACCCGTTCGTAGAGCTTCACGTTGAGTAGGATGTCGTCCTGGAGCTGGGATAGGAGGGGAGCGACATCCTTGGCGATGGCCTGCATCCGGTCGTTCGTATTGGCCCCCATCAACGGGTTGAAGACATTGTTGACGCGGTTGAGAAGGTCTCCGCTCGCCTCGAGGGCCTCGACGGTATTGGCGAAGGTCGCGGCCTCGGGATTGTTGACTACGGCGTCGATCTCGCGGCGCGCTTCCTCGATTCCCTTGTTGAATGCGGGTAGGTAATGGTCGTCCTTGATCTTGTCGAGGGGCGGGGTCCCGAAGGGCGTCGTCCAGGCGGCGAGAAGGGGATTTTCTTCCTGGGGCCGGGTCGCCTTAGTCTCTTTGACGGTGCATCCGGCGAAGAGGACGGCGATCGATAGGGCCGTCAGGATTCTCAGGGTTGAAAGGGTCGTTCGTTTCATAAGCATCACCTCCAAAGACTCGGAAGCCGCTATTGTTCCTCAGATCGGGGCTTTTTTCAAGGGTCGAATTCCAGCGACATGAACCGAGCTTTCGGAATTCGGGGGACATGGGGAATTCAAGGGACATGAACCGAATCTCTTGATTCGGTATCGTGTCCCCTGTATTCCCCTAGAATGGACTGATTGCGTTTGACTTTATCCCATGACGGCTTTATCATTTGACCGAAAGGGCCGGGTAAATTGAACTACCAAACCTGCGTGATGCAAAAGGTTGATATCAAGCCGCTTAAGCACGAACCGAAGCCTTATACCAAGGCGTCTTATACGGCAATCAAAACTATGTTAGGGGTGTTGTACTGATAAATATAATTAATGTTAGACCGCTTGGCGGAGGAATTGAAAAGCCATGAGCGCTTCCGACATCCTCAACAACAGGCTTGCCGTCTCAATCATCTCGCTGCTCGTTGGGGCACTGATCACAGCTGTGGCAACCAAGCTTCACGGCAAGACGGCGCGACTCCGTTACTCCACGAGAATCAACAGACTCGCACTGGCCGCTGACGACCCAATATTCGGCTCGGTCAGAGTCTCGTGGGGGAACCAGGATGTGCGGAATCTCCACATGGTGTCTGTTGAGATTGAAAACGCCAGCAGTCGTGATTTTGAGAATGTCGAGTTCACGGTTTTTACGGCGATTGAAACGTTTCTTCTCAGTGAACGGACGGTAGTCGTGAATACGCCGTACATTGTCAAATGGTCGGATGAGTTCAAGGCTAAACTTGCTGTTACGCCCGGCGGAACACCGACTGTTGAGCAGCGGAACACCTACAACCATTCGCGCGAATACTGCGTTCCCGTGCTGAACCGCGGTCAAATCCTCCAACTCACCTACCTTTGCACACGACCAGGTGATGACGCTCAACCCGCAGTCCATGTGGGCAGCCAACTGAAGGGCGCCAAGCTGATGTATCAGGTCCGATCAAACCTCGTGGTCGGCGTTCCCGCGCAGGTCGCCATCACTCGAGGACTTGTGGTCGCGGGCATTGTGGTAGTTGCGTGCGGACTTTCATTGCAGAGTGTCTGGGTAGCGAGTGGGATCAGCATGGTCGTGGGCCTATTCGCTCGGCTTGTAGGAGCGGCTGAATATAGAGGTGAACGGTGGTTGAGGAGACTGATCTCGGGATAGTGCCAACCGAGCGGTCTAACAACGGCCTGAACCCGACGGCCGAAAAGAACGGACGAGTGGCCGCGGGTTAAGCCCGGACGTTATACGTAACGAGGGAACATGGATGAGTTCCTAGATCAGATTGAGGCATCCTGCAATATTGGTCATTTCTACCTAGCGTTGTTCTGCTGTCTTGCTCTTCCCGACATTTGCGGCGCGATATCGTCCGACGATGGAATCGCGAACGGGAAGCGGTATAAAGACTGGTTCGATACCTACGTTGCTCCAAAATACGGGGGGACCTTCGATGGCAGCAATTGCTATGCATTCAGGTGTGCGGCTCTACACCAAGGCAGGTCTGACCATAGGAATCTCGGTTACACGAGGATTGTTTTTCTAGTTCCGACCGATACAAACCAGTCTTGTATGCATAACAACGTGCTGAACGACGCACTTAATCTGGATGTAGCAGAATTTTGCAAAGATATAGTCGATGCTGTTCGAACTTGGATGCATTGCGAGGCGTCGAATCCAGCCTTTCAAAGAAACATGGCAACCTTCCTAAAACGGTATAGAGGTGGGCTTGCACCATATATTGTTGGAGCCGACGTGTTCAGTTAAAAAGAGAGGGCTTTATGCCAATTTACGAGTATGAATGCCAAAGCTGCGGCACGCGTTTCGAGAAACTACGAAAAATGTCCGAGCGTAACCAGTCTCTTCACTGCACAGCTTGCCCATCAAGCGCCATTCGCATTTTAGGTTCTCCTAACCTTTTACCTGGCGAGCATAACAAATCGAGCAAAAACCTAAGATCATCAGAGCCAGTTATGGGTAGCACTCAAATCACGAACTGTACCTTTGAAAACGGTGGCACTGGCATAAGTCTTCCGGAGGGTGCGAACGTCAAGATGAAGGGAAACAGGTTCAAGAATGTCAAAACTCCGGTGGAGTTCAGAAAGAGGTAGTGTAAACGGTTGCTACGAATAACGAATCGCTCTAGCCGACGCCCAAACCGCTGCGCGGTGTAGGTTCCCTCCACGCTGCGCGCTCCGGCACAGCTTAGATGAAACGGTAGGCTGCATATGAATCAATAAAGAAGGAGAACCGATGGAAGAGAAAAGCTCACTTATAACGCAAAATCCAACTGACTGCGGAGCACATCTAATTACTCTTATTTCCAACCAAGACCAAGTTTCCCAGTCGTGGTTGAAATTTCTGATCACCATGGAATCTAGTCTGGCTGTCGGACTTGGATTCATCATCAAGCCCGGGGGAGCTTCGGTGAAAGTGTTTACCCTATATGCTATGATTATTTTCATGGTGCGTCCTGAAGCGATAATCAAGGAGGCCGATAATTGGCGGAAATGAGAGTCGCGAGCTTCATCGTTCCCGCGGGTGAAAGTCCCGTCCGGGTA
>Ga0299912_10003587_pt1 | contig 12668 bp, 15 predicted proteins | sample RVTome_2_FD_207667 | JGI IMG/M metagenome (GOLD analysis project Ga0299912, IMG submission 207667) | Soil microbial communities from uranium-contaminated site in the Upper Colorado River Basin, Wyoming, United States - RVT95D214 (version 2) ... | reverse complement strand
ATATCAGGGGTGCCAGAGCTTATGCTTGACGTCGGCCACATGGATAGGTAGGAGTGGTTGTCTTGAAGGAAGAAGCAAAATTGACTCTTGAGTATGTGGTTCAGGAGATAGACAAGACGGCGGTGTTTCCTGCCGGGCATGATTCGTGGAAGGAGCAAGTTGAGCAAACAACACTAACACCAGAGGATGTGCATTCGCGGCATGTAGAACTAACTCTACTGATGGCAATGCTCGCCGGCGCTGAGCAGGCCATAGTCAAGATACTGGTTGGTGAAAATCGCCTGACCCCATCATTGGTAAGTAGGGGGTGGAGGTTTTGGGAAGAGCCGCTTTTGACACAGAAGGAGAAAAAGGCTGTCGAGCTAGCTGTGGTGAAGTGGTGCAATTCAAAGGCCGCGCAGAATAAGTTGTTGCATGATACGCACGAGAACCTATCAAATATAGACACTCGTACTTACGTAATTCTCCTGGCATCTGTGCTTGACATGACCTATTCCTCTATGCAACAGTTATCTGCTGACCTAAAAGAGGTGTTGCTTAGTGCCCAGACCTAGTAACACCTACGGATTTCCTTTCAACAAAGAAGGAGGAGGTAGTTCAAGTGTTGAAACCCGGAGATAGAGTGAATCTGACCTATTATGAAGGAGAAGGACAAATAGAGAGCTCTGGCTGGGTGGTGGACGACTACGATAACGGGCTTCTCAAGGCCACACACGAACCAAGCCCCTTTGTCCAAGTAGTGAAAGCCCAAGCGGGCAGAGAGAAGGACAAAACTGAGACTGTCGTATTTAACCTTAGGTCGATTGGCTTTCTTAAAGCAGAACTAGTGACAGAGAGCGAGAACTGAGACTATGGAGCCATTGCTTGAAACCAATCTACCCAATCCCTTCCACCGGGGCAAGGTGCGGGACACCTACGACCTGGGCGACCAGCTCCTCATCGTCGCCAGCGACCGCATCTCCGCCTTCGATGTGGTCTTGCCCAACGGCATCCCCGATAAGGGGAAGGTGCTCAACCAGCTATCGGCCTTCTGGTTTCAGAAGACCGCTCATCTGGTGCCCAACCACGTCGTCGAGGTGGTGGACGATGTGCGCCTGCTCAACGCCTATGTGCCTGAGGATACCTGCTATCTATATCCCAAGTATATAGAGGGGCGGTCCATGATCGTGAAGAAGGCGCAGCGCATCGACATCGAGTGCGTGGTTCGGGGTTATCTCTCCAGTGGGGCCTCATCCACATTCTCCTCCGGCTCGGCGTGGGAGGAGTACCAGCGAGTGGGCAGCATCTGCGGCATCCGCCTGCCGGCCGGCCTGCGCGAGAGCGAGCAGCTCCCCGAACCTATCTTCACGCCGACAACGAAAGCCGAGCCGCCCGAACATGATGAGCCTATCACCTACGAGGAAGTGGTCGCTGTGGTGGGGGAGAGGATCGCTCGTACCGTCAGGGATAGCATATTGGCCGTCTACAAGGAGGCTGCCGAATACGCTCGCCCGCGCGGCATCATCATCGCCGATACCAAGCTGGAATTCGGTCTGGTGGATGGCGAGGTCATCCTCATCGACGAGCTGCTTACCCCCGATAGCAGCCGCTTCTGGGACGCGGAAAACTACCAGCCGGGGCGCTCGCAGCCCAGCTTCGATAAGCAGCCCGTGCGCGACTGGCTGGTGGCTAGTGGTTGGAACAAACAGCCGCCGGCTCCAACTCTGCCTCCAGAGGTAGTACAGAAGACAAGCGAGAGGTATCGCGAAGCCTACCGCCGGCTGACGGGGAGAGAGCTAAGCTAGCTCTCGATAATCCCCTTGGTGCTGGGTATCTGGCCCGCGATCCGCTCATCGATGCGGGTGGCGGCGTCCAGTGCCCGCGCCAGCGCCTTGAATAGCGCCTCCGCCTTGTGATGGTCGTTGGTGCCGCTGAGCAAACGGGCGTGGAGGCTGAGCCGCGCCTCTGCCGCTAGCGATTCCAGGAAGTGACGCACCAAGTCCGCGGGCAAATCGCCTACATTCTCCGCCCCAATAGGCGCTTCCACCACTGCATATCCCCTCCCACTAATGTCCACCGCCACCAAAGCCAGCGCCTCGTCCATGGGCACCAGGGCATGAGCCATACGCACAATGCCCCGCCGCTCCCCCAGCGCCTCATTGAAGGCCTTGCCCAGGGAGATGGCTACATCCTCTGCCAGGTGGTGCTTATCCCCTCCGCTGGCCGCTACCTTTAGATCGAAGAGGCCGTGGCGCGCCAGTTGCGTCAGGAGGTGGTCCAGCATATTGATGCCGGTTTTCACGTCGTAGTCGCCGCTGCCGTCCAGCGAAAGTTCCACGTGCACCCTCGTCTCCGCCGTCTCGCGATGGATAACCGACGTTCTCTCGTTATTCACTGGCTCCCTCCTATCCTTCGTAGCGCCCCCACGAGCGCATCGGTATGCTCCGGCTTGCCCACGCTTATGCGCAGGAAATTCCTGAGCAGCGGCGTATCATAGTATCTGACGAAGATACCCACCTTCGCCAACTCGTTCACTATCTGGCGCGATCCTTCCCTTTGGGAAGGACCATCCAAAACCCGGCACAATATGAAGTTGGCCTGGGAGGGCAACGGCTCCAGGAAGCCAAGCCGCTTTAGCTCAGAATATAGTCGCTCTCGTTCCGCGACGATCTTTCTAACCACGCCCTGCAGATATTCGAGGTCGGCCAGCGAGGCCAGCGCTGCTACCTGCGCGGCTATGTTCACATTATAGGGTGGCTTGATCTTGAAAATAAGGTCGGCGATGTTGACCGGGAAGATGCCGTAGCCGATACGCAGGCCACCCAGTCCTGCCCACTTGCTGAAAGTGCGCAACACTATTAGGTTTTCGTGGTCAAGGACAAGGGGTGCCACCGTCTGCCCGCTGAATTCGCAATAAGCCTCGTCCACCACCACCATTATGCCCGTCCTGACCAGCTCTAGAATATCGTCCCTGAGGGTGACATTCCCCGTCGGGTTATTGGGCGAGGCGATGAAGATGGCCTTAGTTCTGGGATCCACTGCCTTTTTCACGGCAGCAACATCAACAGCATAGGCTGAATCGCGAGGCACGTCCACGATCTGGCCGCCGCAAACGGCGGTGCTGAAGCTGTACATGCCGAAGGTGGGCTGGCAGTTGATAACCTTGTCGCCCGGCTCCAGAAGCAGGCGCAAAGTGAGGTCGATAAGCTCATCGCTGCCGCTGCCCATCACGATGTGCTCCGAGCCAACTCCCACATAGCGCTCTAGCGCCTGGCGCACGTCCCGCTGCAAGGGGTCAGTGTAGATGTGGTAATATGAGTAGTCGGCCAGGGCACGCTGCACCCGCGGCGAGCAGCCATAGGGGTTCTCGTTGCCATCCAGCTTGATAATCTTGTCCACGGGCACGCCACAGCGCTGGCTCAAGACCTCCAGCGGCTCAATCGGCTCGTAAGGCTTGAGGCCCAAAAGCTCCGGCCTGATCAGCCTTTCGATATTGGGGATCGGATCGAAAGAGGAAGTCATCTTGGCAACTAACCTCGCGGGCCTTTTTGAGAGTCGAGCCTCGCCTCCACCGCGTGCGCGTGGGCGGTTAGCCCTTCGGCGTTGGCGATGATGGCGGCGGCACGTCCCACCTCGGAGGCTGTCTTGTCGTTTAGAGCGATCAGGCTGGTAATCTTAAGGAAGTCGGCCACGCTCAGCGGCGAGCTAAAGCGAGCGCTCCCCCCGGTGGGCATAATATGGCTCGGTCCGGCCACATAATCCCCCAAGGCCTCTGGCGAGCCTTCGCTCAGGAAGATTCCACCCGCATTCCGAATCTTGCCCACCAGCGACCAGGCACCCTTAACCATAAGGCAAAGGTGCTCCGGGGCATAGTAGTTGACCAGCTCGACGGCCTCATCCAGGCTTTCCACCACCGCTATCCCGCCGCGGCTCTCCAAAGACTGAGCAGCGATGCCCCTTCTTTCAAGCTTGGCCAACTGACGCTCCACTGCCTCATTCACCTTTTCCGCCAGCTCCGGCGAGGTTGTGATCAAAATAGCGGAAGCCATGGCATCGTGCTCGGCCTGAGCCAAGATGTCCGCCGCGCAAAATTGGGGGTTGGCCCCTTCATCAGCTAGGATCACGGTTTCCGTAGGCCCGTGCAGAGCGTCGATGCCCACATCGCCGTAGACCTTTTTCTTGGCCAGCGTGACGAAGATATTCCCCGGGCCGCAGATCTTATCCACTTTAGGCACCGTTTTTGTGCCGTAGGCCAGGGCAGCGATAGCCTGCGCCCCTCCCAGCTTGAATATGCGGTCCACCCGAGCAAGCTGGGCCGCCACAAGGTTAGACGCCGGAATCGCTCCATTTGGCTGAGGCGGGGTGACAATAATGATCTCGTCCACACCCGCCACCCGGGCGGGAATGGCAGACATAAGCACTGACGATGGAGCCGTGCTGCCGGGAGCATAAATGCCCACCCGCTGCAAGGGACGGACGATCTGCCCCAGCCCGCCCTCGGCGAAGTCAACCCAACCGGTGCGCTTTTGCGATAGGTGGAAGGTGCACACCCGCTCGGCGGCGAGGGTTAGTGCAGAGAGAAGCTCTCCATTCACTTGCCCGTAGGCCGCAGACAGCTCCTGTGGAGTAACCTCCAGGCTCACCAGTTCCACCCCGTCGATCCTTCGACTATAGTCGAACAGAGCCGCATCGCCTTTGGCACGCACATCCCTGAGGATTCTCTCCACCGCCGCATCTGGCGTCAACTCCTCGCCAAAGGCTTGTTTTATCCTCGCCTTCACTTCAGGCGACGCTTCCATCGACTCAAGAGGGGTACGCTTGAACAGGGTATTTTTAGCCGCGTCGAAACCGCGCACTATCTTCATCCTAGATACTCCCCCGCCACTCGTACCGAGTCCGCGATGGATTTCTCCCTAAAAGCTTCAAGTTGCTGTGTGCCCACACGGTCAAGGATGTCCTCCAGTTTGGAGCGCACGGAGGCGAGGAACACTTCCAAAGGTTCCTTATCGACCTTCTGCTCAGCGATAAGGAACCTTTGCGCGAAGATGGGGAAGCGATCCCAACTGGGCTCTCTTCCCACGGCTGTGGAAACGAACTCTCGCCACTGACGCAATGTGGCTGCATCGATAAAACCAACATCTACCCCTGAATCCGAGTCTGCCAACAAAGCTTGGAACTCCTGTACCTTCCGTTGATCGGCCCGCTCACGCCGGTCAAGCTCAAACTGCAATGCTCTGTCCAAGACATTAGCCAGAGGATCACCGGCAAGGGTAGAGCCCTCGCCGAAAAACGGACGGTACACCTCGCAGATCCACACCTCGTCGGTGACCAGATGCGAGAGATAGCCACAAACGAAGGCCTTGGTTGGCGAGTTCAGTTTGGCCACCTCACGAAGGTGCGGGTACTCCTCAAAAAAACCCCCTATGCTGCTTCCATAGGTGTCACATACCAAATCGAAGAAATGGGTCTCTTCCCGCGTAGCAGCGGTTATGATGCGCATATCAGGCGCTGTCGACCCCAGAAGAAAGCTACCCTGGTTTTGCAGGGCTACCGGATGCTTTAATCGTTCAATGGCCTCTTCAGCGATGCCCAAATGTAAACAAACGGGGGGCAAACTAATCGCTCCTTTCGAGAGAAACGAGATTTGACGCTTTAGGGCGCGCTCTCCAATTGCTGGAGGAGCCTTTCATAGATCCCCGATTCGCTTTCAAAGACATAGTTAGCGGAAAAAACAGTTATCCCGCTGCCCCCCATCTGGCGCATGGTTTCCACTGCCTCTACCATCTTATCCATTTCCACCACGACTGTAACCGCGTACCAGTCTTGCTCTTGGTTGAGCTTGCTGTAGACTTTGGAAATGGTTGGCCCCTGAATGCCCGCAACCTCGGGATGCATTCTTAGATGTTCGACCACAGCCTCAGGCGATCCGCCTCTGATATTGGCAGTAACACTATAATAGTTTGTAGCCCGTAAGCGGGCCTCGATAAGCTCAAGGACTAGCCTAGTCGTCTCCAGGCAACACGGATCCTGTTTCAGCAGCCGCCTATTGCCAATCAGACATGCCTGCGACTTGAGGATGGTTCCCTCAGCGATGGTCTTGAGCCGGTTATCCCGCAATGTAACACCAGTTTCCGTGATGTCCGCGATGATGTCAGCATAGCCCATGGTTGGTGCTGCTTCAGTAGCACCGCTGGATTCTACCAAGCCGAAATAGTTGAGGCCTTTGCTGAACAAGAAACGCTGCACCAGGCGGGGGTACTCCGTCGCTACTCGCAGCTCCCGCCCTCGTTCCCGCAGCTCCGCTGAAAGATCCGCCAAATCCGCTACGGAGGAAACATCGATCCAGGCGTCGGGCACAGCCACCACAAGCTCACAGCGGCTGTAGCCCATATCCTCCACGATTAAGATGCTCTCTCCGCCTTCCTTACGCTCCTCGTAAAAGCGCTCTAAACCCACTACGCCCAGCTCAGCGCTGCCCTCTTCCACCTTAGCCGGGATGTCCGCCGAACGCTGGAAGAGAAGCACCACCTCCGGCAGCGTACCGATGCTTCCTGTGTATTGTCTAGCATTGGGCCGCCTCACCGGCAGTCCACAGGAGAGCAGAAAAGCTATGGTTGGCTCTTCTAAAGCACTCTGGCTGGGGAAGGCAAAGCGTAACATGCTACTTCGTTTCCCCCCCTGATACGCTAAATCTGTCGGTTTTCCCAGTGTCTTCGACAAGGATTACCTCCGCTATGCCGCGTCTCTTCGCATAATCCATATTCTCCTGTAGCGTCCGCTGGTCAACATCCATCTCCACGCGTTGTCCTCTCTCCCGCATGGATTCGGCCACCCTCAACGCGCCGGCATAAGCAGCCGGGCTAGCCAAGGCAACGAGTACGTAAGCGGACTTGCTCTCATTTGCCGCAGACTTTCCCACCGCTGCCTGTGCTTGTCTCAGTCGCTCCAAATTATAGGCGAAACCCAAAGAGGAGACATCTTTCCCACCTCCCAGGGCTCGCACCAGCCCATCGTAGCGGCCTCCACCACAAAGGGGAGGAGCTTCGTGTAGGAGCTCGTGTTCGATCTCAAAGACCATACCGGTATAGTAAGCCAGCCCTCGCGCCAGACCGAAGTCGATGGTGACTTGTGTATTTCCCAGGTCGCTTTCCCCTATGAGGGTCAACAATTTTGCCAGCTCATCCAAGGGTGCGGGGTCGAGGCGATATTCCACCGCTAAGCATCTCGCCTCGTCGACCGCTGCCTCCGGCTCCCCTCTCACCTGCGAGAGACGGGCACAGAAGGCAAGACCTCTCTCCACCTTCGCTGGTTCAGCAGCCTCCTTGAGCTTGCGCACAAAGCGGCTAACGATCTCGTCCACCTCACGGCTCCCGACTGGCTGAGTCGCGCCCAGCAAAAGCTCTTGGACTATCGCTTTCGCCTCTTCTTCGTCCAAAGCCCCCAGAAAAGTTCCCAGGCGTTGCCTGTTATCAGGCCCCACCAGCAGACCGCGTCGCTCTATTTGCTGCTCCACACGCCGCGAAGCCTCGGGATCCTTGCTCAGCTCCCCCATGCTATTTACTAGAAACATCTTGATACGGTCAGAAAGACTGAGACCGTTGAGCAAGCCTAGAACAACGCCGATATGCCCCAGAACCAGACGAGACCCCTCGATGCCGAGCTTCTGAATGCCCCCGCAGGCTAAGGTAAGGATCTCCACATCAGCAAGAGGGCTGGCTGAACCGATCAACTCCACCCCTTGCTGGGTAAACTGGCGGTATTCGCTCGTCTCGGGCCGTTCGTATCGGAATACTGGCCCCGCGTACTGCCAGCGCACAGGCAAAGGCAGTTTCGGCTCCTTCTCAATGTAGACGCGAATGACCGAAGCGGTGAACTCCGGACGCAAGCTCACCTCGCGCCCTCCCGGGTCGGTAAAAGTGTACATCTTAGATGCCACTTCACCGCCGGACTTGCGCAGGAAGAGCCGGGTTTCCTCAAGCAGAGGCACATCGATACCCACATAGCCATAAGAGGCAAAGAAGGACTGCTGTTCCTCCTGGATAGCCTTCAACGTCTCGTAATCAACCCCTAACAGGTCCTTCGTGCCTTTTACTCTTTGAACTTCTGCGTTCATCGTTTACCTTGCGACCTAAGGCAATAGCTTTCCTATTCTACACCAATCGCCAACGTCCTTCAACAGCGAATCCACCCTCGTTTGAGGAGGCAAGTGGTAGGCTTGCCAGAAGCGCCGTTGCACATTATACTTGGTGATCGGTAGGTACGCTACGTCTCAAATAAGGAGGCTCAGCAAGCGGATGGGTGCTATATGAAACTCGAGGCGAACTGCAAGACGACGGCCATGGGCATCATGCCCCACAAGGATGTGGAGAGAGCCCTCGAGCTAGCTATGGGGCTGGATATACCCTTCTGGCCGCAGCTCCCCAACGTAAGCTTCTATGAGGATATGTACGCTCAGGCCTCCCAGAACTTCCCCGGCATCATCCTCGACCTCGAAGGCGAAAGGATCAGCTTAGATACTGCCAAATTCGAAGAGGAACTGGCCAGCTACTCTGAAAACGTAGGCGAGCCGGAGACCTTCGCCCTCAGCCGCAAGTACTCGGCTGTGTATCATCGGTTCTTGGAGAAAGATCTTCAAGGCTACCCCGCCATCAGAGGGCAAGTGACCGGGCCGGTGAGCTTCGGCTTCAAAATCGTGGATGAAACCACCAGGCCCATCATCTATAACGACGAGATACGGACCATCCTCTTCGATTTCTTTCAGCGGAAGGTTAACGTCCAGTATCAGCAGCTCCGCCAAAAGAACAGAAACGCCTTTGTCTGGGTGGATGAACCCGGGCTGGGGTGGGTTTTCAGTGGCCTCTCCGGCTACAATGATGTTCAGGCCAAACAAGACTATCGAAGTTTCTTAAGCGACCTAGAGGGGCCTAAGGCGCTTCATCTATGTGCCAGCATTGGTTTGCCTTACCTATTGGAGCTTGGGTTCGAAATCGTGTCCTTTGACGCCTATCAAATGGAGATCATGCCCAAGGGATATGGCAGTGCCGTGTCCGAGTTTATCAAGAGTGGCGGCATCATCTGCTGGGGCGTCGTGCCCACCGACTCCACCAGTCTGAGCAAAGAGACGCCGGAAACGCTGGCCATGCTACTGGGGACCTATTGGCGAGTGATCGCCCAGAACACAGACCTGCCGGAGAGACAAATCGCCCAGCAGTCGCTACTATCACCGGCCCGATGCTGCCTGAAAAACATTGGCCAGGTCGGTGCTGCCGATGAGGCGTCCTGCCAGATAGACGAGAAGGGGCGAACTTCCAGCATCGAGGAGGGGCTTGTTGAGAAAGCGCTTGTCGTCCTGCAAGAATTATCCCAAATACTGAGGGACAAATATAGAGTATAATATATTAGATGAATATTACAGTGTGAGGTGACCACTTAGGAGGGGAAAATGAGGAGGGTCTATCTCGATAATGCTGCTTCCACCCCATTGCTACCTGAGGTGCTGGAGGCTATGTTGCCGTATCTCAAGGATGCTTACGGCAACCCTCAGTCTATGCACGATTGGGGGGATGCCGCCAGGGAAGCGGTGGAAGATGCCCGGGGCAAGGTGGCAGCCCTAATTGGAGCTCAGCCGGAGGAAATTATATTCACGGCCAGCGGCAGCGAAGCCAACAACTTCGCCGTTAAGGGGCTGGCCCTGGCCCGCCAGGATAAGGGCAAGCATGTTGTCATATCCTCCATCGAGCATTACTCGGTGTTACACTCCGCCAAGACCTTAGAAAAGTGGGGCTTTGAGGTAACCCTCGTCCCAGTGGACAAATATGGGTTGGTGGATCCCGACTCCGTGACCCGAAGCATCCGGGAGGACACCATCCTGGTCTCTGTTATGCACGCCAACGGTGAAGTGGGCACCATACAACCTATTCAGGAGATAGTGAACCTGGTCAAAGGAACAGGGATACCTTTTCATACGGACGCCGTTGCCAGCGCGGGAACCATCCCGGTGAACGTAAAGGAGCTAGGGATAGACGCCTTAAGCCTAGCCGGCAACCAGTTCTACGGCCCCAAAGGGGTCGGCGCCCTCTGGCTCAAGAGAGGGGTGCGCATCCTCCCCTTCATCGATGGCGGGGTACAGGAGGGAGGACGCAGGGCCGGTACCGAGGATGTGCCTGCTATTGTGGGCCTGGGGAAGGCCGCCGAGCTGGCGAGCAGAGATATGAACCACAGGGCAAACCATCTGTCAACGCTGCGGGACAGATTGATTCAGGGATTATTGGCGAAGATAGACCATTCGATCCTCACCGGGCACCCCAGCCTGCGTCTGCCGGGAAATGCCAGCTTCTGCATCGAGTTCATCGAGGGGGAGGGGATGCTCATGCTGCTGAACCACCAGGGAGTAGCGGCCGCCAGCGGCTCTGCATGTACCTCCAAGGCGCTGAAATCTTCCCATGTGCTAGACGCCATGGGGATTCCGGCAGAAATAGCCCAGGGCTCGCTTCTCTTCACCCTTGGCATTGATAATACTTCGGAAGATATAGACTACGTCCTCGAGGTGCTGCCACCCATCGTGGACCGACTACGCCAGATGTCGCCTTTATATTCGAAATTCCTGAAAGAGAGCAAAAGGAGTAGCTAACATGCCTGTTTACAGCGAAAAGATTATGGACCACTTTATGAACCCGCGCAACGTGGGCGAGATAGAGGATGCCGACGGCATCGGTGAGGAAGGCAACCCCGTCTGCGGTGATATGATGACCTTCTACATCAAGGTAGATGACAATCGCCTCAGCGATGTTAAATTCAAGACCTTTGGCTGCGGGGCAGCCATCGCCGTTTCCAGTATCGTCAGTGAGATGGCCATAGGTAAGACCCTGGAGGAAGCAAGGAAGATAACGCCGCGGCTGGTGGCCGAGGAATTGGGAGGCATGCCCAAGAACAAGTACCATTGCTCCAACCTCGGCGCGCAGGCGTTGAACAAGGCAATAGATAATTACCTGGAGAAACAGGGCAAGGAGCCGGTCAAGAAGGTGGCTAGCAAGAAGGAGGGGGAATGATGGAAAAGAAAGAGGAACTGAAGGAGAGAGGGAGAAGGTGCGTTTGCCCCTACTGCGAAGAGGAGCTAGCTATGTCCGCTCCACCTTACTGCCAGCCTTGTGGTGTTACCCTCTTATATTGCGATAGGTGCGGAATAGTGGTGGAGCGAGAAGCGACGGTCTGTCCCAAGTGCGGCAGCGAGCTGGAGTTGGAGTAGGGGGACTGGGATGCCTGAAAAAGTTACTATAGCGATGTTCAGCGGGGATATGGACAAGGCTCTGGCTGCCTTAAACATAGCTATCGGGGCTGCCTCCGCTTGAATATCATCAAGAGAAACGAAGGCTCTATTAAAAGCAAAGGGTTAATGCGGAAGATGCTCAATTTCATGAACCGTGGCGGCTCCAAGAGGCTGCCCTTGTCCAAGTTTCATATGCTTGGCCTGGGCAAATGGATGATGGCGCGGTTAATGAAAGATACGCGGTCCCCTTCCGTAGAGGAACTGCTAGCCCTGGCCAGCGAGATGGGCGTCCAGTTAATAGCCTGTGCCACCACCATGGGGATGATGGGCGTCTCCAAAGAAGCCTTTATCCCCGCAGTGGATCGCTTTGCCGGCGTCGCTGCCTATCTGGCCGACGCTAAAGAGGGTAAAGTTAATCTCTTTATCTAAGGAGCTAGGCCATGAAGGCAGATGCTACTCTAGACTGTATCGGATTATACTGTCCTATGCCTATCGCCAACACCGCCAAGAAGCTCAAGGAGCTTAAGGCGGGGCAAGTGCTGGAGGTCCTGGCCGATGACGAAGGGATAAAGGAGGATATGCCTGCTTGGTGCCGCATCACGGGAAATGAGCTACTGGGAATCGAAGAGGAGGCCGGCCAATACAAGGTTTACATCAAGAAATCAGGGTAGCATGGGCAAAAACTCAAAGAAGGAACGGATAGCTAGCCTGAGACTCCGGGGTGGAATTACTAATGAGGAGGTAAAAATAGAGATAAATGGACCTTAAAGCGCTATACCAGATAAGCTACGGAATGTACGTGATAGGTTCCAAGAAGGGAGATAAGCTCAATGGCCAGATTGCCAACACCGTGATTCAAGTCTGCTCGGAGCCACCGATTATCTCTGTCTGCATCAACAAAGGAAACTTAACCCATGAGTTCATAGAGGGCAGCAAGGCCTTCACCGTTTCTGTCCTCTCCCAAAACACACCCCTGAGTTTCATCGGCAACTTCGGCTTCAAGTCGGGTCGAGATACAGACAAACTTAAGGACATCAATTATAAGATAGGCGAGACCAAAGCTCCTGTTATCTTGGACAATGCCCTGGCCTATCTGGAAGCTAAGTTGATAAAAACGCTGGATGTGGGGACTCACACTATCTTTGTAGGCGAGCTGGTGGATGCCCAAGCCCTTAAAGAAGGCGAGCCCATGACCTATGCCTACTATCACCAGGTTAAGCGGGGCACTACAGCGAAGGCAGCCCCCACCTATATCGAGGAGAAAAAGCGCGAAGGTGTTAAGATGGCGAAATACAGGTGTACCATCTGTAACTATGTATATGACCCCGATCTGGGCGATCCCGATGGCGGCATCGCTCCGGGAACCCCCTTCGAGGAACTTCCCGATAGCTGGGTCTGCCCCATCTGCGGGGCGACTAAGGAC
>Ga0299912_10003585_pt1 | contig 12675 bp, 9 predicted proteins | sample RVTome_2_FD_207667 | JGI IMG/M metagenome (GOLD analysis project Ga0299912, IMG submission 207667) | Soil microbial communities from uranium-contaminated site in the Upper Colorado River Basin, Wyoming, United States - RVT95D214 (version 2) ... | reverse complement strand
GCGAGGAGCCCGAAGGGCGACGTGGCAATCTGTAACCTGTTATATACCAAAGCCGACGGATTGCTTCTCCCGCCTGCGGCGGGATCGCAATGACAGTCTTTGGGGGTTTTTCAACAAGCTCTTCCGCAGGGATGACAAGCTTCGACGGGGCACAAACTATCAAGCCATTGTATATGAAATTGCTTTTGGCATATTCGACTACATGAATATCAGATTGTCATTCCTGCACTTGAGCCTTGTTGCCTTGTGAATTCACGAAAATTTGATCCACCCTCATTTACAATTGGTTCATCGCTTTTTCGCAAAAATGTCCTCCAAAATTAACCATTTCAGCCTGAAGTAAATCCGCACTCTAATTTACCGATAAATTACGGTGTGGGCGGGGCCTCTAAGCGGTCCTGGCCCAAAGGCGGCTGCAGGCTCAATCGGGGGCCGAAAACCGCCGCTGTCGCTTCGAGGGCAGGATTGGGAGACTGTTTTTGAAGATAAAAATAAAATTAACCTTTATTATTGCCGCCGTCGCGGCGGTCAATTTTACGTTTTTTTTCTTACTGGTGCCAACACGGCTGGAAAGAGTGGCCCGCGAAACCCTGGACGAACGGGCGCAGTCCATCGGCAAAATCCTGACGGCTAAATTGAATGCCCGGCTATTGGCCGATGACTACCGCGAGGCCGAAGAGCTTTTCGATAGCGTGAAAAGAACGCATAATTTGGTCTATATTGCCGCCATCAGCAGTTCGGGCAGGGTTCTGGCCAGCCTCGATATAGGACAGCCCGATAAGGCAAAGTATATTTTTTCAACTCAGCACGGCGAGCTGTCCCATGACAAAAAAGTATATTGCTCGCTGATCCCGGCGGTTGTCGATGGGCAGGAAATCGCCAGGTTATATATCGGCTTGCCGTTTGACGCCGTGTTGGAGCAACTGGCCAAAACCCGCCGGCTCATCGCCCTGGTCAGTCTGCTGGTTTTCATGGTTGGCCTGGTCAGCGTCCTCGCCGTCGGAGAGAATATCTCCCGATCGCTGGCTAACCTGGCCTATTCAATTAAGGCGGTTACCAGCGGCGACCTGGGGCGCCGGGCGCCTGTCACAGCCGGCGATGAAACTGGCAAATTGGCAAGGCAATTCAACAGCATGGTCGATCAATGGGAATCGGCTCAGCGCGAATGGGGCAACCTCAACCGGGGTCTGGAAGAAAGGGTGTTCGATAGAACGCAGGAATTGCGGGAGGAAATTGCCGAACGAACCAGGGCGGAAGAGGAACTGAAACGCTTCGCCGCCAAACTTGAACGCAGCAACAAGGAATTGCAGGATTTCGCCTTCGTCGCCTCCCATGACCTGCAGGAACCGCTTCGCAAAGTCCAGGCTTTCGGCGACCGACTGAAAGCAGCCTGCGGCGCCGAACTATCCGATAAGGGGCGCGATTATCTCGACCGCATGCAAACCGCCGCTCAGCGCATGCAAGGTCTGATTAAAGACCTGCTTACTTTTTCCCGGGTGACCTCCAAAGCCCAGCCTTTCGAGGAAGTGGATCTCGTGAAAGTGGCACGCGAAGTCCTTTCGGACCTGGAAGTGACCATCGAGCAATTGGCGGCCAGAGTTGAACTGGGGGAATTGCCCGTAATTGAGGCTGATCCCACCCAGATGCGACAGCTATTCCAGAATCTAATCGGCAACGGTTTAAAATTCCGCAAGAAGGACCAGGCGCCCACGGTCAAAGTCTATTGCGAAACGGCCAAAGGACGCCTTTACCACCAGACCACTTTGGCAACGGAATCTGATATTTGTCGCCTTGTTGTCGAGGATGACGGAATCGGTTTCGAACAAAAATATTGCGAGAAGATCTTTAACGTCTTCCAGAGGCTTCATGGCCGCAGCGAGTATGAAGGGACCGGCGTCGGCCTGGCGGTCTGCCGCAAAATCGTCGAACGACACGGCGGCAGCATCACCGCCTTAAGCTCCCCGGACCAGGGCGCCAGGTTCATTGTCGAACTGCCATACAAGCAGGCCAGGGCTGAAAAACCCGAAGAACCCCCGCGGCCGGATCAAGAGCATGGGGAGGACGCCAAAAAACCTGACGAGACGAAACGCGATAGTGATAAGAGCAGGGCTATTCACCACGGCCTGGAACCGAGTATCATGCAGCCCGTAACCTGATTTTGCAACCGGAGGGTAATAATTATGAATTCTCAGGGCAAACCGATTACGATACTGCTGGCTGAAGATGATCCCGATGACCGCCTGATGGCCACCGAGGAAAACCGCCTGGCCAACGATCTCCAGGTGGTCGAGGACGGCGAAGAACTGATGGATTATTTGCATCACAGCGGCAAATACACGTCAGCCCATGGTTGGTCGCTGCCCGGCTTGATACTGCTTGATTTAAATATGCCCAAAAAGGACGGCCGCGAAGCGCTCAAAGAAATCAAGGCCGATCCGCATCTTCGCCGAATACCGATCGTGGTCCTCACCACCTCAACCGAGGAAGAGGATATTTTCCGGACTTATGATCTGGGAGTCAATTCGTTTATCACCAAACCGGTCTCCTTCGGCTCGCTGGTGGAAATCATGAAAACATTGAAATTATATTGGTTTGAAATTGTCGAACTGCCGCCCGCAACATGCGGAGAACCGAGTGAAAAGCACTACCATAAGAGCCCTGCTGGTCGATGATGATGAGGACGATTTCCTGATAACCAGGGATCTGCTTGCCGAAATCCGAATCGCCGATTATAGACTGGAGTGGGCCTCGTCATTCGAGCGCGCGCTGGAAATTATCGGCCGCGGCGAACATGACGTTTATCTAATCGATTACCGCCTCGGTGCATCCAGCGGCCTTGATCTGATCAAGCAGGCAATCGCTGATGGCTGCCGCGCCCCCATGATCCTGCTGACCGGTCAGGGCGATTCGGAAGTCGATATCGAGGCTATGAAGACTGGCGCCATGGATTACCTGGTCAAGGGCAGCCTCGATTCATCATCACTGGAGCGTTCAATTCGCTATTCGATCAATCGTAAGCTGGCCGAGGAGGCGCTTAGAGAAAGCGAGGACCGTTACCGGGTGGTATCCGAATTGACCTCCGACTATGCCTACGCGTGCCGGGTTGAGCATGACGGCAGCCTGATCGGTGAATGGATCACCGGCGCCTTCTCGCGAATCACCGGCTATGGCACGGATGAATTGAGTTCATTTGAGGGTTGGCGGAAACTTACACATCCGCAAGATGATGCCGTCGCGACCGCCCATCTCGAACATGTCCTGAACGGCGAGACCAAGGTAAGTGAATACAGAATCCTGACCAAGCATGGGAAGATCCGCTGGATGAGAGATTATGGTCGGCCGGTCTGGAGCGGCGGGGAAAAACGGGTGACTCATATCTATGGCGCGGTCCAGGATATCACCGAACAGAAACGGGCGGAAGAAATTCAGGCCGCACTCTTTAAAATTTCGGAAGCGACCAATCAATCCGATAACCTCGAAGAACTGCTAAGGACGATCCAGGAGATTCTCGGCACATTGATCGATACGACCAACTTTTCCGTGGCTCTTCACGACAAAACGGAAGATCTCTATACCTTTCCGTATAGTGTCGATGAGCGCGACGCCGGCAATCTGGCCACCCGTCAGCCGAAACGATGTCTGATCGATTACGTCCGCAGAATCGCCCGGCCGGCTCTCATCGATCGAGATACCTACGCAGAACTCGAAAGACAAAACGAGATCGAGCCATGCGCCAACATGCCGTTGCTCTGGCTGGGAGTTCCTTTGAAAACACCCCAGGGCGTGATCGGCGTCGTGGCGGTTCAAAGCTACGCCGATCCCACTCTTTATTCCGATTCCGATCTTTATCTACTGGCGTTCGTGTCGGGACATATCGCCATGGCGATCGACCGCAAGCAGGCGGAGGACCAGAAGCGGAAGCTGCGCGATCAGCTCAACCGCGCCGAACGCATGGAATCGCTCGGAATACTGGCCGGCGGCGTGGCCCATGATTTGAACAATATCCTGGGGCCGCTGGTGGCCTACCCGGAAGTGATTAAGATGAAATTGCCCGACGATAGCCCGATATTAAATCATATTTTGAAAATTGAAAGTTCCGCCAAAAGGGCCAGCGAGGTCGTACAGGATTTGCTGACCCTGGCTCGCCGGGGGCGCTACGAGATGGTTCCGGTCGATTTAAACCAGGTGATCGAGACCTACATCCAATCCCCCGATCACGCCAACATCAAAGCCAAGTATCCGGCCGTGACAATCATCACCAATCTCGATCAGAGTATCCCCGGGGTCCTGGGATCGACGTCACATCTGTCCAAAGCGATCATGAATCTGGTAATCAATGCCTATGAGGCCATGACCGCCGGCGGCGAGTTGTTAATCAGGACCGAATGCAAAAACATTAAACGACTGTCCGCCGGTTTCGATAATATCGAGATGGGCCGCTACGTGATTGCGACTATCAGCGATACCGGGCATGGTATAAGCGAAAAGGACTTAAAACATCTTTTTGAACCGTTCTATACCAAAAAAGAAATGGGCAAAAGCGGCAGCGGCCTGGGGCTGGCGATTGTCTATGGCGTGATCAAAGACCATAACGGCTACATCGACGTCAGCAGTCGTGTCAATCGCGGCACGAGCTTTGCTTTCTATCTCCCCGCCGTCAAGATCCGTGTCGCGGGCACGGCAAATGGCGGCGACCTGGTTGACATTCGGGGCGTCGAAAAAATCCTCGTCGTCGATGATCTCGAAGAACAGCGTGAACTGGCGGCAACGGTGCTGTCAAGTCTTGGTTATGATGTCAGGGTTGCCGCCGGCGGCCGGCAGGCAGTGGAATACCTGAAATCCAACCAGGTCGACGTGGTAATCCTGGACATGATCATGGAAGAGGGATTTGACGGCCTGGACACCTACCGGGAAATAATTAAATCAAGGCCCGGCCAGAAAGCTATCATCTGCAGCGGTTATTCGCAAACCGATCGGGTTAAAGAGGCGGAGAAGTTGGGGGTTGGCAGATATATCAGAAAGCCCTACACGATGCAGATACTGGGCAAGGCGATTCGGGAGGTTCTGGCCAAAGCGCCTCAAGCGAGTCCGAAGGCCGTCCATCAAACTCAGGGGTCATCGTAACCATCTTATATTCAATATATTCCGCCTGCCGTTCCCCGATTGCGCTCGCGCCATGGCAGCACATGGAGTTTAAGCTTGCCCCGAAAAAGTGGACACTGAATTAAGCCTATTAAAAATAAAGTGCCTGAGCCGATCATGGCGACCGGCAATTAATTATCACTTATCCCCCTGCAAAATTCCCATAAATGTAGAGACGCAATAATCCGCGTCTCCACAAAACCGCTATTAATACCGACACCTCAGCCCGATCATGCGCTTGCAAGCTTAAGATTTTCCAGCCACTCTACATCGCCCGAGATGCTTGGCCTGCTTTTCGGCCCGGTCCGGAGATCTCTTCCGCCCCCGTTAATTCCCGGTGGTGCAATCGTATCTGCGCAAGTGGAGTCAGGGTTTAAAGATTGCCGCCTGCGAAATAAATGAAGGATGCTCTGCGGAATTGTTTCAGTAAGGCAAAGGCTAACATATTCACATATAATATCTAAGATGGCCACGGATTATTTAATGTTGCAATATGACCACTTTTTTAAATCACTCCTTAACATGCGAATCGATAATCCGAAATAAGTAATGGACGACATATTTTCACCAGTGACCACAAGGTGGCGCAAAAAATTTTGAAGAATACAGGGAAATATCGATTTTAGCATACATATCAGGGGAGGAAAAATGAAGTTTACAATAGGCAAAAAACTATTCAGTCTGGTCGGCTTGCTCCTGACATTGTCGGTGGTGATCTGGGCTCTCTCGACTGCAAGCCTGAAAAGAGTCGGTCGCAGCTACGAAGACGCCATCCATGCCGAAAATGAAGCCCTGTTTCTCGTAGAAAAGGAAGTTGACCATTTGAACTGGGTCAATGCCCTTTCCGAGGTTTTTATATTAAATAAAAACGTCGATCTACAGCTTGACCCTCACAAGTGCGGGTTCGGCAAATGGTATTATGAGCTTTTAACCTCCGAAGAATACAAATCACTTGATGATCAAACCAGGGCCCTGTTGGCCAAAATAGAAGAGCCGCATAAAAATTTACACCATTCGGCTGGGCAAATAAAGGAGATCCTCGGGGAAAGCCGTGACGAACGGCATCGGGCGCATTCATTAGAGGTGTTTAAGACGGAAACGATGAGCAACCTGGCCGGTGTCCAGGAATTGCTAAAGGAGTTGAAAGAGAAGAACTTCGCCGTTTCCAAAGCCAAAATCCAGCATGCCGCGGCTCAAAGTTCCTCGTCGATAACCATAAATCTGGTTATCACCGTAATTTCGCTGGTGCTCGGCCTGGCGCTGGCGATATTTATCACTCGCAGCATCACAAAGCCGACGAATAAGGTCGTCGAAATGCTCAAGGATATCGCTCAGGGCGAAGGTGATTTGACGAAACGGCTGGATATCAATTCGCGGGATGAATTGGGCGACCTGGCCAAGTGGTATAACACCTTTATCGACAAGCTGCATGATATTATCGCTCAGGTAGCCTCCAATACCGAGCAGCTTGCCTCCGCCGCTACCGAAATATCGTCCTCCGCAGAAGAATTATCGGCGGGTGTCAGGGAGCAGACGAACCAGACTGCCCAGGTTTCCACGGCGGTCGAAGAGATGACGGCCACTATCGTCGAAACATCCAAAAATACCGGTGATGCGGCTGAAAAGGCCAAGGCGGCCGCCAGCAAATCTCAGGAAGGCAGCCGGCTCGCCGAGGATACTTCCCGCGGCATGGACGAAATCGTGCAGGCCTCCAGCGTGACCACGCGCAACGTCGAAGGGCTTGCCGAAAAAGCGACCGCCATCGGTGAAATAATCAAGGTCATCGATGATATCGCCGATCAGACCAACCTGCTGGCTTTAAATGCCGCCATCGAAGCTGCCCGGGCCGGCGAACAGGGTCGCGGTTTTGCAGTCGTGGCCGACGAGGTCAGAAAACTGGCCGAACGCACCACCAAGGCCACAAAGGAAGTCGCCGAAACCATTAAGGGCATCCAGGCAGACGTGACCGCCGCTAACTCGCAAATGGTCGAATCTCAGAAAATCGTCAATAAAGGCAAAAAATTGGTGCAGAAAACCAACGGGTCGTTGACCGAAATTTTCAGCGCCATCGAGGCGGTCCAGGAGATGATGCGGCAAATCGCCACAGCCTCCGAGGAGCAATCGGCCGTAGCCGAACAGATTTCCAAGAGCGTGGAAAACGTCGATCGGATCACCAAAGAATCGGCCACCGGGTCCGAACAGGCCGCCGCCGCCGCCGAACAACTCAACCGCCAGGCCGAAGAATTGAGGCACCTGGTCGGTGGTTTTAGACTTCGTAAACAAGTCGGAGCGGGAGCGTAATTATGGCTGGCGAAATCAAACAAAAACAAACCGAAGAACTTGAGCAGATGGTTACTTTCAACCTGGGCCAGGAGGAATTCGGCGTGAACATCCTCCAGGTTCAGGAGATTAATCGGATGGTTGAAATCACCCAGGTCCCCCAGACCGAAGCCTACGTCGAGGGTATCATCAACCTGCGCGGCAAGGTGATTCCGATAATCGATCTGCGCAAGAAGTTCGGCATGCCGGAAAAAGAACGGGATAACCACACCCGGATTGTGGTTGTCGATGTGGCCGGCGAGACCGTGGGCCTGGTCGTCGACGGCGTTTCCGAAGTGTTGCGGGTGCCGGCCGGTTCGCTCGAGGAGGCTCCCAAGCTGGTCGCCGGCAATTCATCCGGCGGCTATTCAGGCGCGGATTATATCAAATCGGTGGTCAAAATGGATGACAGGCTGCTAATCTACCTCGATCTGGAAAAAATCATTTCGACCTGCTCCATGCCGACAGCCTGATATTCAGGATGACAGGCAACGATTTCCGCCAAGCATTCATGAATCAAATCCCAGCCCCGGGAAGCCGATTCCGGGGCTTTTTTTACGGAAATTTCACTTACCGGCGACTTTTATGGCTGAGGTACCCACGATGCGCCAGCATTCCATTAAAAAAATTCCTCCGTCGTTTTGCCTTGACCAGTATAATAATCCTGTTTATTTTGGCACCACATTTGACGGAACAATTGGCATTTCGGGCCAGGGCTGACGGAGAAAAAGCGAATCAATAATGAATACGGGCGACGCCAGAAACACCGACCTTTCGAATCTTCGCATAAATCGCGAGACCGGGCGCGAGCGCCCCGCGATGGGGAAATATCTGAAATTGGCCTTATGGATCATTTTGCCGTTAGCCCTGATTGCCATTTTAATCTTCGTTCTGCGCGGTTGGGCGCCGACGACCGAGGTATCAGTGGCAACGGTTACGACTTTCAGCGCTTCTCAATCCCGCTTCATTCTGACCGCTACGGGTTATGTAGTTGCCCAGCGGCAAGCGGCGGTGGCCTCCAAAGGAACCGGCAGGCTTGAATATCTCGGCGTGGAAGAGGGCGATGCGGTGAAATCCGGCCAGATAATAGCCCGTATCGAAAATAACGATATGCGGGCGGCGCTGGAATCGGCTCGGGCGGGGCTGAGTCAGGCCCTGGCGGAAAGTGTTCAGGCCAATCTCGAATTCACCCGCAGTGCCGGCCTGCTTGCCTCCGGCGCAGCGACAAAGGCTGAATTTGATCTTGCCCAGGCCAGATTTGAAAGTCAGTCGGCCATGGTGCAATATGCCAGGGCGCAGGTTACACAGGCGGACGTAGCGTTGGAAAATACGTTCATTCGAGCGCCTTTCGACGGCACCGTTTTGCGTAAGTATGCCGATATCGGGGAAATCGTGGCGCCATTTGCCTCGTCGGCCAGTTCACGGGCCGCCGTGGTGACGATGGCCGATATGAAATCTCTGGAGGTGGAGGCCGATGTTTCAGAATCGAACATCCAGAAAGTTCGCCTCGGGCAGCCCTGCGAAATCACCCTGGACGCCAATCCCGACAGGCGCTATGCCGGCTATGTGAAGAAAATCGTGCCGACCGCCGACCGCGCGAAGGCCACTGTCCTGATAAAAATCGCTTTCAGAGAGACGGACGAAAGGGTCCTGCCGGAGATGAGGGCTCGAGTCGACTTGTTGGCCGGGGATATCAAGGCTGGATCGACTGAATCGGAAATTACCGGCCTGCCGGTGGTGCCTAATTCCGCGGTTGTTTCCCGGAACGGCCGGCAGGTGGTGTTTGTTCTTATTGAAGATCATGTCCGCGAAGCGGCGATAGAGAAAAATCGCGTTCTGGGCAACCTTACCGAGATAAAAAATAGCCTTGTCGCCGGTCAGCGAGTGGTGACATCTCCGCCTTCAACGCTGAAAGATGGCGACAAGGTAAAAATCGTAAAATAAGGATATTCCAACATGGCTCAACCGCTTATTAGACTTCAGAACATAAGCAAAAGCTACCGGCGCGACAGCCTGGAAATTCCCGTCCTGGATAAAATTAATCTCGACGTTGGCGAGGGCGATTTCCTGGCGTTGATGGGACCATCGGGTTCGGGCAAAACAACACTTTTAAATCTGATCGCTGGAATTGACAGGCCTTCTGGCGGTGACGTTTTTATCGGCGACGTCAGGATCAACGGGCTCGGGGAATCGGCCCTGGCCGCCTGGCGTTCGCGACATATCGGCTTCGTCTTTCAGTTTTATAACCTGATTCCAGTTTTAACCGCTTTTGAAAACGTCGAGCTGCCTTTGTTATTAACTAATCTATCGAAAAGTGAAAGACGCAAACATGTCGAATTCGTGCTGACCACCGTCGGCCTTCGGGACCGCGTGAAACACTATCCGCGGCAGCTTTCCGGCGGGCAGGAGCAGCGGGTCGCCATAGCCCGGGCGCTGGTTTCCGATCCGAACCTGATCCTGGCCGACGAGCCGACCGGCGATCTGGATAAGCAGTCGGCGGAAGACATCATGACACTGTTAACGCGGCTCAATACCGAATTCAAAAAAACGATCATCGTTGTCACTCATGACCCGCGCGCCGCCGCCAGCGCCAGGACCACTCGCCACCTCGATAAAGGGGAGCTGGTTTAAGTCATGTGGGTCCTCAAACTCATATTCAAAAATGCCGCCCGTCATAAGCTGCGCACGCTTTTGACTATGACCGGCATGATGGTGACGATGATCGCCTACGGCCTGATTCGCACGGCCACCGTGTCGTGGGATAAATCGATCGACTACCTTTCCCCTAACCGGCTGATAGTGCGCAATGCCGTTTCCTTTATTTTCGATCTGCCGTTTTCTTATAAATCGCAAATCGAGAGAGTTCCCGGGATAAATAATCTCGCTTATTTCAACTGGTTCGGCGGTCTTTACAAAGATGACCCGCAAAATTTCTTTCCCTCGATGGCTCTCGGTCCGACAGAGGTTTTCGACGTTTATCCGGAGCTGATACTGCCGCAGCAGCAGAAGGAAGAATTTCTGAAATCGCGCCAGGCCGCGTTTGCCGGTCAGAAACTGGTCGATCGCTTCGGCTGGCACATCGGCGAAGATATACATCTGACAAGCCAGATTTATCCGGGGGATTGGGATTTCAAACTTGTCGGGATCTATCGGGCCGGTGAACCAAGTGTCGATGAGGTCTCATTCTATTTTCACTGGGACTACTTCAACGAGGTTCTCAGTCAATTTTCCGAAGATTGGGCCAACAATGTCGGCTGGTACGTAATCAGGATTGACGATCCGGACCAGGCCGCGACCGTGGGCGCCGCCATCGATAACATTTTCAAAAACTCCTCCGCTGAAACTCTGACCGAAACGGAGAAGGCCTTTTCGCAGAGTTTCCTTTCGGGGATGAATACGATAGTTTTGCTGCTGAGCGTGATGAGCTACCTGATTATTGGCGTGATTCTGCTGGTGCTGGCCAATACGATGACCATGAGCGCTCGCGAACGGATTTCCGAATATGCGCTGCTGAAAACGCTGGGCTATCGGCCCTTTCATCTTGTCGGCCTGATCGTCGGCGAATCGATTCTGATAGCCGGCATCGGCGGTTTGCTGGGTATCGCGCTGGCCTTCCCGATCACCAAATCCATTGGCGAGTTTCTATCGATGTTTTACACATATTTTGAAATCGATTCTTCCACGATCATACTTGCTCTGGTCTTTATCCTGATGGTTGGCCTCCTATCGGCGGCCTATCCGGCCTATCGCGCCATGCGCATGACGATCGTGGAAGGCTTGAGGAGCACAGGATAAGCCATGAAAGTCCCCTTGAAATATTCCTTTAGAAATATCCTGGCGCGTCGTTTGACGGCCGCTTTAACCATTTTCGGCGTGACCCTTGTTACGTTCGTATTCGCCGGCGTCTTGATGCTTTCGAACGGCTTAAGGCAGATATTTATAACTGCCGGCAGCCCCGAAAACGTCATCGCGCTCAGGGAATCCTCGACCAGCGAAATCATGAGTTTTATCAACCGTGAACAATCGGACATAATCGGCACATTACCGGAAATCGCCGTCGATCCAACCGGCGGCAAAATGGTTGAAGGTGAAGTGGTGGTGATGATTAATCGTTCACGGCGCCTCGATGAGAAGATGGCCAATATCATGGTGCGTGGTATCGGCCCCAAATCGATGACGCTCCACCCGCGAGTCCGGCTCAACCAGGGCCGAATGTTCGATCCCGGCAAAAACGAGATTATTGCGGGCATAAAAGCGGCCGAGTTGTTCCAGGGCTGCGGCCTCGGCGAGACCATCAAATTCGGCATGGCTGACTGGACGGTCGTCGGTTTATTCGAAGCCGCCGGCTCTTCTTTCGAATCGGAACTCTGGGGCGACGTCGATCAATTCAAGGCGGCGTTCAATCGGCCGGTTTATTCATCTATGATCTTCAAGCTGGCCGACCCCGCGACTTTCGAAGGCCTTCGCGACCGGCTGAAAGCTGATCCGAGGATGACCCTGGAATTGAAACGCGAGGCTAAATATTACGAAGACCAGTCGCAGGCCTCCCGGACTTTCATAAACTATATCGGCACCACTTTAAGCCTGATTTTCAGCCTGGGGGCGATTATCGGGGCTATGATCACCATGTATGGAGCAGTGGCCAACCGCACCACCGAGATTGCTACCATGCGAGCGCTCGGCTTTCGCCGCCGCAATATCCTGGCTGCCTTCCTTGTCGAATCGATCCTAATCGCGCTCATGGGCGGCGCCCTGGGCTTGGTGGCGGCGTCGTTCCTTCAATTTGCCAGCGTGCCACTGTTAAATTTCGACACGTTCAGCGAAGTTTCTTTCAATTTCGCCTTATCGCTCGAGATTATAATCGAAGGCTTAATATTCGCCGTTATCATGGGGATAGTCGGCGGCTTTTTGCCGGCGGTCAGGGCCTCCAGGATAAAAATCACTGAAGCTCTCAGGGCGGAATAGCAGCAGCTTATTCGAGGCTCAAATTGAGGATCGAATTGCGGTCCTCCGCATCAAGCAAAATCATCTAAGGTCGAGCCCACCCGGGACCTGATTATTTTATGTCATAAAAAATGTAAAGTATGGATGCCGGATCAAGGAGGTTGTGTCATAATTAGGTTGAATTTGTTTTTGGATGGTGATAAGAGGGATGTAGGCGGTAACTATGATAAGGGAGAGAGGATAATGGCCTACATATATGGGCAGCGGAAC
>Ga0299912_10003584_pt1 | contig 12675 bp, 8 predicted proteins | sample RVTome_2_FD_207667 | JGI IMG/M metagenome (GOLD analysis project Ga0299912, IMG submission 207667) | Soil microbial communities from uranium-contaminated site in the Upper Colorado River Basin, Wyoming, United States - RVT95D214 (version 2) ... | reverse complement strand
AGCAGCGGCGGAATCGCCTGTGATCCCCACACCCTCAGCCTGCGCGAACAGGAACTTCTCTGTCGAGGCTGGGTGCGGCATCTGGCTCCTGAACTCGGGCCCCACGTCGACGTGCCCGCTCCCGACGTCATGACCACTCCCCAACACATGCTCTGGATGTTGGACGAATACGAAACTATGCACAGTATGCGCCTTCCCGGCTTCATCACCGGCAAGCCCGTAGGAATGGGCGGGTCGCTGGGTCGGTTGGAAGCGACCGGATTCGGACTGGTCTTTGCTCTGCGAGAGGCCATGCGCGAGCTCAGCCTGCCGCCGGACCAAGCCGTGGCCAGCGTCCAGGGTTTCGGCAACGTGGCTCAACATGCCGTCCGTCTTTTTGAACAGATCGGCGGAAAAGTGACCTGCGTTTCCAGTTGGAATCAAAAAGATCAGACCGCCTATGCCTATAAAAAAGAATCAGGAATCGACAGCCTGGCTTTGTCCGGTATCACCGACCGTTACGGCGGAATCGACAAGGATCAAGCCCAAAAAATGGGCTATGAAGTTATCCCCGGCGATGCCTGGCTGGCCCAAGATGTCGATATTCTGATTCCGGCGGCTTTAGAGAATCAGATCACGGCTGATAATGTTTCACGGGTCAGCCCGCGGGTCAAGATCATCGCTGAAGGCGCCAACGGTCCCACCTCGCCCGAAGCCGATCGCCTCCTCACCGAACGGGGCGTCTTCATCATCCCCGATATCTTGGCCAATGCCGGAGGAGTCACCTGCAGCTACTACGAGCAGGTGCAGAGCAACATGAATTATTATTGGGACAAGGATGAGGTCCTGGGCAAGCTGGACGTCAAGATCACTTCATCCTTCCTCTCTGTCCGGGAATTCTCGGCGAAAAAAAAGACTTCCATGCGGGACGGGGCTTTCGCCCTTGCCGTCACGCGGGTGGCCCAGGCTTGTCAAGACCGAGGTTGGCTCTGATCGCGCCCGCGCTCCGGTGCACTGCGCGCCGACAGGACGGCTTAACGATGGCGGTTTATGTCTGAAGAACACTCCTCATCCTCTCCCCCGTCGATCATGCCTTTTAACAGGCGTTTCTTCACCGGCCGGGAAAAGTTTACGTCCATTGGTCGCGGCCAGCTGGGCGGCAAAGCCCAGGGCCTGGCCCATTTCAAAAATCTCATCGAGAATAAACTGGCGCCCGCATTCCTTCCGGATATCGAGATCACCATCCCCACTTTAACCGTCATCACTACAGAATTTTTCGACTTATTTTTAAAACAGAACAACCTCCAGGAAATCGTTCATTCCGACTTTCGCGATGACCAAATCGCCACCGCCTTCCAAAATGCCGAGCTGCCGCCCCTATTGGCCGGCGACCTGCGAGCCCTCATTTCTCAGGTTCATACGCCCCTGGCCGTCCGCTCTTCCAGCCTTTTGGAGGACGCCATGTTCGAGCCTTTCGCCTCCGTGTACGCCACCAAAATGATTCCCAACAACCAGACGGATACGGACATCCGTTTTAAAAAATTAGTCGAAGCCGTCAAATATATTTATGCCTCGACGTTCTTCAAGGAAGCGAAAAACTATATCCAGGCCACCCGGCATTCCACCTCGGATGAAAAAATGGCCGTGATCATTCAGGAGATTGTGGGCTTACGGCATAAGAAGCGTTTTTATCCTCACATCTCGGGCGTGGCCCGCTCCTATAATTTTTATCCGCTGGGCCATGCCAAACCGTCTCACGGCGTCATCGACCTGGCCCTGGGCCTGGGAAAAACCATTGTGGATGATGGAGTGGCCTGGTCTTACTCGCCCGCTTTCCCCCAGGCCAACCCGCCCTATAACACCCTCCGGGACCTTCTCCGCCAGACCCAACGCGAATTCTGGGCGGTGAATATGGGAAAGCCCGCCGAATACAACCCCATTAAAGAAACGGAATACCTGATGAAGTTCGGTTTGGACAGTGCGGAAGAAGACGGAATCCTCCGCTTCATGGCTTCCACCTACAGAGCCCAGGACGATAAGATCGTTTTCGGCATCATGGAAAAAGGGCCCCGAGTCCTGGATTTTGCGCCGATTTTAAAATTCGACCTTCTGCCTCTCAACAGGATGCTCCGGGAGCTGCTCACTCTCTGCGCCGAAGAATCGGACCGGATGGTGGAGATCGAGTTCGCTTTAACCTTCGATGAAAGGCGCGGAACGCCCGCCCGGTTTGGCTTCCTCCAGGTGAGACCCATGATCGTCTCCGAGGACAAGGTCGAACTGAAGAGCACGGACCTGACGGGTGATCGTGTCTTTGTGGCCTCAGATTCGGCGCTGGGGAACGGAATACTGGATGATATCCGGGACATCGTTTATCTGAGGCCGGACCGATTCCATGTCCAGTACTCGGAACGGATCGTCGAGGAGCTGGAGGTCCTGAATCACCGCCTGGTAGCCCAATCGATTCCCTATCTCTTGATTGGATTCGGCCGGTGGGGGACCTCCGATTCGCAGGCGGGCATTCCCGTCAACTTCGGACAGATCTGTGGAGCCAAAGTCATAGTCGAATTGGCTCTTCCAGCGGCCCATGCCCTCCTCAGCCAGGGGTCTCATTTTTTCCATAACATCACCAGCTTCAAGGTCCTCTATTTTTCGGTGGGCCACTGGGCCAGGGACAAAATCGACTGGAATTGGCTGGCCGGGCAGACGATCGTAGAAGAAACGGAATTCCTCCGGCATGTCCGCCTGGCCTCTCCCCTCAAGATCCTCGTCGACGGGACCACGAGCCGGGGAGTCATCAAATATGAGTGAAAACCCCAAAAACATCGATTCCTTGATCTGGTTCCTATCCGAACGGGCCAAAGAGTTGAATTGTCTCTATAAAATCGAAGAGCTTCTTAATAGGCCGGATGTCGGCCCGGCGGACGTCTGCCGCGGAGTCATTGAAGCCATTCCCCCGGGATGGCAGTATCCGGACATCTGTGTGGCTAAAATCACCCTGGAGGAGTGTGCCGCCCAATCCCCCCATTTCCAGGAAACGGCCTGGGTTCAATTCGCCGACATCATCGTCCAGGATAAAATTATCGGGAGGCTGAGTGTCTACTACACCTCCGAGATGCCCCATGCCGATGACGGCCCGTTTTTAAAAGAAGAGACCAAACTGCTTAAAACGATCACCGACCGGCTGGGCCATCACCTTCTCTACTCCCGAACGAAACAGGCCTATCAGGAGTATCAAACCGCCCGCCGGGATATGTCTGCCCACCGAGCCGAGGAATGGCGTATCGCTCTGGTTTTCCTCCGTCAGACCAACAAAAACCTCTTTTTAAACATCTCCCGGAGGATGCTCAACTTTCTCAGCTGGAGCGGCATCCCGGAAGCGGAAAATCTCCTCCAGGAATCCCTAGCCGGCCGGAAGAAAAACGAGTCATTTCGGGAAGAAGACAACGTCCCCCACCAAGTCGGCCGACAGCCCTTCAATGAAAACATCAGTGAAGAGACATTCCGGATCGCAGCTCAGCATCTGACCAACCAGCAAATCTTGTCCAACATCCAGAAATGGATCCAGGAGGATAGGCTGAGCTTTTTGATGCAAGTGACCAATAAAAATATGTCCCTTGACCAAGTCATGGATGCCATTCGCCGCTATCATCATATCGCCGCCGAGGGTATCACGCTCCCTCCGGCCAGCAAACGGGGTGTTCTCATTTCCTTGATCAGGCGTTTTCTCTCCGACCAGTCGGAATTCATCAACACCGCCGCCGAGAATCTGGACATCGATGATTTCCACGAGATCTTGGATCACCTTGTTTTTTCGCCGGAAAGCCAAGGAAGATTGGGGGGGAAAAGCACCGGACTCTTTTTAGCCGAGCACATTCTGAAAAAATCGGCTTCGGCCTGGAGCCCATACGGGGAAGTTCGGATTCCGCGGACTTGGTACATCACCTCAGACGGCCTCCAGAGCTTTCTCTCGCAGAACGACCTCAATGAAGTCGGGGAACAAAAATACAAGGATATCAATCAAATACGGCTGGAATACCCCCACATCGTCCAGACATTTAAAAGCTCGCGCTTCCCCATCGACATCGTCCAAGGCTTGTCCATGGTGCTCGATGACTTCAAAGACCGGCCCATCATCGTCCGCAGTTCCAGCCTGCTGGAGGACCGGATGGGATCGTCTTTTTCCGGCAAGTATAAAAGCCTGTTTTTGGCCAACCAGGGGACGAAGCAGGAACGCCTGGAGGCCTTAAAAGACGCCATCGCCGAAGTCTATGCCTCTACTTACGGCCCCGACCCAATCATCTACCGGTCTGAGCGCAACCTTCTCGATTCTACCGAAGAAATGGCTATCCTGATCCAAGAAGTCGTCGGAACCCGCGTGGGGGATTATTTCCTGCCGTCCTTCGCCGGCGTGGCTTTCAGCCACAATGAATTCCGCTGGTCGCCCCAGATCAAACGAGAAGACGGTCTCCTACGATTGGTGCCGGGCCTGGGCACGCGGGCGGTCGACCGCACCAGCGATGATTACCCGGTGCTCATCGCACCGGGCCAGGTCGGACTTCGCGTCAACGCCACTCCCGATGAGACCATCCGCTATTCACCCAAAAAAGTGGATGTCATCAATTTGAAAACCAACAGTTTTGAAACCATTGAAGTCCGAAATCTGTTGAAGGAGTGCGGTCCTCATATCCCGGCCATCGAGAACATTCTTTCAATCTATGACGGCCAGATTCTCCGCTCCGCGCGCGGAAAACCCGTGGATTTCGAGCGAGATGATCTCATCGTCACCTTCGAGGGATTGATCCAAAACACGTCATTTATCCCCCAGCTGCGGGAGGTCATGCGGATTCTCGAAGATGCCCTCCATACCTCGGTCGATATTGAATTCGCCTCAGATGGAAAAAATCTCACCCTTCTCCAATGCCGGACTCAAAGCAGCATGGAAGGCAGTGAGCCGGCCTCGATCCCCAAGGACCCTCCCCCGGAGAGGATCCTTTTCCTGGCCAACCGTTTCATCTCTAACGGACGCCTCCCGGATATTACTCATTTGGTTTATGTCGATCCCCAAGGATACGATGCCCTCTCTAGCCAGGCCAAGCTTTTGGCGGTTGGCCGCGCCGTGGGGAGGCTCAACAAACTCTTGCCCCGGCGCCGCTTCATCCTGATGGGACCCGGGCGATGGGGCAGCCGGGGAGACATCAAATTGGGCGTCAAGGTGACCTACGCCGATATCTCCAACGCGGCGGCCATAGTCGAAATCGCCTGGTCCAAGGGGCATCACCAGCCGGACCTCTCCTTCGGTACCCACTTCTTTCAGGACCTGGTGGAAGCGGACATCCGCTACCTGCCTCTTTATCCCGAAGAAAAGGGCACAATATTCCGCAGACAATTCCTCCTGGAGTCTTCGAACCTACTCCCCCAGATTCTGCCCGAGTTTTCCGACCTGGCCGATGTGATCAAGGTGGTCGATATTCCGCGAAGCCAGGGCGGGATGGTGCTCAGTGTGCTGATGAATGCCGACCGCGATGTGGCCCTGGGCATTTTCGCTCCTCCCCAGCCTGCCGCTCCTCTTTCCCCTCTGCAGAAAGAAGCCGAAAAGGAAAAATCCCTCAATCATTGGGCTTGGCGACTCGAAATGGCCGAGCATATCGCTTCGCTGTTGGACGGTGGGCGCTTCGGCGTGGAGGCCCTGTATCTCATCGGCAGCACCAAGAACGCCACCGCTGGTCCCCAGAGCGACATCGATCTCTTAGCTCATTTTCAGGGGTCGAAAGCCCAACGCCGGGAGCTGATCCTCTGGCTGGAGGGTTGGAGCTTGTCGTTAGACGAAATGAATTTTAAAAAGACAGGCTACCGGAGCGGCGGTCTGCTCGACGTCCATTTCATTACCGACGATGACATTGCCCACAAGACAAGTTATGCGATTAAGATCGGGGCGGCGACGGACGCCGCGCGGCCCCTGAAGCTCAAGGAAAAAACCTAAGGTGCGGACGGAGGCCGGCCTCTCAGAGAAGCCGTCGCTCCGCTTCTTCAAGCTTTTCCGGATTAAATCGGACGAGAGCCAATTCCGGTCCATCATGCGCGGCCGAAAAGCAATGCGTTCGGCCGAGACGGTCCCGCCAGGACTGAGAAAGATTGGTCGCCTCATGGATGTGCCCGTGGAGAGTTAGGAGAGGCTGCCGGCGTTCAATGAAGCGTCGGATGGCGATGCTGCCCAGATGCCTGTCCAGGGGCACATGGTCAATCATCTTCGCCTTCAGGAAGGAGACATCCAGGTTTGTCTGGTAAGGTGGGGAATGAAAAAGGAAGATGGCCTTGGCCAGGTCGGCCTGTTCCGTCAGACGGTCAAGATCATTCTGAATGGTGGCGTATTTTTTTTCTTGCTCGGCTACCGGAAGAGAATAAAATCCCTCTTCCGGGGACACGGCTCCCGGATCGGTATAGCGGGAGACGTCATAGCGTTCCCAGTCCTTGAGCCGAAAGGGCGTGGGTGGGACAAAGGCATAGCCGAAGACGGCATAATCCTTGAAAATCACCCGGCGGTTATGAATGTACTCCCAGACTCCGCCTAGGGCCGCGTCCAGGACGGTCGCTTCATTGAACCGCTGGTCATCGTTGCCCATAATCACAAAGATCCGGGGATAGAATCCCTTCATTTCCAGGCGCAGGGCCTTCAGATTCTTGACCAGAAAACCGTTGATGAAATCCGGAGGCCAATTCTCCCGGAATCCCCGCCCTTTCCAGAAGGCGGGTAAAATATCTCCGCCGAGGAACACCGCCTCCGGCCTTTCCCGAGAAACGGCTTTAAAGAGTTTCTCATAGCGGTCGATATCCCCATGAAGATCGGAGACGAAAAAACAGAGGGGCATAGATGTTTAGGGGCAGAACTTATAGCCGACACCCCGGACGGTTTGAACACATTTCTTGATCGAGCCCAATTTTCGGCGAATGCTGGTGATATGATAATCAACCACACGCTCCGTGATCGGATAGCCGTCTTCGCGCACCTGATCGAGAATGAGGGACCGGGTGAAGACCTGTTGAGGCTTGGCGGCTAAGAGGGCCAGAATGTCGAATTCCGTCTTGGACAGGTGAACTTTCCGGCCCTGGACATAGGCCTCATAGGCTTTCCGATCGATCACCAGACCGCCGATGTCCAGGATCGTTTTTTCCTTCTCCTCGGGGTATTTCCCCCGGCGCAATAAAGCCCGGATACGAGCCAGCAGGATTTCCGGCTCAAACGGTTTGGTGATGTAGTCGTCGGCGGCCTCCTTCAATCCAACGACGATGTCCTTGACCTGCTTTTTAGCGGTCACCATGATGATCAAAACATTCGCCGTGGCGGGGTCCTTTCTGAGGATGCTGCTGACTTTCAGGCCGTCGATATCGGGGAGAAGAAGGTCCATCAGGACCAGGTCCGGTTTCTCCTTCCTGATTAGCTTAAGGGCTTCTTCTCCCGTCTGGGCATTGAAAACACGGTATCCTTCCTTCCAGAGGATGAAGGTAAGGCTTTTTTGAAGGTTGAGATCATCCTCAACATAAAGAATTTTTGCCCCCCCCTTATTCTCCATTGAGGTTTTCATCCCCGAACTTTTTATGACCTCCTCAAGTGAATAAACAGACCGCCTCCCCAGAGAGGATCATTTTAACCAAAACCAAATAAAAAGCAAACACAAACACAATATACATCCCGCCCGAGCATTACTCCGGCGGGATATTGGGTGCGGCTACCCTGCGGTTCAGACGGGGCAGCCTCTTTCCCGATACAGGCGGAGCCACTTCTCGACGATCTGCACCACGGCCTGTCTCAGGTCGAGGCCGCTATCGTGGATAGGCCGGAGCTCTTCGGCCAATTCGGGATATCCCTTCCGATCCAGCCAGGAAGAAATGACGTCGTCATCGGAATAAGGCTGAAGGACATCGGCCTCCAAAGTCTGGAGGGCGAGGTATAGCTCCTGAAGGCTGAAAATCCTCTTTTCCTGGATCAACAAGGGAATCCGCTCCAAACGGGCGACTTCAAACAGAAAATGCCTCCTTAATAAAGTCAACATCCGCTGGCCGCTGCTCCTTCTGGGCCGCAGCCGATCCCCCAACTCGGGATAGCTGTGCATATAAAGCCAGGTTGAAAATTTATCTCTTTGTCCATAATCCTCCAGGAGGTCCCTCAACCGCAGACCATCCGGGCTGTCATTCTCCGCTTCCTGAAGGATCCGGCAAATACCATGAATGTCCTTTGCTCGGCGAATTTCGTTCGCCTCCTGATCACAGATCAAAAAATCCCCCAGGCCCGTAATGTTGAGGATGTAATCTCTCAACTTCTCCAAGCTTCCGGGATCACCCTTGGGCAGGACAAAGCCGATATGGCTCAGGGTATGGGCCGCCGCCGACTTGGAAGCGATGATCACCGGTACGTGCGGATAATACCGGTTCACCAAGCGAACTAGGTTTCTTCCAGCATCGCTCTGAAGCTCATCTTTTTTGGGGAAATAAATGTCCGTGATCAAGCAAACAACATCATCTCCGTGACCTTGGGAAATATCAGGGGTGTCGCCAATCCGCGATTCCTCTTCTACCCCGAATAGAAATTTCAGGCTTTCTTCATAGGTCCGGGTGATCCGCACATCCGCTCGTTGGCCGATGATATCATACAAAACGGGCAGGAATTGGGAAAACCAACGCGGCTCATCATCCACGAGGTGAAAAATGTACCGCCTCACCTTGGAGTATTTCTCGATATTGAGCAGATCCTCCGCCGCCCGGACGACGGAAACCAGAATTTTCGAAGGGGCCAATTCCTCCCGGCCGACGGCAAAAGTCAAATCCGCGGCGGCCGCAAAGGGGTATCTCTGAAACGTCGCTTGCGGGGGGGAGCAGTGGATGTATGTTTGAAAGGAGAGGAGGACGATGACAGCGTCTGGGTTGCGGGCACGTATCCTTCCCGTATCGAGTATGGACAGCGCCGTATCATCGAACAGAAAGACGGAGGCCTCCGGAAACGAAACGCTCATCACCGCCTCAGGGTCGGAGAGAACTTCCGTCTTCAGCCAAGGTATTCTTTTCTCCAAAATCTCCCTGCCCTCCCGGACCTGGGCATCGGCCGTGAACAAAACAGCCCGTTTTATCCTCACCGGGTTGATAATCCGGGGAATGAACGGGATTTCCTTCATCCGGCCCGCCTTATTCATCTTCCTGGACAACTTGGCACAGCTGTTGAATCGAATCGGCGTAAACCGTCACCGGATGGGGAAAGGACAGCACAGAGAGGATTTCGTCCGGCCGAGCCCGGGAAAAGAACCACAGGTCGAAGGGGTCTTGCCTGGGTGTGATGTAGCCGTAGATGATGTTATTGCCGATGAGGTTCGTCAGAAAATGTGTCCCCTGGGTCCCATACATCCTGGTCTGCAGCCTTTTTTGGTCTTCATCATAGCCGCCCTGGATCATGTACAAGAAATGACTGCCGTAGATTCCCCCGCTCATTTCTTGCTCCTCCGGCAAAGGCTCGGACCGCCCGGCGATATCCACTCCATATTCGAATATCGCCGCCGCTTGATCCACGTCTTTAAAATCCAGGTCGATGCCCCAATTTTTATTCTTGCTCCCCAGGCGTCCCGGAACAATGAGGATGTATTTCTCCCGGCGGTTCCGCATGTCTCGGTTGGCCGAGGCGATTTTCTCCCGGACCGCGGCCTGTAAGTCCTTATGGTAAACAAAGGGGGATACAACCAGGACGAAATGTATATTCTTTTGGAGGCCGTGACCCTGCGCGTTGGGAATCGACAGATAGGTATGACTGGGTTGCGGGGGGAAAACGACAGCGCCAAGGTTCAATTCGGGCAGTTGTGTCAGCTGGACGATGTGGAACGTTCCCTCCCGCTTGTCCTTCCTGGAAAAATCCAAGTTAAAGACAAACTCGATCTGGAAATGCGGGGAAATATTCGCCCCGATGACTTCCATGATCTCCATCAGGTGCGTGCGGAAGCCGAAGTGGTCGTTCTGAACAAGCTCCTCGATGGTGATGAGGTTGTTGTGGATGCCCAGAAGCTTGATCTTATGAAAATTTGCCAACTGCACATTGAGTTTCCTCATCGTCTCCAGCTCCTCCCCACGGAGCTCCCGATTCTTGGTCAAATCCAAGGCATAGAAGTACTGCTGACCGTTTCCGATTCTCAAGAGGTTCAAGGGAATCGGATTCCGGATGGTGGCCATGGAGATCACGGGAAAATCATCCAAAACGGTGGCATAGCCGTGTCCGAAAGCGATGCGGGCAAACCCTTCCCGAGGATTTTGATTTTTGAGCGCATAGGGGAAAAAGGAATTCGCCACTCCGGAAATGTAAGGATAGTACACCGGGCCAGCCAGCGTATCGTCAAAAAGGCCTGGAATGGGATTAATGACGACGGCCATTTTTTCGGTGCCGGAGGAGGCTTGCTTGCGGAGAAAATCAAGATAGATATGTTCGATGGCCCGGCCGGTCTGGGACAGCCGCACTGATGGGTCAGGATGATTATTGGGCAGCATAAAGGAGGCGTTTTCTCCCGCATGAATGGGCCCTCGTCCCGAGGAGGCCAAGCCGGATTCGTCAGTAGCGGAGGACCGAATGCCTAAAGGAACTTCTGTCAATTCGTTCAGAACGGCCGCTATGATTTTCAGCTCTTCAGGGCCGAAGGTTCGGCCCTGTTCCAGGAAGCGGTCGAAAAACTCTGTGGATAAAATATGGGTCCTTAGCCGGCTGACCTTGGAAAAGGAAAGTTGACTGAGCTTGGCCAGCCCGGCCCCTTTTCCACCGATGGAACCTGAACCGTAGGCTTTGACGTCGGGAGCGATATCTTTGCCAGTGATATTCATACTGCGCCCTTTATTTTATGGTAAACGATGCAGAGAGTATAGAGGCCGCCCTAGCCAAAGCCGGCCGGGCCTGGCCAGCTTCAGCAAGACATATTCAGCCGGACGATTTTCAGGCGGTACCGGGCCCAGCCGTTCTTGAAGTCAGGCTTCGCGGCATTCCCAGTTACCCCAATAGAGGTCGGCCTCCTCGAGCTTCCCCTCGCTGTCCCTGAAAATGAATTTCAGCCCCTGGCGGTCCCCAGTGGGGTTCTCTTTGTAGATGACCGCCAAGCCCAGCCGGCTGTCCTGGCTGAAGCATTCTCTGGCCTTGGCCACCGCCCCTTCCAGAGAGGGCGAGACATCGGCCAAGAGAAAAAGCTCGGTCTGCTCATCATCCATCGCGGTTTTGGGTTTGTGGCCTTCCACGGAATACATTGCGCTCATATCGTCCACCCTCATTGTGATTAGCCGGACCCCATTCAGCCCTCGGTCTGCGGCCTCAAGGAAAATATATCTCTGCTTTTATCGGCGGTCAAGCCGTCCAAGGCTTCCCTGTTCTTGGCCTGGCCTGCTTGGCCGAATAGAGGCTTTGGTCGGCCTCCTTTAAGATCTGAGACAGGGAATAGCCGCGCTTTCCGGTGGCCAGGCCCAGGGACAAGCGCACAGGCGTCCCTTCGATCTGGCTGTTGTGAAGGGCCAATATTTTTCCAAACCGGTCGAGAGCCGCCCTGGCGGCCGCCTGGTCCGTGGCCGGCAGCCACACGGCGAACTCGTCGCCGCCGATCCGGGCCGCCACGTCCTCGTTGCGGAATACGGCCTGCAGGACCTGCCCCGTCCGGCGTAAAAGGTCGTCCCCGGCCGTATGTCCCCGGCTGTCGTTGACAGCCTTCAATCCGTCCAGGTCGGCAACGATCACGCTCAGAGGAAAATATCCATCTTGCCCCAACCGGTCAAAGGCTTCCTCAAAATAGGCCCGGTTGTAGAGACCCGTCAGCGTATCGTGGGTGCTGACATAGAGGAGCTTCTCCTCGGCCTGCTTTCGTTCGGTGATGTCCAGTATGACCGCCACCATGCCGTCCACCCCCCCTTGCGTATCAAACAGGGGCGCGGCGTTGATGGACAGGAATACCCGCTTCCCGTCTGGCCGCTCTACGGCATGCTGGACATCGTAAACCGGCAAGGAGGTGGACATCACCAGGTTGAAGGGAAGCCTGTCTTCCGGCAGGGGGTGCCCGTAAAAGTCTGTGATATTCCACTCCGGGCCGTTGTAGGACCGCCGGGTAATTTCGCTTTTGCTCAGGCCGAAGATCATCTCGGCCTGTGAATTGGCGAAGGTGATATGACCGCCGGGGCTCACCACCACAATCCCCACCGGGCTTGTCTCGGCTATCCGCTGCAATAGGTCGACATCCTGCGGCCAGGACTTGCTCCCGTGATGAGCCTCCCGGCGGCCGGGCGGGGAAAGCGGAATAGGGTCGGGCCTGACTTCGGGCCTCTTCTGAAAAATGTCGCGCAGCCTCACGGCCGATGCCTCCCCCCTGGACGCCGCACCTCAAGGCGCCAAGCGCCATCGCACCCCGAGCGGCTTCAATCCGTTCTCGAAAACAATGGGAGCGGGTTATCCCATCCAACCTCCCCTGTTCAAGGAATAATTTTATATTCCAAAAGAACATCAAATGTCAAGGTGAAACCGCCTCTGTGACACATCGTGTGGTAAGGGGGGAGGTGGTGTGGCAGGATCATAGCGGAGCGCGGGGTGCTATTTTCTTGACATTCTATTTGACTTGCTCATAAGCCCATTCCAGCCACTGGGTCAGGATCTGCAGGTCGGATTTGTCCACCGTGGCTCCGCACCAGAACCTCAGGCCGGGGGGC
>Ga0299912_10003582_pt1 | contig 12677 bp, 10 predicted proteins | sample RVTome_2_FD_207667 | JGI IMG/M metagenome (GOLD analysis project Ga0299912, IMG submission 207667) | Soil microbial communities from uranium-contaminated site in the Upper Colorado River Basin, Wyoming, United States - RVT95D214 (version 2) ... | reverse complement strand
AGATAGTCTCTGCTGCGGAGGGGGAGGAGGCAGGGTTTGGATGGAAACTGTAAAAGGTGAAAGATTCTCCGACCTCAGAATAGAACAGGCTCTTGGGGTCGGGGCTGAGGTGCTGGTCACTTCCTGCCCATACTGCATCACCATGTTTGAGGACAGCAGGTTGACCCTGAATGTCACTGAAAAGATAGAGGTCAAGGACATCACGGAGATTGTCCAGGAAGTGATATAGGGAAGGGCTCAGACGTTCAGAGGTTCAGGGTCGAGGGAGCGGTGAACCCTGCACCGGCGAAAAAACCCTTAACAAATTAAGGACACAGAGAAGTGGAAAAAGAACTGGTTGAAGAACAGGTTGTCAATATCCCAGTAAGCAGCAACACTGGGGATGTCATGGTTGTCGGTGCGGGGATCAGCGGCATTCAGGCCGCCCTCGACCTCGCCTCCATGGGTTTCAAGGTCTACCTGGTGGACAAGTCTCCGGCCATCGGTGGCCACATGGCCCAGCTTGATAAGACATTTCCCACCAATGACTGCTCCATGTGCATCGAGTCCCCCAAGTTCATTGAGTGCAACAGACATCCCAATATAGAAATCCTGACTTATACCGATGTCGACAGGGTGGAAGGACAACCCGGAGAGTTCAAAGTAACCCTTATCAAGAAGCCCAGATACATCAGAACAGAGGAGTGCAGGGGCTGCACGACCTGTACCGAGTACTGCCCGGTCATGGTCCCAGACCGGTATAATCAGAACCTCTCTCTCAACAAGGCCAGCCACATACATTTTTCCCAGGCGGTTCCGCTTATTCCTTATATAGACCCCAATCAATGCCTTTTCCTCCAGGGAGAGAAGTGTACGATTTGCGTAGGCGCCTGTAAGAACAAGGCGATAGATCTTCATCAAAAGGCGGAGAGGTTAGAAATCGAGGTGGGCGCGATCGTTCTGGCTCCGGGCTTCGAACCGTTCGACCCCAGGCTGAGGGGCGATTATGGCTACGGGCGGATGGAGAACGTGGTCACCAGCCTGGACTTTGAACGAATACTGTGCGCCACCGGTCCTTATGAAGGTGAGATCAGGCGCCCTTCCGATAAGAAACACCCCCACAGGATAGCGTGGATCCAGTGCGTCGGTTCCCGACGGGTGACCCCCGGCGACAACAGCTACTGTTCGGCCGTGTGCTGTACCTACACGCAGAAACAGGTGATTTTGGCAAAAGATCATGACGCCGAGGCCGAGTGCACGGTATTTCACAACGACATCCGGTCATTCGGGAAGGACTTCGAACGATTCTACCAGAAAGCGGAGAACCTTCCCGGTGTTCGTTTTATTAGAAGCTACGTCTCCCTTGGGAAAGAGATCCCCGAGACCAAGAATGTGACTTTGAAATACGCCACGGCCGAGGATGGAGTGAAGGAAGAGGAATTCGATCTGGTGGTATTGTCCATCGGGTTGAACCCTCCCGAGGATGTGAAGGGCCTGGCCGATAAATTTGGGATCGAGCTCGACGCTCACGGATTCTGCAAGACGAATCCCGTGAATCCTATCGAGACCTCCCGCCCGGGAGTCTTTGTGAGCGGCGCCTTCCAGGGTCCTATCGACATTCCCGAATCGGTTATGACGGCGAGCGGGGCCGATTCCCTTTGCAGTCAACTCCTTCACTCTCAGCGGGGGAACCTGGCAAGAGAAAGGCAGTATCCGCCTGAAAGGGATGTATCAGGACAGGAGCCCAGGGTGGGGGTTTTTGTGTGTCATTGCGGAGCGAATATCGGAAGGGTCGTGAATGTTCCCTCGGTCGTCGAATATGCCCTGACCTTGCCAAATGTTGTTCACGCTCAAGAAGCCCTCTTCGCGTGCTCAACGGATACTGCCCGCAAGATATCGGAGACCATCAAGGAGAAAGGGCTCAACCGTGTGGTTGTTGCAGCCTGTACCCCCAGAACCCATGAGCCGCTCTTCCGGGACACGGTCCGCGAAGGAGGGATCAATCCATATTACTTTGAACTTGCGAACATCAGGGAACATTGCTCGTGGGTCCACTCCAAAGAAAAGGAAGTCGCCACCCAGAAGGCCAAGGATATCGTTCGAATGTCGGTGGCGAGAACCGCCCTTTTGGAGCCCTTGAAGGAATTCGATCTGCCGGTCGACAAAAGGGCGCTAGTGGTCGGAGGAGGGGTGGCCGGGATGACCAGTGGACTCAGCCTGGCCAACCAGGGGTTCGACGTCGATCTGGTGGAGAAGGACAAGGACCTCGGCGGGATGGCCCGAAAGATTCACAGCACCCTGGAAGGGGTGGATGTTCAGGAATACTTGAGCGATCTTATCCGTAAGGTTTACCGGCATCCCTCCCTTCATGTAACTACCGACGCCACAATCAGGGAAGCGTCCGGTTATGTGGGGAATTTCGTCACCAAGGTGAGATCTAATGGAACGGTCAAGGAGATCCGCCATGGAATCGCCATCATTGCCACCGGTGCTGAAGAATATAAACCAACAGAATACCTTTATGGGCAAGATGACAGGGTAATGACCAATCTGGAGTTGGGGGAGAAGATCGCCAACAAAGATCAAAAGGTGATCAACTCCCAGAGCATGGTGATGATCCAATGCGTAGGCTGCAGGAATGAAGAACGAAACTATTGCAGCCGTGTATGTTGCAGCCACTCCATCAAGAACGCACTGAAGCTGAAAGAGATCAAGCCCGAGATGGATATCTACGTTCTGTATCGGGATATGAGAACTTATGGTTATAAAGAAGACTATTACCGGGCAGCCTCGGAAAAGGATGTGAAGTTTATCCGCTATGAGGCGGACGATAAGCCCCAGGTGGAGGCCGGTGAGTCGGACGATGGTCGGCCTGTTCTGAAAGTAACCGTGACGGACCCTGTCCTCGGCAAGAAGCTTTCCCTGGATGCCGATTACCTTGCTTTGGCCGCTGCCGTTATTCCTTCGTCAACGAATGCCGAGATCGCCAAGTTCTTCAAGCTGTCGTTGAACCCGGACGGTTTCTTCCAGGAAGCCCATGTAAAATTGAGACCTGTTGATTTTGCCGCAGACGGCGTATTCCTGTGCGGGACGGCTCATTATCCTAAACATATTTCGGAAACCATCAGCCAGGCTTATGGAGCTGCGGGCAGGGCTGTAACGGTTCTCTCAAGGGATTCGGTCACGGCCTCAGGCGCTGTTTGCGAGGTGAATGAAAGCGATTGTGTATCGTGTGGGGCTTGTATTTCAGTCTGCAAATATGGCGCAATAGATTTTGTGGATACGCCGCAAGGCAGAAAGGCCAGGGTCAATGCTGTTCTCTGTAAGGGGGACGGCCTCTGTAACGCAAAGTGCCCAACGGGTGCAGCTTCCCTGAAGCACTTTACCGATCAAGCGATCCATCGCCAGATCGACGCATTGTTTCAAGTTGGGCAGTAGGTTTAATAGACAGATGGGCGTTTTTCAGCGACCTGCCACAAATAGGAGATAAGAATGGCTACCGAATTTGCCTTCAGACCAAGGATCCTCGGTTTTCTGTGCTTCTGGTGAGGATACGGGGCCGCCGACCTAGCTGGAGTTTCCAGACTCCAATATGCGCCTGAAACTAAGATCATCCGCGTCATGTGCACGGGCCGAGTCGAGCCTTCCTTTATACTCCAGGCCTTCTCAAAAGGGGCCGACGGGGTGTTTATCGGCGGGTGTTGGCCCGGCGAATGCCATTATTCGACCGAAGGAAATTACCATGCGTTAAGCATGATGCATCTGACCAGAAGAATACTGGAGCACATAGGGGTGAACCCCCAGAGGCTAAGACTGGAATGGGTTTCCGCTTCTCAAGGAATCCGTTTCGCCGAGGTAATGAATGACGTTTCCAAGAGGATAAAGGAACTTGGACCTCTCGGTAAAGGTGAAGGCATAGAGGGAAACGGATTAAAGCACAAACTGGAGGCGGTTAATGATTTGCTCCCCTACATCAAACTGGTGGAAAGGGAGAGGTTGAGAGTGCGTTTCAAGACAGAGGAAGAATATATCGCATTTTTCGCCAGTGAGGAGTTTGACAGAGTATTCCGTGAATTGATTGCAGATAAACTGACCATAAGCCAGATTATGTCACTCCTAAGGGAAAGACCCCTTTCAACCGGAGAAATCTCCGAGGTTTTAGGCTTGAACCCGTCCGAGGTATCAAGACATGTGAATAATTCAGCGAGGCAAGGCTTAGTCAGATTCGATGAAGGCCTGAAGCGCTTTGTTCCTGTCTTACGTGAGAGTGCTTGAACAAGATGAGGACAAGAAAGGAAGAAGGTTAGGACAGCGGCTATGGATAATGCCAAGATCGATAACATTATAGATAAATATCCGAGCGATCCCAGTTCACTGATTCAGGTATTGCTGGACATTCAGCATGAGAATCGCTGGCTTCCCGAGGAAGCGTTGAAGAGGGTCAGCAAGAAACTAAAAGTGCCTTTAAACCGGATACAACACATAATTACCTTCTATAAGGCCTTCAGCGTAGTTCCGAAAGGACGTCATGAAATTCATGTATGCACGGGCACTGCCTGTCATGTTCGTGGTGCACCGCGTCTCCTCAACACGGTTCAAGACCTGATTGGAATCAAACCCGGCGAAACGGACCAGGACTTAAAGTTCAGCCTGGAGACGGTTAACTGCGTCGGTTGCTGCGCCTTGGGGCCGGTGATGGTCGTCGATGGCGAATATCATGGCAATATGGCACCGGCCAAGTCGGAAGATGTTTTGAAAGAATACGAGTAAGGGAAAACTATGCCAAGGATAAATTCACCTGCTGAATTGGAAGAATTCAGGAAGGACATCATATCGAAAAGGGATCCCAAGAGGCCCTGTATTGCGGTCTGCACCGGAACGGGGTGCCTCGCCCTCGGCGCGGCAAAGGTGGTTGCCGCCTTCAAAGAGGAGCTTAAAAAGCAGGGACTGCAAAGGAAAGTGGATATCCGGGAAACGGGGTGCCCAGGCTTCTGTGAGAGAGGTCCCCTCATTGTGATTCATCCCGAGGAGATCTGTTATCTTCGGGTGCAGCCGGGCGATGCGGAAGAGATCGTTTCTCAGACCATCCTTGCCAAGAAGATCATCGACCGGTTGCTCTATGTTGATCCCATCACCGGTGAGAAGATCGTCCGTGAATCCGAGATACCCTTCTACAAGAATCAGATGCGGCATCTGATCGGCAATAATATCAAGATCGACCCCAAAAGCATCGATGACTATCTCGCAGTGGGTGGTTACTCCGCCTTGGCAAAAGCCCTCGGTCAGGAGACTCCGGAACAGGTGGTGGAGATGGTGAAGGATTCCAACCTGAGAGGGAGGGGAGGCGCCGGATTCCCCGCGGGGAAGAAATGGGAATTTGCCCGTAAGAGTCCTGGTAATCCAAAATACGTTGTCGTCAACGCCGATGAGGGGGACCCGGGGGCTTTTATGGACAGGGCCGTGCTCGAGGGGAACCCTTTCTCGGTCCTTGAAGGTTTGACCATCGGGGCTTATGCCATCGGCTCCCACGAGGGTTATTTCTATGTTCGACAGGAATATCCCCTGGCAGTAGAAAATGTGACCTTGGCCATAAAGCAGGCTGAGGAGTATGGTTTTCTTGGGAAAAATATCCTTGGCTCAGGCTTTGATTTCACCGTGAAGGTGCATCGGGGCGCCGGCGCCTTCGTTTGCGGTGAGGAGACATCGCTCCTCAGGTCCCTGGAGGGCAAGCCGGGCGAGCCAAGAGCGAGGCCGCCCTATCCGGCCGTAAAAGGGCTCTGGGAAAAACCAACCAATATTAACAACGTGGAGACATGGGCCAATGTCCCTTTGATTGTTACCAATGGGCCTGAGTTCCTTACCTCCATAGGCACCAAGGGAAGCAAAGGCACCAAGATATTTTCGTTGGTCGGCAAGGTGAACAACACCGGCCTCGTAGAAGTACCCATGGGCATAACCCTGAGGGACATTATCTACAAGGTCGGCGGCGGCATCCCTGGAGGCAAGAAGTTCAAGGCTGTGCAGACGGGTGGTCCATCAGGAGGATGTATTCCCGAAGAACACCTAGATATAAAAGTCGACTTTGACGAACTGAAAAAAGTTGGCGCCATAATGGGTTCAGGTGGGATGATCGTAATGGATGAAGATACCTGTATGGTTGATGTGGCCAGGTATTTTCTAAATTTCCTCACTGGAGAATCGTGTGGCAAATGCTCCCCCTGCCGTGAAGGCATCAGGCAGATGCTCAAGATTCTGACTAAAATCAGTGAAGGAAAGGGAAAAGAGGGCGACATCGAACTGTTGGAGGAGATCGCCGAGGCAACCAGAGATGCCTCACTTTGTGCTTTAGGTGGGACTGCCCCTAACCCGGTTCTCAACACGATACGCTACTTCAGAGATGAGTATGAGGCACACATCAAGGAGAAGAGATGCCCGGCTTATGTCTGCAAGGATCTCATCTCGTACCATATTGATCCGGATAAGTGCCAGGCCTGTATGATTTGCCTTAGGAAATGCCCTGCACAGGCGATTTCAGGCGGCAAGAAACAGATCCATGTCATTGACCAGGAGAAATGCACAAAGTGCGGAACCTGCTTCGAGGTTTGTCCCGCTCGCTTTGACGCGGTAAGAAGGCTCTCCGGCGTGCCTGTTCCGCCTCCTATCCCAGAAGAAGCGAGAATGATAGTCAGAGAGAGTAAACAAAAATGAGCGAAATTCTTTTACAGATCGACGGAAGAGAAGTTGAAGCAAAGGAGGGGATGACCATTCTGGAGGCAGCCCGAAGCGCAGGGATATTTATTCCGACACTTTGTCACCACGAGAAATTGGATCCTTATGGGGCATGCCGCATTTGCGTAGTAGAAGCAGATGCCGGCGGCAAGACAAGTCTCGTTGCCTCCTGTCTTTACCCGGTAGAGAAGAATCTGGTGGTAAGAACCAGGTCTGAGAAGGTCGATAAGACCCGCAAAATGATCCTGGAGCTGTTGCTGGCTCATGCTCCGGATGCCCCGGCATTGCAGGATTTGGCTAAAGAATACGGAGCAGACAAAGACCGTTTTGCAAAAGAGTCCTTGTTTTGCATTCTTTGTGGTCTATGTGTCAGATACTGTACTGAAGTCAAGAAGAAGAACGCTATTGGATTTTTCGACAGGGGAGCAAGACGGGAGATAAGTTTTATTCCGGAGATAGCCTCTAAAGAGTGCTGGAACTGCAAGGAATGCTTTCCACTCTGCCCGACATCGTATCTGCAGGCAGCTTACCATTTAACCGAAGCGCTCGCGTTTCCCCGGCATTCTATCAAATGCGCGACAGGGAAATAGGCAACGCGCGGTATGCTTTGCATCAAAGTTTGAGTTCCAGGTTGATCAGGGGCCCTTTCTGGAACCCGCAGGCGTGAAAGAACTTGAGCAAGTCCCAGTCCGGCCAGTTGACCAGGGTGTAAATCGTATCGACTCCGACTTTCTTGAGGTTGGCGATCATTTCTTTCATCAGCATCTGGGCGATCCCCTTCTTTTGATAGGCGGGATCCACACCGATGGTGTCAATCCATCCGATGTTCTCCGGCACACTGTATTCATACCCGCTGGCATCTCCCAGGATGAAGCCGACCACTTTTCCGTCCGCTTCCGCCACCAGAGAAGCGATGGGCAAACGTTGTTCAGCAAGGCTCATTTTCGTGAGCCAGTAATCCCATCTTGATTTCCCCAGGACTTTGGTGTCGATCGCCACAACGTCGTCCAGGTCTTTCTCGTTCATTTTTCTGACAACAGCGATTTTTGACTTAGCAGCCATATTGCCCCCCTTTCGACCCGGATGAACCCCCTCCGGATTCAGGTTGATGACGGACTACCTACACCAGGTACTGAGATGCATGTAACCGCGATGGGTATCAAAATATCACGCAGTTACCACTTCACCAAAGCGCTTCCCCAGGTCAGCCCGCCCCCGAAAACAGGAAGGCACACCAGGTCCCCTTCTTTGATGCTTCCATCCCTGACCGCCTCGTCAAAGGCGATCGCACACGATGCGGAGGAGATGTTTCCATATTTGTGGAGGGTCACATAAAACTTCTCCATGGGAAGATGCAGAGTCTTGGCTATGGACTGAAACATTCTCAAGTTGGCCTGGTGCGGAACAAACCATGCGATGTCCTTGACGGCGACCTTGTTGTGGTCGGCCGCCTCTTTGATCGACTCGACGAAGTGGCGCACCGCCACCCTGAAGCTCGCATTCGCCTCAATCAGGTTCAACGTGTGAAGCCCTTTATCTACGCTTTCGTGCGAAATCGGCGTGGTCCGCGAACCGCCTCCGGGCAGCAGAAGATCCTGTCCGTTTTTTCCGTCCGTGTGGATGTGGGTTGAAAGAAGCTGATGCCCCCCGCTGTCCCTGGTCAGGATGGCCGCTCCGGCGCCATCTCCCCACAAGATGCAGGTGGTCCTATCTTTCCAGTTGAGCGTGCGGGTCATGACTTCCGCACCAACGACCAGCACGGTCTTTGAAAACCCGGTGAGGAGGTACTGAGTCGCCACATTGAGACCGAAGATGAACCCTGAGCAGGCCGCCGTCACATCAAAGGTCACGGCCTGAGGCGCATCCAGTTTCGCTTGAAGCCAGTTGGCGGCGGACGGGCAGCAGGTGTCGGGAGTGATGGTCCCGATGATGATGAGATCCAGGTCTTGGGCCGTCAGGCCCGCCATCTCAAGGGCTTGGCGGGACGCTTCGAGAGAAAGGTCCGAGGTGGCCACATCCGGATCGGCGATGCGCCTTTCCCGGACACCGGTGCGCTGGGTGACCCACTCATCCGTCGTGTCAAGCCCCATTTTCTGGAGGTCGAAGTTGGTCAGCACTTTGGGGGGGACGTACGATCCTGTCCCCAGAATTCGTATTCCTGGCATAGGGAGATCTTGTCTTTCTACTGGGGTTTAATTCCTAAGTGTTTCTCTCTTTTGGCAATCGCAAGCCTTGTCTTCACCACCGTGTCAGGAATCAGGCTGATGGAATCAATGCCGCATTCCACGAGGAACTCCGCAAATTCAGGGAAGTCGCTGGGGCCCTGTCCGCAAATCCCGATTTTTCGGCCTTTTTCCTTAGCCACCTTGATCACCTGGGCCACGAGCCTTTTCACCGCTTCGTTTCTTTCATCATAGAGATGGGCAACCAGGGAAGAATCCCGGTCAAGACCGAGAGCCAGCTGGGTCAGGTCGTTCGAGCCGATGGAGAAACCGTCAAAAATATCGGCGAACTGGTCGGCGCAGATGACGTTGCTCGGAATCTCGCACATGACATAAATCTCCAGGCCCTCTTCCCCCTGGACAAGGCCGAATTTCTTCATCTGGGCCACCACTTTTTTCCCTTCCTCAGGAGTCCTGCAAAAGGGAACCATCACCTTGATGTTGGTCAGGCCCATCTCGCTTCTCGCCTTCCGCAGGGCACGGCACTCGAGCTCAAAGGCGGGCTTGTAACTCTCATCGTAATAGCGCGACGCCCCTCTCCATCCGATCATGGGGTTGTTTTCCTTGGGTTCGTAAAGGAACCCGCCCAGCAGGTTTTCATACTCATTCGTCTTGAAATCGGAAAGCCGCACAATCACATCGTTGGGATAAAAACCTGCAGCAATTCTTGCAACGCCTTCAGAGAGCTTGTCGATGAAGAATTGCTTCTTGTCGTCGTAGACCGCGGTGATCTCGTCAATCTTATACACCACGCCGGCAATCCGCTGTTCCGTCTTTGCCCTTTTCTTCAGTTCTTCGTAGGCGATGAGCGCCAGGGGATGAATTCCAATGTGGGAATTGATGATGAACTCCTCCCGGGCAAGGCCGACCCCTTCATTGGGGATCATTCCCTGGGAAAAGGCCTGCTCCGGGATTCCCACGTTCATCATGATTTTGGTCCGAGTCTTCGGCAGTTCATCCAGATTGATGGTCTCCACCTTGAACTTGAGCTGGCCGTTGTAAACCACGCCCGTTTCTCCTTCGCAGCATGAGACCGTGATCTCCTGCCCCGGCTTGATGATCTCATCCCCGTTGCCGGTGCCGATGACGCAGGGAATTCCCAGTTCCCGGGATACAATGGCCGCGTGGCATGTGCGGCCACCCCGGTTGGTCACGATGGCGGAGGCGATCTTCATAATCGGTTCCCAGTCAGGGTCGGTCATGCTCGTGACCAGGACTTCCCCTTCCTTGAATTTAGCGATGTCCGCGGATGTTTCGATGACCTTGGCGACTCCATATCCTACCTTGCTTCCCACGGCCGTGCCTGTAACCAGAACCTCTCCCTTCTGAAGAAGAGAATAGGTCTCGTAGGTATTGAGGTTCCTCTGGGAGTGAATCGTCTCAGGCCTGGCCTGCACGATAAAGAGCTTTCCGGTCCCAATGCTCACCCCATCCCCATCTTTGGCCCATTCGATGTCCATGGGCTTAAAATGCCCCGCCTCTTTGCTGTAGTGGTCTTCAATGATGCACGCCCATTCAGCGAGTTTCAGGATCTCATCATCTTCGAGGACATAGCGACGTCTTTCGCTGAGGGTGACAGCGACATTTTTGGTTGTGGCGTCATCTTCCAATGAATAGACCATCTTGATGTCCCGGTCTCCAACCTTGCGGTGAATGATGGCTCGCTTGCCCTGTTTCAGGGTCGGCTTGAAGACGAAGTACTCGTCCGGATTCACCGTCCCTTGGACCACGTTTTCGCCCAGCCCGTAAGCTCCGGTGATGAACACCGCATCCTTGAACCCTGTTTCCGTGTCAATGGTGAAGATGACCCCTGAATAGGCGGAATCACTCCGCACCATTTTCTGAACGGCAATGGAAAGGGAAACGTCAAACTGCCCGAACCCTTTGTCGTGGCGATAGGAGATGGCCCGGTTGGTGAAAAGGCTTGCGAAACACTTCTTGCAGGCATCCAGGACGCTCATCCTTCCACGGATATTCAGGTAGGTATCCTGCTGACCTGCGAAGGAGGCATCAGGCAAATCCTCGGCTGTAGCCGATGACCGTATGGCCACGTCCAGGTTATCCAGGCCCTCTTGCCCAAACTCCTCAGCCAATTTGTCATAGCCCTGATAGATCGCCTGGGTGAGATCCGGCGGGAATTCGGAGTGCCGGATGATGTCCCTGACCTCTCTCCCTTTTCTCATCAGGTTGCTGAGGTCGTGGGTATCCAGGTCTTTGAGGATTTTTTTGATTTCATCTTCAATGCCCGCATACTTCAAGAAGTAGCGGTAGGCATAGGCGGTGATGGCAAAACCATTGGGAATATTGATGCCTTGTTGGTGGAGTTTTTGATACATTTCCCCCAAAGAGGCATTCTTCCCACCGACCATGGGAATGCCGTCTATGCCGATCTCATTGAACCAAAGAATAAAACGTTTGCTCTTGTCCCCAGCCATGAGCCTTCTCCTTCCTTGAAACAGTTCAAGGGTAAAACAGCGGACACTACCAGGAAATCTACTGATTTCAACAAATAAGGTCGTCGTATTTCTACCATTCCTGCTCCGTGTTGTCAATTTACAAAATATGTTCTACAAGGGGAAGAAAATTCTCAATCCCGAGTCATGGAGTCGCCTTGTGAGCACCTTTTCTTCAGACAGACCTGTTCTATTAATCATCGACATGGTCAAGGACAACCTCGACGAAAGTAAACCTGTGCCCATCACCTCTTTGGCTCGACGGCTTTTTGACCCAATCAACCATTTGACAAGAGCGTTCCGAAACGCCTCATGGCCGGTCGTTTTTGCTACAGACGCCTTTGCAAAGGAGGACTTCATCTTTGGGGGAAAAATGAAACCTCACTCCCTGGCAGGAACAACCGGAGCAGAGGTGGCGGCCGAGTTGGATCGTCGTCCTGAAGACCTGTGGCTTCCGAAACGTCGCTTTTCGGCTTTCTTCAGGACGGGGCTTGAGCAATGGCTGAAAGACAGGGGCGTCACCCTGTGCGCCGTAGCGGGAATCACCACCAACTTCTGTGTGCTCACCACGGCCATGGATGCTCTTTGCTGCGACTTCAAGGCTGTGATCCTTGAGGATTGCACCACTGCAGCCACGGAGAGCATCCACCGGCAAACGCTCGACACCTACCGCAAGAACGTTCTTTATCCCCTTTTCAAGATTATGACATCCGAACAACTGCTATTAGAACTCAAGCAGCAAGGGGCTTAGAGCACACCATTCCCCTCGCCTCTTTACCCCAGGCCGGATAGGCTTGGTCACCCTCGGAAACAGGATTTAGCTGTAGAGCCCCACGGGCAGAGGAGCCCGCGGCACCTGTGGTGCGACGTAACCCGCCGAAGCTCCAGTCCTCCTTCGCCAAGGCTTCGGAGGACACCCGCATTCCTCCACGGCCAGGAAGGCCGCGGCTTCCTGCGAAGGCGGGTGAATACCAAGATTGGACCATGTAATTCCTATGTGTGACTTTCGATCTAATCAGACATTGATACTGCTATGGGGGTCATCACTTTTTGGGCCAGTCATAAGCGGCTCCCTAGTTGCCTGTTCGATAGGTTTAGAAGTCGTCGCCGACTCATCGTTCGCATGAACGAGAGACTTGGATCGGTAATCGTTCGTTCTTGGGATGCGTCCTTCCCATTGACGCACAAGCCCAAATCGCCTATCCTCCCTCCCACTGGAAGCGAGTTCTCATACCTATACCTTACCTGGACCCTCGGCTCGACGACGATCAAATACGTGAAATGATCTTCGCCC
>Ga0299912_10003581_pt1 | contig 12680 bp, 8 predicted proteins | sample RVTome_2_FD_207667 | JGI IMG/M metagenome (GOLD analysis project Ga0299912, IMG submission 207667) | Soil microbial communities from uranium-contaminated site in the Upper Colorado River Basin, Wyoming, United States - RVT95D214 (version 2) ... | reverse complement strand
AGAGCGGAACCTCATGTATTGACCGTTGTCACTTTCCAAGTCATCAAGTGAACCAGAAAAGAGCGTTGTCGAGCCGAGCGGGACGGCGCCGTCGGGATGGTAGTCTTGCGGTTCAGCACCGACGTTACCCTCTGTCATGGTGTCGTAGGTGCCGTCTGGGCTGGCTTGCTGCGCTGCAAAATTGCTGTGCGTGCCTTTGCCCGTGGAATTGTCGACGTTTGAAACGCAGTTGTCCACATAGTCGCCTGGAACGAAGGTGCTGTTAAGCGTCAACGTGCCCACATAATGACTGTACGATGAAGCGGCAACCAGTATGCCTCTGGTGTCTTCCACCTGCAGCACGTACGACTGCGGATTAATCTGGGTCGGAACGTCAATCAAGTACGTGCCGTCGGCGAGAGATGTCGGCTCAGTTTCCGGAGTAGCGAACTCCCAGGTCAGGTTTGCGGTGCGGTACCGGTAGAACTTGAAGCTCTGCTTGCCCAGATTGTTGAGGGGTTCGCCGTCTTTGGTCACGTTTAGGCAGGCTTTGTCGTCCTGCGCTTCGAAAATGTTCACAGTCAGGTTGCACGACGCTGAATAAGCCACGTTGGAGATGCCCAGGCCGCCAAGGCTGTAGGTTACGTTCATGACTCCCCGGCTATAGCTTGAGTTGGTGAACCAGTTTGCTCTCAGCTCCAAGCCAGTGACATCGAAAGAAGAACCCCACTCAGGTCTGATGTCAGCCACGTTCTCCAAGCCGCTGCTCAGGTAACTCGCCGAAAGCGTCCGCGCGTAGGACGTGTTGCCCGTGACCTGCAGGACCGAACCGTAATAGCCCACCGTGAACCCCAATAACTGCTTCAACGCCAAGTTGGTTTCATCTATCGCGCTCAAAATGTGGGGTTGATCCTGGGTTTGGCTGTAGCGTATCGCAGCGTAGCTGACCATGACCGAGGAGACCAGAATTACCGCAACGAATAGCGCGGCGATGATGGAGAACTGGCCTCTGTTGTCCATTTCTACACGCCTCCCACTAGCCCAAGCTGCAGCACCATCAAACGCGACGTGTTGTAAGCAGAGTACTCAGAACGGTAAAGTCTGGGTTGATAGTAAGAAAGAACAGCAAGCGCCGTAATCCTGATGTCTGTTGATCTCGTCAGCCCAATGGGAATGAGTCTTCCACGAATTTCTCCGCCAGAGTTTCTGTGAACAAATGTTGCGCCTGCAAGCCACGTTTTTCCCCCAGCATCCGCTGGGTCGAAGACAAGCGCCGTGGCAGTAAGATTGTACCTGCTTTGCACCGTTGACGGCAGCGCCCTGGTTGCGGTTTGGTTCTGAGCAGGGTAAATCCCATAGTAGTTCGCATTGTCCTGCGCGGAAGACGAAATCTGCACCATGACGCTTGAGGGATTTGGGCTGCCCAAGGTTAGCCAGCCATCGTCTTTTACATAGTCTTCTGCGTTAATCCCTCGCAGGAAGCCGTTGAGTCCGGCTGCCCCGACACATGTCATCCCGAATATGCCCCAATCATTCTGATCAGATGGAAAGCTGCCTGTGTTTGAGACATAGTAGAACGGGTAACCTACTGTGCTCGCCCACGTCCAATTGTACTGGTTGACTTTTTGTCCCAGAAAATAGCAGTAATATGCATACGAGTCATTGGAATACGGGGTTGTGCAGTACGCCGTGGGAATAGGCACTGCTTCTCCACAGGTGTTTATGATAACCGCGTTCTGAACGATTTCTCCCTGCAGCGCTTGCCCGTTGAGTATCTGCCCAAGTTGCGCCGTGTTCTGGACCGTTATGGTCTTAACGAAGTAAGATGAAAGAAGTCTGCTCACATCTTCCGCTAGACTTTGGGCTGTGTACCCGGTGATCCACCATCCATTGGCGTCGCTGCAGTTCAGAATGTAAAGCGTTCCGCCGCCCCAGCGTTCCCCAATCTTCTCAGGAGTCACGTCGAAGGTTACGTTGGACGAAGCCACCAGATAGGAAGAGGCATCGGAGGTGACACCCAGGTCTGCCGCGTTCGAGATGGACTTCAACGGCGCGTAGAGCGTTGTCCCGCTCGCTTCGCTGTTGACGTTGTAGACCGTCAGGTTGTACAGCACGTTAGGCGGCAGCGAAGCCGAAAGGGCAACCTGCAAATCCCGCCAAGTTTGGCTGCTGAGGTCGAACCCTGCGCGGCTCAGGTCATGGTTGGTGTCCAAAGTCTCCATCGTCGTGAGCGCAAGCCGCCTGAGGTTTATGGGCGAAACCTGCCTCGGCCAGGGCAGAACGGCGAAGGAAGAGGAAATCATGAAGGCTCCGGTGATTATAATGATGACTATGAGGACTTCAACTGTGCGCATCATTTAGCCATTCACCTGATATCCTTGGGTGCTCCAAAGCGCCAGCTTCGCCTGATACGCCATGTTGTTGACTGTGACTTGGCGCATGTCAGTGGCGACCCACTCCTGGTTTTGCAGGTTTCCTCCAAAGGTCACTGAGAAAGCCATGGCGTTGATTCCCCAGGGCATCATTACCACTCCGGTTTGATGGCCTGTTATTCTATACGTCACAATCAGAATGCCTGGGGTATACGTGTTTATTATGATACAATCATAGGGGTTCCCCAAGCCATGGGTTAACCTGCCGACCATTGTTTCGTTCTGCAAGGTCATGTTACCTAACCTAAAATCCTCGTTCAAGACCACAAAGGTTGCATTGTAATGGACTAGTGCAGGATTATCCCCGCCATGAACATCCCAACTGTGGGCAAGAAGCACCTCGCCCGTCTCGAAATTGGAGACGAACGGAACCACGGAATTCTCGTTTTCGAGCTCATGCATGTAGTAGCCCATTCCGGTTAATCCTTGAAGGTGGGCGTAAGCGAGAAAAGCATGTGAGACCTGTGATGCATCGAAGCCTGAAAAAACCACGGAAGCGAATCCAGTGGCGTCCGTCGTGACGTTGCCATACTCAATTTCGTAGTCGGGATATTGACCTTGAGCATCCACGGTGAGAAAACAGTAGCTCACTTCAGCGTGTGCCAGTGGAAATCCTGGGCCAACAGCGCTTATGCTGAAAGTCAAGAGATTCGGCTGCACGTTGGGCGTAACTGTGACGTCCACAATCGGCGTTACTGTTAAACTGAACCCGTAGGTTCCGTTTATCCCCAGCAACCTTGAAGCGATGGAGTAGTTTACGATCTGGGTGTAGGGAACGTAAAGCGACTGCCCGAAGTCCATCGTCAAGTTATAGTAAGTCATGTCGGTTTTTGGATAGTAAACGGGAGGACCATTCGAAGGGGTCAACCGCATGAGCGAAAATGGACTAAGCTGGTACTGCGTGAACTCAGGGTCCTGCAGCCCAAAACCCACAATCGGGTCCTCCCGGACGCTCCAGTTTTCCGGAGACCCAGGACTCAGCAGCATCGTATCCAGCAGGTCGCTGCATTTGACGGCTACGGCTCTGTGCTGCTGGTAAATGACCGCGGTTTGAATGGTTTGACCGAAGAGGTTCATGAAGAACAGTATAGCCGCTAAGAAGATGGTTATCGAAACCATGTGGTCTATAGCTGCACTCGTCAAACTTTTTCCTCACTGTGTCCCGAAAGACAGTTGAATGGTGCCATTCACGAATTTTTCAGCCGTCACGCAAGGAGTACTCGGTAGGCTGCTGTTGAAGGTCGAGCTTTTCCACTTCACATTCTGCCCAAGCGTCACCGAGGTGGTGGCTGAGATATCAGCGCCCGCAAACCTGAGCGTGATGTCCAATACTCTGGTTGAGTTCAACAATGGGTCCAATACTGTTCGCATCGTGGCGTTTCCCGTATAGGCGTAGGTTTCTATGAACCGTTCAACATCAAGCGTGTTGGTGAGAGTTCCAGCTTGTATGGTCGCGTGATTCAGCGAAGAATAGATTTGCTGCATGGAGCTTCCGATATAGCTGGCGATTTCCTGAAGCGCGAGTTCCCTGCGTGAAGCCGTCCAGGTGTTCATGACTACGTTGACCACCATGGGAAAGAGGAAAATCTGCATAATCAACATCGGAATCAGAATCATGTATTCAACAGTTATCTGCGCCATCCTGTTCACTCCGCCACGTCTAAACGTGCAGTCCCAGCGAAACCGTCACCTCTCCCACATAGAACTCCACAACCGAATTGCCCGCAGGCATGTTCACAATCCGGACATAGCTGCCCTGCTGTAAATCTTCTTCTTGAAACTTGAAGAAGTCTGAGTCGAAGCCTTGAGAAGCTTGCGGAAACGTTGCGATAAATTTGACATGAGTAACATTACGGTAAGCATATTGCGTGACGGCAGTGCCAATCAGCGTTACAGACTGAGAAAGCATAGGGCTTTCTCCGTTCTCAAGCAGCGGCAGGAAGAATTTGACGTAGTTCACTCCACCAATTTCACCTGCGTCAAGCATTCTTAGCGTGGGCACAACCACCACCCTGGTGTAGTTTCCCGCGGTCATTGGCAGTTTCTCTATGACGTAAACGTGGCTCACCGGGGCTGAGGTGCCATTCTGAACGAAAGAGAAGTTGGCTGAGGGAAAAATGCGTTCCACGTATTCATTGCTCACGTGGTAGTTGCTTATCGGCATATTGAACATTATGATGCTGGTGGTGCAAGTGAAATCCAGTGGCGTCCAGCTGGAATTCTCAACAGTTTTGATCTCGAAAGAATACTCAACCGCTACTGCTTCACATTTCAGCTGCGCGAAACGGGTGGAATAGCGAAGCGTCTGCGTGCGGCCAATCGTCCAGGCTATGTCGTCAATCTGAAGCCCAGTGGTCAGCATGAACTGCTTGTTGGTGGTGAATTCGTTTTCCGCCAAGCGCGCGTTTAAGAGGTTGTTCGTGAACGCCATCGCCACGAGAACCATGACGATGACGGCGCTGGTTATGATGACCGTGGAGATGGCTGGGCTAGCCGCGCGTCTGTCTCGCCGAAAACCTTGACGCTTGTGCTTAATGGCTCTCGTGTTTTCACTGCTCCTGTCACTTTGGCACGAAACTCGGCACGATTTTGGCTGCTATGACCGCGATTATGACGAGTATGGATGAATGCTTGAACCCAGCCGCTACGGATTCTTCACTTATTTTTCCTGCAACTATGCCGATGATGTAGCTGTGGAAGATCACCGAAGTCAAGAAAATCATCTGCATCAAGCTGAAATCTCGTTCCGGAACCACGGCTCCAGGCATGGCACCCAAGGTTCCCGCGCCGAAGCCTATGGTGAAACTCATCATCATGATCGTGGTAGCCACTAGCAGCAGCGAAGCCAGGTAAGGCATCATGATGTACGGTCGCACCGTCATCTTCTTCTCCTTCTCAACCTCCTGCGTCAGATTGTTGAACCTGGCGAGGGATTCAATCATGGGAATTGTGCCGCCTCCGACGTCTATGGTCTCCACGAGAAGGAACATGACAATCTGAACCATCCAGCTACGCGTCCGCTTGAGGAAATCCATAATCACCTTCTTCACGGGGAGCCCCCAAGAAATTTCCGCGCTGATCTTGCGCAGCTCTCTGCTAAAGGTGCCGTAGTCTCGGTTGGAGAGGCTTTCGATGCATTTTTCCGGAGACAACCCCGTTTTTCTGACCTCGGTTAAGTCGCGTAGGAAACTATTGATACCTTGTTCCATGCTTGTTCTCTTCTTGGACAGTCTCGAATGCACAACGGCGGCTGGCGCCGTCGCCACAAACAGAGTGATTGCCACTGCCACGGGCATGTCTATTATCGACGTGAGGGAGCTGAAGAAGGGAATGGGAATTGCCCCCATGAAGTTGGTGAGCAGCAGGAAAAGAACTATGGCGATTACGCTGCAGACGCCGAAGACTTTGTATGGTCGCATCTCCACCAGCGGCGTCTTGGGCTGCATGCTGTGCGCCAAATAGACGAACAGCATCGACAGCATAGGCGTGAACAGGAAAGTGTACATCAATACGCCTGAGAAAAGTGATGCGTCTGTGCTGGTGCCGGCTCCGCTGCTGATGGAATCCACGGCGAACAGTATGTAAAAGCACAGAGACATCATAACCATGACGATGATGAAGGTTTCAAGCAGCATTCCAAGGCGTTCAGCCGCGGCTTTGACACGCAAGGCTCTGGTCTTGAAGATGTCTTCAGCTTTGCGTTCCAGAAAGTGCCCGATGTCACCGCCTATGATGACTGTGGAAGCGTACCCTCCGAGGAAGTCCTTGAAAATGTCCAGCGGGTTCTTCTTCGCCGCAATCTCCAGCGCCGTCAAGGGATCAATGCCGAAGATCTCCACATCTTTCATGATCTCCCTGGCTTCCAAACGCATGGCTGGCATAAGCGTCACTTCGGACAGCCGCTTGAAGCTGGTGTAAGGCGCTATGCCTCCGGATGCCATGACACTGATGTAGGCGGATGCGAACGGCATCTCCCTCTCCAGATTCGACCCTCTGTCGCTTGCCTTGGACATGGGTATCAATAAGAAGCCGGCGATTATGAAGAAGGGGAGGGGGACCAAAATCAGGAGAGGAAGGAATCCGAAGAGGAAAAACACAATTACGCCTAAGATGGAGACGGGGATCGTCAGGACGGCGGTGAATAGCATCAGGGAAACGTAAGTTTCAGGGTAAATCCTTATCCGCGCTTTTTCCAGCGACTTCTTGAACTGGATGTGTTTCAGAACGCGCGGCGCTGCTCGTCCGAATAAGCGGAAAGACAGGCCTTCAAGCGTCTTTAGAAGCGGCAATCGGCTTTACCTCCTCTCCAGCGAGCATTTTCTCATAAAACGGCTTGGGTCTCGCGTAGTATTCGGCGATGATGCTGGCGACATCCCTGTAGCTTCTTATGTCTTTTTCCCGCATCCAGTGCAGAACGTCTTTGCGCCTGTTGATCTCGCTGAGCAGGTCTTGGGTGGTTACGCCTAACCGCTCAGATATTTGAGATAACTGTGCACTGTTGTCTAAGAATGCAACATGCTCATCCTTATTGGGATTCCATTTGAACGGGTTCTGATAGTTGTCATAGTCGGCGATTTCGTTGACTGAGAGCACGCGCCTGTAAGCTCTTTTCTCCCCGTTTTTGATGAGGTGGACTCGTTGCACTGACATCACGATATTCATCAGCGGGATGTACGCCGGCGAGATCTCCATAGGCTTCTGCGTGAGACGCTTCACCGCTGAGTCAAGGTTTTCAGCGTGCATGGTGCACATGCCGCCGTGGCCTGTGGCTAACGCCTGAAACAGCACGTAGGCTTCTTGACCTCTCACCTCGCCTACAATCAGCATGTCGGGGCGATGCCTCATGGACGTTTTCACCAGATCGAAAAGCGCAACTTCGCCGACGTTGCTTCCGCCCAAGCCGTAGCTCTGCCGGGCGATGAGGGAAACCCAGTTTTCTTGGGGCAAGTTTAGCTCGGCTGTTTCCTCGATTGTGATGATTTTGCTTCCAGGTTTGATGAGGCACGCCAGCGCGTTCAGGGCTGTGGTTTTGCCCGCGGCGGTTCCGCCCAGAACCATGACTGAAGCGCGGTTTTCAAGGCATAACCAGAGGTAAGCCGCCATATGCTCTGAGAAGGTGCCTATGTTAATCAAATCTACAATTGAGTAGGGGTCTTCCCTGAATTTTCTGATAGTGAACGCTGTGCCGAAAGGCGTGATCTCCCGCCGATAACAGACGGCTAATCGGTGCTTGCCTGGGAGAGAAGCGTCCACGATGGGGAAAGCTGAGCTGACGTGCTTTCCACCCATGTGCACGAGTTTCACGACTATGTTGTCCAACATTTCGTCGTCTTCGAATTGGAGGTTGGTTTCGATGCTTTCGTGGTTTCTGTGCCAAATGTAGACTGACCTGTTCACTCCGTCGCATGAAATGTCCTCGATGTTTGGGTCTCGCATGAGCGGGTCGATCTTGCCGAAACCCACCAAGTCTCTTTCTGCGTGATAGAGAATCTTGTACCATGAGACATCGGGCAGCCATCCGAGGCTGATGCGGTATTTGTCAACGATTTTTTTTGCTTCTTCGGCGAAGAACTTGCGGGGGTCAGCTATTTCTTCTTTGGGCGATTCGATTTCTGCGAGCAGGATTTCGAGAATGCGGTTGTAGACTTCTCGTTCTAAGGGATCAAGCTGGAGTTCGTCGAGCATGTACTTGTATTCGCCGGTTTTGGGGTTTTGTATAATGACAACGTGAGAAAACGGCTCGTACAACGGATACCTTTCGATGACTTTGACTCCCCGGGGGATGGGTTTTGATGCTGGCGCCGGGGTGGGTTGTTCCTCGTGTTTCTTGCGGTTAATTTTGAACCCTGAAAGGAATGGTTTACGGGGCATATGTTTCGCTCTCTTTCGTTCGGTAGTTAGCGTGGCTTAGCCGATTTATTAAATATTACGTCTTGCGAATACTTGTCGGGGAAGTGTACAACACCAATACAAAACCGAAAGTCACAAACCCTGCAAAAACGGATTAACCCGCTTCTCCTCACCCATCGTCGTCACAGGACCATGCCCAGGATAAACCACAAAGAAATCCGGCAAACCCGCAAGCTTCCTCAACGAAAGCTGCATCTGGCGGACTGAGCTCCCAGGAAAATCCGTTCGCCCGATGGACCCAGCGAATAGGGTATCGCCTGTGAAGACTTCCTTTTCGCCCTGCAGCACGATGCCTCCCCCGCTGTGTCCGGGAGAATGAATAACCTTCAAACTCTCGTCCCCAAACTTCAAAGAATCTCCGTCCTTCAGCAGAATGTCAGCCGACGGAGAAACGCAGTCGAAACCGAAGAACCTCGCCGTGCTCCAGCCGGATTCGCCTAGCATGAAAGCGTCGTCCTCATGAATGCAGATGGGCACGTGGAACCTGTCTTTGACGAGGCCGTTTCCACATGTGTGGTCCGGATGCCCGTGCGTGTCTATTATCAACTTCAGCTTCAAGTCATTCGCGGTTATGAACTGGATAGCCTCTTCAGCTTCGCCTTGGCTGCTGAAACCGGGGTCAACTATCACGGCTTCACGCGTTTTCGCGCAGTGCACCACGTAACAGTTCGTTGATAACATGCCGACCTCGAACATTTTGGTCATCAACATGCAAACTTCCCCTTAACAGCTTCAGGCTAACAACATGGCATTTGCTGTTTTAATTCTTTCACATCCCCTCCCGCGAGAATTCCGTGGAGGAAGAAAGAACGTACAGGGGTAAAAGGATAAAAACGAAACTACCAATCCTATTATGAGGGCAAGCAGCGTTGAAACCGCCGAACGCTCAAGTGGCACTTAAACGTTCCAGAGCACATCCAGACGAACCCCTGAACCTTGAAAAGACGGAGCTTGGAGCGCGGAGAAAAAATTGACAGAGAAAAACCTGGTTCTACCCTTCATCCTCAAAGCGCGAGGAGGAAAAGAAGATTTGGCGTTCCCGGCAGAATTAGCCTGCGTCGCGTCCATGGCTGAGCTGCAAAGAAAAAAAGCAAGTCTGCTACGAGACGGTTCTGAAAGGCTGAAGTCGGTCTCGAAGCTGTACTATCCCCTCTGGATTGTTCCTGTGGGCACAGCAAGCCTGGTTTTGGATGGCTTGGGGTTGCTATCGCACAGGTTCACACTCAAAGAACCAACAAAAACCGGCGCCTTCGTCGAGGAGTTGAAGTGGAATTCGGTTAGCCACCACGACTTCATGAACGCCTTAAACGTCCAAGCTGTGGGAGCTAAGGAATTCGCATCGCCTATCAGCTGGGTGTTTCCCGCTTTGGTTGCTAGCCGAGAGCTGCTTGCCTTTTTCCTTGAGTACTTTAGGAGCGCCAACTTGCTTACCAGTAACGAAGTTGAAGCCAACGCCATGGTTTCGTTTGATGTAGATGAAAAAGGAGCTTCCGAAACCAGCAAGGTTTACACCAACTGCCTCAGAACAGCCGAAGCCGACGCCAAAGGACTGCGATACGCTTTGGGCGTTTTGAATGAGGAAGTGGAATTTCACAAACGCGCAGCGACGCACGAGATTGAGCGGTTGAGAGAAGAATGCGAGCTGGAAGTTGCAGGCATGAGACCTGAGGTGGACAAAAGGGTCAAGAGGCTCACGCTTAAGTTCGACAAAGCCCTCGCCAACCTTTCGAAGAGTACGGACAAGAAAGTAAGCGCTTTAGAAAAGAAACGCGAGAAGTACGCGCGCAAACTCAGCGCTGCAGAACAGCGAAGAGACACTGTCCAAAAAAGAATGAGCACCGCCAGAAAGAAAAGCCGAGGAAAATCCACGTACGGCGCCTACGAACTGGAAAGAACCGACAGAGAAATCAGCAAGACAAAAAAAGAAATCAAGGCAGTCTCCGAAGACATCGACAAAACCAAGAAAGAAGGAGACAGCAAAGCCAAGAAGGTTGAACAAGAATTCCACGAAGCCGTAGCGGCGGAAGAGGAAAAAATCACGCAGCTCAACGCAGCGTGCGAAGCAAAAACAAGCGTGAAAAAGAAGGAAATAGACCAGATGACTTCCCAAGCCGCTTCCATAAAGTCAACCTTCGAAAACTTGACAGACGAGCTGAAGCGAAGCGCCGCAGACCTGAAGGCGCAAGTGGAGTTAAACTGGAATATGGAGGGTTACGACGGCGTTGTTCTGGCGCGGGTGCCTGTTTACTTGATAAAGTACACCAAGGATAGTGAAGAGAGGTACAGCCTGTTTCCGCCGATGACCGTATCCGAAGACGTCGGCGTTCTGGACGGGCTGCGCAAGATTTTGAGCCTCAGCTCTGAGCCAAGATTGAAAGCGGTAACCCGCCCCGCAAGCAAGGAATTAAACGAAATGCTCGTCGCAAACGTGATTGGCAAGATGCAGAGCGACGCGGGCTTTCGCAGCCGAATAAGCGCCGTCTGCCGCGCCAACAACTTGCTGGACAGGATGGAGTTCGCTGAAACCCTGAACGAAGGCCTAGACGAAGTTACCAGGCGAGGCTGGATGACTTCCGACGAGGCGTCGGCGATTTGCAAGCGCATCATGGGGGCTGAAACGTGACCGTTGACGACAAGGTTTTGGAAAAGAAACTCCTGATTAAACGTGTTTTCCCAGTGGCAGAAATCTTTCAGATAGGAAAAGAACAGGGAATCTACTATTTTGACCAATTTGTTAATTGCTGGGAAGCCGACGAGGATGAAGCGGCGCTGGAAATAGGACAAGCCCTCAGCGACAAGCAGCTGCAGGAAGTCTTCAAGAAGCACAAGGGGCGAGCGCACGCGGTTTTCCGAGGCAGACACTACACTTTCGAGGATGGAACCTTAGCCCTCAAAGGGTCAGCGGAAAAAATCCGCGCAGGCATCGCAGAAACCGAGAAGAAATATGGACGCGACGCCACCAACATTCTGAAATCAATGGCGCTGGCGGGAGGAAACTTTGCACTGCACGAATTCAAAGAAGCCACGAAGCAGAAAGTGGACCCGTACCCCATTCTGGCCAAGTTTGAGCAGCTAAAAGTGCTAGTTCCTTCCTACAGGGGAGAGGACTACTACGAATGGAGAATGCTTGAGGAAACGCTGCCGCTGATTAGGGACGAACTGGGGCTTCCCAACGTGGAAAGAAAGCCCGCAGCCAATGCAGCAACCTCGGCGGCACCGACGAGCGCGCCGTCCAAGGATGAAGAAAAGGTGGACCCGTTAGAGGATGAACGCAGAAAAGTCGCCGAGATGCAGGAGGAACTTGACAGGTACCTCAACGACTTGGTTAAGAATAGGCTCGACCAGACCATAGAGTTTGGAAAGAAGTTTTCCGCAGCCTACCTCGAAGAGTACCTGCAAAGCCTCTTCGGGCAACTGCTTTACTTCGACAGTTTCCTCAGCATCATCCAGCAGTACAGCATCGCAGACGTGGACATCGTGAACCCGCAGGGAAAAACCGGGATGAAAACAGGATGGTCCTTCGCCCTGTTCGGCGAGCCAGGCACGGGCAAGAGCTTCTCAACCCGAGACCTGATTCTAGGCGTGCCCGGCGGCAAGATGCAGGCGCATGGGGTTCCGGGCAGAAACCGGTATTGCGGAGGAATCACGCCTGCCCGCTTTATCAGAATTGGGCAGGTTTACGTGGGTAAAACTTACAATTTCATTGTGCCAGAATTCAACGATTGGTTCCGCTACTCGGGCATGGTGGATGTGCTGAAGATTGCCATGGAACGAGGCGAAATCAAGCATGAACTGCACCGGGAAGTCATCGGTCCGTACCGGTTTGACAGCTTTTTCAGCGTAAACTACAACACCAGAGTTATGGGCAGAGGCTACGAAGTCACCATCGGCGACCCGAACTTCAACGCCATCGAAGACCGCATGATCTGTAGACTGCACAGGCTCACCAAAGAAAGGTACGTTGAAATCGCGAAAAGCCAGATGCGGCTGGCGCTGGGCGAGGTGAGCATGGACAAAGGCGCCAAACAAATCAGGGATCACGTGACGCTTGTATACGCCATTGAGACGGGGCATCCGCTCGTGAAGGGACGCTTCCCGAAGAAGCCGGTGATGATCACCGCGGAAACCTACGAAGCAATTGGCAAGGCGAGGGCGGCTATTCTGAAGCGGATACCTGGCAGCATGAAGTTCTCGGCGCGTTTGGAGACAAATGTGGTGAAGTTTGCCTGCGCCGCCTCGCTGATGAATTACTTCAACGAAGACCTTGACCATATTCCAGTTAGCGCCGATGTGCTTGAGCGAGCGGTCAGGTTCTACGTGGAAGAGGCTTCGGTGAGGTCAAAGGAAGAGTTCAAACCC
>Ga0299912_10003580_pt1 | contig 12680 bp, 10 predicted proteins | sample RVTome_2_FD_207667 | JGI IMG/M metagenome (GOLD analysis project Ga0299912, IMG submission 207667) | Soil microbial communities from uranium-contaminated site in the Upper Colorado River Basin, Wyoming, United States - RVT95D214 (version 2) ... | reverse complement strand
AAACGACCGGACGAACCCATTGGCTCAGCGCTCAATTCAAAGGCCGTGACATACTGGGAAAAATAGAAAATCCTGTTAAGGAAGAGATCGAAAGCGTTGCCAAAAAAGTTGGATTAAAATGGATCATCAATACCATTCAGGATGGCTCCGGAAGATTGGTCGCTGCAGTTGCGGGGGACCCCATCCACGCTTATCGAATAGGAGCGAAACGATCCCTTGAAGTTTATCGATCCGAACTCCCCGGTGAAGCGGATATCGTGATTGCGGATTCTCATCCCTATGACTCCGAACTTTGGCTAGCCTCAAAAGGAATTTACGCTTCGGAATTAGCAGTCAAACAGGGTGGCGTGGTGATCCTGGTTTCTCCCTGTCCGGAGGGAGTTTCTCCAAGCCATCCGGAGGTCCTGGAGTTTGGATATCAGACCTTTGAGGATGCGGACCTATTGTTTCGCCAGGGGAAGATTCATAAATTGACAGCAGCTGCCCATCTCGTCCATGTGGGAAGGGTGATCAAAGAAAGGGCCAGTGGGATCATGGTGTCAAAGGGGATATCAAAAGAGGAGACAGAGAGGTTGGGCTTGACCCATGCCTCAAGTCCTCAGGAGGCACTGGAAATCGCCTTTTCACGAATGGGCCGTCATGCAAGGGTCGCCATCCTTCAAAGGGGCGGGGAAATATTACCTGTGATTAAAGAAATGTAGTGACACATCGAAAGGAGAGCAAATGAAAGCCGTTGTAAAATATGGAAAAGGTAAAGGCCTGGTTGAAATCCGGGAAGTCCCTGAACCCAAGATGAAAGAGGACGAGGTCTTGATCGAGGTGAAGGCCGTATCCGTCTGTGGAAGCGACCTCCACATCTACCATGACGCTCACCCCTACTGGCCTCCGGTTATTCTGGGACATGAGTTCTCCGGAGTGATCGCTGAAGTAGGAAAAGAGGTGAAGGGGTGGAAGACCGGAGACCGGATCGTCAGTGAGACAAGGACAGGTTCCTGTGGTATCTGCTATATGTGTCAGAGTGGATTCCCACAGGTCTGCGAGCAGAAGAGACCCTATGGGATCGGAATCAACGGTGCCTACACCAAATATGTCGCAGGCCCTGCCCGCCTTCTCCACCGTCTCCCGGATAATATCCCCTTCGAAGTGGGTGCAGTGATTGAACCCACAGCCATCTGTGTTACCTCCATCCTCGAAAGAAGCAGGCTTCAGGCAGGAGAGTCTTTGGTCATAACCGGGCCCGGCCCTATTGGTTTGATTTCCCTTGCCATTGTAAAGGCGGCTGGAGCGGGATTGGTGGGAATCACCGGGACGAGTTCGGATGAAGGGATTAGATTTGAAAAGGCTAGAGAGCTGGGCGCAGATTTTATGATCGTAGTCGATAAAGAGAACCCTGTTCAAAAGGTCTTGGAGATGACGAATGGTTTAGGCGTAGATATCCTCATTGAGACATCAGGGAGTGGAAAAGCGATCTATCAAGCTTTTGAGATGGTAAGAAGGTTGGGTAGAATTTGCGCCATAGGAATTTCAGGTAAAGAAGAAGTCCCCATCCCTTACGATCGTGGGATCTTCAAGGCCCTCCGTTATGATTTCTGTTTCTCCAGCAGCTGGACCGCCTGGGAAACGACGATCGGTCTCATCTCAAAAGGTGTGTTGCCGATTGAAAAAATCATTACCCATCAACTTCCACTCGAAAAATGGGAGGAAGCGTTCCGTTTACTAGAAAATCTTCAGGCCGCCAAAGTGATTTTGATCCCATAGAAGAGAGGTTAAAATGAAACAACATCCCTATCAGGTGGTCATCACCGATTGCGACCAAGGTTCCATTGAAGAGGAAACGGAAGAATTTGCTCGAATCGGGGCAGAATTGGTTTTAGTCCAGATGAGTGAGGAAGAAGAGCTCATCCTTGCATGCAAAGATGCAGATGGACTATTGAACCAGTATGCGCTCCTGACTCGAAAAGTTCTTGAAAATCTTCCAAAATGCAAGGTGGTTTCCCGTTATGGGGTCGGAGTGGACTCCGTTGACCTCAAAGCCGCCACCGATCTCGGAATCATCGTCGCCAATGTGCCGGACTATTGTATGGATGAGGTGTCAAACCAAACCATTGCGATGATCCTGACATTAATCAGGAAGACCGCCTTTTTTGATCAAAAAGTGAAGTCCGGCTCATGGAATTTCCGTCTCGGGATTCCTATCTATCGAACAAGGGGAAAGACACTGGGCCTCGTGGGTTGTGGAAAGATCGGTTTTGAGGTGGCAAAAAAAATCTCTTCTTTTGGCGTTCGCGTGATCACCTTCGACCCATATCTTCAGAAAGCCCCAGAAGGAATTGAATTGACCGATCTCGATACGGTTTTAAAGGAGTCCGATTTCATCTCCATCCACTGTCCCCTCAATGACTCCACCCGGCATCTGATCGGAGAGAAAGAATTTAAGAAAATGCTGAAGAAACCCATTCTCATCAATACCTCCAGAGGCCCGATTATCGATGAGAATACTCTGATTCAGGCATTAAGAGAAGGTTTGATCGCCGGTGCAGGCTTGGATGTATTGGAGAAAGAGCCTCCGGATTCTCATCATCCACTCTTGAATATGGAAAATGTCATCCTTTCCCCGCACGTCAGTTTTTATTCAGAGGAATCGATTCGTGAATTGAAGCGGAGGACCGCCGAGAACGTCTCTTTCGTTCTCCTGGGGAGGTGGCCGAGGTCCGTGGTGAACCAGGAAGTAAAGGGAAAGACTCGAGCTGTCCTTTCCCATTCAACGGCGTAACCGGGGGCCCTCGTCTACGCCTATTCAGAACAACCGATACCCACGCAACCTGAAGGTTGCGGCTATTGTTTTGTCTTTCATTGGAGGAGCGCTCAATGAAAACAGGGAAATTCGATCCAAAGAAAGATTACCCTCTTGCCTTGAAGAGACCCGATCTGGTCAGGACTCTTAGCGGCAAGGGCTTTCAAGAGATTAGCTTGGAGAATGTCGTATCAGGAAAGATCGACGCCCAGGAGATCCGAATCAGGCCTGAAACATTGGAACTCCAGGCAAAAGTGGCAGAGACACATGGAAGACCCCAGCTGGCACACAATTTTAGAAAGGCCGCGGAATTGACCCGGATTCCTGACGAAGAAGTCTTGAAGATTTACAATGCCTTAAGACCGGGGCGATCGACAAAAGAAGAGTTATTGGCAGTGGCAAAAGAACTTGAGAAGAAATACGAGGCAGAACTGAATGCCGCTTTTATTCGGGAAGCAGTCAAGGTCTATGAAAAAAGAGGGCTATTGAAAAAAGAATAAATAGGTCATCCCCCCTGCCGATCATAAGCAACGGAGGGAGAGAGGGATGATTGGAGAAAATTTATGCCACAGTCGAAACGATTCGAATTATTAGCCCAGCGGGCAGTGAACAAAGACTCCTGCATTCATGAGTGGCCGGAGAAGGGCCTGGTCAATATGGAAAGCTCTTTCGATCCCAGGCCCAGTCTCAAAATCACAAACGGCGTCGTTAAAGAGATGGATGGGAAGAACCGAAAAGATTTCGACATCATCGACCATTTCATCATTGAGCATGCCCTCAACCTGAGACACGCGCCAAAGGCCATGGCCATGGATTCCCTGATGATTGCCCGCATGATCGCCGATATCAATGTCCCCCGTCACAAGATCATTGAGATCTTCAGTGGCCTCACCCCTGCCAAGATTCTTCAGGTGGTGAACCATCTTAATCCTGTGGAGATGATGATCGCCTTTCAGAAGATGCGTGCGAGGAAGACTCCAGCCAATCAGGCCCATGTGACCAATCGCCGGGATAATCCGGTCCTTTTAGCGGCGGATGCCGCCGAAGGTGCCCTCAGAGGTTTTGCCGAGGAAGAGACCACTGTGGCTGTTTCAAGGTCTGCGGCTATGAATGCCCTGGCCATCCTGGTTGGGTCTCAAACAGGTCGCGGAGGGGTATTGACCCAATGTGCTGTAGAGGAAGCATTAAACCTGAAGTTGGGGATGCTTGGATTGACCACCTATTCCGAAACCCTCTCGGTATATGGAACGGAGTCAACTTTTAGAGACGGAGATGATACGCCCTGGTCCAAAGCCTTTCTGGCTTCGGCCTATGCCTCTCGCGGGGTTAAGGTCCGTTTCACCTCTGGAACAGGCTCTGAGGTCCTGATGGGGAATGCCGAAGGAAAATCGATGCTCTACCTCGAGATTCGGTGCCTCCTCTGTATCAAAGGGGCTGGAAGTCAAGGAGTTCAGAATGGCTCCATCAGTTGCATCGCTCTTCCTCTTTCCCTTCCCGGTGGAGGCAAAACTATCCTTGCAGAAAATCTGATTGCTGCCCTGCTCGATCTTGAGATTGCCTCAGGAAACGATGCTATGTCGTCCCATTCTGACATCCGCAAGAGTGCCAAGTTGATGACCCAATTCCTTCCAGGAACGGATTTCATCTGTTCAGGGTATAGTTCCATGCCGAGGAAAGATAACATGTTTGGAGGGGGAAATTTTGATTCTGAAGATTACGACGACTACTTAATCCTTCAAAGGGATTTTTTAGTCAACGGAGGAATCCTCCCTGTTAAAGAAGAAGAGATCATCGATGTTCGTCGAAAGGCAGCCAAGGCTTTACAGGCCATTTTTAAGGAATTCGACTTCCCTCCCATCCAGGATAATGAGGTGGAGGTTGCCACCTATGCCCATTCGAGCGAAGAGATGCCTCAGAGGGATCGGGTCGAAGACCTCAAGGCTTCTGAAAGAATACTCAAAGAAAATATGACCGGGATTGAAATCGCTCGGGCATTGAACAAACATGGGTTTCAAGAAATAGCTCAACGAATCCTCGAAATTCAGAAACAGAGAGTCGCTGGAGACTACCTCCAGACCTCGGCCATCTTCGATTCCAATTTTCAAGTCCTCAGCGCCATCAATGATCCCAATGATTACAGAGGGCCGGGAACAGGATACCGTCTGGAAGGGAAAGTAAAGAATAAAATCATCAATCTCCCTCAGGCAAAGAATCCTCGTGAGATCTCTGTGGGGGCCCCCTCTGAAACCCTGAGAATGGAATTAGAAGAAATTGGAGTGGCCGCTGTAGGAAAGGATCCCAACGAAGTGATCATCGGTTTGGGTCCAGCCTTTGGAACAGACCTAACAGAGACGATCACGGCTCTTCCCCACCATCAGATCCTTAAGGAAATGATACGGGGAATCGAAGAGGAAGGAGGGAAGGCACGAGTCATTAAAATTTACAAGACCTCTGACTGTGCCTTTATTGGCTATCAAGCAGCCCAACTAAGCGGCTCCGGTATTGCCATCGGCCTCCAATCGAAGGGAACGGCCGTGATTCACCAAAGGGACCTGCCGCCCCTCAATAACCTCGAACTTCTTTCTCAGGCATCCAATGCCACTCCAGAGACCTATCATACGATGGGTAAAAATGCGGCCAGATATGCTAAAGGAACTCCAACGGTTCCCCTTCCGAGCGTCATCGATAATATGGCCCGATTGAAATATATCGTGAAAACAACCCTGATGCATATGAAGGAAACAGAGCAGGTCAATCTCCATTGGCCTCCAAAAGAACTGAGGATTAAATTTTTAGAGATGAATTAAGTGAGGGTTTACTTGAAGGCGCAATATCTTTTTCTTTTCTGTCAAATGCTAAGCCATCCTCCATCAACAAAGAGGGTTTGTCCGGTGATATAGTCAGAGGCATCCGAAACTAAAAATTCGCAGCTCCAACTAAATCCTCTGGCTCGGCCCATCGGCCTAAGGGAATTCGACTCATGATTTCCGTATGACGTTCTTCATCCTTTTGGTGTGACTCCGTAAGTTTTGTCTTGACCCAACCCCGCCAAATCGCATTCACCAGGATACTATATTTCGCCCAATCGTTTGCCATGGATTTCGTTACTTGTGTCAAGCCACCTTTGAGACGTCGGCCCGAACGGCAATCACAGGCCCACCAAACTTCCGAATCTCCTCTGCAGCCTGTTCCAGCTTTTTTATGTCTCGGCCAACGATTACGATCTCAGCGCCCGCTTGAACCGACCCCTTCGCAATGGCCTTTCCAATGCCTGACCCTCCTCCTGTAACAATTCCACTCTTTCCTTTCAAATTGAACATTTCGAGGATCATTCTTTTTCCTTTAAGCCACTTTGATGAGAATTTTGAGGAAGCAATGAGGTTCTTTTTCCAAGAGATGAAAGGCTTCTCCGGTTTCCTCCAAATCGCATTCTTTGGAGATGAGAAGATCCGGATGAAATCTTCCTTGGGACATCAAACTCAAGGCTCGGGGGAAATCACCTAAGGTCACCCTGGACCCGACCAATTGTATCTCTTTCTCCACGAATGTTTTCCAAAAAACGGGTGTGAATTGTGAACCCATTCCCATCACAACGATACGTCCTCCATGGCGAGCCATTCGGACTGCCTGAGCTATGGGCATATCTCTGTTCTCAATACCCACTGCTGTCCCAACGGTCTCTATGACCCGATCGACTCCTACACCATCGGTTAGGGATAGAATTTCTTCTACAGGATCTTTTTCAGGGACAGGGATCGAAAGATCAGCTCCTAATTTTTTAGCGATCTCAAGACGGTTTCCCAAGGGATCAACCGAGCAAACCCAAGAGGCTGCGGTCTGTTTGATGACCTCCAAAACCGAGAGTCCCAATCGTCCCGCTCCCAAAATGACCACTTTATCCCCTGGCTCAATCATGGCCTTACGTGCCGAATGAACCCCAAGGCTATATAGTTCGACGAGGACAGCATCCCTTAAGGAGATTCCTTCCGGAACCTTGAAGACTTTATCGGTATCGGCAACCACATATTCTGCAAAACCTCCATCAACATCCACTCCAAGAAGTCTCAAAAATTGACAGGCATTTTGATTTCCGTTCAGGCATGCAGGACATTGATTGCACCAGAGGATGGGATCGACAACGACCCGATCCCCCTTTTTCAGATGAAAGACATTCTCCCCTACCGATTCCACGACCCCTGAAAATTCGTGACCGAGGATTCGAGGATAGGTGACTCGGGGCTTAAACTCTCCGAGGAAAATATGAAGATCTGTCCCACAGATGCTCGCCCAGTGCACTTGGACAAGCACTTGATCTTTCTTCGGAGAAGGTGTGGGAACCTCCCCGAATCGAATTTTTTGATCATCGATAAGAATGGCTGCTTTCATTTTTTAATGGGATCCTTTATGTGTGTATTTATTATTTATTTTTAACCAAAATGATCCGCAATTTCAAGGGTTCGGAGGGGAGATTCGATCCAACTGCGACCGAGACTGAGGGGTTATGTTACCAAAAGAGTTGCTAAAAAAGAAGTAAGTTAGATAAAATGGTAACGAAAAAAAAGGAGATCCTTTAGAAGACTCACGGATCGGCATCCATATCATTCTATTTCAAGGAGCTAAAGTGTTACCTGTTTTGTAAGAAACTCTGTTTTTTTATTTATAAAAAAGATTCGGTAGAAAGAGGACCATTTGCGGCCAATAGGTGCAAATGACCAGAGTGATCAGAAGGGGAATGAGAAACGGCCCGCAGGCCCGGGTGGTGCGCTCGAAGGAGATATTGGCCACCCGCGCCAGGATGTAAAGGACCATGCCCACGGGTGGGGTCAATAGGCCGATCATTAAATTTAGGACCATGACCAGCCCGAAGTGCACCGGGTCCACCCCAATCTTTTCCATAAGCGGCAAGAGGACCGGTACCAGGATGGTGATGGCGGCGATAGTCTCCATGAAGCAGCCGACCATGAGGAGGAAGATGTTCACCAGGATGAGAATCAGCCACGGCCGGGTGGTGATGGAGAGAACCACGTCGGCGATGTGGTCGGTGATTTTCGTGGTGGTGATCAGGTACCCGAAGATCGAGGCCCCGGCCACGATCAGAAGAATAATGGCCGTGGTCTCGGCTGTCTCCATGCTCACCTTGATGAAGGCCCGTAGGGAAAGCGTCCGGTATACGAGCATTCCCAGGATCATGGCGTAAACCGTGGCCGCGATCGCTGCCTCGGTGGGAGTGAATATACCCGTTGTCATCCCCCCGATCAAGATGACTGGGGTCATGAGGGGCAGGAAAGCTCTTTTTGTAGCGGCCCAGAGATTCTTGAAGGAGAATCGGGCGTCGCGGTGGAATCCCCGCACATGGGCATACCAGGTCGCCATGATCATCATGGTCCCGGCCATGACCAAACCGGGGATGAACCCGGCGGCAAAGAGCTTTCCCACTGAGGTATTGGCCATGACACCATAGATCACCATGGGCAGAGAGGGGGGGATGATGGGTCCGATGGTCGAGGAAGCCCCGGTGATCCCCACGGCGAAGTCCACGTCGTAGCCGTGCTCGCGCATGGCCCGGATTTCGATGTTGCCCAGGCCGCCGGCGTCCGCCACGGCCGTTCCCGACATTCCGGCGAAAATCACCGACCCGACCACATTCACGTGCCCCAGGCCGCCCTTCATCCAGCCCACCAGGGCCAGGGCAAAGTCGTAGATCCGAGTGGTGATCCCGCTCGAGTTCATCAGGCTGCCAGCCATAATGAAGAAGGGGATGGCCAGGAGGGGGAAGGAATCTGTCCCGCCGATCATCCGGTGCAGAACCACGAGGTGGGGCTGGACCCCTTCGACGATCACATAGATGAGGGAGGCTCCGGCCAGCGAAATCGCCACGGGCACGCCAATGGCCATGAGCAGGAGAAAACCGCCGATGAGCGCGAGGGTCGTCACTGGTGCCGCCCCTCCTTCCCCACGCGGGTGAGCACGCTGGACCCGCTACGCCAGTTCTGAATCGCTACCTGAACCGCACGAAGGGTCATCGCCGCAATGCCAAGAGTGCATATCCCATAGATGATGCTCATAGGCCAGTCCACCACCACCATGGGCTGGGTGCGCATGATCAAGGTGACTTTCCAGCAGAGCCAGGTGGCGTACCCGAAAAAAACTATCCGGATGATGTCCACAAGAATGGAGAGGAAATGAGCAAGACCCCGGGGATAGTAAATGTAGAGGAACTCTACGTGGATGTGGCTGTAGCGTCGGACGGCAATGCCGCCACCCAGGAAGGCTACGCAGGTCAGAAGATACCGGGCGATTTCTTCGGTCCAGGCAAGAGGATTGTTCAGCGCGTACCGGGTGAAGAACTGGAGGAAGACCACGATAGCCAGGGCCCAGAAAAAAACCAGGGTCACCCAGTCCTCGGGGCCGTATTCCTTCAGGTTCACCTCCGCCACGTCGCTCGTGTCCACGGTTTGAGCCCCGAGGTCAGGGCCGGCGTAACGTTCGTCGGTCATACCTTTGCTGCGTCCGGTTTCTCTTTGGGCGGAATGACACCGGACGGGGAAAAAACATTGCGGCTCCCATCGGTGTGGAGCCCCACGGGCATAGCCCGTGGCACCCTTCTTTACGCCCGAGTGGGGCGACATCCCGGCCAAACGCTGGCGCATCGATCCACGGGCACAGCCCGTGGCCTTCTGCTGCCGGGGTAAATCCGGCCGAAGCAACCCGCCGCAAGTTGTTTACGGCACTATTTTACCGCTTGCAGCCGGTCGTACAGGTCTTTGGTCCAGACCGCTCCGAAAGAAGCATCGTTGTGGACTTTCACTGCTGCCTCACGGAAGGCCTTCAGGTCCGGCACCACCACCGTCTTGCCTTGCTGCTTGAACCAGTCAGCCAGTTTCTGTTCGGATTCGCGGATGGCCGCCCCGGCGCGGGCCGAAGCTTCCTTGTATACCGCCTCGAAGATCTGCTGCTCCTGGGGACTAAGTTTTTTCCATAGCGGGGAACCGATCACTGTGGTCAGGTTATCCAGGATGTGGCCGGTCAGGTTGATGTGGGACTGGACTTCGTAAAATTTCTTGGCCTGGATGGTAGGCAGGGGATTCTCTTGCCCGTCCACAGTCTTGTTCTGCAGGGCCAGGTAGACCTCGGCGAAGGCGATGGGAGTAGGGTTGGCGCCCATGGCCTTGGCGTACATCATGTACATGGGGGCCTGTGGGACCCGCAGTTTCATGCCCTTCATATCTGCCGGGGTGTTGATGGCCTTGTTGGCTGTGGTGTGCCGGGCTCCGTAATAGGTCAGGGCCACGACCTTGTGGCTGGTCTCTTTGAAATACCCGTCGGCCAGCTCGGTAAAGAATCGGCTCTGGCTGTAGGCTTTCCAGTGGTCGAAGTCGCGCCAGATGTAGGGAGCGTTGACGATGGAGAAGGGTTTGTAGGTGGCCCCCACGAAGCCGGCTCCGATGTAGGCCATGTCGATAGTCCCCAGCGGCATTGCCTGGGCAATCTGCTGCTCGTTTCCCAGGGCCGAGGCCGGAAACACGTCGACATGGTACTTGTTGTTGGTCCGTTTGGCGATTTCGCCTGCGGCCCAGACCGCTTCCTTGTGGAAAGGCTCGCTGATCTCATAGACATGGGCGAATTTAAGCTTGGTCTGCGCCTCTGCCGAAAACACCAGGGCAAGGGCAGCGAATACAGCCATGATGCATATGAACAATCGCTTCTGCATAGATAACCTCCTTTTTTTGATTGATGAGAACGATTTGGCAAGTTGAATATATATAAGGTGATTTGAAGTGTCAAGTTATTTTTGGAGGTATTTTTGGAGGTATTTTTGGAGATATTTTTGGAGAGAGCTCTGGGAAATACCTTCCGCTTTCTGATTACACACCTGCCTGTCGCAGGCAGGGATTCCAAAATTGATTCCACAGATTTCTCTTCAGTTTTCAATGCATTTTAAATCAAGTGGTAAAAAAAAATCGAACAGGATAAAATGTGCATTTGGAAGGAGGAGTAAGCCATGCCAGACCTTCAAGATTTGATTCGATTGGTGCGGGGGCCGGTTCCGGAAAGGCCGTTGCCGGCCATATGGGACTATTTCCCCTGCCACGCCGGGGCCGTGGGAGGCGTGGACAATTCTCTCGATTACTACTTTGACGTGGAAATGAAGCTTTACCTTCAGTTGAAGTTAATAGATCTGCTGCCAGAAGCTTTAATCCTTCCCGGAGTGTTTCCCGACCTGGGAGTGGTTGTGGAGGCGTCAGCTTTCGGGGGACAGATTGTGTGGTTCGAAAAGGGGGCCCCGTTTATTTTTCCGACGGTCAAAGAACTTCGGGAAATCGATGAGCTGAAAATGCCGCCGGTGGGCCTGGCTGGCCTAATGCCTCTCGCCTTGAGGCAAAGGGAGGTCATGCGGCGCAAGATCAAAGAAAAAGGAAAGGAGATGGGGAAATGGGGCTTTTCCATGGGGCCAGCCGAAGTGACCGGCCTGCTCCTGGGTTATGATAAGTTTTACCTGGCCCTTTACGATGATCCCAAACGCCTATCGAAACTCATGGAGATCGTCACCGAATTGATTGTCTCATGGCTACAAAAGCAGGAAGTTGAATATGGAGGGATGGAGGTCTTGTGTCTGGGGGAGCATGTTCCCCACCAGGTAAACCCGGAGCAGATGAAAGAGTTTATCCTTCCTTGCCTGAAAACGGTTTATTCCGCTTTTCCGAAGGCTGTCAAAATTTATCACAACGAAGGTTTTCACTCCGGCCAGCATATCCCGCTCGTCCTGGAGTTCGGGGCGGACATCTGGCATTTCGGGAGCGATGTGCATTCGATCAAAGATTTTTATTCCCAAACCCAAAATCGAATCATTCCCTTTGGCGGCGTCAACCCCCATGCAGTCATGCGCCATGGGTCTCCGCAACAGGTTTGGGCGGAAACCCGGGCGGTTGTGGAAGCGGCTAAAGGGCACAAATTGCTCCTATCCACAGGCACAGGAACCACACCAGAAGTCACCTTAGAAAACCTGCGAGCCATGGTGCAGGCGACATTGGCGGAGTAAACCAAAAATATACCTTTTGTCAATACTAAAAATGAGGTTATGAAAATTATCTTTTGAGAATTACCCATTTAAATCTTCGATAAGGGCAGGAAATGCTACCCTGCGCTTTCAGGAAGAAAGTGATTTCGAGGGATCTTAATTAAGAAGAGGAGAAATGAGTGATTAACAATAAGGGATGAGCAAGAAATAGAAGTATGGGAGATTCCCCTTTTTCTAACTCCACCTTGACATGAGGTTTCCGTTTTGATCGAAGGGGAATTCGAAGGGATCGCTGAGGACTTCGAGGCGCGGGGTGGATCGAGCCTCTTTCAGAAGAGGCTCGGAGGCATAGAGATACTCCAGCTCAAGTGTATTTTTGACCCAGAGGACCCGGAGATCTTGAGGATGGAGGACTCCAGAGTTATCGTGAGCCGTAGAGAGAACGTCTCGATCCCTTTCAAAGAAGATGGGGATGCGACCATTCTCAGGACCCATCCCAGTGAGACAATTGACAGCCGTAGAGGAATAATCGATCTTATCAAACAATCGTTTGGTGATATAGTCAGCCATCCCGATTCCGGTCACATTCCCATGGCTCTCTTCGGTGACGTCACGAACGAAGATCCGTGTAATTTTCGGCTTTCGGAGCTTTGGGCTCCCAATGAAAAGCCTCCGCCCAATGACATTGGTATCCATCCCCGCGCCACTGATATTTTTCCCCATATCATCCAAGATCAGGATATCCATCTGACCAAAGGGAAGCGAAGGGATCAACCTTCTCCCCCTCTTCAAGAGGGCCTTTTCTTTTTCGACCAATTCCTCGGATTTTAACAGGTCGATGAAAGCGGTTTTGCCGTACTGATTTTC
>Ga0299912_10003579_pt1 | contig 12681 bp, 10 predicted proteins | sample RVTome_2_FD_207667 | JGI IMG/M metagenome (GOLD analysis project Ga0299912, IMG submission 207667) | Soil microbial communities from uranium-contaminated site in the Upper Colorado River Basin, Wyoming, United States - RVT95D214 (version 2) ... | reverse complement strand
AACTATTTTGGCGTAGAACTAAAGCATATTTGGAAGATCAGGGAATCGGTTATATTGATTCCTTACCGGTTTTGAGAGGGTGTTTTCGTAGTGGTGTTCAGCCTTATAGGATAACCAAGGATGGTCACCCAAATCCTGCTGGCCATCATGCAATTGCGGAACTTGTACTCTCTACTCTCAGAAGTCGAGATCATACCGCCTTAAAATGAGAAAAGGCAAAGGATATAGAAATATCAAAGATATCAATCATATTTGAATACTGAGAATTCTTAAAAGTCCACGAAAAATGGTAGTTCGCGCCGATCTTCTTCTTGCTCGATGATAGTTTATTCGGGAAGTTTACCTATTTCTGCCGAGCATGTTGCCGGAGACTAAAAAAGTTCTTTTGCCACGAAGCTCATGCCTGTCCTGCGTGGTGAATCCAAAACCATGTTCACTCCGTGAGATAGACGAAGCCGGCATCTCACCGGGTAAATCCGCTTCTAAATAAAATTCCAAAATTTTCTGCTTCGGTATTGCCCAAAGGAGCGGGGAAAAGAGCAAAATCGCTCACAGCAGCTACCGGTTAGCCGGATAAAGCGTATTTTTCATGTATTTCATGGCTATGCTTTTTGCTCCGATAATATAATTCCGCTGGAGATGTGCAAAACATCTAAAACAGGGCGGTTTTTTGTCCGATATATGTATAATGATGCAGCCACGAAACAAAATCCTGGTGGTCGATGACAATATTATCGACATCACAGCTATCGAAAAATTGCTGGGTGAACGCTATGACCTCAGGACGGCGACAACCGGCGAAAAGGCCCTTGCGATAGCGGCGGATTTTCGGCCCGATATCATTTTGCTCGATAATATGATGCCGGGTCTCGACGGCGGGCAGGTCTGCCGCCAGATACGGGCGGATTCGGGGCTGCGGCATACGAAGATCATCATGGTATCGGGTAAGTCGAGGGTTTCGGAACGCATCGAGGCGTATCAGGCCGGCGCCGACGACTATATCACCAAACCTTTTAACGAAGATGAGCTGCTGGCAAAGATTCGGGTATATTTGCGGCTGAAGTCGGTCGAGGAAGTGGATCAGTTCAAGACGAACGTTTTGACGCTGCTAAGCCATGAGGCGCGTACGCCGCTAAACAGCCTTATCGCGCCTGCTGAAATGTTGCTGTCCGAGGAGGAGGTTGATGCCGAGGAGCGCAAGCTGCTGATCGAGATGGTGCATTCGGCTGCCAAACGCCTGCACCGTTTCTTTGAAAAAGTTATGATGCTCAGTTCTCTGAAATCGGGAAAGTGGCAGTTCAACCCGGAGCCGTCGGATCTGTGCGAACTCGTTCATGAAGCTGTTTGCGAGGTGGCAACAAAGGCGGCCGAGCGCAAAGTAAAGATCGAGGAAAAATTCAAAGCCGGGCCGGTGATTTGTCTTGACCGGCAGCAAATCGTAAGGGCAATAACATCGATACTGGATAACGCAATTAGCTTCAGCCCGCCGGGCTGGAGGGTGAATGTTTCTGTTCAGTGCCACAACGCCGATGTATGCGTGAGTGTGACCGACTGGGGCCAGGGCATCGATCCCGATTACATCCCGCATATATTTGAGGAGCTTTCTGATCCGGACATCGACCATCATTCGCAGGGCCAGGGCCTGAGCCTGGCAATAGCCCATCAAATTGTGCAACAGCACAACGGCACGATCGAAGCGGAAAGCGCACAAGGCTCGGGTACGACCTTCACGGTGCGGTTGCCCGCGGCAGTTCCGTCCGAATTGGCGTATTGTGAAATATGAGAAGCCGGGATGTGTTTCCGGCTGGTTCGATTTTGAATACGCCCCCCCAAAAAAATCAAAATGCTGCTCAGCGTGCCTGCTTTCCGCCGGATGGTAATTGTTGCTGTCGAATAGTTCAATAAGTATGTTATGATGTGCCGATAATATATTAGAACGCTGTAATATTCAGGCAGTCAGACAAGAAAGGATACTGAGATATGTCATTTGCAGAGGACTTACTGAGCCGGGGCAGACCCGAAAGCGTTCACGACATTTCATGCCGGCCCGAACGCCAGAGCTATTACCCCTCGCCTGTGGACTGGAGAGACGAGGTGCTGTATTTTCTGCTGGTGGACCGGTTCAGCGACGGGCGGGAGGATTCGCGTGAGCTGCTTGACAGGACGAATCTCGGCGCGGCCCGCCCGGGATTGCCTGACGGCGGGCAGTGGCGCTGGGATAGATGGGCAGAGTCGGGCCGGCAGCGATGGCAGGGGGGCACGATCAAGGGAGTGACATCGAAGCTCGGCTATTTGAAAAAGCTGGGCATCACGGCGATATGGCTCAGCCCGGTATTCAAGCAGCGGGGACATCTGGACACGTATCACGGCTACGGCATTCAGGATTTTCTGGAGGTGGATCCAAGGTTCGGCAGCCGGCAGGATCTTGTCGAGCTGGTGGCCGCGGCCCACGCAGAAGATCTTCGAATAATCCTCGACGTTGTTTTCAACCACTCGGGCGCCAACTGGCTGTATCGTCCCGATACTCCCGGCGGGATTTATGAAGCCGTTTATAAGCCCGACGGCTGCTATCCGTTTGGTTCGTGGCGTGACGGCCGGGGTCAGCCCGTGCCCGACATAGCGGACGAAGAAGACGGCGTCTGGCCGACGGAACTGCAGCACCAGGACTGCTACACGCGGGCGGGAACGGGTGACATGAGTAAAGGCGAAATCGACGATCCTAACGCCGAGCACAAGCGCTCCGACTTCTGCGACCTGCGGGATTTCGATCTCGACCAGCCTTATGTCTTGAGTGACTTGTCACGATGCTACAAATACTGGATGGCCCTGACGGACTGCGACGGATTCCGTATCGATACCCTCAAGCATGTGACGAGGGAACAGGCGCGGAATTTCTGCGGGGCCGTCAAGGAATTCGCGGAGAATCTCGGCAAGCAGAATTTCTTCCTCGTCGGGGAGATTTCCGGCGGAGATTATGCCCAGGACTACTATCTCGACGCTCTCAATCGCAATCTCACGGCCGTGCTGGATATCGGAGAAATGTGCCCGGTACTCAACGGCGTTGCCAAAGGCCTCAGACCCGCCAGAGACTATTTCAGCGGTTTCAATCCGGGCGTCTCGGCAATGGGCTCGCACCGCAACGCAGGGGGCCGGCACGTTTCAATTCTCGACGATCATGATCATATTTACGGCGAAAAGATTCGGTTCTCAAGCGAAGCTTCCTGTGACCACCAGGTCTCGGCGGGCGTTGCCCTGCAGCTTTTCACCCTGGGTATTCCCTGCATCTATTACGGGACCGAGCAGGCCTTATCCGGCCCTGAGCCATCCGAGAGGAAATGGCTGCCGGGATGGAAGACTTCGGACCAGTACCTGCGTGAGGCGATGTTCGGGCCGGAGCATCCAAGGGCGTCCGGGACAGCAGGCCTTGACGAGCCGGATATGAATCTGCCCGGTTTCGGCCCTTTCGGGACGGCGGGCCGCCACTGTTTCGATGAGAATCATCCGGTGTACAAGCGGATTGCCGCGGCTGCTGCTCTTCGGGGCAAATATCCCGCCCTGCGCTGCGGCAGACAATATCTTCGCCGTATCTCCTTTTTGAACAAGCCCTTCGATCTATACGGGCCGGGGGAAATCGTCGCCTGGTCGCGAATTCTGGACGATGAGGAATTGCTTTGTGTCATGAATGCCAACGGTACCGAACTGCGAGGCGCCGACATTGTTGTAGACGCGGCTCTCAATTCGGGCGGTTCCGGCACGATGACGGTTGTACTCAATTCGGCCCAGGTTGCGGAAGCAGAGGAGTATTCAGGCACTCATCCGGCGGGCTCAGAGGTCGGCGTCAGCAGGACAGCGGACGGCAGGGCGTTTGTAAGGATTCAGAATATACCGCCCGCGGAGATGATTGTACTGGCAAATCATCCATAATTCGGTTCATCGGACCGGAAAAGACTTGCAAGAGGGGGGCAAATCGCATATCATATCTCCCTTATTTCGAAATGGGTTCTTGTTATAGAAAGGGTTGCCGTTCGTTATGAGTCTTGAAAGTTTCTTCAATCCCAAATCGACAGCAATTGTTGGCGCCTCCCGCCAAAAGGGCAAAGTCGGTTACGAAATTTTAGTCAATATGATTGGAGCCGGATACGAGGGTGAAATATTTCCGGTCAATCCGAAAGCAGATACAATTGAAGGATTAAAGTGTTACCCCGACCTTAAATCCATCGGTAAGACTCCCGATCTGGTAGTAATTATTATTCCGGCAAATTTTGTCGCTGCAATGATGCAGCAGTGCGCGAAAGTCGGGGTAAAGTCGGTCATCATTATTACCGCCGGCTTCAAAGAAGTCGGTGAAGAGGGCCGGGAGCTTGAAAAACAGGTCGTTCACATCGCAAGACAAGCGGGCATTAAAATTATCGGCCCCAATTGTCTGGGTGTGATTGCACCGGCAAACAAGCTCAACGCCAGTTTTGGCGGCGACCTGCCGGCACAGGGAGTTATCGGCTACCTCTCGCAGTCCGGAGCGTTGCTCGCTGCGATTCTTGATATGGCCAACGCTAACAGCATCGGATTCAGCAAGCTTGTCAGCATCGGCAACAAAGCGGACGTCGATGAACTGGACTTAATCAAAGCCCTGGGAGAAGATAAGAGTACGAAAGTTATTGCCGGATATCTGGAAAGCATTACCGACGGCAATGCTTTTGTTAACCAGGCGGAGCGGATTTCTCATCATAAGCCCATTCTGCTGATGAAGTCCGGCGGCACACAGGCAGGCGCCCAGGCCGCCTCATCTCATACCGGAAGTCTTGCAGGCAGTGAGACGGCGTACGAGTGTGTTTTCGAACGTGCGGGAATAATCCGGTGTGATTCGATAAAGGAGCAGTTTGATTATGCCCAGGCATTTGCCGACCAGCCGCTGCCGGCCGGGCCGAGAGTGGCTGTAATTACCAATGCCGGCGGACCGGGAATTATGGCTGCCGACGCCATCGAAAGAGTGGGGCTTTCCTTTGCGAAACTCGACGATAAAACGATCGAGACGCTTGCCTCCAAACTCCCGCCGGCGGCGAACTTTAATAATCCCGTTGACGTGCTGGGAGATGCGCTTGCCGACCGGTACGAGTTCGCTCTGGATGTGGTTCTCGGTGATAAAAATGTTGATATCGTCCTTGTGCTTCTGACACCTCAGGCAATGACCGAACCAGTGGCTACCGCCGAGGCGCTGGTCAAGATGAGTCGCAGAAAACACGCCAAGCCGATTCTTGCCTGTTTCCTGGGTGCTGCGAAGGTCCGGGACGGTGTGAAGGTTTTACGGCAAGGGAAGATCCCGCAGTATGATGCCCCTGAAAGCGCTGTTTCGACAATCAAGGCTATGGCGGACTATGTCAGATGGCGCACCAGGCCCAAGCGGGTCGTCAAACTCTTTCCGGTTAACCGTCGCAAGGTCGAAAACATAATCGAAAGACACCTGCGCCAAAACGTTCGAGAGATCGGCGAGACCGAATCCAAGGATATCCTCGAAGCCTATGGTTTCGTAACCCCGAAAGGTTCCATCGCCACCACAGCCGAGCAGGCAGCCAATATTGCCCAACAGCTCGGATTTCCCGTCGTTCTGAAGATCTGGTCGCCGGATATCGTGCATAAGTCCGATGTCGGCGGAGTTCAGGTTGGCCTGAAGAGTGACAAGGAAGTAACGGATGCCTTCGACCTGATGATGTATCGAATACCGAAGAAGCTGCCCGACGCCGACATTCTCGGCGTGCTCGTGCAGGAAATGTGCAGCGGCGGAAAAGAGGTGATTCTCGGCATGAATCGCGACCCGCATTTTGGTCCGCTGATGATGTTCGGAATGGGAGGCATCATGGTGGAAGTCCTGAGGGACGTGTCGTTTTATCTGGCACCGCTGACGGCCGTAGAAGCAAAGCAAATGCTTATTAACACAAGAACTTATCACATGCTGAAAGGAGTCCGCGGCCAGGAGGGTGTGGATATCGAGGCAATTGCCGAAGGTTTGCAGAGGCTTTCACAACTGGTGACGGAATTTCCACAGATTAAAGAAATGGACATCAACCCGTATGTTGTTGGTCCGGCGGGTACTACGGCTATTGCTGTTGATGCCAGAATGAGTGTCGAACAGGTTTAGAGGGGCCTCATTTCGCACCCTTCGACTCCGCTGCGGGCAAGAGAAGAAATTCTTCATGCCGAGCGTAGACGAGGCATCGCAAAATGGGAACCCAGGAAAGAGACGTAAGCATGAATAAATTTGATTGGAAACAGAAGTATAAGGATAAAACAGGCACTGCGCCGGCTGCAATGAAGCTGATTAAGTCCGGCAACAGTATATTTATAGGGACCGGCTGCGGTCAGCCGCAACATCTCGTGAACGCTTTAGTCGAGCATTCGAGCAAAATCTATGACGCTCACATTGTTCATCTTTTGACCATGGGGACGGCTCCCTATGCGGATGAGAGGTTCCACGAGAAATTCAAGATGAACAGCTTTTTTATCGCCGACAACGTCCGGCATGCTTTAGAAAAAGGGGTCGGAGATTATACCCCGATCTTCCTGTCGGAGATACCTCAAGAGTTCGAAACCGGGCGAATTCCCATTGATGTTGCACTGATCAGCGTCACACCGCCGGATGTAAACGGCCTGTGCAGCCTCGGTGTCTCTGTGGATATCGTCAAATCCGCCGCTTCCAACGCCAAGTACGTCATTGCGCAGGTCAACAACCGGATGCCTCGTACATTCGGGGACAGTTTCATTCACGTCAACGCGATCGAGATGCTGGTACCGCACGACGAAGACATCATCGAGGTTCCGGATCAAAATCCGACTTCAACGTTGCGCCGCATCGGCCAGAACATCGCCAGACTTGTGGAAGACGGCAGCACGATTGAATGTGGGATCGGGCGGATTCCCCAGGCACTGGCCGAATTCCTGAAAGACAAAAAAGACCTTGGCGTCCACACCGAAATGTTCAGCGACTGGATTATCGACCTGATCGAGTGCGGGGCGATCACCTGTGCCAAGAAGTCTCTCAACCGGGGCAAAGTTGTCGCCAGTTTCTGTATGGGTACGAAGCGGCTCTACGATTTCATCAACAACAATCCCTTCTTCGAATTCTACCCGACCGAGTATGTCAACGACCCTTACATTATCAGCCAGCATGAAAAAATGGTGGGAATCAACGTCGGGCTGGAGATTGATTTGACAGGCCAGGTTTGCGCCGATTCGTTAGGCTATAAATTCTACAGCGGCATCGGCGGACAGATCGATTTCATCCGCGGCTCGGCGCGCAGCAGGGGGGGCAAAGCGATAATTGCGATGCCTTCGACCGCGAAACAAGGGGAGGTTTCCAGGATTGTGCCGCACCTGACCGAAGGAGCCGGGGTGGTCACGACCCGAGGGGACGTCCACTATGTCGTGACCGAATACGGGATCGCATACCTGCACGGCAAGAGTATCAGGGAGAGGGTCATGGACCTTATCCATATAGCGCATCCGAAATTCAGACAAGGGCTCATCCAGGCGGCGAAGGCTCAAAACTATCTCTACGAAGACCAGATCGAGCTGTCCTGGGAGCAGGTTGCGTATCCGGAAGAGCTGGAAAAGTATGACACGCTACGGGATGGCACGCAGATATTCTTCAGGCCGATTAAACCCACTGATGAGCCGTCCCTGTCCGAGATGATGTACTCGTTGAGCGAGAAATCCGTCCAGACGCGCTATATGGCCCGTACAATGGCGTTCCCTCACCGGGACATGCAGCGGGTCACCAATATCGACTATCGGCAGGATATCGCCATCGTGGCTGTTGTACCCGGCGTTTCGGGCGAGGAAATAGTCGCCATCGCCCAGTATTTTCTCGATCCGAAGACCAAGGACGCTGAGGTGGCCTTTCTGGTGCAGGATGAGTGGCAGAGTAAGGGTATCGGCACCTTTTTGCTGGACTACATTACCCAAATTGCCAAGCAGCGGGGCGTAAAGCGGTTTTGGGCAAAGGTATTGCCGACGAACGAGGCGATGCTTGCCATTTTTCATAACTCCGGATTCAAAATCAACCAGAAATTCGACGGCTATTCTTACGATATCACTTACGATTTAACAGAAAAAAAATAATCAGGTGCGGCTTTGACAACTAAGAACGCAGTTTTCATATACTCATCTGAGTTTGAGAAATATAGTTATCCGCCGGAACATCCTTTCAACACCATCCGGGCCAAGAAAGCCCGGGATATTGTATACTCTATGGGGATGCTTTCCGGCAGCCGTAGAAGCGAGGTCGCGCCGAAGCCAGCCGAGAGAATCGTGCTAAAGAAGTTTCACACCGCACGCTATCTGCACGCCCTGAAGAACGCCTCCGCCGGGCATTTGGATGTTGAGGCCCTTCAAATGGGAATTGGCAGCCAGGATTGCCCGATTTTTAAGGGGGTATATGAATATTCGGTTTTAGCTGCGGGGGGCACGCTGACCGCTGCGAAGATGATTTTATCGGGCCAGGCTGATATAGCATTCAATCCGTCAGGCGGATATCATCACGCCGGTCCCGAGCTTGCGGCCGGCTTTTGCTATATTAATGACGTGGCGCTGGCCTGTATCGTGCTGGCCGAGCAGAAAAAACGGGTCCTGTATCTTGACGTTGATGTTCATAATGGCGACGGCGTTGCTAACAAATTTTATGACCGTTCGGACGTGCTGACTATATCGCTTCACCAGAATCCCAAGACGCTCTTTCCCGGCACAGGATTCGAGAATGAAATCGGAACGGGCGAGGGTAAAGGCTACTGCGTGAACGTTCCTCTTCCCGTGGGAACTTACGACCAGGCGTATCTGAAGGCGTTTGAAACTATCGTTCTGCCGTTGACGAAAGCTTATAATCCGGATGTGATTGTTTTCGAACTGGGTGCCGATGCCCTGGCGGGCGATCCCCTGGCGAATCTGCATCTGACGAATAACGTTTACGCTGATATCATCTATTATTTAATGAAATTCAACAAGCCGATTGTCGCCACCGGCGGCGGGGGGTACAACGTCGAAAATACCGTAAGGGCCTGGGCTTTGGCCTGGAGCATCTTTTGCGGTGCCGATCGCAGCGAGGATATGAGTCACGCCATGGGCGGCGTTTTTCTCGAAAGCACCGAATGGCAGGCCGGGCTGAGAGACAGGGAACTGGCGGTGACAGAGCAGCAGAGAAACGCCGTCGAACCCGCGATAGAAACGGTTATCCGAAAAATCAAAAAAAGCGTTTTCCCAATCCACGGGATTTAGTCAATCAAATAATAGTCTATCGACTCGGATCAGACAGGTTGTCATTCCGCACTTGATGCGGAATCCAGGATGCCAACGATTTTGGATTCCCGCTTTCGCGGGAATGACAAGCCACAGAATCAATCATGACAAAGTAATAGGACCATTTTACAAAACCTGAATACGTATATCATTCCACAATTTTATCGCTTTTTACTTGCTTTGCCGGACTGATTAGCTGAAAATCCCCCTTAGCGTTGTTTGCGGAAAAAGTTTAACGTTGTGCAAATGTTCGTGAGTTTTACTGTTACTATCAACAGAGATGGATCAAGACCAAGCTATAATCCGTGAAAAGGTGTTGAGGTTCTATCAGTCCGCAAGGCAGCTATTTCCTATAAAAAAGATGCTGCTATACGGCTCTCATGCCAAAGGCATGGCTACCGAAAATAGTGACATTGATGTGGCCGTTGTTGTTGACCAGACGGATCATTCGAAACGTATTGAGATTACGGCCAGGCTCTTTCACGCTGCTTTTGATATTGACGCCGCCATCGAGCCGAAGTGCATCTTCTGGGACGAATATGTAAATCCTGAGAAAGCAAGCATCCTGTCTGAGATCATTAGCAACGCCATTGAGATTGCATAATAATTAGGGTGCGTCCCTTCCCTATTTAGAATTCTGTAGACAGACACTGATACCGTATGAGTCTGAGCTTGATCGTTATTGGGAGATACTGTTATGAAGTTCTTTATTCCATTAGCAAAGGACGCTGAACAAGCAGAGCGAGCGTATGAAGCTGTTGCCAAGTTTGTACATGGTGCTGTTACAAAAGATCGTATTTGGAAACTCAGTTGGCGACACAAGGGCATGGATATGGTTGCTGAGGTCGGCAAGACTCTTCATCCGTATTATCAAACCGGCCAAGAGGTTGTTATTGCTATTATTGATTGTGGTACATGCTACTCTGTTTGCACTGCTAACAGAGGTGTTGCGAGGGGAGAGCCTATACGAGCAGGCAAAGGCTATGATACTTACGCAACATACTTTGATGAAGAATAACTATAATGTTCACCTTTATAGGGATAATAATAAAAATTAGGAATAGTAACCGAGCATGTGTTTACATTTCATGATCGTTTCATTAGATTTAAGTAACGACGTTAGCAAAAAGGCTAAATATCTATAATTGTAAGGAATAATATGTCAGATTCCTCTGATTATCCCAAGTCATGCGTGCCTGAATCTAATGCATATTCAGTGGTGCGTTCACGTATTTATAAGAGCATTGACCTCGATGGAAAAGGTCTAGTTGAAATCTTCCAAACTCTGCTCGCACGAGCTGAAGAACATCATGCAATTTGCGCCTGCTGGGATAGATCTAGTCAAAAAATGCTCGCAGGCGAAGAACCTATCACACAGGAGGCCGTGGACAGTCAACTTCTTGAGGGTTTATACGAGACCAGGTGTCTTAAATGGTTCTTAGCCTGTGCATGTAAGCAACTGGCAGTGTTTATTGAAAACGATGTTCTTGAAAAACAGAGTCGTTTTCCAAGAATAAAGGCTATCGTTTACGACTCAGATGGTCATGTCGAGAAGTTTGACCTCGAAAAAGAATAGATACTATTTCCGTTGCGATTGTTCATACATTTGTATCTGAGGCAGTCGTAAGGGAATCATATGAAACCGCTGGGACAACATCTGAAGCGTATTGGTCACAGAATCGGCTGGCTGGTTACAATCATCCTCATGCTGCCCATTCTTATTTGGGTTTGGCAGGTGGCAAGGTAAAAAAAGGCCCGAGACAGCAAGTGCCCGGGCCATTTACATTGTCACAAGTGCCCAATATTTATTTATGCATGATCAGCTTCAATAGTGTGGTGCGGCGGTTTGAGGAAAAATACGGTTATCGCCGCAAGAACCAACAATATCGAAGCTCCGTAATAGGCGATGGCAAACGTTTTGTGTACATCGTACATTTTGCCCGCCAACAGCGCCAGCACGAACCCGCCGGCTCCCCATGCTGTAAATACCAGGCCGTAATTCATGCCGAAGTTTTTCAGGCCGTAAAAGTCTTTCGTAATGGATGGAAACAGCGACAGGTTTGCTCCGTAGTTCGCCCCGATTAACATGGAAATTATCATCATTGCGGGAATCGTTCCTAAGGGATTGTCGCTCGTTGCCCTTGAGAGCAGAAGTATCAAAACAGCTTGAACCGCAAAGCATAAAAACATCGTCGTTTTTCGGCCAATTTTGTCACTTAGCATTCCGGCAACTATGCGCCCGCCTCCGTTGCCGACAGCGAGAACCGCCACGAGCACAAAGCCCAGCTCGATATTCACCTGCAGCTTGGCTATTGCGGCAAGTTTGGAAATGACCATCAAACCCGCGCCGGCGCCACATGCATACATGAACCAGAGTATATAAAACTGAACGGTCGTAAGCATTTCTCCTGGGAGGAAATCCTCTTTCTTGTCACCCACCTTCGCTTTTTTCGCCGGTTCGGATCCCGGAGGAATATAGCCTTTGGGCGGGGTTTTCAATATCTGTGCAAGAGTCACAACAACGATCGAAAATAAGATGCCCAATAGCAGTACCGCCGTCTTAAAACCAAAAAAGGCTATCAGCCATGTTGTAAGGGGAGCCGCATATACCGAGGCCAATCCGAAACCCGAGACTACTATCCCCGCGATCATGCCAGTTTTTGCCGCTGCGAACCATTTTACAGCAGGAGGAGTGGCTGAAGCATAGCCAAAACCAATCCCGGCCCCTGCGAGAACACCAAAACCAAGAATATAGCCGAGCGGCGAAGTTGTGAAGCTCGCGACGACCATTCCGATGCCGACCAGAATCCCGCCTATTGTTGCTACCAGACGAGGGCTGAGCTTGTCCTGCATTCTTCCCGCCGGAACCATCACTAACGAGAAAATCAGGCAGGCAATGGCATACGGCATGGACTTGTCTGATTGTGTCCAGCCCCATTCTTCCGGGATACCTTTGCTGATGACACTCCAGGTATATAGAATACCAAGTGCCAGGTTAATACCCATTCCTGAAAAGGCGACTCGCCAGCCATGATTTTCGATTTCTGCCGGCGGCGTTGTAGATTCCTCAGCCATAATTACAGACCTTTCATTTGAAAATGGGCCGAATGCACATGGTTGTGCACACCCGGCCCCCGGTTCTTTTCAATAATATGTTTTCACTCGCCTCGGCCTTTAACCAGCGCTTCGACCACGTGCGGGTCGGCAAGCGTGGTAATATCACCGAGGTTGCTTGTGTCTTTCTCGGCAATCTTGCGGAGGATTCGCCGCATGATCTTGCCGGAACGCGTCTTCGGCAGCGCCGGTGCAAACTGAATGGCTTCGGGTACCGCGATGGCCCCGATTTCCTTTCGCACATGCAGAGCAAGCTCTTTCTTTAGCTCTTCATTTTCTACAACT
>Ga0299912_10003578_pt1 | contig 12681 bp, 10 predicted proteins | sample RVTome_2_FD_207667 | JGI IMG/M metagenome (GOLD analysis project Ga0299912, IMG submission 207667) | Soil microbial communities from uranium-contaminated site in the Upper Colorado River Basin, Wyoming, United States - RVT95D214 (version 2) ... | reverse complement strand
GGCGACATGTGTTGCCGGGCCACTTCGGCGATGGACCGGGCCTTGTGCCGGATGGAAGCCACCAGCGCTGAGAAGTCGTGGACCCCGCCGATGAACACAGCGCCGATGAGCACCCACAGCAGGGCCGGCAGCCAGCCGAAGGCCGTGGCGGCGATGATCGGGCCGACGATCGGCCCCGCGCCGGCGATGGAAGAAAAATGATGGCCCAGGAGAATAGGGGCCTTGGCCGGGACGCGGTCCACTCCATCGTAATCCGTGTGGGAGGGCGTCGGGCGGTTGTTGTCGAGGCCGAAGCGCTTTTGAAGGAACCGTCCGTAAAACAGATAGGCCAGGACAAACAGGGCGATGGCGGTTAAAAAGATGACGGTCAACATGTTTTCCCCTTCTTTTCCTCGGCTTCAGGCCTCCAACACGGCCGTACCCGATGACAATCGACTGAAATAAAACAGGGTTTCCCGGCCTGTCTGGGCCCGGTATTCGCGGCCCATTCTGTTTTGGAACTCCTCCAAGGCGCCGCTCTCCACCAGATTGATGGTGCAGCCGCCGAATCCGGCTCCCATCAGGCGGCTGCCCAGCACCCCAGGCGCGGACCGGGCGGCCTCGACCAGGATGTCCAATTCCCGGCAGCTGACCTGGTAGTCGTCCCGGAGCCCGTCGTGGGAGGCGTTCATGCGCCGCCCGAAGGATGTGAAATCGCCCCGTTCCAAATCGCGGCAGGCGGATTCCACGCGCTCATTTTCGCCGAGGACGTAGGCGCAGCGCCGGAAAACGACAGGGTCGAGCTCGCCGTGATGGGCCTCCAGCAAATCGGCGGTCACATCCCTCAGGCTGCGCAAGCCGGGGTTGTATTTCCCCAGGACCTTTACGCCTTCCTCGCATTGTGAGCGCCGGACATTATATTCGGAGGAAGCCAGCTCCCGCTTGACCCGCGTGTCGCACAGGACGATCCGCAGGTCGTCCCGGTCGAAAGGATAGTAAGCATGCTCCAGGCTGCGGCAATCGAGCTTCAGGACCGACCGGGGCCGGCCGAAGATGTTGATGAACTGGTCCATGATTCCGCAGCGCACTCCCACGAATTCATTCTCGGCGCGCTGGGCCAGTTTGACCATGTCCAGGGGCTCCATCCCCATGTCGAAGAGGCGATTCAAGCCGAAGGCCAGGCCGGCTTCCAGGGCGGCTGAGGAGGACATTCCCGCGCCGATGGGAATATCGCCGCCGAAGAGGCAACGGAAAGCCGGAACCTTCCGGCCGGACCGCCGGATCTCCCGGACGACTCCCATCAGGTAGTTGGGCCAGCCCAGGCCGGTGCGGGTGATGAGGTCCGGATGAAAAGCGTAAGCCTCCTCCAGGTCCAGGGCCTGGAGGAAGCACTCCTGGCCGCCGGCCGGGCCCAAGGCGAAGATGATGGCTTTGTCCACCGCGGCCGGTAGAACAAAACCTTCGTTATAATCGGTGTGTTCGCCGATAAGGTTGACGCGGCCGGGAGAGCGGATGAGGAGCGGTTCTTCCCGGTATAAGTCCCGGTAGGCGGCCTGGACCTTGGCAGCCTTGCCCTCCATTCGCATATCCTCCCCGTCCTCCTAGTCCGCCTTGTCCGCCGTCGATTTCCTGCCCGCCAGGAAAAATATCGCTCCGGCCAGGACCATGAATCCGCCCCACCAGATATCGGGATGGAGCGAGGCCAGAACCGTCGACCGGGGTGGCCCCATTTTCACGACGATGTTGAATCCCAGCCATGATTCTGGATTTCGAGGAAACAAGATCATGACTGAGTTTAAGGGATGGACATAGAGAATATAAAGGCCGGCCAGGAGGATGACCAGGCCCATGGACAGCAGGATCAGGCCGACGAAAAACCAGATGGGCTTCATCTTGGGGGTTGCATCGACCATATCGTCTTCCCTCACCAGAAATACAAGTTTAGTATAATGAGTACGATCAACGAGATCACGGCGTAGAAGGCCGGCCGCCGATACCAGCGGATCCCTGCCTCGGCCGGCTTGGGCGTCAGCCCTTTGACCAGGCCCGTCAGCTCCTCGTCCGTCTTCCTTTTGGTGAACAGGCTGATCAGGATAGTGACCAGAAAGCAGATGAGCCAGGCCCACCAGGCCCTCCAAAAGTTGGCCGCCATATCCGACGAAACATCGGACAGGGTGATGAGCCGCGTCGAGATCCAATGGAACTTCACCCCCAGGTACATGGTGATCGAGGAGCTCATGCCTACGATCAGACCCCAGAAGGCGCCGTCGGGAGTGACCCACTTGACGTACATCCCCAGCAGCATGGTGGCGAACAAGGGCGCGTTCACCCAGGAAAAGATGGTCTGCATATAATCCATGATGGTGGGCATGCTCTTGGCCCAGTAAGCCGTCCCGACGCTGAGGAGGATGCCCACAATGGTCGCCGCCCGGCCCATCCACAGCAGGTGCTGGGGCGAGGCTTTCTTGTTGATGACCGAATGGTAGATGTCATAGGTCCACACCGTATTGAAAGCGCTGATGTTCCCGGCCTGGCCGGCCATGAACCCGGCCAGCAGGGCGGTGATGCCCAGGCCGACCAGCCCCGGCGGCAGGTAGCGGCCGATGAGCATGGGCAGGGCGGAATCATAATTCACCTTGCCCGCGTCCGACATAAGGTGGAAGCCGCTGTGGGGGTCCCGCGACAGGGCCAGGGCAATGAGGCCGCAGAGGATGACCAGGAAGGGAACGGCCATCTTGAAAAAAGACGCCAGGATGGGCGTCATCCGCGCCGAGCGGAGGTTCCGCGCGGAGAAGGCCCGCTGCACCACCAGGAAGTCCGTGGTCCAATATCCGAAGGACAAGACGAAGCCCAGCCCCAGGACGATCCCCCCCCAGGTGATGAGCATGCCGTTTTGGGTCGGGTCCCCCGAGTTGGACCACAGCTTGGCGAAACCCTCCGGCACTCGCCGCAGGATCTCGTCCCAGCTCCCGATCTCGACCAAGCCCAGCACCGAGACCAGGAACAGGCCGAACCAGATGAGGAAAAACTGGATGATCTCGGTGAAGATGGCCGACATCAACCCGCTGAGGGTGACGTACACGGCCACGGTCAGGGCCGAAGCCCATAGGCTGACGTCCCAATTCCAGCCCAGGAAAGTGTGCAGGACCAGGGCCATGGCGTACAGGTTGATGCCGGACACGAGCAGGGTCATGGCCGCGAAGGAGAAACCGTTCAAGACGCGGGTCTTCTCGTCGAAGCGCAGCTTGAGGTAGCCGGGGATGGATTTGATCCGGCTGCTGTAATAGAAGGGCATCATATAGATGCCCAGAAAAAGCATGGCCGGGATGGCCCCTATCCAGTAGAAGTGGGCCACATACATTCCGTATTTAAAGGTATTGCCGGCCATGCCCATCAGCTCCAGGGCGCCCAGGTTGGCCGACAGGAAAGCCAGCCCGGCCACCCAGGATGAATTTTTGCGGCCTGCCAGAAAAAAATCCTCCTCGCTTCGGGTGAACCGCTTGAGGTAGATGCCGATGCCCAGGACGAAGGCGAAATAAATGAGAATGATGACCCAGTCGACGATGGTCAAACCGATGGCGGGCATTGCCTAGCTCCTTCTATCCATCGGGTTTCGCCCGGCCTATGGCGGCAGACATGGGTGAGTGTCATATAGCACAGACGTCAAGGCCGGGTCAATTTTGATATGGTTAGTATCTCCGATTGTGTCGTTTTGTAGCGGTGCCGGAATCGCTTGGAAATCACTTACTTGGGGATTCCTCCCTTGGCATGGCAAAAAGCCGCCTTTTCAAAAAATCAACAAGAATAACGAGTCGCTTGCCCCCGCTTCCCTGCCACCACTGGCTGCGGGGATTGGATGGAATGGAAAAGCGCGGCCTGCGTGCCGGATTACTTCAGTTTCTCGGCGCAATAGGGACAAGTGCCCATGCCGGGCTTGATGTTTTCGTTACAATGAGGGCACTTGACCATGCCCGGAGGAGTCACGTTGGTGTTCATGGCAAGGGGGGCCTCTTTGGTTTTATCTTTCATAACCAGGGCGACGATGATGGCGATGATGAAGAACAGAAAGCCGAACAACCACCACAGGCCGAAGCTGTAACCTTTTTTCTTGGCGATGTTGGCCGGAATCAGCCCCAGAAGAGCGGCGAAAATCAACCCGATAATCATGGCTCCGCTATTATCGTACATGCCATCCTCCTTTCGAAAATTAGTTGTAGTTTGCCTTTCTATCCCCGTGCTGTCAAGCATTTTTTTGACGAGTGTTTCGTCTTATTTGACAACGGAAATAGAGCTGTCTATAATCAGCCTTGCACACAAAGCGAGCCAACATGTTCGGACGCGACAAAGATAAGAAGGACGAGCTGATGGAATCAAAGAAGGATGTCATTCAGGGAACAGCCTTCCTGGGCCCGGGCCATGTCGTCAAGGGCGAAGTCGGCGGCGAAGAGGACCTCGTCATCAGGGGCTATATCAAGGGCAAAGTGGACCTCAAGAACAACAGCCTTATCATTGAAAAAGGCGGACGGGTGGACGGGGACATCATCGTCAACGAGCTCACCCTCCGCGGCTCGGTGAACGGCAACGTTTACGCCGCGGGCAAGGTGTACGTGGCCGCCGAGGCCTTGATGCGGGGGGACATCACCGCGGCCCGCATCTCCATCTCCGACGGCGCGGTGTTCAAGGGCAGCATCAAAATGGAAGACTCGGTAGAAAAGATCTTCCCGGCCAAGGAAAAAACCGACCTGAAACCGGCCAAGGATAAGGTCAGGAAAAAAGAGGAAGAGGACAGCCTCCTCGGCTGAGGCCGGCTCACCCTCTTTTGCTCTCTCTTTCATCGAATTTTTTTTTAGGCTTAGCAGAAAAACCAGGGACACGTTACCGAATGCGTGTTTTCGCGCTGGGGAACAATTTATGATCAGGGAGCGCATTCGGTACATGTCCCGGATTTTCTCCGGCCCCAGGCCGTTCCGGACGGTTCTGCTATAATGGTCCGGCATGGCGAATTTTCGTCTCCGCTCCGAATTCACGCCTCGCGGCGATCAGGTGGAGGCCATCCGGGCTCTGGTCCGCGGCCTGGAGGAGGGCGCCCGCCATCAAACTCTGCTGGGCGTCACCGGCTCGGGCAAGACCTACACCATGGCCAACGTCATAGAGAAGGCCGGCCGGCCGGTCCTGGTCATCTCCCACAACAAGACCCTGGCCGCCCAGCTCTACCAGGAGTTCCGGCGGTTTTTCCCGGAGAACGCTGTGGGCTACTTCGTCAGCTACTACGACTACTACCAGCCCGAGGCCTACATCCCGGCCTCCAACACCTACATTGCCAAGGAGGCCACGGTCAACGAGGAGATCGACCGCTTGCGCCTGAGCGCCACCAACGCCCTGTTCCAGCGCCGGGACGTGATCATCGTCGCTTCGGTGTCGTGCATCTACGGCATCGGCCACCCGGAGACCTACCGTTCCCAGAGTTTCAGCCTGAACCGGGGCCAGGCCGTCAGCCGCCGGGAGATCCTGCGCAGCCTGGTGGACATCCAGTACGAGAGGCAGGACGCCGAATTCCGACGGGGGGGGTTCCGGGTGCGGGGCGACGTCATCGATATCTTCCCCGCCTATGAAGAGTTCGCCTACCGCCTGGAGCTGGAGGAAGGCCGGCTGGCGCGCCTGTCGTCCATCGACCCCCTGCTGGGCCGAACGCTTAGCGAGTTCGAGGCCGTGCTCATCCATCCCCGTAACTTCTTCTCCACTCCACCCGACATCCTGGCCGAGTCGGCGGCCGGCATCGAGCACGAGCTCCAGGAGCGGATGGCCTTTTTCAAAGAAAAAGGCCGGCTGCTCGAAGCGGAAAGGATCGAAACCCGGACGCTGTTCGACCTGGAGATGTTGCGCGAGTTCGGCTACTGCCCCGGCATCGAAAATTATTCTCTATACCTCAGCCGGCGCCGGCCGGGCCAGCCGCCCTACACCCTGCTCGACTACTATCCCCGGGACTTCCTGACCATCATCGACGAGTCGCACGTGACTATCCCCCAGCTGGGGGGCATGTACCACGGCGACCGCTCCCGCAAGCTGACCCTGGTCGAGCACGGCTTCCGCCTTCCTTCGGCCCTGGACAACCGGCCGTTCAATTTCCGCGAGTTCGAGGAGAGAGTCGGCCAAGTCCTGTACGTCTCAGCCACACCCGGCCCCTACGAGCTGCGCTTGAGCCGAGGCCGGGTGGTGGAGCAGGTCATCCGGCCTACCGGCCTGACCGACCCCGAAGTTGAAGTCCGGCCGGTTAAAGGCCAGGTGGACGACCTTATGGCCGAGATCGAAGAGCGGGCCCGCCGCCGGGAGCGGACTCTGGTCACCACCTTGACCAAGAAGATGGCCGAAGACTTGACTCAGCGCTATCAGGAGCTGGGCCTCCGTGTCCGCTACCTGCACTCCGAGATCGATACCCTGGAGCGGGTCAAAATCCTGCGCGACCTCCGGAAAGGCGTATTCGACGCCCTGGTGGGCATCAACCTCCTGCGCGAGGGGTTGGACCTGCCCGAGGTGTCGCTGGTGGCCGTCCTGGATGCGGACAAGGAAGGGTTCCTCCGCTCTTCCAGCTCGCTCATCCAAACCTTCGGCCGGGCGGCCCGCAACGTGGCCGGCCGGGTCCTGCTCTACGCCGACACGGTCACCGAGTCCATGGCCAAGGCCATGGCCGAAACAGACCGCCGGCGCCGGATCCAGCAGGACTACAACCTCCGGAACGGCATCACCCCCCGCTCCATCCGGAAAAATATCGACGAGGTGCTGTCCAGCGTCTATGAGCGAGACTACCTGGACACGGCCCGGGTGGCCGAAGAGAAGGACATCTATCTATCAACCGAACAGCGCCGGAAGAGGGTTGAAAAGCTGGAGCAGGAGATGAAGGAGGCTGCCCGCCGCCTGGAATTCGAGAAGGCGGCCGAACTCCGGGATGAGATCCGGAGGCTCAGGCAGCGGGAGCTCGAATGGGGAGCCTGAGATGAGCGCCGCCCTGAAGGACAGGCTGTCCCGCCTCCCCGACAAACCCGGTATCTATTTCTTCAAGAACGGCCGGAAGGAGATCATCTACATCGGCAAGGCTCGGTCCCTGCGGGACAGGGTCCGTTCTTATTTTCTGGAGAACGCCGATCAAAAGGTGAAAAGCATCCTGGCCGAAACGGCCGAGGTGGACTTCATCCTGACCGGCTCTGAGAAAGAGGCCGCCTTCCTGGAGAACAACTACGTTCAGCGCTTTCAACCCAAGTTCAACCTGAGGCTCAAAGACGATAAAAGCTTCCCCTACCTCAAAATCAGCCTGGCCGACCGGTTCCCCGGCGTCTTTTTCAGCCGCCGCGTCGAGCCCGACGGTTCCCGCACTTTCGGCCCCTATGCGCCCGCCCAACAAGCCCGTCGGACCATCCGCCTCCTCAACCGGTTCTTCGGCCTGAGGAGCTGCGAGGAAGCCGTGTTTAAGAATCGCCGGCGGCCTTGCCTGGAATACGACCTCGGCTGCTGCTCCGCCCCCTGCGTCGGCCTGATCGATGAAAAAGAATACGTCCAAAATACGAATAACGCCCTGCTGTTCCTGGAAGGCCGGGATAAGGAGCTCCTGCCCATCCTGCAGAACAAAATGAAAGAGGCCGCCCGGAAGCAGGAGTTCGAGCAGGCGGCCCTGTGGCGCGACCTCATCCGGACCCTGGAGGAACAGCGGCTCAAACCCCGATTCATTTCGACAGGCCGGGAGGACAAGGACATTGTCGGCTTCAACCGCCGGGGCGAAGAAGCGGCGGTGCACGTCTTCCTCATGAGAAAAGGAAAAGTCAACGATTCCGAGGAATTCGCATTCCGGGGCGCACAAGGAAAAAAGGACGGCCTTTTGCTGGCCCGATTCTTGAAGGATTTTTATTCCGGAGGCCGCCCCCTGCCGGAGACCGTACTCCTGCCTTTGGTCCCCGAAGGGCTGAAGGAACTGGAGCGCAGCCTCTCCCGAATGAGAGGCAAGAGAATTCATCTCCTGGTCCCGGAGCGGGGCGGAAACAAGAGCCTGGTGGACCTGGCCGTCCGGAATGCCGAAAGAATCCTGGCCGGAAGGGACGAAGCGCATGCCCCTCCCGTCCTGGACGAGCTGAAGAGCGCGCTGGGGCTCAAGTCCGTTCCGCTCCGCATTGAGGGCTTCGATGTCTCCAACACGGGCGGCACGGAGACGGTCGGCTCCTCGGTTTCATTCCTAGAGGGCCAGCCGGACAAAAACGAATATAGAAAATATAAAGTAAGGACCGTCCAGGGGCCGAACGACGTGGCCGGCTTGAAAGAGATCGTCGGCCGCCGCCTGGCCCGGTTGAAAGAGGAAGGCCGGCTTCCGGACCTGATCCTGGTGGACGGGGGAACGGGCCAGCTCCAGGCGGCCCGGGACGCGCTGGCCGGGCTTGACCTGGCCGGGCTGCCGGTTGCGTCCCTGGCCAAAAAGAATGAGATTGTCAATAGCGCGGCGAATAGAGAAGGCCTGGCCCTGCCGCGGACCTCGCCGGCCCTAAAGCTCCTGCAGCACATCCGGGACGAGGCTCATCGCTTTGCCGTTTCCTTCCATCGGAAACGCCGAGCCGTGAAGAGCTTCGAATCGCGACTGGATGGAGTGCCGGGGCTGGGCCCTATGAAAAAGAAAGCGCTCCTGGCAGAGTTCAAGAGCCTGGAGCAGATCAGGCGCCTGAGAGAAGAAGAATTGACGCGCCGCATCGGCCGCCGGGCTGCGCGCTCACTTAAAGAAAAACTATTTAAGGGAGGCTGAGGATGATCGTCGGGATCGGGATTGACCTTATCGAAGTGGACCGGGTGAATAAAACAATGGGGCAGCATCCCCGCTTCCTGGACCGAGTTTTTACTCCGGAGGAAGTCCGCTACAGCCAGGGCAAGAAGAACGCCGCCCAGCACCTGGCCGCCCGGTTCGCGGCCAAGGAAGCATTCTTCAAGGCCTTGGGCCGGAGGATCGCCTGGGCTGAGGTGGGCGTCGTCAACCTGCCCTCGGGCCGGCCGCTCCTGCAGGTGACCGCCAAGGAAAATTTAGGTTTTTCCCGGGCTCATCTGTCCTTGACCCATCTGCGTTCCCACGCTCAGGCCATGGTCATCCTGGAGAAAGACTGACCTCCGGCTTGGTGTGCCGACCTATTCTTCCCAGAATAGATGTTTATCAGGGCGTTTTCTTTCTAATTGTCTTCTTCATAATGTTCACCTCCGTTCCAGGTTCATTTTCATCTCTTCCCTGGCTTTTTATCAAATTGACTTCCAGCCGGCGGCCATAGTTTCATTTTTGTCACTTTTTTTCTTTGTACCTGGCCGGTTCGTCAAAAAAATCAACAACATACACTTTGGAGTGAAACACGGCCGAATGCGGCACGCCGGCCGGGATCACATAGGTGTCGCCCTTTCGATACCTCTTCGTTTCGCCTCCGATGGTCAAACTCATCTCCCCCTCAAGGACCATGCCGAATTGGGAGCGGTGCGTGTGTTCCGGCACTTTGCCTATGGGATCTATCTCCAAAAAAACGACCTGTTGGGCTTGGCCCTGGAGAATCCATCCCTTCAAACCCTTGTAGGAAATGTCCGCCGGGGGCAGCGAAGTGATCATTTTGGGATATTCCATCGTCTTTGCTCCTTTTGTTTATTCTAATACAACTAACATAATATTGAGCTCATTTTCTATATATAGCACTCTCCGTCGTCGAAGCTTATCATGGATGCATCTCCTATGATGATGTGACGGCCCGGAGGCGTCGGGATCGCCCCTTGGCCCCCATAGCGGAGGGGGGTCCCGTCGTTTCGACGGGGGGAACCGACGGGACTGGTTCCCCGGGGGGCCAGGGGTGATCCCGATGCCTAAAAGGAATCGCATAGAAAGAGATGCATAGGCCTATCGTCCCAAAATTGACTTCCCCGGCCTGTTCTGGTAATACATAATAAATGTTCAAGTGGATTATCAATAAGATCTTCGGGACCTCGGATGAAAGGGCCCTGAAGAAGCTGCGGCCCCTGGTGGCCGTCGTTAACGATATCGAACCACGCCTCCAAAACCTCACCGACGGCCAGATCCGGGCCAAAACCGCCGAGTTCAAGGAAAAGCTGTCTCAGGGGGCCAAGCTCGACGACATCCTGGCCGAGGCCTTCGGCGTAGTCCGGGAAATGTCCCGGCGCAAGCTCGCCATGCGCCACTTCGACGTCCAGGTCCTGGGCGGCATGGTTCTTCACAAGGGCATGATCGCCGAGATGAAGACGGGCGAGGGCAAGACCCTGGTGGCCACCCTGCCCGCCTACCTCAACGCCCTGGAGGGGAAAGGCGTCCATATCATCACCGTCAACGACTACCTGGCCAAGCGCGACACGGAATGGATGGGTCCCGTCTACACCTCCCTGGGCCTGACGGTCGGCACCATCCAGCACGGCCTGGACGACCAGCAGCGGCAGCAGGCCTACGGCTGCGACATCACCTACGGCACCAACAATGAATTCGGGTTCGACTACCTCCGCGACAACATGAAGTTCCGCCTGCGGGACCTGGTCCAGCGCAGCCACAATTACGGCATCGTGGACGAAGTGGACAGCATCCTCATCGACGAGGCCCGCACCCCGCTCATCATCTCCGGCCCGACCGAGGAGTCCACTTCCCTCTATTACCGGGTCGATAAACTGGTCCGCCGCTTCCACCGCGACAAGCACTTCAAGGTGGACGAAAAGAGCCGGACCGTGTCTCTCATCGAGGACGGGGCGGAAGAATCGGAGAAATTCCTGGGCGTATCCAACCTCTACGACCTGAAGCACATGGAGCTCATCCATCACATCAACCAATCGCTCAAGGCCCATTATCTTTTCAAGCGGGACGTGGACTACATGGTCAAGGAGGGCAAAGTCATCATCGTCGACGAGTTCACCGGCCGTCTGATGCCCGGCCGCCGATACAGCGACGGCCTGCACCAGGCCCTGGAGGCCAAGGAGAACGTCCGCATCGAGGAAGAGTACCAGACCCTGGCTTCCATCACCTTCCAGAACTACTTCCGTATGTACAAGAAGCTGGCCGGCATGACCGGCACGGCCAAGACCGAAGAGACCGAGTTCCAGACCATCTACGGGCTGCCGGTCATCGAAATCCCCACCAACAAGACCCTCATCCGCTACGAATACGCGGACCTCATCTACCGCACCGGCAAGGAGAAATGGCAGGCCGCCCTGGAGGAGATCGTCGAAAACAACCAGATGGGCCGGCCGGTGCTGGTGGGTACGGTGTCCATCGAAAAATCGGAGAGTTTAAGCGCCCTGTTGCGCAAGCGGGGAATCAAGCACGTCGTCCTCAACGCCAAATACCATGAGCAGGAGGCCACCATCATCGCCCAAGCCGGCCGCGTCGGCGCAGTGACCATCGCCACCAACATGGCCGGCCGCGGCGTGGACATCCTGCTGGGCGGCAACCCGGACTTCCTGGCCCGGGAGCAGTTGCGCAAGGCCGGCCTGGACCCGGCCAAGGCCACGCCCCAGGACTGGGAGCGGGCCATGAATGCCGGCCTGGAGACGACCCGCCGGGAGCATGAACAGGTCATCAGCCAAACCGGCCTCCACATTATCGGCACCGAGCGCCATGAGGCCCGCCGCATCGACAACCAGCTCCGCGGCCGGGCCGGCCGGCAGGGCGATCCGGGCTCCTCGCGCTTTTATCTATCCCTGGAAGACGACCTGATGCGCATTTTCGGCAGCGAACGCATCTCCGGCCTGATGGCCCGCATCGGCATGGGCCAGGGCGTGCCCATCGAGCACAAGATCGTGTCCCGGGCCATCGAGCGGGCCCAGAAGCAGGTCGAGGGCCAGAACTTCACCATCCGCAAACACCTCCTGGAATACGACGACGTGATGAACAAGCAGCGGACGTCTGTTTACAGCCAGCGCCATGAGATCCTGCAGGGCAAGGACCTGCGGGAGGACATCCTGGCGCTGATCAAGACGCTCCTGGATTGGTACCTGGAAGGCCACGCCCACAAGGACAAGTCGCCCGAAGACTGGGAGCTGGACGCCTTGAAGAAGGCCATCCTGGCCCAGTTCGGCCTTGACCTCGACGCTCTGGGCCTTGACTGGGAGGCCATCATCTACGATGAGCTGCGGGAAAAGACGCTGAAGCGTCTGACCGAGATGTACGAAGAGAAAGAGCGGCTGTTGGGGGCGCCGCAGATGCGGGAGTTCGAGCGGGTCATCATGCTCCAGGTCATCGACACCCAGTGGAAGGACCACCTCTTGGGGATGGACTACCTCAAGGAGGGGATCGGACTGCGGGGCTACGGCCAGCGCGACCCGTTGGTCGAATACAAGAAGGAAAGCTTTGATATGTTCCAGGCCATGATGGACAGAATCGAAGAGGAGGTCATCCGCTACCTGTTCCTGCTGCAGCCGGTGACCGAGCAGGAGTTGCCCGAGCGCCGGCAGCAACCGCTCTTGTACCAACAACCCGAGCGCGCTCCGGCCCATGGTCAAGGTCTGAGGATGAAGGAGGCGCGCTCCCTCATCCCCAGTAAAAAAAGACACCGATAAGGGGGGAAGCCATGCTCGACGCCATGCTCAAGGAAGGCCTGACCTTCGACGATGTCCTCATCCTGCCGGCCCGCTCCGACGTCCTCCCCGCCCTGGCCGACGTGTCCACCCAGTTGACCCGCCGCATCCGGCTCAACATCCCCATTGTCA
>Ga0299912_10003577_pt1 | contig 12682 bp, 11 predicted proteins | sample RVTome_2_FD_207667 | JGI IMG/M metagenome (GOLD analysis project Ga0299912, IMG submission 207667) | Soil microbial communities from uranium-contaminated site in the Upper Colorado River Basin, Wyoming, United States - RVT95D214 (version 2) ... | reverse complement strand
CTGAGCTTGAACCGGTCAAGGACCGGGTTCAGTTCGATCACTACCATCTTTTCCCCGTAGGCAGACACCTGCTTCAAACCGTCCGGCACCTAAAGACCCTTCACCAGGAAAGGGATCTCCTTCTGGCAGACGTCTTTCTGGATCTCCATGATCCCGAGCCTCTTTTTCTGGCCGCGCTCTTTCACGACATTGGAAAAACCGGAAAGGATCATGCGGCTAAGGGAGCCCTCCTCATCAGAAACATTCTGAAGCGCTTCGGGTATGAGCGAAAGAAAATGGAGAATGTTTATTTCCTCGTCCACCATCACCTGCTTCTGGCCGAAACCGCGACCCGCCGGGATCTCAACGACGAGAAGATTGTGGTTCAGTGTGCCGGAAGGGTGGGAACCATTGAACGATTGAAGATGCTCTATCTCCTGTCCTGGGCGGACGGGAGAGCCACAGGGCCCAGAGCCTGGAACGATTGGATCGCCAACCTGGTTCTTGAGCTGTTTTTCAAAATCCTTCACATCCTGGAAAGAGGAGAGCTGGCAACGCCGGATGCTTCAAGAAGAGTGAGGCAGTCCATGCAGCAGGTCCGGAGCCAGATTGGCGATCTCCTTTCCCCTGCGGATGGGGAGGCGGTCTTTGAGGTGATGCCTCCAAACTACCTGCTCGAGACCAGCCCGCGGGCCATCGCACGCCACGTCACCCTTTTTGGAAACCTCCGGGAAGCCGGAAGCAAGGGGCTTGATAGCGCATTCTGTCTTGAAGCGGAAGCAGCGCTGGCCAGCGGAACCTATGACGTCACGTTTCTGGCTAAAGACCGAGCCGGCCTGTTCTCCGACGTGGCGGGGGTCATGGCTCTAAACAATATCAACATCCTCTCCGCCCGCATCTACACATGGCGGGATGGAACGGCTGTCGACATTTTCACGGTCACTCCTCCGCTGGACCCCATGCGAACAGAGGAAATCTGGGAGAGGATCAAGGGAGATCTGGCTGAAACCTTTCAAGGCAAGCTCCCCTTGTCAGAGCGTCTTCAACAGAAGGCGAAACCGACCATTCTTTCCCGCAAGAATACCCTCACCCGTCAAACCCATGTCACCGTGGACAATGAAGCCTCCGACTTCTTCACCCTGATCGAGGTGTTCACCGATGATCGCACCGGACTCCTCTACCAAATCACGCACGCCCTCTTCACCCTTGGAATCGATATCCGAATCGCCAAGGTTGCCACAAAAGCCGACCAGGTTGCCGATGTCTTTTACGTGCTGGATCTGGAAGGGCAGAAAGTGCTGGAAGAGGAAAAGGTGCAGCGGATAAGGGACGTCCTGGTCCGGGAGCTCTCCACAAACTGATCTCCTGAAAGTGCATCAGTCCTTGGGGACCCAGGGCAGGCGATCAAGGTCCACATTCCCTCCTGAAACGATGATGCCTGCTCGCCGGCCCTTCACATCCAGCCGCCGGCTCAGGATGGCGCCAAGGGGCACTGCCGCAGAGGGTTCTACCAAAATTTTCATTCTTTCCCACAGACAACGCATGGCCTCCACGATTGCCTCTTCGTTCACCAGCACAATGTCCTTCACGTGCCGCAGAATGATCGGGAAAGTCAGGTCCCCCAGGGAAGTGAGCAGGCCATCGGCAATGGTCTTCGGATGGACGGATGGAACAAGACGGCCGCTTCGAAAGGACCGGTAAGCATCATCCGCCCTCTCAGGCTCGGCTCCAATCACTGCAGCCTCCGGGGAAACCAGTGAAATCGCGACCGCCGTGCCGCTCAAAAGCCCGCCCCCGCCCACAGGCGCGACAACCAGGTCCAGTTTCTGCACCTGCTGGCACAGTTCTATCGCAGCGGTCCCCTGCCCTGCAATCACGCGAAGGTCATTATAAGGGTGGACAAAGGCAGCCCCTGTTCGCGCCACGACCTCGGCCAGCGCCCTTTCCCGGGCTTCAAGAGTGGGTTTGCAGAAGATGATTTCCGCTCCATAACCGGCCACCGCCAGCTTTTTTACGTGGGAAGCGTTTTCCGGCATGACCACATAGGCGGGAATGCTCCGCCATCTTGCTGCAAGGGCTAAAGCGGCCGCATGATTTCCTGAGGAGTGAGTGGCGACACCTCGCTTCGCTTCATCGTCACTCAGGGAAAAGACAGCATTGCAGGCACCACGGATCTTGAACGCTCCCGCTTTCTGGAGATTCTCACACTTGAAGAAGATTTCTCCGCCAACCATCCGGTTGATCGTGGCGGAGGTCAACACAGGGGTTCGATGGATGAAGGGCTCGATCCTCTCGTGGGCTTGCCGGATATCTTCAAAAGATGGCTCTGTTCTCATATCTCATCCGCACTTTCCAGAAATCATGGTGATGACAGGTCATATTCCCAGTAAGTTTTCTCTTGATTAGGGTTATTCTTTTTTCTTAGACTCAGCTCTAATCTTTTCCGTCTTAAACAAGAAATCAAGACTGCACTGTAACCAGGTAACCGTCCAAGGAAATGGTTAGTTTTATTCACAAACCTATTCACCATTGGAGGATATGCTATGGAATATGAAATCACAAGAAGAGAAATGATGAAGGGCCTTGGACTTGGAGGCCTGCTCATCGGTGTGGAAGGAGTCTACGCTTCGGCTCAGGCCCAGACCACAACCAGCGCTCCAACCCCTCGCCCAATCGGGGAGTGCAAATTGCCGCCCTTGCCTTATGCCTACGACGCTCTGGAGCCTTATCTCGACAAAGAGACCCTTACCCTTCACCATGACAAGCATCATGCCGCCTATGTGAGTGGATTTAATGGGGCCATGAAAAAGCTGGAGGAGTCAAGGGCTTCAGGGGATTACGGCCTGATCAAGCACTGGTCCAGGGAGTTTGCCTTTCACGGTTCAGGGCATGTTCTCCATTCCCTTTACTGGGCGAACATGTCCGCTAAGGGGAGTGAACCCAAGGACGATCTTCTGGAAGCCTTAAAGAGGGGTTTTGGGAGCCTTGATCAATTCAGGAAGCAGTTCGTGGCTGCCACCAATACGGTTGAAGCAAGTGGCTGGGGCGTTCTGGCCTACGAGCCTTACATGGGGCATCTCGTCCTTCTTCAAGCCGAAAAACACCAGGATCTGACCATCTGGGGAGTCTGCCCTCTCCTGGTCTGCGATGTCTGGGAGCATGCCTACTATTTGAAGTACCAGAACCGCCGGGCCGAATACGTGGACAACTTCATGAAAATCATCAACTGGGAGGAAGTCGCAAAGCGCTACAGCAAGGTCAAAGGTTTGGTGGGATACCGGTAGTCTTCAGGGAGAGTAAGCAGTATGCAGAAGGCAGTAGACAGCGAAAAACGAAAGACGAATATAAGCGACTCTACTGCTTACTGGCCGTTGTGACTGCTTACTGCATACTCCCTACTGCCGACTTGTTACTGTTTGGTTCCAAAGACTTTCTTCAGAAGGTCCGTGGTTCGGGCCATGGGATCCTGGCGGATCCTTTTTTCTTCCTCGGCGACCATGAGAAAGAGGCCGTCCAGGGCCCGATCGGTCACGTACTGATCCAGGTCAAACGCAAAGGCCCCTGCAAAGGGCACCGAACGCGCCGATTGCTCCAGGTCTTGATAGGATTTGGTCACCCCCACCTCGCCCATCGCCTGATGAACAATGGGCTTGGAGACCTCTCTCAGTCGGGGAGAGGTTTTGTCCTTGAAGTAGAGGGTGGCTTCATTCTCTCTTCCATTAAGAATCTTCTTGGCGTCCGTGAAAGTCATCTGCTTGATCGCATCCATGAACAGCCCTTTTGCCTCCGGAGCGGCCTTCTCAGCCGCCCGGTTCATGCTGAGCTCGAATTCATCCACTTTGGACCCGTATCCTGCCGCTCTTAGAATCTTCTCGGTCTTCTGCACCGTGTCTGGGAGCGGTATCCTGATTTTTGGGTTCTTGTAGTACCCATCCAGTTTGGAGACCGTTTGAACGGCATTCCCTGTTCCGATCTGAAGGGCTTCTTTCAGACCGTTCACAATTTCAGTGTTCGAGGCGGCGGAGGCGCTGCCGGTCCCTTTCTGCAAGCCCTTGAGCACATCCCCGAGTTGTTGCGCATAGGCGAGAGAGCCCAAGAAAACCAGAACCATTCCCATCAAAAGAACGACTCGAACTTTCATTGTTTTCACCCCCCTTGCTCTTGATCAAGGCCGGCGCAGGATGCTTGCCTTTGAGTCAATGTTAGGGTTTCCCATGCCCCAAGTCCAGTCTTTTTCTCCGCCTGCTTTGGCCTTGACATCAAATGAGCTCTTCCCTATATTCCCCAAGGACCGCGAATGATCGACCAAAGAGAGGGATAAGTTCCATGTACAACGCCAGCGACTTGAGAAAGGGTCTCAAGATCCTCATTGATAAAGAACCTTACGTTGTCGTCGATTTCCAGTTTACAAAGCCGGGCAAGGGCCAGGCGCTTTATCGTTGCAAGCTCCGAAACATGATCAATGGGATCATGATTGATCGCACCTACCGCTCTGTGGATAGTTTTGAATCCGCTAACCTCGAGCAGCGAAAAATGCAATACCTATACAGCCAGGAAGGCCACTTCTACTTCATGGATCTTCAAAGCTATGATCAGTCGGCCCTGTCCGCCGAACAGGTCGGAGATGCCAAGAACTACCTCATCGACAACCTGGAAGTTGACGTGCTTCTTTTTGACGGAAGACCCATCGGTATCACCCTGCCTAACTTCGTCGATCTCCTGGTGACCCGTGCGGATCCATGGGCCAAGGGCGATTCCGTCGCAGGTGACAGCAAGCCCATCACCCTTGAAACTGGATACACCCTTCGAGTTCCTCCCTTTATTGATGAAGGGATCAAAATCACCGTGGACACACGGACCGGGGAGTATGTCACCCGGGTCAAGTGATCACTCCTCTCTGCCGGAGAGGGAGACCTTAAGCGCCAAAAGGCCGACCCTCTGGCTTCGATGCAGATTGATCCAGGCGATCAGGCATTTTTTCACTGAAAAAAACTATCTCGAGGTCGAGACCCCCTACCTCATCCCGGCACCGGCTCCCGAGTTCCATATCGATGCGGTGCATGCGGGTGCGGGCTTTTTGCACACGTCGCCGGAGTTGTGCATGAAGCGCCTCCTTGCCGCAGGCTACCCTAAGATCTTTCAGATTTGCAGGTGCTTCAGGCAAGGGGAAAGAGGCAGGCGCCATCTTCCCGAGTTTACCCTGCTGGAATGGTACCGCGCAGAAACGGACTACCTGGGCCTGATGAATGAATGCGAGGAGATGGTCGGTTTTGTTCTGGAGGAACTCGGTTTGCCTTCTGTCCTTCAGTTTCAGGGTAAGGCCCTGGACCTGCAAAGACCATGGCTCCGGTTCACCGTTCAGGAGGCCTTTGAGCGATACGCTTCGGCCCCTCTGGAACAAGCCATGGCCGGCGGCCGTTTTGATGAAATCATGGCCTTTGAAATTGAGCCCTCTCTCGGATTCCCAAAACCCGTTTTCCTTTACCATTATCCTTCAGCGCTCGCAGCGCTTGCGCGCCTGAGCAAGGACGCTCCGGGTTATGCAGAGAGATTTGAACTCTATGCGGCCGGTGTTGAATTGGCCAATGCTTTTTCCGAATTGACAGATCCCGAAGAGCAGAGGGCAAGATTTGAGATGGAACTGGCGAAACGAAAACAGCACGACAAAACGGTCTACCCCATGCCTCAGAAGTTCCTCCGCAGTCTCGCTTTCATGCCCGAATCAGCGGGCATTGCTCTTGGGGTGGATCGGTTGATCATGCTCTTGAGCAATCAGAAGGAGATCGATCCCGTGGTCTCCTTCACTCCCGAAGAACTATGATGAAGCTCATTTTTCTCATTCTTCTGGCTCTGGTCGCCTTACCCCATCCCGTCTCCGGCGAAACGACCGCTTCTTACGCGATCCAGGTCGAGACCTTCAAGGATTTGCAGACGGCCACAAAGAAAACAGAGCTTTTGAAGAAAAAGGGGCTCGACGCCTTCTGGAAACAGGAACGAACAGGCGGCAAAGCCAAGCGGTATATGGTCTACATCGGGAATTTTGAATCGCGCGATGAGGCTCAGAGCGAAGCCAAAAGATTGAAACAGGAAGGCGTTCTTGTTGACTATTCCATCAAAACCCTGAAGCCTCCGGTCCAGAAAAGGGCACCCCAAGAGCAGAAAGAACCTGTTCCCGGGAAAACAGAATCAGACCTTGTGATCTCAGAGATCACCTTCAAACTCAAAAGCCCGGGCAAAGAGGCGGTGTGGATTCAAGGCAACCGGCTTTTTACTCCCTCTGCTTTCGCCATTGAAGAAGACAAACCTCGGTTCGTCATTGACATTAAAGACACCGCGCCTGTGAAACGGGAATTGTCCCGGATTGCAGCGGACGGTCAATTCATTGAGAGGATACGAACCTTCTACCACCAGGAGAAACGGACGCTCAGGGTGGTCCTGGACCTTCAGCCCTCCAAGAGCTACCGGATCAGCCAGTTTTTTTACCAGTCCCAGAACATCTATGCGGTCGAAGTGGAAGGCGAGTAGGCTTCACAAACCCATATCCGGCCATCGATCATTCCAGGGTTTTCTTTTCTCGAAAGCGTAGGCCATCTGCAGGACAAGGTCCTCCCGGTGGCGGGACCCGATGATCTGCAGCCCGGCTGGAAGCCCGTTCTTTGTAAGACCTGCGGGCACAGAAGCGGCGGGGTGGCCGGATAGATTAAAGGGATAAGTGAAGGCCACCGCTCCAAGAAGCGGGATGGGGTGACCCTCCACCTCTCCAGGCGGCGGACCTCCTGCAGAGAAAGCTTCTGTAGGCATGGTGGGAGTCAGCAGCAGATCATAGTTTTCAAAAAGATCCCAGAGGAGGCGGTTCAGTGTGGTCCTGATTTTCTGCGCCTCTATTTCCTCTCTCAAGGACACTCCTCTTGCGAGATCCAGGGACTGGACAAGAGTCCTTCCCATGTCCTCGCGATTTCGATCCAGGCTCTGGTGAAGGATTCCGTAGAGCTCGGCACTCATGAGAAAGGACCAGGTCTCTCCCACGTCCGGGAACTCCCCTTTCCACAATTCAACCCTGTGCCCCATGTCTTCAAAACATCGGACACCTTCCTCAACCCTTTCCATCACATCCTTTTGCACTCTCGCATAGCCCAGGGTCGGGCTGAATGCGATGCGAAGATTTTTTGGGGACTGGTCTAAATTCTTGAGGAATGAAACAGGGGGAGAAGGAAGAGAATCAGGGTCTGAAGGGTGATAACCCGAAACGCAATCAAGATACAGAGCCGCATCACGAACCGTTCTGGTTAGGGGGCCCAGGGTCCACACGCGATACATTTGCAGAAAGGGGGAAGGACCCAGCGGGACTCTGCCAAAAGACGTTTTCAGCCCAAAGCATCCGGAATAGGCTGCGGGAATGCGAATCGAACCTCCTGCATCGGAACCGGTCGCCATGGGAACCATTCTCCCGACAACAGCGGCAGCGGATCCGCCGCTCGATCCGCCAGGCGTCCGATCCGGGTTCCATGGATTCCTGGTGACCCCGTAGAGTCTGTTCTTGGTGAAGCCGGTGAACCCGAATTCAGGGGTGTTGGTTTTTCCGACCACGATCGCTCCTGCGGATTTCAGCCTTGCCACCTGAACAGAGTCGTGCTGGGCCACATTGTTTCTGTAAGGAATCGACCCGAAGCTGGTCACCATCCCTTTCACATCTTCAAGGTCTTTGACGCCGATAGGTATGCCGACCAAAGGGCCGGGATCCGCTCCTGAAGTCAACGATTCAGTCATATCCTTCGCCTCTTTGATCGCCTCTTCCCTGCGAAGAGAGACGAACGCGTTGACCAGAGAGTTCACCGCATCGATCCTTTCAAGGGTGGCCTCCATCACATCGAGAGGCGAGATCTTTCCCGCTCGAATCAAGCGAACGAGCTCTACGGCATCCATGTCAATCAACTCTGCCATCCCATCTCTCCTTATTTCCCCGTGCAGATTCTTGGCCACAACAAAGAATCCTTCGAGCCCCAGCCGGGGGGTGTAGTCTCTGGCGAGTCCGCAACCGGAAATGGACTCATCCCGTCAACCGCCCCCTTGCCCTTGAACCTTCCCCGGAGTAGGCGCATAGGTCCAAGCCAACCGGAGGATCTGTGCCCATGGGCTACCACCATAACCCACTGAGTTTTCGGCGCCGATGGATGGCACTGAAGAAATGGTTGCGACTCTAAAGAGACCACACCCCCCGGCTGGGGCTCAAATACTATTACGCAGCTTGTGTAGGAATAGCTGAATCACCTCGGAATTACTTTCAGCAGAAAGATGAATTTGGAGGTGGCAGGGCCGATGATCACCTGATTCTCCTGCTTTTCAAGCCGTGCGCGAGTCGTTCCGCTCCGGTGTCCGATCTCTTTCCCGTTGACAATAGTGCCGAAAGCGCTCCCGCGGTCGATCACCCAAACCGCTCCTCTTTCGTTGTGAATGGCAAGATGATTCCTCGACACCACATAAGGCTCCTTCTCCGGGAGGAAGAGATCGTTGTTGTAGAAGACGTCGGCATCCGTGTTCTTGGAATCCCTCCCCACCAGGAAAGGAAACTTGGAAATGGTCCTCTTGCAGTTGCCCAGCGCTCTCTGGGCTTCAACCGTCTGCCCTTCCATGATCACGTCAAAAGCTTGCTCCTTGGTCTCTCCTGCCGCACTCCGTTCGGCGAACATCTCGCTTGCCTGCCTCAGTCTTTCAAAAAGGCTCTTGATGATGGGAATGAGAACCGACGGCTTTTTCTGAAGCAGTTCATTGAACGCTTCGCGGCTGATGACTCGGAGTCTCAGCTCCGTCATGGCTTTGACCGTGGCCGATCGAGGGTGATCCTCAATCAGTCCCATCTCGCCGAAAACCTGGCCTTTTCCCAGGGTGGCCACCGGAATGTCCCTGTCGCCGGATCTCTTGAGAACTTCCACAGCTCCGGAAAGAACGATAAAGGCGGACGTGCCCTTGGTCCCCTCTTTGATGACAATTTCTCCCGGTTCAAAGGTCTCAATGTTTTCCATAAAACACTCCCTGATTCATATCCAGTGATGGAGATACCACACTCCCAGCCTGCTAATAAAGAGTTTTGTCTGTGCTCCGGAATCGTTGACCTTGACGGATGAGCGCTCTTTTCATATACTTATTACTTCTGTGAGCATCCCCTGCGGGGTCAGCTTTTCAGGTAACCGGAAGAGGTTTGGCCATGCTCGATGACGTTATCCAAAACAAGGATCTTCAGAAGTATCTCAAAACCTATCAAAAGGGCGACACCCTTTTTATGGAAGGGGATGAATCCCAGGACCTCTACTTCTTGGTCTCCGGCCACCTTGAAATTCTCAAAGGCGACAAGAAGATCGCAGAAATCACAGAGTCTGGCGCCCTGTTCGGGGAGCTCTCCTTCCTGCTGGGAGCAAAAAGAACGGCAACGGTTCAGGCTGAAAACGAAGTCAGGGTTCTTCGAATTCCCAAGAACGAGGTGTCAACCTTCCTCAAGGACTTCCCTGCGGTTGCCGAGAAGATCACGGAGATTATCGCGCGCCGGCTCGATGAATCGAGCCAGGCCGTGTATGGGTTGAGACAAATCTGTGACAAACTGCCTGACGCCGTCATGCTCACGGACCGAAGCGGCAGAGTTGTCGCATGGAACGCTGCCGCCGAAAAACTTTACGGCAGAGACTGGCACCATATGCGTGGAACTTCGGCCGAAGACATCTACGAAGAACCTCAGGTCTATCGAGAGCTTTTGCAGGAAATACAAAGCAAGACATCGGTTCCTGAGAGAATTCTTAAGATCAGACACCCGGAAAAAGGAACTCGTTACGTCTCGACAAGCACCACTCTTCTCCATGACAGCCAGAACAATATCCAGAGTGTTCTGTGGCTGGGCCGCGATGTCACAGCCGCTCACCGGCTGGAGCGCAGGTATCGCCGGGCACGTTACTGGCTGATCCCTTCCATGATCCTTCTTGTTTTCTTGGCCGCGGCGATTGTCCTTGGGTACCCTTACTTCTCGAAGGGCGTTCAAACCATGGACTCCAGGAAACTGGAGCTTAGAAACCTTCTCGCTAAGGATTACCTCCTGCTGAAATCTTTGTTGACCGAGCCTTTGGCGCGAGGGGATCGGGCCAACACGACTCAGGTGCTGAAGGAGTTCTTCAACCTCCAGCTGACCAAGCGGTGTCCTTACAACGGACTCATCTTGCTGGACAGGCAAAGGAAAGTGTTTGACGCTTTTTCCATAAAGCCCGGTTTCGATGCTCAAGCCATGATCGGCACTTCTTACACGGGGATAGAATTTCATGGCTCTGAAAAATCCCTGTACCGGGTCCTGGTCCTCTACCGTGCGGACAAAGACAACCCCATGGGCCGCAAGGGAATAGAGATCGCCTTTGACCTTAAAGAGGATGAGCGGACGATCGGATGGTTAGTCTTTCAAATGGATACGGATTGCATGAAAACCAACTATGAAGTGGATGAGGAAGGTTTAAAGAACCTTCAATCCTAACACCATGGACAGTTCAAAGGGCCAAGAATCATGGGGTTTCGAGACTTCAGACGACCGGAAAGGGGGATTGATCCTTCACCTTACGGGCAGGATGGATTCCGCAAATGCTGGAGCCATGTTGCGTGATCTTGGGCCTTTCATTCACACCAAGGCCCCAATCTCTCTTACCGTGGACCTCTCTGAAGTGAGTTACGTGGATGACTTCGGTGTGCTCGTATTGATTCAGCTGAGGCACCTGATCACGGACCAGAGCGGCTCTTTTTCTCTGATCCATGTCAGCGACAGGGTGAGGGAAATTCTTTCCCTTCTCCACTTCGATGACCTGACGGGTAAAATTCCCTTAGCCAGAAAGCAGGTTCCCAACATCTTTATCCGCCTTGGGGATGCGACCCTTCGTCACATCAATGACTTGCGTTACCTCACCTCCTTCACCGGATCCGTTTTCCTTGCTCTTCTCTATGTCTGCCGGCATCCCCGCTCTTTGCGAAAAGAAGACACGGTACTTGCCATGCAAAAGACTGGGGTTGACGCACTGCCCATTGTCGGCTTGATCAGTTTCCTGTTGGGTCTGATCATCGCTTTCATGTCGTCGGTGCAGCTTCGGCAGTTCGGCGCGGATATTTACGTGGCATCCCTTGTAAGCCTTGCCATGACCCGGGAGTTGGGACCTATCATGACGGCCATCATTGTGGCGGGCAGGTCCGGCTCGGCTTTTGCCGCTGAAATCGGCACCATGAGAATCTCGGAGGAAATCGACGCTCTCTTCACCATGGGTTTTGACCCGACCCGATTTCTGGCGATTCCCAAGGTCATCGCTTCCCTCGTCGTGGTTCCTCTGTTGACGCTGTTTTCCGACGTTTTCGCCATTCTGGGCGGCCTGGTCGTCGGCGTTCTGATGCTCGATCTGACGGCCAATGCGTACATGGCTCAGACTTTTGTGACCCTGACTCCTTTTGACGTCTTCTTGGGAGTCCTGAAAAGCGCCGTGTTCGCCTTCCTGATTTCCTGGATCGGATGTTTTCGCGGCTTCCGAGTGCGAGGAGGAGCAGCAGGCGTTGGAGAAGCCACGACCTCTGCGGTGGTGAGCAGCATTTTTCTTATTATCGTGACGGATTCTTTGTTCTCCGTGATTCTTCGATACTGGGGGTGAGAAGACTCAGAACGTGGCCATGGACAGGCAGCCGATCATTCAAGTGAGAGACCTTATCGCGCGGTACGGAGAGGAAACCATTTTGGAGGGCATCTCCTTTGATGTTTTCGAAGGAGAGATCTTTGTCATCCTCGGAGGAAGCGGGTGCGGCAAGAGCACCCTTCTCAAGCATCTCATCGGGCTCATCCGGCCTCATTCAGGGCAGGTCATCATTGACGGCGAGGATATCTCGGCCGCAGACTCTCAGGGGTACCAGAAGCTCTTGCGAAGAATCGGCATCCTCTATCAGAGCGGCGCGCTCTTTGGTTCCATGACTCTCGCTGAAAACATCGCTCTGCCCATCATGGAATACACCGATCTGTCTTCAGACCTCGTGTCTTCTCTTGTTCGAATGAAGTTGAACCTTGTCCAGCTGGACGGGTATGAAGACTACCTGCCGTCTGAAATCAGCGGTGGGATGAAAAAACGAGCAGGCCTTGCCAGAGCCATGGCTCTCAATCCGAAGATCCTTTTCTTTGACGAGCCCTCGGCAGGACTTGACCCGGTCACCTCGGCAGGGCTGGACCGTCTCATCCTACACTTGAACAAAAGCCTTGGGACTACCATGGTCATCGTCACCCATGAGCTCCAAAGCATTCTCACCGTGGCTCAGAGAGTGATCATGCTGGATAAAGGAACAAAGGGAATTATCGCGGAAGGGGATCCTAGCCACCTTCGCGAGACCAGCCGGAACCCTCTGGTCTGGCGGTTTTTCAATCGCCAGCCCGAGGAGAGCGGGATCCTGGCATAAAGGGGCATTTTCCATGGCTTCACAGAAAGCAAAGTTCGTTGTTGGCCTGTTTCTTGTTTGCGGAATTGGGATCGCCCTTCTGGCTTTCATCTGGCTCGGGATGTCTCGATATTTCGAGAAAGGCCGGTTCTACGTGACCTTCTTCAACGAATCCGTGCAAGGCCTCGACAAGGATTCTCCGGTTAAATACAGGGGCGTTTCAGTGGGCCGCGTCCACAGCATCAGCGTGGCTCCGGACTCCAAGTTGGTGAAAGTGGTC
>Ga0299912_10003576_pt1 | contig 12682 bp, 6 predicted proteins | sample RVTome_2_FD_207667 | JGI IMG/M metagenome (GOLD analysis project Ga0299912, IMG submission 207667) | Soil microbial communities from uranium-contaminated site in the Upper Colorado River Basin, Wyoming, United States - RVT95D214 (version 2) ... | reverse complement strand
TGCCGGGGGAAGTGCGTGGCACTGGTGGACCGTGACTCAGGCAGGCGAGTGTCGTGACGCGTCGTTGTACGGGCAGCTCGTCGTCGATGCGCGCGATCGCATCTGGCTCTCTACCTTGTGGGACCTCACGGTCCTCCCACCGGGCGCCCTGAGAAGCGGGGCCGCCTCCGGTGCGATCCACTACTCAGAGGACAATTCGGGTTACTTGGCGGGCCGCCAACTGGAGCTGGGTCCCGACGGCAGAATCTGGTCGTTGGATTTCACCGGCGATGGGCTGGCGTGGATCAACTCGAATTCGGAGAAGCTTGGAAAGCCCCTTCCCGAGTGGATCGCAGCATTGCGAAGAGAGCCCTGGTGGAGGCTGGCTCCGGCATTCGCCGGGATGGCGCTCATGCTTGGCGGCCTGGTCTGGAATCGAAGGGACTCGACGAGGAGAAGTGTCAAACGGAGCTAGCATGCGCGATCGAGGGCCGGCGCGGTTGCCATGGAGAGATCGAAATCGGCGCTGCCTCGAGGAGCGGACAAGGACATGAGGAAGCAGGGCGTCTTTTCAGCCATTGCAGCCGTGCTCTGGATTGTGCTTGGCCATGGGATCATCAATCTGGCCGAGCTCATGGGTCCTGTTGCGGCAGCGCTCCTCTTTTCACTCGGGGCCGCCACCTTGGCCGAGATCTGGAAGGAAGCCGGCACTCGAGTCAACCCACCCCTGTGGCGCCTATGGGTCATCTGGTTCTTCGTGCTGCCCTGGCTGCTGCTGCTTGCGTGGGCCCGCTTCATTGCGCCGGAGACGGCCACCGGCATTCCTGGGCTCTTGATGGTCTTCTTTGGAGGCTCTTCCGAGGGTCCGGTTCTGCTTCAGATCGTGCGGGCCGCGCACGTGGGGATCGGGGCCGCGCTGATGGCCTGGTCCCTCATCGAGTTGATTGCTGGCAGCCAAAGATCGAAGCCACGCCCCTGATCAGGAGGATCTATCCAACCGGATGCCCTGTCGTCCCCTGTGCGGCGGAGGATGTCTATGCTCGTGGGTATCTTCCAGGAGACGGCGATGGCACACGCCGGCTCAGCCCGACAGGTCAATCGTCTCGCCGCCGTACTTCCCGCCGACGTGAACTGAACCGTCACCCTCTCTCTCGTACAGCAGCTCGCCGCTTGCCAGGCCGGTCACCGAGACCTCCAGGCTGAAGCGCTCCTCGTCGTAGTTGTACTCGCCGGTCCCGGTCATCACGAAGCCGCGGGAAAAGGCGCAGGCCTCGAAGGTGAACTGCTCTCCCGCATCCGAGGGCTCGAAGGCCAATGTGCCTCCGTACGGACAGCCCACGCCGCTGGGCGTCTCCAGATCCCAGTAGTAGTACTCGGGCAGGTAATAGATCTCGTCGTCGACCGAGAGCATGGCTTCCAACGGATCGGCGAACTCGGACGCGTCGGCCGGCGGCAAGGGAACGTAGGGGTCGATCACGACACCGTCGCAGTTCGTCTCCCGTTGTGCCGGCAGCACGTCGTCGACGAGATAGGCCGTGACCAGGTCGTCCACGCAGGTGTTGCCCCAACCGAAGATCACGTGCGGGCCGCCCTGCTCCACCACCAGGTAGCCATCGGCCAACCGCTCCACGATGCGGCGGGCGTTGCCGATCGGCGTCGCCGGGTCGGCGGTGCCGACCATGACCAGGGTGGGGATTCCTTCGGCGACCAGTGGTGCCGGCCGGCTGGGGTGAAACCCGTCCTCCGGCCAGAATGCGCAGGGCAGGTCTCCATAGAAGATCGAGGCCAGGCGCGGCAGCACCGCCTCCACCGGATCGCCGGCGCGCAGGTACTCCTGCGCCGGGCCGTAGTCGTAGTCGTCGCACTCCACGGCGTAGTAGACCGCGTCGGAATAGGTGGGATCGGGCACCGGTTCCAGGGTTTCCGGGTAGAGGTACAGCGAGTCGTACAGCACCCTCGCCAGCGGCACCAGTTCGCCACGGGTCTCGACCGCCGCCAGCGTCCGCAGGAAGATCATGCGGGCGGTCTCGGAGTAGACGTAGCCGGAGGCGGCCGTCTCGAGATCGGCGAAGGAAATGGAACGCTCGGCCAGCCCGCCGGAAGGAAGCGGGAAGTCGAAGGTCAGCGGGCCCTCGGTCAGGCGGGCGGCCAGGCGATCGTAGGCGGCGGCCGGATCGCCGCCGAACTCCTCGGCGCAAGCTTCGTCTTCCGCGCAGGCCTGCAGGGTCATGCCCAGGACGTCGCTGAAGGCCGTGGCCTGCTCTTCGAAGTACTCCAGGCCGGAGAGGGTCAGGTCAACCGGCCCATCCAGGATCAACCCGGCCAGGCGCTCCGGGTGGGCGGCGGCGTAGGTCTGGGCGTACTGGGTTCCGTAGCTCTCGCCGTAGAGCCAGAACCGGTCGTCCTGCATCGCCAGGCGGAAGACCTCCAGGTCTTCGACTGCCTGCTCGGTTCCCAGGTAGGGCAGCAGCCCCGTATTCCCCATCTCGGCCACACAGTCGTCGGCGAATCGGTCGGCGGTCTCAGTCAACGCGGCTTCGCCCTCCGGCGTCGTGGCATCCCACTCCGACCGGTAGAAGGCAGTGGCGGCCTCCACGCACTGCAGCCCGCCGGAGGCAGCGATTCCGCGCTGGTCGAAGAAGACCACATCGAACTGCTCGGTGATGGCCGGGTCGAATGTCCCGGTGTAAGAGTCGGCCGAGGCCAGCCCCGAGCCCCCCGGCCCCCCGACGGCGGTGACGAACATGCCCTTGCGCTCGCCTGTAGCCGGCAGCACGCCGAACACCACCTCGATCGTCGCCGGGTTGGAGGAATCGAAATGGTCGAGCGGGACCTCCAGGTCGATGCAGGTGAAATCGCTGTCTGGGCAGGGGTAGCCACCCAGGTGGTCGAGGATTGCCTCGGTATCCTCGCGAAGCGCGCTTGGGAGAGGCGTGGGCATTGGGGTCGGTGGCACCGCCGTGGAAGCTGGTGTGGCTTCAACGCCGGTCTGGGTCGCCGGCGCACCGCCAGTGGTGCAGCCAACGAGGCCCATGGCCAGAGCGAGGACTGCAAGTTCGATGCGGAAATTCGGCATGGCCGGTCCCTCCAGATGCTTGCTGAGATCACACCGCCCGCGTGTGGAGGCTGGCCGCCTTCAGGAGAAGCCCTGGATCACATCCGCCAGCCGAGCGACTCCATCGGCGGTCTGTTGAAGGCAATTGACCAGCTCATCCGGGTACGGTTCCCCGGTGGAGGACGCGCCCAGATGCAGGGCGCCGATCGCGTGGCCACGGCTGCGCAATGGAACGACCTGCGCGCTGTGATCCGCCATCCATCCTGGACTGGACTTCACCAGGCTCGTCTCACCTCCCCGGATCAGGTAGATTCCTGCGCTCGATGCCTCCAGCGCGCCCGTCGCCTCGTCCAGCAACCGGCTCAGAACCTGATCGATATCGATCAAGGATCCGACCGCGCGCACCTGCCCCTGGAATCCCTTGAGTGAGGCAAGGGGGTCCACGGGCTCCCGGAAGCGCTTGTCTACTGAGACCTGCAGTACGTTCTTGATGGGCGTAAAGGCGGCCGCCAGGACCACAACCGTGAGCACCAGCGCGGCGTCCGAGGTCTCGCCGGTCGCGGCAAGGAACGCCCTCTGGAAGAACGTAATTGAGCCTGCGTAGAGCCCGGCCAGGCTGGCGGTGAGCGGGGCATACACGAGGGTGCGATTGATGATCAGGTTGATGTCCCAGAGCCGTGATCGAAGCATCGCCACGCCGATGGACAGCGGGATCAGCAGCAGAAACGACGGGAGGGCAGTCCTCGCCACCCACCAAATAAGCAAGTCTTGTTCGAGTGTCGGGACATAGGTGAGCAGCAATCCCAGGCTCAGCAGTCCGCCCAGGCCCGCCGCCATGCCAAAGACCACCCACTTGGTCTGCTGGCGGTGAACCGCGTCCGACGTCCGTCGGTATCGGTAGACCTGGGCAAACAGCCCGGTGCCGACGGTGCCGACGAAGACCAGATCCGAGAGCACGGATGGCCATGCGGCGGGCGAGATCGGGGATGCAGGGAAGGAAGTACCGCAGCGCCTCCCGTGCGATCCATGCCAGTGTCAGCCAACGAGACCAGCGCGGCACGAACCGACCGCTGGGGAAGACATATAGAAAGACCACCAGCGAGACGCTGCCTGCGAACGAGATGAGCTGCACCGGCAGCCACCAGACGGGGTGCGCCTGCGCCAGCAGGTCGAGGCTCCCGGCGTAGGTCACCACCCCGAAGGTCACGAGCGTGAAAGCGACAAACAGCGCCAGTCGATCGTCAGACTTGCGTGAAAAGATGAAGGTCCCGATGATGACGTGCACGGCGGCAAAGACGCAGAGCAGGGTGATGAAGTACACCGCGTAAGTTCCAATGGGAATGCTGCCGTCCTGTAGCAGCCGGATATCCTCTTGGGTGAGCTGTCCCTCCACACAGGCGGGCGGGAGGCACGGTCGGTGAAGTTCGTCGAAGTTCGCCGGGAGGCTGGCGACAAAGAGGGAGACCACGAGCACGACCCAGGCCAACCAGGCGGCACGGGCGACGCGCGGCCGAATCGGCCGGGAGGCCGGCCCCGCCTGCGGCGTTGCCTCGCCCGGGATTGCTGGAACAGGGGTGGCGGTCAGCTCAGCAGCTCCTCATCCCTCGATCGGACTATTGAACAAGGCGCACATCCAGTTCGATCCCGAATCGCGCTGCCGCTAGTGCGGCTCGATCACCACTTCCTTGAAGAACCAGTACTTGATCGGGGAAGTGGGAAAGCTGGAGATCCAGGGCTTGAGCAGAAAGTGCATACGGCCGTACACCAGCGGGAAGAGCGGCACCTCCTCCGCCATGATCCGCTCCGCCTGGCGGTAATACTCCATCCGCCTCCCTCGGTCTGCAGTCCCGCGGGCATCCTGCACCAGCTGGTCATAGCGCTCGTTCTGCCAGGGATTTCCGAGCCACCAGGAGATCCCCTCCATATACAGGAAATTGTAGGGGTCGGGGTAGTCTGCCCACCACCCGCCGAGGCTGAGCAGTGGGGGCTCTTCCTCCAGGCTCGCCATATATGCATGAAAATCCATTGCCTCGACGGCGATAGGAATCCCAAGGGTCTCCCGCCATTGCCTGGCCAGGGCTTCGGCCATGCTGCTCGCCATCCAGTTCGATGGGGCACGCAGCCGCATCGGAGGGAAGTCTTTGCCCCCAGGAAATCCGGCCTCCGCGAGCAGATGCCGGGCGGCATCCGAATCGTGAGGAAGCACCACTTCGCGGGAGTGCCCAGGCATCCCCGGTGGCACGAGCGATCCGGTGGCCGGGAATTGGAGCCCTCGCAGGGCGACATCCGCAATCTGCTCCCGATCCGCTGCCTGGGCAAGGGCCAGGCGGACTCGGCGATCGTCAAACGGCGGGCGGCGGAAATCGAACTGCACGTACCAGGTCGACAGCACCGGGATCGAGACGTATTCGTCGGCCAGGCGCTGACGAGCGATCACATGCTGCTCGATGGGAGTGTCGGTTAGCGTGAGCATGTCCAGGCGATCCTGCTCGTACTCAGTCAGCAGATCAGAGGCATCGGCAGAATACAACCTGATCTCCAGCCTCTCCACGTTGCCCTGGAATGCTCCATGAAAGCCCTGCCAGCGCTCCAAAGCCATGGATCTTCCCCTGACCCAGCTTGCCAGCCGAAAGGGGCCATTAGTCACGATGTGATCGGGTTCGGTCCAGGCATCCCCATGCGCCTCGATGGCCTTCCTCGGCACCGGAAAGGAGACCGGAGTCGCCAGGATGCTTAAGAAGTAGTTAGCCGGGTCGTCGAGCCCAACCGCCAGCGTGTGCGGATCGGGCGTGTGAATCCCAAGCTCGCCCTCATCCGGTTGTCCGCCCTGGTGATAGGGTCTGGCACCTTTGATGCCGTAGAGCAGAGGAGCAAGCGGCGATCCGCCGCCGCGCTCAAGACAGCGCCTCCACGCGTAGGCGAAGTCCTCTGCCGTGAGGGGCTCGCCATCGCTCCAACGCGCATCCGGTCTCAGGTGGAAGACATACTTCTTACCACCATCGCTCACCTCCCAGCTCTCGGCAATGTCGGGCACCAGCCCGGTATCCGGCCTCTCCTCGACCAACCCGCTGAAGAGCTGATGAATGACCAGGTGGGAGTGCGTATCGCTACTGCGAGAAGGGTCCAAGGTCAATGGGTCATTCCAGGCCAGCCGCAAGGGATGCGGCGCGGCCGGGGCGGCGGAGGTTTCCCGAGGACCTGACGCCCGCTGCAGCAGGACAAAGGCCTGGTCATAGGCGGCCCGCGCCTGTTCGAACTCGAAAGCATTGTGATAGGTCAGCCCCAGCCGAAACAGCACACTGGAGGCGCCGCGGTCGTCTCCAGCCCCGACATAGTAGTCAATGGCCTGGCGATAGCAGCGGATGGCCTCCTGGTAGGCGTGCAGCTGACGGGCCTCGTTGCCAGCCTGCAGTAGATACGCCATGCCTCTGGCCAGCTCTCCGGCCTCTAGGTGATGGCGGGCGAGCCTGCCGAAAGCCTCCGGATGGGTGCGTTCCAGCGCAGCCGCCGCCCGCTGGTGCAGCCGCCGGCGCTCCATGATGCGCAGCCCCTCCACCATGGTGCTGGGGATCAGCGCGTGCGCAAACGACCAGGCGGGGCCTCCGCCGTTTCCGGAGGGTTCGATGAGCTGGGCCCGCTCGGCTTCCTCCAGCGCGGTGAGCAGCTGGTCCTCGGCCAGCTCGGCCGCCAACAGGAGCGTCTTCAGCTCGACCTCCCTGCCCAGCACGGCCGCCTGTTTCAACACTTCCCGGCTGTGCTCTGGCAGCTTGTTGATGCGGGACTGAACGGCCACCCGCACGTTCCTGGGAATCCCCAGCTCCTCGATGGCCGGCCGGTGCCAGCGGCCCTCCCGGTAGTACAGCTTTCCGCTCTCCACCAGCGCCTTACACACTTCTTCGGTGAAGAAGGGGTTTCCTTCCGTTTCGCGATAGATGCCCTCCAGGAAATCCTCGGTGATCTCCTCCTGAAAGATCGCCGCCAGCAGCTCCCCGGTCTGACTCCGGCGGAGCGGCTCCAGTCGGACGGAAGTGGTGTGCACGTCCCGCTCGAGATCCAGCAGCACTTCGTTGAAAGGCAGGGATTGGTCCAGCTCCTGCTCGCGGTAGGTAATGGCCGCCATGAGCCGCAGTCCCTGCGAATTGCGGACCAGGTAGCGCAGCAGGGACAGCGTGCCGCCGTCTGCCCAGTGGGCGTCGTCCAGGTAGATCAGCAGGGGGTCGCGCTGGCAGAACTCGCTGAACAGGATCAGGAAGCTCTCGAACAACCGGGCCTGATCCGCCTGTGGATCACCAGGCGGCCGCGGCCTGACCTCCGGATAGCGCCGGCCAAGCTCCGGCAGCAGTGCGACCAGGTCCTCCTGCACAACCCTGGGAAGGTCCGGGACGCCGCTCCCTCCTTCGCGGAACACCTCCCGCAGGATCTGGCGGAAACTGGCGTAGGGCACCGCGGCTTCGGCATAACTGGCCGCACCGAGCGCTCGCCCGCCGGTCAGCTCCACCTGGGTCAGCACTTCCCGCAGCAGGCGGGACTTGCCCACCCCGGGCTCGCCGCCGATGAGCAGCGTCTGCGCCTCCCCGGCCCGGGCCTTCATCCACAATGCGCGCGCCTGGCCGATCTCCTGCTCGCGGCCCACCAGCCGGCCGCGGGCGATCCGTTCCAGGACGGTCGGTTCATCGCCCGGCGCGGCCTGTTCGTCCAGCAGGGAGGGCGAGGCCAGGCTCCGGCCGACCTCCGCGGCCGAGGCCGGCCGAGCGGCAGGGTCTTTGCTCAACAGCGCCAGGATCAGCTTGTTCAGGGCCGGCGGTATGGTCTCGTTCCTGGCCCGCGGCGGCACCGGCACCGCATGCAGGTGCTGCGAGATCACCGCCACCGGGTCGTCGTGGGTGAAGGGCAGTTCTCCGGTGGTGAGTTCGTACAGCATTACGCCCAGCGAGTACAGGTCAGCCCGGCCGTCGAATTCCTGACCGAGCGCCTGCTCGGGCGCCAGATAGAAGACGGTGCCGACGAGGTGGCCTTCCTGGGTGACCCGGGAGGCCATCGACCGGGCGATCCCGAAATCCATCAGGCGGGCAATCCCGTCCCGGCCGATAACCACGTTTTCCGGCTTGAGGTCACGATGGACGATGCCCTGGGCGTGAGCGTGCTCCAGCGCGGCGCAAACCTGGCCGGCGACCTGAATCGCCTCGCGCAGGTCGCCGGGAGGGCGGTCGTGCAGGTTTTGCCCCTCGACCAGTTCCATGACGATGAACGGCGAGCCGTTCGACTCGCCGGCATCATAGACCGACACGATGTTGGGGTGATCCAGCCTGGCGATGGCGCGTGCCTCGGCCAGCATGCGGTCGCGGCCCTCGGGCCTCAGCCCTTCGGAGTTCAGGAGCTTGATCGCCACCGGACGTTCGAGCACGGAATCGAAACCGCGCCAGACCGTGCCCACGCCGCCCTGGCCGATTTGCTCTTGCAGGAGATAGCGATCGCCGAGTGAGACGCCTTGCATTGAGATGACCGCGGACGCAGCCTGCGCCGGCCCCGCGATGATCGGACCCGATGGATCCTGAATAGGACTAGTATACAGCGTGGAAGTTGGCCGAAATGCCGTGGATGAATGGCATGCCGGACTGGCCCGCCCTCATTCCTGGCGAAAGGAGTCCCACACTGCCAGGGCCGGCTTGGGGGTGCCGTCGAACTGCTGCAGGCCGACCGCGGCGAACATGCCGAGAGCGTCGATGTCGACCTCTTTGGTCCCTTGGGCCTGCATGATCTCCCGGTAGGAATCCAGATTGAAGTCGGACAGCACCAGGTAGACCCAGAAGGCCAGGCGATCGCCCAGCTGGTCGTGGATCGCCTGAAGGTAGGCGACCTGGCCTTGCTCGTCGCCGCCCAGCGGCCCGACCGGCCGGGAGGTCCAGCCGCCCTCGCCGACCGCCAGCGGCTTGTCCGTGCGCTCCAGCAGGGGAGTGTAATAGTCCGCCGGGATGGCCGCGCCGTCCGGGAAGGCGAAGTAGGGGTAGGAGGAAATCACCCACAGGTCGAGCCGCGGTTCGAAGGCCTCTACCTGGTCCCAATTGACCTGCCGCGGCGTCCGCCCCTCCGCCGCCGAAGCGAACATGTTGTTCAGGTCGTCCCACTGGAAGGTGACGAAAACCTGCGTCTCCGGCGCCTCGCCCTTGACCCGGTCGTAGGCCTCCCGGTACAGGCTCAGGTAAATCTCTGCATCATCCGGATGGGCGTCCAGGTAGGTGTTGATCTCGGAGGCCAGGCCAAGATAGTGGGGCGAGAACTCGCGCACGACCCACAGCGTGAAGTTGGTGAAGGCCGAGCGCACGTCCGGGTTGGCGAAGCTGGCCTCCCACCCTGCCGGCAGTCCCAGGAACTCACGGCGGTTGAGCCCGTTCAGCGGGTCGACTACGAAGACCCACTCGAGGCCGTTCTGCGTCGCCAAGGTGATCTGATTGCGCAGATCGGTGCGCTGCTGGGATTCCCCTTCGATGCCGTCTCGAAAGTCCTCCCAGGGGATGTTGGGCTGCACCAGGATGAAATCGGCGTGCTCGCCCATGTCCTTGAAGTGGTTGAGCACGCTCTCCAGCGTGCCTTCGGGCGGGCTGGGGAAGAAGCCGTAGGCGGTCCGCCCCGAGTCGAAGACGGAGACCATTTGCGCGGGCTCGGTCGCCGCGCCGGCAAGCTGCGCGGGCCCGGTCGTCGCGCCATTGGCTTGTACGGGCCCGGTGGGCTCCGCTGGGCCCGCCGCCGGAGTGCCCTCGCTGCAGGCCAGGGCGGCGACCGCCAGAGCCGCCGCGAGGGCGAGCGTACGGCGTGGATCGAAAGGTGTTTGCATCCTGGATTTGGGCTCCCGCCGGGCCCTGCCATGATGGATACCGGAGGCAAGCCGGAAAGTTGCACGGTACGTTGGTGGGATGGCCCGCCGCAGCGGCCCGTGCGCAGGGTACAGCAGCTGCGCCCATCCTCGCGCTCGCCGCTCAATTCCGCCATTGCGGATACACGATCGGTATAATGAACGATGAGTTGAAGGGAGCATTTTCCATGGGCGAGTTCCCCCGCAAGGTCGTTCAGGTCATCGAGCCGCAATACGTGATCGAGGGAGCCGGTGTGCTGCTGCGCCGTTCGTTCGGCCCGAGCCGGGCCAACCCCTTCGACCCCTTCCTGCTCTTCGACCACTTCGCCTTCAACGACCCGATCGAGGGGCCCATCGTCGGCTTCCCTATGCACCCCCACCGCGGCATCGAGACCGTCACCTATATGCTGGAAGGTAACACCCGCCACCGGGATAGCCTGGGCAACGTGGGGGTGATCGGCCCGGGAGACGTGCAGTGGATGACCAGCGGCCGCGGCATCATGCACGAGGAGATGCCCAAGCGCGGCCCGGAAGGCCGCGTCAACGGCTTCCAGCTGTGGGTCAATCTACCTGCAGCGCAGAAGATGGGGCCGCCCCGCTATCAGGAAGTGGCCGCCGACAGCATCCCGGCGCAGGACCAGGCAGGGGTCAAGGCTCGGGTCGTGGCAGGCAGATTCGACGGGGTGGTTGGGCCGGTGACCGAGATCGCCGCCCAGCCGGTGTACATGGACCTGACCCTCCAACCGGGGACGGAGTTCTCGCTTCCCATCCCCGCCGGCCACACCGCCATCGCCTACATCTTCGAAGGAAGCGGGGAGTTCGGCCTGGATGCGAGCGGGAGGGGCGAGTCGATCGAAGCGGTGAGGATGGCCGTCTTCGGTGAGGGAGACCAGCTGCGGGTCCGGGCCGCGCCGGAGGCGGCCGTGCGCTTCATGCTGGTGGCCGGCGCACCCTTCAAGGAGCAGATCGTGCCCTACGGTCCGTTCGTAATGAACACCGAAGACGAGATCCGCCAGGCCCTGGCCGAGCTGCGCAGCGGCACCTTCGTCAAGGACTGAGCCGGGCTCAGGGCAGCCAGATCAGGTTGCCAAACGTGGTGGCCGGGAAGATCCAGGTCAACCTGCCCCCCTCCAGTTCAATCACTCCCATCCCACCGTAGCTGACGAAGCCCAGATAGCGGCCGTCGGGCGAGAGGACCTCGGACAGTCCGCTGGCCCCAATGGCCGTCAGGCGCTCGGGGTCGCCTCCCGAGACCGGCAGCTTCCACCATTCCGACGGCATGCCGTTGGCATGGGCCACCTGCACCCCCATCAGCCTCTCCAGCCAGGTGCGATCGTCCTTCCCGGGCTCCGCACCGGAGGTCTCCGGCCCCGGCCCGGCGGCGCTGAAGTAGATGGACTCCCCATCGGCCGCAAACAGCGGGGCATCCACGGAGATGAAGATCCCGGGAGGCATGGCCGGCCGGGAATTGGCGCCGTCCGGTGAGGCGTAATACAGGTCATTCTTGTACTCCAGGAGATCGAAGGCGACATAGGCCAGGGTGCCCCCGTCGGGCGACGGGCGGGGCCAGGTGGCATGGGAAAGGACTAGCTCGGGGGCGCCCCCGCCGGCCGAAACGCGTTCGACGCTATAGGTGGGCACCCCACCGTCCAGCGGGGAGGCGACGTGGGTGAAGTACAGGCTGCTCCCATCCGGCGACCAGACCGGCCCAAAGTACGAATCGGTCTCGGTCCCCTGCACGAGCGGCTCCGGTTCGGTGTCCGGGCACGGGCGGTTGAGGCAGTCGCCCGGCAGGATGTACAGGCCCGGATATCCGCTGAACCGCGGGCCGGGAGGTGGCGGCGGAGTGTAGGCGATCGCCAGGCTTGTCCCGTCGGGTGACAACTCCATCCCGCTCAACCAGGTATCCTGCGGCGGACGCCAGACGGCGGTGACCACCCCCGAACTCAGGCCGAGTTGGGCGATGAACGGGACGGGAAGCAGATTGGGGACGACCTCCGTGTCGTAGGTGAGAAACAGCAGCCGCCCGCTGACCGCGAGTTTGGACCAGGGAAAGGGAGCCTCGAAGACATGGATCGACGGACTCGCAGGCTGCGGGGGTTCCGTGGCAGGAAGGGGGGGCGGTGCGCTGAGCGTGGGAGCGGCCGCAACCGGCGTCGGCAAAGCGTCGGTGGGCCCGGGCGCGGCCGCCTTCGGCGCGACGGCAGTCGGAGCCAGGACGCGCAGGTAGTTGACCAAGTCCCAGCGCAGGATGTCGGGCAGGCCGTCCTTCCAGGCCGGCATCACCGACCCGGGAAATCCGTTGCTGATCCAGTCGTACAGTTGGCCGTCGGGGTGGACCCCCGGGATCGTGTGCACGGTGAGATCGACGGGCCGCGGGTTGAGGGTGAGGCCGATCGGCCCGTCTCCCTTTCCGCTCGATCCATGGCAGGGCACGCAGTGCTCCTGGTAGAGTGCCCGGCCGGACTCGATGGAGGCCACTGTAGGAGCGACCGGGTTAATCGGAAGCTGCTGCGGGAGCGGGCGCGCCAGCGCGGCCCCGCCCAGGGCGAGAAACGCCAGCGACGGAAGGGCGCGCAGTGCGGTGGACCACGGGCGCCCGCCTCGCGCCTGGAGCAGACCCCAGGCAGGCACGGCGGCCAGCATCAGGAACGCGCCGGTCAGCCGCGGCCAGGCGAACCCCTGTTCCGAGGGATTCAAGTCCAGGGTCAGGTTGACGATCGCATCGAACATGCGATCCCGACGCACGGCGACCCGCATCGTCCAGCGGTCCACCAGGCTGAGGTAGGCCCCCTCTG
>Ga0299912_10003575_pt1 | contig 12685 bp, 14 predicted proteins | sample RVTome_2_FD_207667 | JGI IMG/M metagenome (GOLD analysis project Ga0299912, IMG submission 207667) | Soil microbial communities from uranium-contaminated site in the Upper Colorado River Basin, Wyoming, United States - RVT95D214 (version 2) ... | reverse complement strand
GGAGTATATTATTTCTTCAGCTTTCTCGCAGCAATTTTAGGTCCTTTTATAGTAGGATTATTCATTGATTTAATCTCAAGCACATGGTTATTCTTTATTTGCTCGTGGTTTTTCATTATTGCTTTTGTCTGCATGCTTTTTGTCAGAAGAGGAGAAGCAAAAATTACTGAAGATGTGAAACTGGAAAAAAAGAAAGCAATTCAAGAACTTTAAATTTTAAATTTACTTTTTTTATCTTTATTTTTTAATTATAACATGTAATATTTTTAAAATAAAAAAAATAAAATTAGAAAAAATTACAATTTTATTTCAATATTTATTTGTTTGATATCTTCAGGTACGCCTTTTACCGATTTTAAATACCCCAAGATTAAATTGTTTAGCATAGATTCCATTAAATCGTTCAATGATATTTTTTTACCATTAATTTTTAAATTAATATCTTCTGTCATATTCTCAAAATTTATTTATTTGCTTTTAAAACTTAATATTTTATATTATTCGTTCTTGTTTTTTATGATATTTTTTTATATTTGTTAGCGATATAATTCGTCTGCTTTTTTATCTTTTTTATCAAAATCTTCCTTTTTTTTCACAAATTCTTTAAGTAATTCTGATCCTTTTTCGTCTCGTTTAATAACAAGTTTAGTTAATAAATTTTGTTTTCTCTGAATTTCTAACAATGTATTTGCGATATGATTCATCAATTCAAATTGAGTTTGACACATGTTTTTTTTTTCTTCCTCTCCGCATTCTTCTTCACAATGTTCAGAACACTCTCTCCAATCTTGAAAGAATAAATCGATATTGAGATCTTCAGCAGATAAAAAAGTTTTTTCGCATTCCTCGCAATTTTTATCCGCTTTAACTTTTAAATCTTGAATAACTTTCTTTATAACCGAAACCAATTTCCATTTATCTTCTTCTGAGAGCTCTTTAAATTCATTTTCCGTTAAATCAATTATATCTTCTGCCATTTTTTTTCACTCTAAAAAATTTTGTAATAAATTATAAATAAAATAAGATATAAAATTTAAATCTTTTAAAAACTATAAAATTTATTTTATAAATTTTGATTTCAACTACTAAAAACTTGTAATTGATCGAATAACATTTTAAATATTTTAAAATATGAAATAATCAAATTTCAAATTTATAAAATTATAAATATATAAAATTTTTTAAAAATGACAGAAAATAAATTATGGTTTAAAGTTGCTAGAAATATTATAAAAGCAGGAAAATTGCCTATACAAGTGACTGATACTCTTTATGAGCTGATTAGATTATTAATATCTAAAGACGAGGCACAATTTTTATTAATTTTTAATAAAAAACCAAATTTAAATCTTGATGAAATTAAAGCTAAAACAGATTTAAATGAAAATTCACTAATATCGATGTTAGAAAATTTAATGAATAAAGGTATTATAAGTGGAAATCCAAGTAAAACGACGGGACAAATGATATATCATTTAATGTCTCCATTTCCAGGCATTTTCGAACTTCAATTGATGAAAGGAGAATCTGGAGAAAAACAAATTAAATTAGCAAAGTTATTTGACAAGTTATTTCACGAATGGAGCTTAGGGACGCAAAAAAATTACGATCTAATAGTTCAACAATACAGAAATATTCCTTCAATCGATAGAGTGATCCCAATAGAGCAAGAAATCGAATTAAAAGATGAAATTGTTTTACCACTTGAAGAAATTAATAAAATAATTGATAAATACGACGATATAGCCCTTGCGTTTTGCTATTGTAGACAAGAAAAGGAACTTCTCAACGATCCGTGTAAAATTAATGCGCCAAAACATAATTGTTTCATGTTTGGAAAAAATGCTCAGTTTCTTATAGTTCACGGTTTTGCCAAACCAATTTCTAAAGAAAAAGCAAAGAAAATTATGCAAGAGGCTGAAGATTTTGGATTAGTTCATAAAGCTTTTCATATACATCAAGATATTGAGAGAGACGAGGAAGCGATATGTAATTGTTGTAATTGTTGCTGCGGAGTTTTCCAACTACATAAAAAAGGTGTTACTCCTTTTTATACAACAACATCTTATATCGTTGATTACGATGTAGATATGTGTGTCGGATGTGGGACTTGCGTAGATAAATGTCCTTTAGAAACTATTGAAATGGAAGATTCAAAAATCATAATTAATAAAGATAATTGCATAGGATGCGGCGTTTGCGTTCACAATTGCCCAGAAAAAGCGCTTAAGTTAAATAGAACAGGATTAAGATCAGTGTTTATTCTACCACCAAAATTAACATAATTTTTTTCTTTTAAAATATGATAAAAGTAAAAGTAGAGACTATTGAAATAGATTCTGTAAAAATTTACAGAATGTCTACTTTAGATCCTAAAGATAAGCCACTTTTATGGGTTTCTTCTTATCTTATCGATGGGCTTCTAATTGATTTTGGTCATTACCACGCAAAAGATGATTTTTTAAAAGTGTTAAATTTAAATGAGATTGAACTATGTGTTTTAAGTCATCACCACGAGGATCATTTAGGTGCATGTTACGATTTAATAAATAATCTTAATTTGCCGATTTACGCAACTAAAGAAACTACATTTTTAGTTAGACCTAAAATCAGAATTCCTCCCGAAAGGAATTTGGTGTGGGGGTTACCTAAACCTATAAAAGCTGCTCTATTACCAAATTATGAAAATATCAAAACCAATAAAGCAGAATTTAAAATTATTCCATCTCCAGGACATTGTAATAATTTAATTTCTTTTTTTCATGTAAAAAAACGATATTTATTTTCAACAGACGCTATTATTAGCGAAGAACAAAATGTTATTTTTAACTGGGAAAATGCTATTAAAATGCTGGATACTTTTAATAAATTTAAAACTTTGAATCCTAAATATATTTTTTTAGAAGATGGTAGAGTTATAACGATCAAAGACCTGGAGCATTTGATAGACTATTGGAACGACTTAAAAAATCAAAGCGAAACACTTTATAAAGAAGGTTTTAAAGAAAGAGAAATTGTAAAAAAGATTTTTGGGAAAGACAGCTGGTTAAAGATTTCTACCGGTGGAGATATTTCAAGGGAAAACTTAATTCGATCTTTATTAAAATTACCATCAATTTTTAAAAGAAAGATTCGTAATAAATAACAATAAATCTAATTTGATTAAAAATAATGATTTTCAAGCTTTTCCTTTAATTATATTGAATTTTTCTTTATTTTTTCCCTAAAAATTAGGATTTGATTTCATTCTAAAGTTATAATTTAAAAGAATTAATTTTTTCAAAACAATTGTTTTAAATTTAAAATAAAATACTCAGATTATTGGTTGTTTAAAATATGGAAGCTAAATCTGTATCAGAATCTAAAGTTGAAATTGCTAATATCATGCTATCGGAACACGCAAATGTAGCTGGTAATGTACATGGAGGTACGATTATGAAAATAATAGACAATGCAGGATGGATTGTTACCCAAAGACATTCGCATGTAAATGTAGTTACGGCCTCCGTAGATACAATTTCATTTCTATCTCCCGCATATATTGGAAATTTAGTTATAGCTAAAGCATCTTTAAATTACGTAGGTAAAACATCAATGGAAGTTGGCGTCAGAGTAGAAGCAGAAAGTTTTGAAACGGGAATTAAAACTCATATTGCTTCAGCGCATTTAACCTATGTTGCGTTGGATAAAGACGACAAACCTATAGAGGTTCCAAAAGTCATACCCGAAACAGAAGAAGAAAGAAGAAGGTATTTCGAAGCAAAAGAAAGAAAGGAAAGAAGAAATAGAGATTTATTAGAACAAAAACAAAAAGCTCAAAAATGTATTGAAAGACCTGGTTATTGTAAACTAGATTAAAAATTAAATTTTTTTTCTCCATTATTTTATATTTGAATTTTAGTATAATCTATTTATAGAAATTAAATAATTAACAATTAGAACCTTATAATCGATTTTGTAAAATTGTTATTTAAATTTAATACAATAAAAAATTATTTATTAGAAAATATGGAAGCCCTTTCAAAATTTTTAAACCTTTCAATTGACGCAACACAGATATATCTGGAATGTTTAGGGAAATTCCCATTAAATTTTAATGAAATATGTTTACTTAAACCAGATTTTTCTAAAGACAAAATCGAATCCATTATTAATGAGCTTAAAGAAAGGAATTTATTAAAGGTAATCGAACAATCTCCTTCTTTAGGAATTAATCGTTATTTTGCAATACCTCCTTTTAAATTGTTAAGAGATGGCCTAATTGAACTTAAAAAATTTATAGAAAAAGACGGGTACGCTCAGAAAAAAATAGAAGCGATTAACGAAACGATTTTCTTCAAACAAAATAAAATTGAATACGAGACAATTTTTAAAGAATTTTTAAGCATAAAACAAAACGTAGAGAATTACATCAATTTATTTAAAAAAGACTCAGAAACGGTAGCTTCTACTAAATCCGAAGGAAGCGAAGAAAATCATGAAATTTTAAAGAAAACGGAGCAGGAATTAAATAATATGATAAATTCAGAATTAGCAAGTATTGTTGTCGCGCTTCTTCAACTTAAATCTGAATTAAAAGATAAAATAACCGAAGCGGGAATTAACAATTCTCAATGGAATATTATAAAAAATTCCATTAAGGATGTTCTAGCGTTACACACTCACGAAAAAGCTAAAGAATTAAACGAAATTATTACTGAGGAGTTTAAAGAATTAAGTTTAAAGTTAAAACCTATAAGTAGCTCTTTCATTAAAAATCAAAAGGAAGAAAAAGGTAAACATTTTGATATTTTAAACAAGATACAAGAAGATATAGAAATAATGCACTCAGATTTTATCTCTAAGATCAAAGATCTTAAAATTGACTTGAAAGAATTGGAAAAAACGATTAATTTCAATATGTCAGAAACACTTCAAGCGTTATTGAATGATTTTTTAATTAACATTGAATTTTTTGACCAATTTTTAGACTTAATATTAAAAAATTATTTAGAAAAAAATCTATCCAATTTTGAAAAATTTAATTTAATAAGTAATAAAAGTAAATTTAAAGCAGAGATATCTCAGATTATTAGAAATTCTAAGAATTTTGTGTTTGTTATAATCCCTAAACTTGAAGATTACATTAAAACTGAGGATATCAAAAATGCAGTTAATAATCTTCAAATTAAAATCGCTTCTACAGATTCTTACGAGAGTGATATCGTTAAAGAAATTGGGTTGATTGAAAACGTGGAATTTCGAAGATATAACGAAGTTAATATAATTGGAATTAATGGAGATAATGAAAGTGTAATAATTGGAACAACAAGCGAATTAGAAAAAGATGTAATTTTTATTAGTTCAAACTATATTCCTTTAATTAATTTGTTTAATTTTACGTTAATAAAAAAATGGGAAGAATCTCAACCTCCTGTAAACATGGTTTTAATTAATCACATTAATAATATTCTAGAAAATATAAATACTTTAAAAGGAAACGAGATAAGTACTATTTTAAAAGAAATATCAGATATAATTGTTAACATTGAAGGTATTTCGCTTGATTTGTTAGAAATAAAACTTTTAACGAGTAAACTAAAACAAATAGACAAACTTTTAGAGAACAGTTTTAAAACGCAAGTAATCGAAAAAATCAAAAAATTAAACGAGGAAATTAAACGAAAAAAATAAAGATTAAACTAAATTTAAACAGATTTAAAATGAATTATAGATTTTCAGATGAATCAAAAATTATGTTTAATAAAAAAGGTAAGGTTGTTTTTTTTTCTTTGGTTTGTCTCACTATAATCTATTGGTTTTTGGCCTTATGGTACAAAAATAAAACAGCTTATACAAAACAATTAGTAATTTTTTATGCGATTTTTGGTCCAATCTTTAATTATAACCCGTGGCTCGATTTTTGGCAATATATTTATCAATTTATTATGACGGTCATTTTTTTTGCGATTATTCCTTATATAATAGTGAGATATTATTTTAAGGAAGAATTTAAAAATTATGGTTTAACATGGGGTAATAAAAAATTTGGGTTTTTATTATTAATTCCTTTAGTTTTTGTATTGTTTGTTGTTGCCATTTTTGTCTCACAAGATTCGGAACTTCAACTTGAATACCCATTAAGTAAATTAATTGGAATTAATTGGTTAGTTTTAATTTTTTATGAAATTAGTTATTTTTTTTACTTTTTTGCCTACGAAATTATAATGAGAGGATATCTGCAATGGGGTTTAAAGCGAGAAGAAATCTCTATAAAAAGTATAATAATAATATTAATGATTCAAACGATGATAACGACCTTATTTCATATTGGTAAACCTTCATCAGAAATATTTCTCGCGTTAATTATGGGACCAATCATTGGATATGCAGCGTTGAAACTAGATTCAATTTACTATGGAATGATTCTACATTTCATTATTAATGTTTTTATGGATTTTTTTATCTTATATCGACTTGATTTGCTCCCAACAGCTTTTATTTAAATTTTACATATTATAATAGAAAAAAGATGATATTTTTTACGAACATATTAGTAACTGGCGCAAATGGGTTTATAGGAAGTAATTTAGTTAAAAGTCTCAGTGAAAAAGGCCATAATGTAAATGCTATGGTGCTAAAAGGAACTAACGAAGAGTTCATTAAAAATTTGCATTGTAATATAGTTTATGGAGATGTTACTAAAAAAGAAAGCTTAAAAGAACCTTTAAAAAACATAGATCTTGTGTATCATTTAGCAGCAATTCCTTCAACAGCGTGGACTAAAACAATTTTAAAAGTGAATTATGAAGGAACTAAAAATATATTTGAAGAATCAATTAATGCTAGAGTGAAAAGATTTGTTTTTATGAGTTCTCTTGTGGTACATGGCTTTAAAAATATTAATGGTGCGGATGAAACTACTCCGCTGCTAAAACCTCGTTGGTATAGACGCCCATATGTAAAATCGAAAATTCTTTGTGAACAATTTCTTCAAGAAAATATGGATAGAATTGAAATTGTAATTATTAGACCTAATTTTATGATTTTTGGTCCAAACGACATTTTAATGTCCAGCGAATTAATTAGTAGGATTGACGAGGGTAAATCAATGCCACTTATAAACCATGGAAAATCTAAAATTGGATATGTTTACGTTGAAAATCTTGTAGAAGGATTAATTTTAGCTGGCATTAGTCAAAAAGCTGCTGGTCAAACATTTTTAATAACAGATAATAATCCACCATATATTACATTAAGTCAATTCAACGAGGCAATCAGTCGAAAATTAGAAAAAAAATATACGAAAGTAAATATTCCTTATTTTACTGCGTTTCCTTTTGTAGCAATTTTAGACTTTATTTATAGATTATTTTTAAGAAATAAATTTCCGAAAATCAGCATATATACATTAAAAGTTGCTAGAACTAATTTAAATTTTAATTCTGAAAAAGCAAAAAAAGAAATTGGTTTTACTTCAAAATATTCATTCAAAGATTCTATATCAAGAACTATCGAATGGTATTTCTTATATTTTAAAAAAGGAAGATAATAGAATAGAAATATAAAATTTTTAAAAAAAATAGTCATTTAAAAATTAATAAAAAATCAATTCAAGATTGCATTTATTTATCAAATGTAGATAAGGTTTTTTATAAAAAATACAAGAACGGATTAGTTCAACAGTTTCTTCATTTTTAATTTTATTAAATACTCTGAAATCTTTTTTAGATTTTATACAGTTCTGGTCTTCTATCTTTAAAGATTGGTAAGTTTTCGCGTATTTGAACTAAAGTATCTGTATCAATTAAAAAGATCTTTGTTTCGGGAAGATCCACTAAATGTTCTAAATAATCACCGTTAGAGATTAAAGAATAACCAAAAAAGCTATTATGTTTACCTTTTCCAACGCGGTTGATTGCTATAATAAACATTTGATTCTCTATTGCTCGAGCATATAAGAGCGACTTCCATATTTTTCTTTTAGGATCAGGAAATTCTGAGGGGATAATAATAATTTGTGCGCCCATTAAAGCCAATGTTCTGAATAATTCCGGAAATCTTATATCGTAACAAATTGCTACTCCAATTGTTAAATTATTTAACTCAGGCAAATTAAACACTTGAATTTTATTTCCAGGCGTTAAATAATCTTTTTCTAACATGGGAGAAAATAGATGAATTTTCCGATATTTACCAGAAATCTCGCCTTTTTTGTTTATAATAAACGCAGTATTATAAAATTCGTTCTCAATTTTTTCTAAAATTGAACCAATAACTATACATTTATTTCTTGAAATTGTGGCAATCTTTTGAGTAGTATTACCTGGCAGCAATTCTGCGTAGTTTTCTACATTTTGAAGGTCGTATCCGGTAGTAAATAATTCAGGAAAGCATACAATATCTGGCAAATCGTTAAGTTTTACTATGGATTTTAAGATATTTAAAGCGTTATAGAGATTTTTTTCTTTTTCGCCATCAAATATTTCCATCTGAACAATTGCAACTTTAATTTTCATACTTAAGATTTAAGTCTATAATTTAATTATTTTTTAGACATTTATATATTGCAGAAACAAAAGCGTTAATAAATTTTTTCATTAATTTAATATCATCGCGGATATAATTAGCAACTTCGAGTTGAAACGCGTTAGATTTTTCTTTTTTATAAAATTTATGAGTAATATACCCTCCGCTATAACTAAGATTAAAATCTCTCATAGCTAAACCATCGTCCAATGTAAAGGTTTTTGTTGATAATTCGTTTATTAATTCAGAGAAACCCCAATAATATGTGATTTCATTTATATTAGGACTTTTATGAATCTTGAGGGTATTTCCAAAAAGATTTCCAAAAATAATATCTGGATAAACTTCTAAATCTTTCTTCGGTTTGGTAAATCCGTGGAGATCTATAAATAAACATCTATCATAAGTTTCAATACAATTATTGTAAAACTTTTCTATTATATCGTGATAATATTGATGAATCATTTTTGCTTCTATTGAAGAATGATTAAATGCTGAAAATGATCTCGGTGGTCTATTAAAATCTATTTTACATCGATGAATCTTACTTAAAATAAAAAAAGGTTCTACATTATATAAATCTTTTAAAACCTTTATAATTTGTTTAGATATAAAAAATTTGTTTTTATCTGCAATTTGAACTCCTTTTAGTTTATCCGGGATTTCTGATGGCTTTTTGTATCCGCCATGGGGGCAGGATAATATTATGGGTACATTTCCTTGATTTATTTCAAAAAATCTATTAATATTCAAATTTTCCACATGTATCGAATTAATATAAATACTTAGGATTTAATAAAAATATACTTATAATTTTTATTCTAAAAAATCCTAATTAAACAAAAAAAAATTTAAATTAGAAAGCCCAAATTTTATCTCTAAATTATATTTATTCTAATAAATTATTATAGAAACCTTTTTTAACCCCAAAAATCTTTCATCTTACAAAAAATTGAATAGAAAAACCTTTCAAATCTTAGGTTAAAAAATTTGACAATTGTAAACATAATAAATTTTATAAAAAAAAAAGGTTTTAGAGATACATTTGAAGTACTTTCAAAGTTTAAAAATTTTACAACCGATAAACACACATTTTACAACGAGCTAAACAAAATCAGTTATTATAATTCATTTTTTAGAGTTAAAGACGAACTGATTAATAAAGGATTGTTGACGATAGAAAAAGACAAAATAAATAAGAAAAAACAAATAAGCCTCACCGAAAAAGGTTTAAACATTTATAATAGATTGATGGAATTGAACGATTTAGTCGGCAATCATAAATCATAGAGATATTATTTAAGTTATCAAATACTCTTTTTGTAAAAGTTTAAAATTATAAACTTTAAGATTAATTAGTAAATTAAATAAAAATATTTTTTAATGATTTTAAAAAAACTTATAATTGGACCTTTAGGAACTAATTGTTATATTTTTGGTAACGATAAAGAAGTCGTAATAATCGATCCAGGTGCGGAAAGCGATACAATAATCAGAGAAATTGAAGCGTTAAATGCAACACCCCTTTATATATTATTAACGCATGGCCATTTTGATCATACGATGCAAGTAGGTAAAATTAAAAGATATTTTGAAATACCATTGCTATACAATCAAAAAGAATTTGACAATGGAATTTTTATTAAAAAAGCTGATAGATGGTTAAAGCAAGGGGACTTAATTACTGTTGGTAAAAACGTTAAGTTGCAAGTCTTAGAAACTCCAGGCCATTCCCCGGGTTCAATATGCCTTTATTCGAAAGATGTTAAAGAATTAAATAATAATAAAATTGATGGAATAGTTTTTACGGGAGATTTAATTTTCCGAAGAAGCGTTGGAAGAACAGATATTCCCGGCGGAAATTCGGATCAATTATTTGAGAGTATAAAAAACAAAATTATGTACAATCCCGATTTAAGCGATAATTTTTTGATTTTGCCGGGACATATGGGAGATACTTCCATTGGAGAAGAGCGTGAATTTAATTATTTTAAAGATTTTTTTCTTTAAGAATAAAGATCTTTAACCAATTTTAACTTCATCTAAAAAATATTCGACTTTTTTACCTTCGCCTAATAATTCTGATATTGATTTTATAAAGTCTTCCATTTTCTGCTTTTTAACGACATCTGGAGATGTAAAATTTCCCGTAAATCGTTCTAAGAAGATATTCATAAAATGAGATAACATGGGATAAATTTTCTTTTGTTTAATATCTTTCCTAACTTTAAAACAAAATCCTATTTTTGTTAATTTATCGCGGGCATGATAAAATTTTATATTACCAAATTCAATTATTTTAACTTCCTCTTCGCCAACATTCATCGCAATAGTTTCTATCGTAGATAAAAAATCGGATAGATAATTCAGATCAAAATCAGTTCCCTCACCTAAGTTCTCTTGCGAAAAAATGAGTGCTCCTTTACTACTAAGTACGTATGCTCCTTCAATTTCCTTCATGAAATAAAAATAATAAGAAATTATTATAAATATACTACAAAATTTCTAATATAGATAATTATTACTATTATTTAAAATAAAGGACTTAAAAATATTAAATTTTGTTCACTATTTTCTGAATAATTTTCATTAAAGTTTTTATTTAAATTGTTAAATTGTTTCCAAATTTCTATCTTTTTTTGGTTTATTAAATATAAAGTGCATAACAAAGCGTCAATAAGTTCTTTTACCGTAGCTTGATGTATTAATTTTAAAAACTGAATTGGTTCACCTTTGTATTGATTTTTTAATTTTTCGTAAAAATCTTTTACCTTTGTTTTAAAATCTGAATTTTTGTTTTTAGTGTTATTAATAAATTTTTGTGGTAAAAAAGTAAGATTTTCTTTATCAATTTTTTTTTTCCTTGAATTAATTATTTTATTGTTATTATGTTCCCCGTGTAAAATTTCAGTAAGTGCGTTATTAAGATCTTTTATTTCAACTCTTTTATAGAATAATTTAGGAGGTACATTTAAGTTAACGATTAGGCCTTCAATTTTTTTATTTAATTTTTCTGGTTCAAGATTAAGAAGCCTTCTAAGTCTCTCTTGCTTTAATTCTTCTTTTTCTTCTTCATTCAACAAATCATATTCTTCTGGTTCTACTATACTTTCAAATAATTCTTCATAATCGTCCAAATCTTTTATATAATTAGTAATTGAGTCGTGAATTTCGTTGATTTCTTGAATTTTTTCGATGTTTTCTTTGGTTTCTAATGAATTGTTTATAATAATACTTGTTTTTGTTTTTAATACGTATGCTGAAGAATTTAATATTTTTCCGCTTAGTTTAAATTTAATAGTTTGTTCTAATACTTTTAAATCTTGAAGAAAATTACCTAAAATCGATCTTAATTCGTATTTCCAAACGTTTTGTTTTACGCTTTTAAATAACGCTTGAGTATTTAAAAAAGAATCGTAACTATCATAATGAAAGGAAATTTGCTCCATTATTTGACCAGAATTTTCAATTTCAATTTTTCTTTTAATTTGATCGTCAAATTCTATCATTCAAAATACCAAATAAGAACATAACTTAAATAATTCGATTAAAAAATTTATTAGATACGAAAAAAACATGTGTTATTTAGATATTAATCCTAATGATATTCCGATAATATTTCCTTAATAAATTATCAGAGAAAATAAAAAAATATTTGGTTAATATTAATGCTAATAATATTCTTATAATTGTTAAATTATATTATTTTCAAGAATAATTTTTTAAAGAACTAAACTATTATAATATTAATTTAATAAATTAGTAGTTTTCATTTCTAATTAAGAATATTACCAAGTGATTAAATATTATAGATATCAACGAAGTTAAAGCTATTATCCGTAGGTTTGAAGAAAAGGAGGGGGTTAGAGGGGTAATTATATGCGATTCTTCAGGGCTTCCAATCAAATCTAATTTAAAGATTGATCAAACGGAAGAGGTTTCAGCATATGTAACTTCTTTAATTGGTAAATCTAAGCAAGTAGTAGATGCATTAAAAGAAGGCTCTTTAAAGTTCATTCGTCTAGAGACTTCTAAAGGCGAAATTATGATCGCACTTGAGGAGAATCTAATTCTAATAATATTAAAGTAAATTTTACTTTAAACAATTTGTTTGATTTTACTTTTTTAAAAAAATTAACTTTATCTCCTTAGCTTATATTCAACTAAGGATAAATTT
>Ga0299912_10003574_pt1 | contig 12685 bp, 11 predicted proteins | sample RVTome_2_FD_207667 | JGI IMG/M metagenome (GOLD analysis project Ga0299912, IMG submission 207667) | Soil microbial communities from uranium-contaminated site in the Upper Colorado River Basin, Wyoming, United States - RVT95D214 (version 2) ... | reverse complement strand
AGGCGGCCAGCTTGCCGGTAGCGGCCAGTCTCTCGGCTTTCAACAACTGAGCCTGTGACCTCTCCAGTTCGAGCGCGAACTCGGCTAGCTCAGTGTACAGGCGCGCATTCTCGAGGGCTATAGCGACCGTAGCAGCCATCGAGTTCAGGAGTTCGAGATCTTCATCCGTGAACTCGCCGCCCACCTTATTGACCAGTTCGATAGCTCCGATCACGTGGTCCCTGATCACCAGCGGCACGCACAGAATGGAGCGAGCCTCGAGGCCGAACTTCTCGCTGGCTTGCCTGAGGTGCCGTGGATCGGCGCTGACGTCAGGGACAAGCAGAGGCTCGCCCTCTTTGACCACCCATCCTGCAATTCCCTGGCCCATCTGAAGTGTCATCGGAGGGCGCTGGCGAGAATCGCCGTGCAGACTCATACGGAAGACGAGTTCACTCGTCGTCTCGTCCAAAAGCAGTAGCGATCCGGCTTCTGCCTTGATGATTTGGTTGATACCTTGCATGGCCAGGCGTAGCACCTCGTCGAGGTCAAGAGAAGAAGTGACAACGCGCCCGAGCTCGTTGAGGGCGGCCAGCTGGTTGGTTCTATTCCTGGTCGCCTGGTGTACGCGCGAATTCTCGATGGCGATGGCCACTTGGCTGGCCAGAATGGACAGGAGTTCCAGATCGTGCTTGCCGAAGGGCGATTCTCGACCGGTCTTGCTGGCATTGAGCACGCCGAGCACTCGTCCTTTGAGCTTGAGCGGAACACAGAGAGCTGATGTTAGCTCTTCTCTCTGCATGGCATCGCGGATGGCGGGGTCTGCGGCGCTGCGATCGGCAAGCAGTAGGGGTTCTCCGCTCTCCAGGACCCGACCGGCGATTCTCTCTCCCACTCTGACTCTGGCAGCGCCGACTAGATCTCTGGGCAGACCCAGAGCGGCTTCCACGCACAGCTCTTGCCCGCTCTCATCCAGCAACATGAGGGAGACCATGTCGGCGCCCGTTTCCTGTTCGACCACGCTCAGGATGAGGTCGTACAGGCGTTCGATCTCCACTTCCGAGAGCAGGGTTTCGCTGACCCGTACCAGGGGTAGGAGACCGCCGAGATCGGCTCTACCTTCGTGGCCAACTGGACTGGCCGAGGACGCCTTTGCAGACATCTTAGCTCCCCTCACCCATCTTACCACCTTCTGTGACCTTTGACAACTGCACAATGTCTAGCGCATTCGGAGGTAAAACGAAACGGGCAGCTACAAGGCGATCATTAGTGGGGGAACCTTTGGCTGCAATCACGCGTCTCATAGTCAAATGGAGATCAAAAGGGGCTACAGGCCCCACTCACAGATGGAAGGAGGCGCAGGATGAAGACGAGAACGCTGCTCATGGGGTTGTCGGTGTTGGGACTCCTCTTGGCGACAGTTGGGGTGGCCCAAGCCGATGGGGTGGTGATCGTGGACCCTCCTCCCGGCGTGCCAGGGCCCGAGGCACCTAACCTCGTGGTCGAGTACCATCGAGTCTCTGTGGACATCACCGACCAAGTCGCCACCACCGAGGTGGACCAGGTCTTTCTCAACGACACGGAGTACGACCTGGAGGGGATCTACATCTTCCCCCTGCCGGAGGAAGCTGCTATCTCGGAATTCGCCATGTACGTGGATGGAGAACGCTGGGAAGGAGAGATCCTCCCTCGAGACGAAGCGCGCGCGATATACGAGGACATCGTGCGGCAAAGGCTCGACCCGGCCCTGCTGGAGTATATCGGCCGGGACACCTTCAAGGCCAGCATCTTTCCTATTGAGCCGGGCGATGAGCGGGAGGTGGAGCTCGCGTACACGCAGGTCCTGAAGAACGACGGCGGCCTGGTGAAGTACGTCTATCCTCTTGACACCGAACGTTTCTCGGCTCGACCCCTGGAAGAGGTGGTGATCTCGGTCCACGTAAAGTCGGCCCAGCCCATCAGGGCCATCTACTCTCCCAGTCACGATGTAGCCATAGACCGCATCGACGAGCATACGGTCAATGTCAGCTTTGAGGCCTCAGATGTCTTGCCCGATCGGGATTTCGAACTGTACTACACCGTCTCCGACGAGGACTTCGGCCTCAACCTGCTCAGCTATCGCGGGAGGGATGAGGACGGCTTTTTCCTGCTGTTGGTCGCGCCGAAGCTCGAAGTGGACGAGAGGGAGGTGGTGGCCAAGGACGTGATCCTCGTGCTGGACACTTCAGGGAGCATGGCGGGGGAGAAGATCGATCAAGCCAAGGATGCGCTGGAGTTCATCCTGGACAATCTCAATCCCGAGGACCGTTTCAACATCGTGGCTTTCAGTACCGGGGTAACACTATTCCAGCAGGAGCTGGAGCCAGCCACACGCTCTGACGGGGCGTGGCGTTTCATCGACGACCTCCGTGCTGTGGGTGGGACCAACATCGACTTGGCTCTGGAGGAGGCCCTCAGCATGGGCGATGGCGAGCGTCCTCAGATCATCATTTTCCTCACGGACGGCCTTCCCACCGAGGGCGTTACTGAGGAGGACACGGTCATCGCCAATGTCAATCGTCAGGCTGCTCAAAACGTAAGGATCTTCACCTTCGGCGTGGGCGACGATGTGAACACTTTCCTCTTGGACACCATCGCCCGGGACAACCGGGGAGCGAGCTCCTACGTGCGCCCTCAGGAGAGCATCGAGGAGGAGGTCTCCACCTTTTACGCCAAAGTGAGCACGCCGCTCCTGGCGGACATCGAGCTGGATTTCGGCGACCTGCGCGTGGAGGAGACCTATCCTTACCCACTGCCTGACCTCTTCGCCGGGACGCAACTGGTGGTGGTAGGCCGATACCAGGAGGGTGGTAGCACGGACGTCGTGCTGCGCGGCCAGGTGAATGGCGAGGAACAGGAGTTCGTATACGAGAACCTCACCTTCTCCAGCAGAGGTGGTGAGGAGTTCATACCCAGGCTGTGGGCCACGCGCAAAATCGGCTACCTGCTCAACGAGATCCGCCTCCACGGCGAGGGCCGCGAGTTGATCGAGGAGATCGTGGATCTGAGCGTACGCTACGGGATCATGACCCCTTACACTTCCTTCCTGGTGGAGGAGGAGCAGGATATCTTCACGCCCGAAGGCCGCGAAGAGGCCGCAGAGGAGATGTGGATGCAGTCCACCGCCGTGCCTGCCCCTGCGGCTGGCGCCGGGGCGGTGGAGGATGCGGAGAACCGGGAGGCGCTGCGCACCACCGACAAGGCGGCAGACAGCAGCGAGCAGGTCAAGTACGCCGGAGACAAGGTGTTCGTGTTGCGGGATGACATCTGGACTGACACCACCTACGATAGTTCCATGGACACCGTGAAACTCGGCTTCGGGAGTGAGGACTACTTCGCCCTCATCACCGCTCACCCAGAATCGGGGCAGTACTTCTCGGTGGGCCAGGAGCTCATCGTGGTGCTGGATGGAACCGCGTACCAGGTGTCGGAGGGAGACTTCCCGCCCATCGACATCCCGGTTGGCGTACCTTCCCCCGAGACCGCAGCAAGTCCCTGGGACTTCCTGGCGCAACTTCTGGAGTGGGTGATGAGCCTGCTGCCGGTGTAGTGCACTAACCAACAGGCTACCAGACACATACAAAGAGGCTGGTGCTGCCAGCCTCTTCTCATTTCCGGCCGCGACGCGGTTCTTCGTCTTCGCCGAGTTCAGGGTCTGAGACACCCGTGGAGGCACGGCATGCCGTGTGCGTGCACTTCGACAAGGCCGTCTCGGGGCCGACGAATCCGCAGCACAATCACTCCCGCTTTGGGCAAGATCTGTCCACGCGGATGTAGGCCGCCATCGAGCCTTGTGATCGTGGCCCGCTCATCGGTATTGATGGGCAACCAGGACACCAAACTCGGAGCGTGTTGGCGTAACGCGAGGGGAAGAGAAAAGAGCCGGGGCTAGGCCAACCCGGCTCTTCTACTATCGAGTAAGAGTCTTCCTACGCCTTGGTGAACACGTAGCTCAGTTGACCGTTCGGCAGCGTGATGGGCTGCGTCTTCATGGCCATGCCGATACTCAGTGCTTCGTCGGGGATATCCTTCGCGATGCGGCCGAAGACCTTGTAGTCCCCATAGTCCAAGAGAGCGATCGAGTAAGGGATGTCCCCTTCGAATCCCACGGGGCCGTAGGTCAGTTTGCTGAAGCTAACCAGCTTGCCCGTACCCGTGACCTCGAACCACTCCACGTCGCTGGACATACACTCGGCGCAGTCGGCAACGGGAGGAAAGTGCATTGTGCCGCACGTCTTGCATCTGGTACCCATCACCTTGCCCTGGGCCAGGTAGTCTATGAAGTCGTTTACCTTCGAGATGGAGGTGTAGCTGACGGTCCCGAACTTGGAGAAACGATCGTCTACTTCCTTCTTATCCTGTGCCATGTTATGACCTCCCGAGGATGGTGACGTTGCCGTAGAGACCCACGCCGCCTATGTTGTGCACCAGGCCGATCTCAGGGTCCCTCACCTGCATGGGCCCTGCATCATCCCTGAGCTGGAGCACAATGGTCCTGATCTGAGACCCACCTGTTGCCCCGATGGGGTGCCCCTTGGAAAGCAGCCCTCCATCCACGTTCACGGGGATCTTCCCTTCCTTGTAGGTCTCCTTGGCCTTGATGAGCTCCTTACCCTCGCCAGCCTTGGCGAAACCTAGGTTCTCGTAGGCCATCATCTCGGCGATGGTGAAGCAGTCGTGCACTTCGGCCACGTCGATATCCTCGGGGCCTACGCCGGCCATCTGGTAGGCCTGTCTTCCAGCGTCAATGGCCACGTTGAGCCCGGTAAAGAGGTCACGTCTCGCCATATTGACCGGCTCTGAGGCCGCTCCCAGGCCCAGGATCCACACTGGCTTCTCGCAGAGGGCCTTGGCCTTCTCTTCGCTGGCCACGATGATACACGAGGATCCGTCGGCATTGGCGCAGCAATCGAAGACCTTGAGAGGGGTGGCCACCGGCGGCCTCTCAGGATCGAAGATCTGCTCCATGGTCACGGGCTTCCTGTATACGGCCTTCTCGTTGAGCTGACCGTAGGTGGAGGCTTTGATCCTGATCAGGGCCAGGTCTTCCTCGGTGCTTCCATACTTGGCCATGTGTGCCCGTGCGTACATGGCGTAGTAGGCAGGCATCATGGTGCCGAAGGGGGATTCCCACTGGATGTCGGCTCCTCTCCCCATGCGCTCCTGAGACTCGGCAGAGGAGATCTCGGACATCTTCTGAAATCCTACCACGCAGACGATGTCGTGTAGTCCGGCTTTGATCATGGAGTAAGCCACCCTCAAACCTACACTGCTGGAGGAGCACACGCTCTCTACATAGAACGTGGGCTGAGGGGTGAGGCCCAGATACTCAGCGATGACCCCCGCCGGAGATCTCTGTCTGTCGTACTCCGGGGCCGAACAGACGATGGACGCGTCGATGAGCTCACTGGATATCTTCGCGTCCTCCATGGCCTCTTTATAGCCGTCATAAGCCAGTTCCCGGATCGAACCGGGATATCCGCGAACAAAGGCACTTTGCCCGACTCCGATGATTCCTACTCTTCCCATACATAACCTCCCGTCACTTTCTTGTCATTCAGATTGCAGACGGAAAACCCGATCCCGACGTCGCCACCTAACCCACCGTGGCAACCCCCTGGGCCAGCAGGCGGGGGGGTTGTCTCCAAGAGAAGCCGCATTGAGGGCCGATCACCTTCGCTCTGCTGAGAGGGTGCTCTCGGCGCTGGAACGTCACTCGACGCGGAACTCCACTGTCCGGTCAAACTTACCGTCGAGATAGATGTCGATGTGGTAGTTCCCCACGGACCACGGTTCGGTGTTGGTCAAGGAGAAGCCTGCATAGCCCTCCCCGGCGTTGGACGCGTCCAGTGGCAAGCTCACCTCGTATAGCGACTCATCCTCGAGGAACCACTCCGCACCGATCACCTGACCTTCCTCCAGCCCCGAGTACTCTATGGAGACGTAGAAGTCATCCTCGGAGGCGAATACGTCCGTCGGCCCGATGGGGCTGTAGTCATCGCCTAGGTCGCGGCATACCACGGTCGTTCTCAGGCCTGGCTCTCCGCCACCCACTATGTCCTCGCCCCCACCAGCATTGAAGCTGAAGTTGCAGGCCAGCATGGGAAACATCACCAGCAATATCACCATCACGGCTAAACGTTTCATAGTTCCCTTTCCTCTTGTCCTCTGGATTTCGGCCTGGCGGCCTGGCGATGATCTCCTCCCACCTCTGACCGCGACAAGTGATGATAACACAGCGTGTCGGCAGGCTCAAGGGTTCGGCTCAGGCCAGTGATCGATGGCCCAGGCCAGTTCCTCCACCGTCAGCGTCGCGTTGCCCAGCTTGCGCACCACCAGACCGGCGGCGTAGTTGGCCAACTGGACAGCTTCGGTGATCTTCAACCCCGCGGCCAGAGCCAGGGTGACCACGGCGATCACAGTATCACCCGCGCCGGTGACGTCGAAAACCTCACTCCGGTTGGTGGCCGGGAGGTGGAGGCATCCGCTATCCGTGCTGACCACTGACAGGCCTTCGTCGCCCCTGGTGATGATCACTGCCGATGATTCCAGATCAGCCAGTATATCGAGCCCGGCTCGTTCGAAGTCAGCATTCTCCCGCAACCTGGTACCCACAACCGTCTCGGCCTCGCGCCGGTTGCACTTCACGACGTCGAAACCCACGAATTTGTGCAGATCGCCCTGTGAATCGACGGTAGTGAGCGTGCCATGCTCGTCTGACGTGCGCAGCGCCTGAGCGATGGTGTCGTCGTTGACCACCCCCATCTTGTAGTCTGACACGAGAAGCGCGTCAGCTTCCGGGGCCGCGCTCTCCAGTTGCGCCACCAGTTGGGAGACCACTGCCTGGTCCAGCGGGCGACGGTCCACCTGGTCTATGCGAGCTATCTGCTGAGGGAAAACTAGCGTACCTTCGGCCAGGATGCGGGTCTTGGTGGTCGTAGGTCGAGTGGGGTCGATGACCAGACCATCTGTGGCGATGCCTGCTTGCCGCAGGTGGCCCACCAGCTTGCGGCCCGAGTCGTCGTCGCCGACGACGCCGATCTGGTGGGCGTTGCTGCCCAGGGCACTGATGTTGTGGGCTGGGTTGGCAGCGCCACCAGGCACATAGAAGCGACGGTCAAACTCCAGCACCGGGACTGGGGCCTCTCGAGAGAGCCTCGTGGCTCGGCCGACGACGTACTCATCCAGAAAGAGATCGCCGAGCACAAGGATATTCAAGCCCCGCAGCCTGGGCAAAGCCCTCAGCAAGGCACCCTTATCCGGACTGTCATCTCTCATCATTCCGCCTCCGCAGGCGTGCTGCAAAGTGTATCACGGACTAGAGACAAAGTCCATGAGTCGCGGCCTCGAGGATGCGAGCGGCGACGGAGCACCTGCGTCCGGTGTGGCCCTCACAGGCTGCTGCCGGCGGTAGGGAGTGGAGGGAGGCCGCGTCCCTCAATGTCGTGAAGAGATGGCAGAGGGGTAAGCCCATCACGTTGGCGTAGCAGCCCTCTATTCTCTCCACGGGGTCAAACTCCGGATCCTGTATAGCGTAGGCCCCGGCCTTGTCGAAAGGTTCCCCGCGGTCTATGTAGTTGGCTATCTCTTCGTCTCCGTACTGTCTCATCCACACCCGGGTCTCCACTTCCTGGAGAATAGGCGTTGAGGCTCCCGGAAGGATGACCGCCAGCCCGGTGACAACTTGGTGCTCACCCGTGCGCAGGGCAACCAGCGTATCCCGAGCTGAGGCCGCATCTGTCGGCTTGCCTATGACCTGGTCGCGCAGTACAACCAGGGTGTCGGCCGCAACGATGATTTCTTCGGGGCCGTGCCTCGCCACGGAAAGGGCCTTCATCTCTGCCAGAACGGATGCCTGTGTTGCTGCGTCGCTGCACTGGACTGTGCTTTCGACAGTCCGCGGGACGACGACTCGAAAGGGCAGGCCTACCAGTTGTAGGAGTTCTCTGCGGCGTGGGGAGCCCGAGGCCAGCACCAATCGTGTCATAGCCTTGCCTGTCCGCCAGAACATGATATACTCCCACGCGTACTATGTGGGCTGGCGAGAGCAGATCCTCGGGCACCAATTGCCGGACCTGCGACAATCCATGCTGGCCGTGACCAAGAGGAATCCCCGCACCCGGGGCGCCGTTCAGCGGCCCCGTCCAGAAACTGGCTCGCTCCCTCGAAGGCGGCTGACAGGGACGCACCGTATCTACCGGGAAACTCGTCGGGAGTGACAGAGAAAGGAAAGCTAGTGTCCGTCATCGATTTCCATCTGCACATCATGGATCCCGCGAATCTTCGGCCCTGGACTGTGGAGTATGTGGTGAAATCCAGCGGGCAGGAGATGGAGCATCTGAGCAGGGTCATGGCCTCGCCTGATCTGTTGCTGGAGATGTTGCACGACAACGGCGTGGATTGCGCCGTCGTGCTCACCGAGATGAGTCCCATTACCACCGGAGTCATCAGCAACGAAGCCATAGCCGAGTTCTGCCGTGGTCAGGAGGCGCTGATTCCTTTCGCCAACATCAACCCTTTCCTGGTGAGCAATCCTGCCCAGGAGTTGGCGCGGTACGTCCGCGAGATGGGATTCAGAGGCCTCAAACTGTATCCCACCTATCAGGGCTTCTATGCTAATGATAGCATGCTCTATCCTCTCTACGCCAAGGCTCAGGAACTGGGGATCCCGGTCGTGATTCACACCGGCTCGTCTATCTTCAGCGGTGCACGCCTGAAGTATGGGGATCCGCTGTACATTGATGACGTGGCGGTGGATTTCCCGGAACTATCCTTGATCCAGGCGCATGGCGGGCGAGGATTCTGGTATGACCGGGCATTCTTCCTGACGCGCCTGCATCGAAACGTGTATCTGGATGTGGCGGGTCTGCCACCGTACAAGCTGCTGGAATACTTCCCGGAGCTGGAAAAGAACGCAGACAAGATCCTCTTTGGCTCCGATTGGCCCGGACTGCGGAGCATTGGACAGAACATTGGGGCAATCAGGTCGCTGCCGCTCGCTGACGACATCAAGGCCAAGATTCTTGGCGGAAACGCCGCGCGGTTGCTGAATCGCTCCGAGCGCCCCATGACGGACCGATCGGGCGTGAATGGAAGGTCGTGGCTCAGGTGAGGGCACGGCACACGTCGTCTAACGGATCCTCGAAATGCTGGAATGGAAACCTAGGCGCCTCCTGGGTGTCAGTCTAGGCGTCGGCGTTGTCTTGATCATACTGCTCGTCGATGGACTGCTTCTGGGAATCTTGAGAAGCCAGCCCATCTCCTTCCTTTCTTTCGCCTTGGGATTCCTGACCGTGCTGTCACTCTTCATCGTGGCGACCCTGGGCTATCTCATCTACGGGCTGCTCACCCTCAGATATCTGATCGGCCGCGACAGCGTGGTCATCTCGTGGGCCAGGCGACAGGAAACGATACCGCTGGCGACCATTGAGTCCATTGAGCTACTTGCCGGTTTGGGAGACAGGATCAGGAGGAGGCGCTTCTGCCTGCCGGGGCACTGCATCGGCTGGGGCCGCGATGACCAGGGGCGGGAGGTTCTTCTCTACTCCACAGGACCCCGCTCTGACGAATTGCTCATCACCACGGCTGATACGTCCTACGTTGTCTCGCCCTGCAACCCCTCGGGTTTCTTGTCGGCTGTACGCGCGCGCCGACGGCTGGGCCCCGCCGAGAGCCTTGAGCGGACGCGAAGGGAGGGTGGACTGGCCGGCCTGTCTCTCTGGCGCGATGGGATTGCCCTTGGCCTCGCAGCGGCAGGCGCGATCGCCAATGCCGGCCTGTTTGCGTACGTTGCCCTACGCTACCCGCATCTGCCAGGGATCGTTCCTCTGCTATCGGAGGCGGGGCAGGTCGCGCTTCTGGGGCCCAAGGACGAGCTATGGGGGCTGCCCGCGATAGGCCTGACGGTGCTGTTGGCAAACACGATCCTTGGGTTTGCCGTGCATAGGTGGGAGCGCCTCGTGACCTACTGCCTGGGAGCGATGGCGGTTGTGGTGCAGATCCTTGTCTGGTCAGCGGCCCTCAAGGCAATAGGCTGAGGCGATTCCCCGGAGCGACGGTTACGGGACTACGCCTCTCCGCTCAGGGTGGCGATCCGCTCCAGCCGGGTCCACAACTGCCTGCGCCTCTGATCAAACATCCTCTGGTAGGGAGGCGAAGTGATGTGGTCGGCGGTCATGATCAGGGCGTCCTCCCGGTTGTCGGAGTAGTAGCGGGGCCTCCGCCCCACGAACTCGAAGCCATACTTCTGGTAGAGATTCTGGGCCACCAGGTTGGAGACCCGCACTTCCAGCGACATCAGTGTGGCGTCCAACTCGAGGGCCTTCTCTATCGCTGTCACTAGCAGCAACTGGCCAACGCCCTGCCCTCTATACTTCGGATCCACCGCTATGGTACTGACGTGCGCCTCTTGAGCCGCGATCCAGAACCCGCAGTACCCCACTATGGGGCGGCTGTTATCATGGCCGTTGTGAGCCCACGTGTGGATTCTTCTCAGCATACCGGGTTTTTCCTTTGCCGGGCCTGGCTCGGGGGTTTCGGGAAGCCGGGGCCGGGCAACGAAGTAGTGAGCCAGGCGGTTCTGGGTCACCTCGTAGCGATAAGCACGCGCTGGCCAAGGACTGGGGAAGGCAACTCGCTCGATCTCCACCACCTGTGGGATGTCCTCCAGAAGCATGGGCTCCACGATGTAGGGCAGACTAGGTTGCTCCATATCTCCGATCACCGACTTTTGGGTAGTGCAGATAGAGGGGCTCGAGGCTCGCCACGTGATCGCCTCCGAGACTGCTGATCCGTTGCCAGCCCAGTTCTGCCAGATACCCTGCGCGACGCAGTGAGGAAGCTGGAGAGGCCACGGCGGCCCGCTCCCCCAGTAGACCGATCAGGGACGTGCGCAGCTGTGCATCTATCTCACCGCAGAACAAGGTGCGTTCCGTCAACCGATGGGACAAATCCTCGACCGTAACCAAATCGTAGTCGCTGGTCCTCTGCCAGTCCTCCGTGTCCCTCTCGTAGAGGGCGGCGCAGATGCGCCCCCTCCCGGCTTGGAGTATGGCACAGGTTGGCAGATGCTGCCCGCGGTGGGCGTAGGCCACAATATCGAGAGTGGGGATCCCCACGATGGGTATTCCAAGCGACAGGCAGAGACCTTTGCCCACGCTGAGACCGATGCGCAGACCTGTGAAGGATCCCGGTCCCAAGGCCACGGCTACCGCATCGAGTTGCTGAGGCAACATAGCTTGTGATGCCAGGAGGCGCACAACGGTGGGCATCAGTTCGACCGTATGATTCATGGAGGTGCGCCACGACGACTCGGCGAGGGCGCCAGTTGCCTCGTCATACAGCGCCACGCTGGCAGACTCGGTGGCTGTGTCGATGGCAAGCACGGTGGGACTCATGTTCAAGACCCAATGGCTTCGCTCAAGAGGTCGAGCATCTTGCGATAGGGGGCACCTTCGGCCTGGAGGGAGATTCGTCGTCTGTTTTCCCCGGCGTGTTCCAGAGTGATATACAGATGCTCCGTGGGCAGAACTGCCCGCGCTTTCTCGGCCCACTCGACAAGACAGAGGCCATCAGTGTGGAAGCAAGTATCGATCCCGGCCTGCACTATCTCATCCGTGCTGTGCAGGCGGTACAGGTCAACGTGGTAGAGAGCCACGCCTCGGCCGTGGTATTCATTGACCAGGGTGAAGGTTGGGCTGGTGATGGGCTCTGTCACCCCTAGTGCACGGCCGATGGCCTGGATGAGCGTGGTTTTTCCCGAACCTAACTCCCCTTCCAGGCACAGAACCTCCTGACCTGTCAGCAGCTCGCTGATAGCTTGGCCAAGTCCCCCCGTCTCTGCCGGGCTCTCGCTGGTCACGGTCAGGGTGTTCCCCTCCACTGTGGGAGTCTCCTTTCCAGGGCACGCACAGCTCGGGGCTATTATATCGACTTTGTTGAGGGCCAACAAGTGCGCCATCGGCAGGCGGTCCTCGGGATTTCGTAGCTGGAGCTGGGCGCCACTTTGACGGCGCGCCTCGGGCGGCGGGGTGTGGTTCGCAACGGTCTTGCACTTACCCGGACAGTGACTGTCCACGGGCGGGCTAGTCAAATCTGGTCAACTGTGGTAGGATTCGCATATTATGCGGTACCTGATAGTATCCGACATTCATGGGAACTTGGCTGCCTTCGACGCCGTCCTGGCCGGTGTAGACTTGGAGAACATAGATCGAATATGGTGCCTCGGAGACGTGGTGGGGTATGGACCATGCCCGAACGAGTGCATCGGTCGGCTGCGGGAGTTTGCGGACTACGTCTGCGTGGCGGGCAACCACGATTGGGCCGCCATAAGCAGGATAGGTATTGCAGAGTTCAACCCCAGTGCTCAGGAAGCGTGCCGGTGGACGAGCGAGCGGCTGAGCGAGGAGAACAGTGCGTATCTGTCGAACCTGCCCACGCGTTTCTTGGAAGACAACTGCACGCTGGTTCACGGCAGCCCTCGGGAGCCCATCTGGGAATATATTATCTATCCCTCTACGGCCCAGCTCAACTTTCAGTTCTTCGACACGCAGCTCTGCTTCGTGGGCCATACCCATGCGCCTGCGATTTTCCGTGAGGAAACCTCCACCCACAGGTTCGAGATCAGCATTCCGCTTCCGGACCATCCGATTCTGATCGATGATGAACG
>Ga0299912_10003573_pt1 | contig 12685 bp, 5 predicted proteins | sample RVTome_2_FD_207667 | JGI IMG/M metagenome (GOLD analysis project Ga0299912, IMG submission 207667) | Soil microbial communities from uranium-contaminated site in the Upper Colorado River Basin, Wyoming, United States - RVT95D214 (version 2) ... | reverse complement strand
CCTCGGGCTGGAGCGAGGCGACACGGCGCGACAGGTCCGCGACGAGGAAGCTGTCCTCGTTGTGGTCCCGCGCCATGCCGACGTCGGTGCGTCCGAACACCTCGACGCGCACGGGCGCGGTCATGGATTGCCCTCCAACGCGTGGATCGCGTTCTGGATCCGTGTCCGGTCGTTGCCGCTCGCGTACTGGAGCGCGTTGCGGTACCACTCGAGCGCCTGCGCCACATCGTTATCGTAGCCCGACGCGACGAGTTCGGCCGCGTCCGACTTCTGCTTGCTCGTCGCCTCCGAACGGTAGAACACCCAGCGAGCGAGGCGGCGCGCGACCGTCGTCTGGCTGCTCTGGTCCGCGCGGACGGCGGCGTTGAGCGAGTCCTCGATCGTCGCGGCGGTCACGACGTTGGTCGGCGGCGGGTTGGTCGTCACCATCGATTCCCGCTTCGTGCCGTCCGGCACCAGGGCCCGGGGGTTGGTCGGCCGGCGGTTGTTCACGACCGCCGCCTTCGCCGTTTCGGGCGTGGTCTGGCCGCCGGTCTGAGCGGCGCGGAGCGAGTCTGCGGCCGCCACCTGCTGCGACGGCGCGCCGCCTTTCATCATGATCACGGCGATGGCCGCGATCGCCCCGACGCCGCCCACGCCCCCGAGAACCGGGATGAGCGGGAACCGCTTCGCGGGTGCGGGCGCGGCGGCTGGCTCCGGCGCCGCCTTCTTCGGCGCCGGCGCCTTCTTCGCCGCCACGTGCTTGGTCGCCAGCTGGACCTGGTCCGCGCTCATCAGTTCCGTCGCGCCGGCGTGCTGCGCCACGTTCACCCGCGTCCCGGGCATCTCGAGCCCGGCGACGGTGCCCATCGTGTCCCGGCCGAACTCGGCCGCGTTCTGGTAGCGGTCGACCGTCAGCCGCTGGAGCACCCGGTCGAGCACGGCCTGGATCCCCGGCGGGAACTCGATGTCCGGGCGCGCCTCGGCCAGCGGCGTCGGCTCGTCGGTCAGCCGCTTGATCATCACTTCCTGCGCGGTGTCGGCCTGGAACGGCAGGACGCCGGTGAGCATCCGGTACAGCACGAGGCCGAGCGAGTAGATGTCCGACCGGCCGTCGAGCTTGTCGCCGGAGAGCTGCTCGGGGCTCATGTACTCGGGCGTCCCGACCACGAGACCGGTCTTGGTCACCTTCTGGCCCGTCTCGTCCCCCGCCACCGCCTTCGCGATGCCGAAGTCCACCACCTTGACCACGTCGGCGCCGTCGCGGGCCTGGCTGATCATGATGTTGTCGGGCTTCAGGTCGCGGTGGACGATACCGAGGTCGTGGGCGGCCTGGAGGGCGTCGGCCGACTGCTTGAGGATGCTCGCCGCGCGCACCGCGGGCAGCGCGCCTTCCCGGTCGATCAGGTCGGTGAGCGACTGCCCCTCGATGAACTCCATCGCCAGGTAGATCAACCCGTCGGTCGTCTCGCCGAAATCGTAGATCTGGCAGACGTTGGGGTGGCTGATCCGGCTGGCGTTGGACGCCTCGCGGTTGAAGCGGCTCACCGCGTCGGGGTCGTGCGCCATCCCCGGGTTCATCACCTTGATGGCGCTCTTGCGCCCCATCTTCACGTGCTCGCCGAGGTACACCGCGCCCATGCCGCCCTCGCCGAGCTTCTTGATGATGTGATAGCGGTCCGCGACCACCTGGCCGACGAGGTCGGCGCCGGCGGCCTTCGCCCGCAGCGTGGAGCCGTCCACCGGACAGAACTTGACGTTGTCCGGGTACTCCTTGCTGCACAGCGGGCACGTCTTCACGGCATCTCGACCAGCATGGTCTTGTCGCCCACCAGGATCTTCGAGGCCTTGCGGAGCACGACGTCGCCGCGCGCCGCCACGGCGACGCCGTTGCGGCTGCCGTTGTCCGCCAGCACGAAATCGGCGTCCTCCGACCGGACGAGCGCGTGCGACCCGCTCATCGACGGGTCGTAGGGAAACGACCAGTCGCCGCGGTCGCGGCCGATCGCCATGTCGCGCCCCGGGGACAGGTGGAAGACGTCGCGCACGCTCCCGTCGGCGCGCAGCTGCGCCAGCGAGGCGATGTCGGCGCTCGGCACCAGCGAGCCCATGCGGCGCGTGGCGTCGGCCTCCGGCGGGTGCGGCCCGGGGTAGCCGAGGCGCCGGAACCGCAGCAGCTGCGAGCCGATCAGGACCAGGTCGCCGTCCACCAGCTTGTGGGGCCCCTCGAGGAAGATCCACGTCCCGTTGCGCGAACCCAGGTCGCGGACCGACAGCTTGCCGTCCTTCCAGATGAGGAGCGCGTGGATCGGCGACAAGTACACGTCGTCGGGGAAGGTGAGATCCGCGCCGACGCGGCCGATCGTCGTCTCCTCGCCCACCAGCGAGTACTTGTTGCCCTTCGTGCCGTCCTCGGCGACCACCTGGAGTGACACCGGGACCTTCGGGGCCGTCGCCTTGGCCGAGAACACCTGGGTGGCGGCATGATGCTCGGGTACCGGACCGGCCGCGGCGAGGGGCGCCGCACAGTTGGGGCAGAACTTGTAGTCGGTGTTCGCAATTGCCGTGCCGCACTTCGGGCATGGCGGTACCGCCGCTGTTGCCACCGCACCCCCCGGTTCGATCTTCGCGCCACAGAAGGCGCAGAATGGCATGGTTGCGTCCACCGCGTGTCCGCACGCGGAGCACGTGCCGGTTCCGGTCGGGTCGGCGCCCGCCTGGACACGCGTAGCCGGCACGGAACCGCCACCCGCGCCGGCCGAGGCGGCAATCGCCATGGCCGAAGCGGAGAGCGGCTTGCCGCAGTCCATGCAAAACCGCGAGCCGTCGTCGTTCTGGCGGCCGCAGTGGGCGCACGTCCTCACGAGCCGGATGGCCTCCGCTGGGTCGTTCGAAGCGGTCAGTCGGCCAATATACCGGCCGCTTTGCCGCAAGGTCAACAGAGCTAAATTGACGCTGGAACGCAAGTTGGTGTACGTTGCCGCGGTCATGGCACGCCCCCGCTGGCGCCTCATCCCGACCGCCCTTTCCCTGCTTCTCCTCGTCCCACCCTGGGCGGCGCGCGCGCAGCACCCGGGCGGGCGCTGGTGGACGATGGAGACGCGGCACTTCCGCGTGCACGTGCGGGCGGACCAGCGGGAGTTGGGCGCGCGGGCGGCGGGCGAGGCCGAAGCGGCGTGGGAGGCGCTGGCGCGCGAGCTGGTCCCGCCGCGGCGGAGGATCGACCTCGTCGTCGCCGACAACGTGGACGACGCGAACGGGTTCGCGACGATCTACCCGGTGCCGCGGGTCGTGGTGTATGCCGTCCCGCCCGCCGGCGACCTCCAGCTCGGCACGTACGACCGCTGGCTGCGGCTCGTGATCACCCACGAGCTGGTGCACGTCTTCCAGTTCGACCTGTCGCGCGGGTGGTGGCGGCTCGCGCAGCGGGTGTTCGGGCGCGCGCCCGGGCTGTTCCCCAACGCGTACGCGCCGGCGTGGCTCACCGAGGGGCTCGCGGTGTTCTACGAGTCGCGGCTCACCGGCGCCGGGCGCCTCGATGGGAGCTTCCACCGCGCGATCGTGGGGGCCGCTTCGGCCGAGGCGGGCGGCGTGCCGATCGACGCGGCGGGCGGCGTCTCGCCGCGGTGGCCGGGCGGGATCCGGCCCTACGCCTTCGGCGCGACGTTCCTCGGCCAGGTCGCGGCGGAGCACGGCGACAGCGCGGTGCGCCGCCTCGCGCGGGAGATCGCGCGGCGGCCGATTCCCTACCTGCAACTGAACGGTGTGCTGCGGCGCGCGACCGGCCACTCGTTCACGCAGGCGTGGCGGGAATGGCAGGATAGCCTGAGCGGCACAGAGGTACAGATGGCGCAGAGGGCGCAGTGGGCGCAGAGGGCGCAGTCGGTGGACAGCGGTCAGTCGTCGGTGACCCTGCTGCGCGGGCTGCGGGCCGTGGTGCCGCCGCGCGTCTCCCCGGATGGCCGCTGGCTGCTTGTGGCATACAACGACGGGAAAGACGCGACCCGTCTGGTCGTGCTCGACCGCGCGAGGGGAACGCGACACCGGCTCGCGCGGCTGAACGGGTTCGGCGGCGTCGCGTGGACGCCGTCGGGCGAGGCGCTGGTCTCCGAGTTCGAATACACCGATCCCTACACGCTGCGCGGCGACCTCTGGCGCGTGACGATGGACGGGCACGAGACGCGGCTCACCACCGGTGCGCGGCTCTCGGAGCCCGACGTGGCGCCCGACGGCGCGATCGTGGCGGTGCGCGCGGTGCCGGGCGGCAACGAACTCGTGCTCGTGGACTCGGCTGGCACGCAGCCGCTGGTGCCGAGCGCGCCCGGGATCGAGTGGGCGCAGCCGCGGTTCGCGCCTGACGGCGTGACGATCGCCGCGGTGCGCGTGCACGGCGGGTGGCACGACATCGTGCTGCTGAACCGCGAGGGCGCACTGCTGCGTGAGGTCACCGACGACCCCGCGATCGACGTCATGCCGGCCTTCAGTCCCGACGGCAGGCTGCTCGTGTGGTCGCGTGAGGTGGACGGCACGCCGCAGATCGCCGGGCTTCTGCTGGGGGAGGACGGCACCACGGTGCGGTTCACGAGCGAGCCGTTCGCCGCCTGGGCCCCCGCGGTGGCGGGCGACACCCTCCTCTACTTCGCCTACCACGGCGACGGGTACCGCCTCGTCGCGGCGCCGCTCGCGGGTGTGAGCGAGCGGCTCGCGGGTGCGAGCGATGGGCGGCATCCCGCGGAGCCGGCGCCGCCGGCGCCGAGCGCCCGCGAGCACGGCTACCGGCCCTTCCCGGCGCTGTGGCCCCAGTACTGGATGCCGATCGGCGTGGCCGCCAGCAGCGGCTACACCTGGTTGGGCGCGTTCACGTCGGGCCAGGACGTGCTCAGCCGGCACGCGTACTACGCCGACCTCGCGCTCGGGCTCGGCGGCGCGGCGTCCTCGTGGCTCGGCGACCTCGCCTACGTGTACGCGCGGTTCTCGCCGGCGGTGCTCGACTTCTCGTTCTCGCGCGACCAGCTCTTGCTGCCCGACACGCTCGGCGGCGTCACCTGCTGCTTCGCCGACGACGAGTGGCGGCTCGGCGTGACGCTGCGGCGGCGCCGCTACCGGACCGCGCTCGCCGCGCGGCTCGGCGGCGAAATCGACCGCACGGTCTATGGGGTGACGGCCGTCCGTCGCCTCGGCGTGGTGCTCTCCGGCTCGGCGTCGCACACCATCCAGCCGGCGCTCGCCGTTTCCGCGCAGGACGGCTGGCGCGCCTCGGCTCTGGTGCGGCGGCGCTGGCGCGAGGATCCCTCGCGCTCCTACTGGGACGTGCGGCTCTCCGGCTCGGCCTACAAGTCGCTCGAGGCGGGCGGCTTCGCGCGGCACGTGCTCGCCGTGCGCGGCGCGTTCGGCGCGCTGCGCGGGAGCGACAACGTTGTTTTCGGCGTGGGCGGCATCTCGGGTGGGACGTTCGAGCTCGCGCCCGGCATCACCGTCGGCAGCGACTCGCGCGACTTCCCGGTGCGCGGTTTCCCGGGCTCGTTCGTGCTTGGCAGGAGCGCCGCATCGGCCTCGCTCGAGTACCGGGCGCCGCTCGCGCTGGTGGGGCGCGGCATCGGCCTGCTGCCGGGCACGCTCGACCGCGTGTCGGGCGCCGTCTTCGTGGACGGCGGCGCGGCGTGGTCGAGCACCCGTTGCACCACGTTCGGCGATCCCGGGACCGGCAGCTGCGTGCACCTGCTCGCCTCCGCGGGCGCCGAGCTGGTGACGGATCTTGGCGTGGCATGGGACTTCCCGGTGCGGCTGCGCTGCGGCGCCGCGGTGCCGTTCGGGTACCGCGCCGTGAGCGGCTACGTCGCCGTCGGCTCGGCCTTCTAGGCGAAACCGATGCGTCGCGCGGGGTGTAGTGACGTGAGGATGCCGACACTGCTGTGGGACCGGGGCGCTCGGCGGCTTCTCGTCGGGGCGCTGCTCACGGCGTGCGCGGCGCTGCCCGCGCCCGCACAGACGCCGCAGGAGCGCGCGGCGTTCGACTCGCTGCGCGCGGCGTTCGCGCAGCTGGCCGACTCGACGGTGCTCCTCGCCAGCGAGCGCGGGCGCATCGAGCACGCGCGGCAGCACCGCGGCGATCCCCTCGTCCACATGGAGCTCGGGTTCCTCGCCTTCCGGCTCGGCGAAGTGACCGGAGCGAGGAAGCACTACGACGATGCCGCGAGCGAGTTCGAGTGGGCCGCCGAGCTCCGGGCCGACTGGCCGTACGCCTGGTACTGGCTCGGCGTCTCCGAGCTGGCCATCGGCGAGCACCCCGGGATCGTCATCGAGAACATCCGGCAGTGGTTGGGGCTCGATGCCCTGTCGAAGGGGGTGCGCGCGTTCGCGCGCGCGCTCGAGGCCGACCCGTCGTTCAGCTCCGCGCTCGTGGACCTGGCGACGACGGCGCTCAGGCAGCGCATCGCGCCGCGACTCGCGGTGGCGCAGCGCGCGCTCCGGCTCGCGGCCGAAACTCCCGGCGGGCGCGTCCCGGCCGTGCTGCTGGTGCGCGGCCGCGTCGAGCGGCAGCTCGAGGAGAACGACTCGGCGCTCGCGGCATTCCGCGCGTTCGTCGGCGCGGGCGGCGACCGTGGCGTCGGGCTCGCCGAAGTGGCGCGCACGCTGGCGCTGATGGGCCGGCCGGACTCAGCCGCGGGCGCCTACCGCGGCGCCCTGGCCGCGGCAGGCACGGACGCGGCGCGCGCCGAGCTCCGGCGCGACGTCCGCTGGATCGCGACGCCCGGGGAGCTGAGCGTCTTCGACGAGCTGCCGAGCGACTCGGCGAGCGCGTGGCTCGTACAGTTCTGGAGCGCGCGCGACGTGTTCGATGGGCGCCGCCCCGGGGAGCGGCTGCTCGAGCAGTTCCGCCGCTACGAGTACGCGCGCCGCAATTTCCAGTTGGTCTCGCGCCACCGCGCCCGCAGCGACGTGCTCCTCGCCTTCCGGGACACTACGCAGGACGAGCTGGATGACCGGGGCGTGATCTACCTGCGCCACGGCGAGCCGGACCGCCGCGCGCGCTACACCGCCGTCGGCATCGCCGAGCCTAACGAGAGCTGGCTGTACCGCCGATCTGAGCCGGGCGAGGATCTGATCTTCCATTTCGTCCCGATCGGCGACGTGCAGGACTACCGCCTCGTCGAGAGCCTGGTCGGCGTCTGTCACGAGGACATCAACTGCTACGCGGTGCGCGCTGAGTTCGCCGACGTCTACGACCGGCTCCAGATCCCTGGTGCGGTGGGCCGTGCCAACCTCGAGGGCACGGAGCGCTTCATGGTGCGCCGCTCGGTCGAGCGGGGGACTCACTCCGACACGTACGCGCTGCGGTTCGCTTCGAGCCTGAGGCCCATAGTGTCGTCGTTCGTCGTAGGCGACCAGGTGCGGGAGCCCGAGCTGCACGTCGTCTTCGCCATCCCGGCCGGGCGGCTCCACCCGCTCGAGGCCTCGGGCGCGCAGGCCTACGCGCTCGAGCTGCGGGTGCTCGTCTTCGACAGCCTGATGCGCGTGATCGCCTCGGCGGACACACTGCGCGTCTTCCGCAGCGCGCAGCGGCTGGCGGAGGGGAGCTTCCTCACCGAGCAGCTCACGGTCGCGGTGCCGCCGGGGACCTGGCGGTTCCACTTCATCGTGGAGGAGCTTCAGGCGAGCGCGGGCGCCATCGTGACGGCGCGCGCTTTCGAGGTGCCGCGCTTCGCCGAGGGCTTCAGCGCGAGCGACCTGGTGCTGGGGCGCGAGGGCAGCGGACTCGCGTGGCGGCGACCCGAGGGCGCCGTGCCGCTCAACCCGCTCCTGACGTTCCCGCAGGGCGCCGCGGCCACGCTGTTCTACGAGGTGTACGGCCTGCCGCAGGGCGCCGAGATCGAGACCCGGGTGCGCGTGGTGCGGCGCGGCGGGCGGTCGATCTTCCGGCGGCTGTTCGGTCGTGGTGGCGGCGCCGACCTCGCCTACACCTCCGTCACCGACGCGCCGAACCGCTCCAGGGTGCACCAGCAGCTCGACCTCACCGGGCTTGGGCGGGGGCGCTACACCCTCGAAGTACAGCTCACCGACCCCGGGTCGGGACGGCGGCTGACGCGGAGCAGCAGCTTCGAGATTGTCGCGGCGCGCGCGCCTTGACACCCTCTCCCGCAGCGTCCTAAGTTCCACCGACTCCAGACCTTACCCAACTCACGCCCGAGCGTCCATGTTCTGTTCGCGTTGCGGGACACAGGTGGAGACGTCGAGCCGGTTCTGCCCAACGTGCGGCCTGGATCTGACGACGCTCACGGGCGCAGGGCAGAGCGCCGCCGCCACCGCGGCCATGGCTGCGGCGCCGCCGCAGCAGGACGAAACGGAGATCGTCCGCCAGGCGCTGAAGGACGAGTACGAGCTGGAGAAGGAGCTGGGCCGCGGCGGGATGGCCGTCGTCTACAAGGCGCGCGACAAGCAGCTGGAGCGCGAGGTCGCGATCAAGGTCCTGCCGTTCTCGCTCTCCTTCGACGCCGAGTTCGTCGAGCGGTTCCAGCGCGAGGCGCGCACCGCCGGCAAGCTCGAGCACCCGAACATCATCCCGATCTACCGCGTCGGCAAAGCGGGCCGCGTGATCTACTTCGTCATGAAGTTCATCCGCGGCAAGTCGCTCTCGTCGGTGATCGAGGCCCGGGGTGCGATGCCGGTGCCCGAGATCAAGCGGGTGCTGATCGAGTGCACGCGCGCGCTCGGCTACGCGCACAAGCACGGCATCGTCCACCGCGACATCAAGCCCGACAACATCATGTTCGACGAGCTTGGGCAGGCGATCGTCACCGACTTCGGCATCGCCAAGGCGCAGTCGGGCGCGAAGCTGACCGGCACCGGGATGTCCATCGGCACGCCGCACTACATGAGCCCCGAGCAGGCCCGCGCGCAGAACCTCGACGGGCGCAGCGACATGTACTCGCTCGGCGTCGTGGCGTACCAGTGCCTCACCGGCCACGTGCCGTTCGACGGCGAGGACAGCTTCTCCATCGGCTACAAGCACATCATGGAGGAGCTGCCGACGCCGCCGCTGGAGACCGCCGACCAGCACGGGCTGTTCGGGGTCATCCAGCGGATGATGGCCAAGAAGCCCGACGACCGGTTCCAGGCCGCCGAAGAGCTGATCGCGGCGCTCGAGGGCGCCGCCGGCGGGGTTCCGGCGATGGACATGGCCACGATGCCGACGCGCGCGATCGAGCCGGTCAAGCCGCCCGCAGCCGGCGCCAAGGCGCCGCCGCCGATGGCGCTCCAGGCGACGGCCCCGCTGCCGCGCGCCTCCGCCTCGCAGGCCAAGCCGAAGCTCGAGGAGGAGGAGAAGCCCAAGGCGCCGCCGCCCGAGCGCAAGAAGGCGCCGCCGCGGCGGCCGCCGCCCGAGAAGAGCAGGGCGCCGATCTACGTTGCCGCGAGCCTCGCCGTCGTGGCGCTGGCGCTCGGCGGGTACTACGTGGGGGTGATGCGGCCGGCGCAGCAGCGCGCCCAGCAGGCGCGCGCCGACTCGGTGCGCAACGCGCAGCAGCTGGCGCAGGCCGACACGACCGCGCGGGCGGACACGGCGCGGGGGACGCGCGACACCGCCCAGGCGGCGACCATCACGCCGCCGCGCGACACGACGCACGTCGCGCGGCGCGACACCACCCCGACGCGCACCGCGCGGCGCGACACGACCCCGACGCGTACCCCGCGGCGCGACACGACGGCGCGGATCACCACGCCCGCCGCGCGCGAGGGGACGATCCGACTGGGCGGCACGATCCCGCGCGGCGCGAGCGTGACGGTGGATGGCCAGCCGAAGACCGGCACGGCGATCCGCATGCCGGCGGGCCGGTACACCGTGCGCGTCACTGCGACCGGCTTCCAGGACTTCACGCAGCAGGTCACGGTCGCTGCGGGGCGGCCGGCGTCGGTGAAGGTGCGGATGCCGCCGCAGGTGGCCGGCACGACCACGCCGACCACCACGCCGACCACCACGCCGATCACCACGCCGCAGACCACGACCCCCACGACCGGGACCGCGCCGCCGCCGCAATGCGCGAGCAACCCGGGGTTCAGCCTGGCGAACCGTGGCAACGCCTGCTACGACCAGCGGCCGCGCGCCCGCACCGCGCCGATCATGCCGGCGCCCGAGTCGTGCACCGGCAACGTCACGCCGGTGACGCTCATGCTCAAGGTCTCGGCCCAGGGCGAGGTGGACGGCCAGCCGTCCGTCATCCGCCGGTCGAACTGCGACGCGTTCACTCAAAACGCCGCCTCGTACGCGCTCGACCTGACGTTCACGCCCGCCACGAAAAACGGGACGCCCGTGGCGGTGTGGATGAACCTCCAGATCCAAGCGCAGCGCCGCTGATCCACCCGACCGCCTTCGTCGCGCCGAGCGCCGACGTGCTCGGCGACGTGCCCGGTGGACGAGCCGCCGCGGCGCCGCATTCGCGACACCGTCGAGCATTACCGGGTGCTTGCTTGGCGGCACCGGGCGGGGGACTTCGCCCGAGTACAAGCTTTGTGATGTGCACAACCGCTAAGCCGCACCGGGCCGCGACGATTTCGGGGTGTTGCCCGGCACGGCCCACTGCCCTAGCTTGACCCCTCGCCGAAAGCTTGTCCGCATAACCGTTTAACACACAGCCAGTTAGATTGCACATCGCGGGCCGCCGCCCGCTCGTACGCTGTTCGGAGACTCGGATCATGGCTTCGTGCGTTCCCGACCGCCTTCGCGCGCTCCAGATGAGCGCCAACGCCGTCACCGTTCTCGAGCGGCGTTACCTCCTCAAGGACGAGACGGGCCGGCCGGCCGAGACACCCGAAGTCCTCTTCTGGCGGGTCGCCACCACCATCGCCGCTCCGGACCGGGCCTACGGCGCCTCCGAGGGTGCGGTGGAAGCCCTCGCCGAGGAGTTCTACCGGGTGATGGCGGAGCGGAAGTGGATGCCGAACAGCCCCACCCTGATGAACGCCGGCCGTCCGCTGGGCCAGCTCTCGGCCTGCTTCGTGCTCCCGGTGGAGGACGCCCTGTCCAACGGCGAGGGCGGCATCTACGACACGCTGCGTGCCATGGCGCTGGTGCACCAGTCGGGCGGCGGCACCGGGTTCAGTTTCTCGCGGCTGCGTCCGAAGAACGACGTGGTGCGCTCGACGATGGGGGTGGCGAGCGGTCCCATCTCCTTCATGTCGCTGTACGACGCCTCGACCGAGGTCGTGAAGCAGGGCGGCACGCGCCGCGGGGCGAACATGGGGATCCTGCGGGTGGACCACCCGGACATCCTCGAGTTCATCACCTGCAAGAACGACACCAGCAAGATCACCAACTTCAACATCTCGGTCGCCGTCACCGACCGGTTCATGGAGGCGCTGAAGGCGGGGACGACGTACGACCTCATCCACCCGCGCAGTGGGAAGGTGGCGGGCCAGCTCGACGCGCGCGACGTGTTCGCCAGGATAGTGCGCGGCGCGTGGCTCACCGGCGAGCCGGGTGTGTTCTTCATCGACAGGGCCAACGCGGTCAACCCGGTCCCGCACCTCGGCGCCTACGAGGCGACCAACCCGTGCGGCGAGCAGCCGCTGTTGCCCTACGACGTCTGCAACCTCGGCTCGATCAACGTCGGCGTGTTCGTCCGGGACGGGAAGTTGGACTGGGAGGCCCTGCGCCAGACGGTGCACCTCTGCACCCACTTCCTCGACAACGTCATCGACGCGAACAAGTACCCGCTGCCGGAGATCGACGACCTGGCGAAGCGGATCCGCCGGATCGGTCTCGGGATCATGGGCTGGGCGGACCTGCTGGTGCGGCTCGGCATCCCCTACAACTCCGAGGAGGCGGTCGCCTTCGCGCGCGAGCTGATGCGGTTCGTGGACGAGGAGTCGAAGGTCGAATCGGAGCGGCTGGCGAAGCAGCGTGGCGCGTTCCCCGAGTGGGAGCGGTCCATCTGGGGCCCGGACAAGACCTGCGCGCGCAGCGCCACGGGCGAGCGGATCCGGCCGAAGCGCAAGCTGCGGAACTGCAACCTCACCACCGTGGCGCCGACGGGGACGATCTCGATCATCGCCGGGTGCAGCTCGGGGATCGAGCCGCTGTTCGCGGTCGCGTTCCTCAGGAACCAGGCCGGCGTGCTGATGCCGGACGTGAACGAGGACTTCGTGCGGGTGGCCAGGGACGGCGGCTGGTACACCGACGACCTGATGAAGCGGATCGCCGAGGCGGGGCACATCCACTTCGACGCGGTGTCGGCGGAGGCGCAGCGCGTGTTCGTGACCGCGCACGACGTCACCCCGGAGTGGCACATCCGGATGCAGGCGGCGTTCCAGGAGTACACCGACTCGGCGATCTCGAAGACGTGCAACTTCCCCGAGACGGCGAGCGAAGAGGACGTGCGCGAGATCTACGAGCTGGCGTATTCGCTGAGCTGCAAGGGGGTGACGGTCTATCGCGACAACAGCCGGCCGATGCAGGTGCTCTCGACTGGCTCGACGGCGAGGAAGGTGGAGGCGAAGGGGCCGGACGCGAAGAACCACGTCGGCCCCGCGGTGGCGGCGCGTCCGGCGACCAGCGCCGAGCGCGAGCTGGCCGAGCTGAAGGGACACATCGCCGAGCTGGAGGCGGAGCTGGAGCGCACGCGGAAGGCGTTGCACGAGGCCGAAGCGGAGAACGCCCAGCGGAGGATGAAGCGCTCGCGCCCTGATCTGCTGAGGGGCGCGACGCGGCGGA
>Ga0299912_10003572_pt1 | contig 12687 bp, 11 predicted proteins | sample RVTome_2_FD_207667 | JGI IMG/M metagenome (GOLD analysis project Ga0299912, IMG submission 207667) | Soil microbial communities from uranium-contaminated site in the Upper Colorado River Basin, Wyoming, United States - RVT95D214 (version 2) ... | reverse complement strand
AGTAATCTCTCCCGGACCTTCTACGCCACTACAAGCTGGCATCTCCAACGATGTCATCCATCACTTCGGCTCCAGGCTACCTATACTCGGCGTCTGCCTGGGGCATCAGTGCATCGGTTATAGCTACGGTGCTTCTGTTAGCCAGGCCAAGGAAATCATGCACGGTAAGTCCTCACTCATACATCACAACAACCAGGGAGTATTTGCTGATTTGCCTAGCCCATTCTCTGCAATCCGCTACCACTCGTTGATAGTACACCGTGACCGACTTCCCGACTGTCTTGAAATAACGGCATGGACGAATGATGGCACGATTATGGGCTTGCGCCACCGTCAATATCCGGTAGAAGGTGTACAGTTCCATCCTGAATCATTCATGACCGAAGGAGGAAAGAACATATTACGAAATTTCTTGGTGGGAGGTAGAGCAAACCATGATTAAAGAAGCCATAGCATCTTTAGTGTCCGGACATTCACTGACCACAGATGAGGCAGCACAGGTCATGGAAGAGATAATGCAGGGAAAGGCTACCCCAGCCCAGTTTGGCGCCTTTGTCACCGCACTAAGGATTAAAGGAGAAACAGTGGATGAAATCGTCGGCTTAGCCAGGACTATGAGGGCTAATGCTCTTCCTGTAAATATAGACGGGCCGGTTGTGGACACCTGCGGGACCGGTGGTGATGGCTCACATACCTTTAACATCTCAACTGCAGCTGCCTTCGTTGCTGCTGGAGCCGGGCTTAAGGTAGCTAAGCATGGCAATCGTGCCATGAGCAGCCAGTGTGGCAGTGCTGACGTCTTGGAGGCTTTAGGTGTCAAAATTGACCTTAATGCTGAGCAGGTGCAGAGATGCTTAAAGGAAGTAGGGATAGGTTTCATGTTTGCTCCCATATTCCATCCCGCCATGCGATATGCTGCGGCTCCCCGACGCGAGATTGGAATTCGCACTATATTTAATATACTCGGGCCACTCACTAACCCTGCCGGCGCCAGAGCCCAACTGCTGGGAGTAGGTGATGAGTCACTGATAGAAAAACTGGCATTGGTGCTTCAAAATTTAGGTTGCCAGCATGCCTTTCTGGTCCACGGTGTTGATGGCCTGGACGAAATAACAATAACGGGCGAGACTCACGTTTGTGAACTTAAAAATGGCCGCATCAAACGATATACTGTGAGCCCCAAGGATTTCGGCCTACCTAGGGCTAGTTCTGACAGCATAAAAGGTGGTGACATCAAAGAAAATGCCGACCTGCTGCATAGTGTTCTCGCCGGTGCCTTAGGGCCACAGCGAGACGTAGTGTTGATGAATGCAGCCGCTGCGCTAGTAGTCGGAGGTAAAGTAGAAACCCTCCAGCAAGGGGCAGCTATAGCTAAAGAAGTAATCGACAATGGCAATGCCTCGGCAAAACTAGACCAGTTGATTAAGTTCAGTCGAAGCTTAGGCTAAGAGAAAATGATTCTTAATGAGATAGTGTCACACAATATGAAGGAACTTGAGCTTAAAAAGCGCAGCCTCCCTATGGCAGAGCTGCGAAGGATGGCATTGCAACAGCCTCCAACACTCGACTTGGCTTCGGCTTTACGAGGCGATAACATTCAGCTTATTGCCGAGGTTAAGAAAGCATCTCCATCAAGAGGCATTATTCGTCCTGACTTCAATCCGGTGGAGATAGCCCGAATATATGCCGACAATGGTGCTTCGGCGATATCAGTATTAACCGAAACCACATACTTCCATGGCAGCCTCAACAATTTGGCGGACATTAGAAACGCACTGCACAAAAAACTGCCTCTGGTAAGAAAGGACTTCATTTTCGACCCATACCAGATTTACGAATCCCGAGCTTACGGCGCTGATAGCCTACTACTCATCGTAGCTATTTTAAAGCCAACTGAGCTACAGGAATTACTACAGTTAAGCCATGAGCTAAATATGAGCTGCCTGATTGAGACACACAATGAAGCTGAGGTCGAAATCGCTTTGAAAAGTGAGGCCAAGATTATCGGCATCAACAACCGTGACCTAACCAACTTTAGCGTGGATATTGCTAACACTGAGCGGCTACGGCCGCTTATACCGTCAGACAGAATAGTAATCAGCGAAAGCGGCATAAAAGAACGCAATGACATCGAAAGGCTAAGGCAATTGAGTGTTGACGCAGTCATCGTCGGCGAATCCCTGATGTCGGCACCTGACATTGCAGCCAAGATGAGAGAACTATTGTGACTAAGATTAAGATTTGCGGGTTATCCGAGATACAGCATGCTTTGGCAGCAGCTGAATCTGGTGCGGATTTCTTAGGTCTGGTCTTCGCCCCCAGCAGACGTCAGATCTCTATGAAAAAAGCAATGCCGATAGTTAAGGAGATCCATACCCTGAGTCCTCATCTGGCTATAGTCGGCGTCTTTGTCAATTCAACAGCTGACGAGGTGAACAGAACCGCCGATTACTGCAATCTAGACTGGATACAGCTCAGTGGGGACGAAACATGGGAATACTGTCAACAACTCGAGCGACCAATTATCAAAACTGTCCATGTCTCACCTACCAAGACAGCCGAGAAAATCATTTCAGAGATAGCCTCGGCACATAGGCTATTGTCCCGACATGACTTTGTCTGCCTTGTCGATTCAAAAGTAGGAAACACTTACGGTGGAACAGGACAAGCCTTCGATTGGAAACTGGCAAAGGAAGTATCAGCCAGGTTCCCAGTTATTATCGCTGGAGGTCTGACTCCCACCAACGTTAGCCAGCTAGTCAAAGAGATCCGACCTTGGGGAGTCGATGTATCTACCGGCATAGAGAGTAATGGTCGAAAAGACACAGCGAAAATCAAGAAATTCATCCAGGCAGTACGAACAGCGTGGAGATGAATTGTAGCTACTATCCTAAGGAGAAATAGATATGCTTGTTATTATGAAAAACGACGCAACAGAAGAGCAAGTGAAAGCGGTTATCCGCGAAATTGAAAATTTGGGCTACCGTGGCATTCCCATGCCGGGAGCGCAACGCACCGCTGTCTGCATAATAGGCAACCAGGAGCCGGTCGATGACTCGCATCTACTTGCGCTGGGAGGCGTGAAAGAGACTATCCGTGTAACGAAACCTTATAAACTTGTAAGCAGAGAAACACATCCGCAGCCTACAATCATAAGCATCGGCAATGTTATGATCGGCGGAGGAAAACCGGTAATTATGGCTGGCCCCTGCGCCATAGAAAGTGAGAAACAGGCGCTTACCATAGCTAGCCTTGTGAAACGACATGGAGCACAGGTTTTTCGTGGTGGCGCCTTTAAACCCAGAACATCACCTTATAGCTTTCAAGGACTTGGGGAAGACGGATTAAAAATACTCAAGAAGGTGCGTGAAGAGACAGGTCTACTTATTATAACCGAGGCTATAGACCACACTAACATTGAGCTTATCGAACAATACGCCGACATTATTCAACTGGGGGCCAGGAACATGCAAAATTATTCCCTGCTCCGCCAAGCAGGACATGTCACAAGGCCAATCCTGCTGAAGCGAGGTTTTGCAGCTACGGTTGAAGAATTACTAATGTCGGCAGAATACATTATGTCTGAGGGGAATGCCCAGATTATTCTGTGTGAACGTGGAATTAGGACTTTTTCCGACAATACCAGGAACACACTTGATTTAAGCGCCATACTTTCAGTTAAAGAGGTCAGTCACTTGCCGGTTGTAGTTGATCCCAGTCATGCTGCTGGCAGAAGAGAATATGTTATTCCTCTGGCAAAAGGAGCCATAGCCGTAGGCGCCGACGGTATACTGGTAGAAGTGCATAACGAACCTATGCATGCCTTATCAGATGGTATGCAATCCCTGTATCCCGAACAGTTTGCAACATTAGTGAAAGAGATAAAGACTTTGACCAAATAAGATGAACAGCACGAATACTAGAGCAATTCAAAATATATTAAAAAGGAGATAGTGGTGTTGCCCGATAACAAAGGATATTTTGGAACCTATGGAGGACGCTTTGTCCCCGAGACATTAATACCAGCACTGGACGAGCTGACAAAAGTTTATGATGAGGTCAAAGCTGACACTTCATTTTGGGCTGAATTTGACTCTCTATCTCATGACTATTCAGGAAGACCGACACCACTCTATCTGGCACAAAGGCTGAGCAATCACTGCGGCGGTGCCCGGATTTTCCTAAAGAGAGAGGACCTGGCTCATACCGGGGCACATAAAATCAACAATGCCTTAGGTCAGGGGCTTCTTGCTCAGAGAATGGGAAAACATAGAATTATCGCTGAGACCGGAGCTGGGCAACATGGCGTTGCTACAGCTGCCGTATGTGCCATGCTCGGGCTGGAGTGCATAATCTACATGGGTGAGGAAGACATACACCGCCAATCGCTCAATGTCTTTCGCATGAAACTAATGGGAGCTGAAGTCAGGCCCGTTTCCTCAGGTAGCCGAACGCTAAAGGATGCCATCAACGAGGCAATAAGAGACTGGGTAAGCAATGTTAGAAACAGCTACTATCTTCTTGGCTCGGTTGTAGGTCCTCACCCCTACCCATCTATGGTTCGCGACTTCCAATCCGTAATCGGTAAGGAAACAAGAGAGCAGATTCTGGCTAGATGTAACCGCCTACCCGACTATATAATCGCTTGCGTTGGCGGTGGCAGTAATGCCATCGGCATCTTCCATCCCTTTTTGAACGACGAGAACGTCAGACTTATCGGCGTGGAAGCTGCAGGGAGGGGGCTAAAGACCGGTGAACACGCCGCTTCACTTATAGCTGGGACAATTGGAGTTTTACACGGAGCGAGATCTTACGTTCTGCAAGACAGCAATGGGCAGATTAAAGAGACGCACAGTATTTCTGCCGGGCTGGACTACCCCGGTGTAGGTCCTGAGCACAGCTACCTCAAGGATACCAGGCGTGCTAACTATGTCGCCGTCGACGATAAAGAAGCACTTGAGGGCTTCCAATTACTGTGTAGTTTTGAAGGCATTGCCCCGGCCCTCGAACCAGCCCATGCCATATTCTATGCTGCCAAGATGGCAAGTTCACTAGAAAAAGAACAAATCATTGTCATAAATTTGTCAGGGCGCGGCGACAAAGATATGGATATAGTAATTGAAGCACTGGAGTTGAAACGATGACTCGTATTTCTTCTGTCTTCCACTCAGGTCACACTGCTCTTATAACCTACGTCACAGTAGGCTATCCTAGCATTGAGGCTACTTTAAAAGTTGTTCCGCTTCTTGCCGACAGCGGCTGCGATATAGTGGAACTGGGCATACCATTCTCTGACCCAATGGCTGACGGCGTTACCATACAGAAGGCGAGCTTTTATGCCCTGAAGAACGGCGTTACGGTTGAGCTGTGTCTGGAAATAGCCAGGGAGCTACGCCGAAAAGTTAAAATACCTTTAGTGTTTATGACATATTTCAATCCAGTATCTTATTATGGTCTTGAAAAGTTCTGTAGCGCCTGTTCCAGGTCCGGTATTGACGGTCTAATCATTCCTGACCTTCCACCGGATGAAGGCTCGGAACTGGAAGCCATTAGCCAAAGGCAAAGTCTGGACCTCATCTATCTACTGGCCCCGACCAGTACTGAGGAGCGAATCAGACTGGTGACTGAGAAAAGTACCGGCTTCATATACCTGGTTTCAGTAACCGGCGTCACGGGCACTAGAGACGATCTCCCTTCAGATCTGGACAAATTTGTCGCCAGAGTGCGGAAAGTAGCCACCCAGCCCCTCTGCATCGGATTCGGCGTATCTACCCCAGAGCAGGCAAGTCAGCTAGCTAGAATAGCCGATGGAGTTATTGTAGGCAGCCGGATAATCCAGCTTATGGAAATTGACGATGCCTTCACATCAGTTGTCAATTTCGTAAAGGAATTGAGGCATTCCCTTGATAAAGCAAGTCAATAAAGATACTGCAACTATAGCAAGCAACCTACATATTCTTCTCGGCAAGGTTACCTGCCCAGGGCATTTTAAACTTCTCCCCCTGATAGGCTTTAACCATGCAAATTATCCATACCACAATACAAAGTATCCAAAAGGCAGCACCAATAAGCCAGCCAATAAACGGTATCCAGGCTATCCAGCCGACGACGATACCGGCAAGTGTCAGAACACCAAAGACAATGATCGACTGCAAGGCATGAAAACGAATGAACTTGTTATCCTTCTCCAACAGAAAAAAAACGAGGCCACTTATCCACCAAGCAACATAACACAACAGCCCAGCAACATTTTCATCCAGCCCAGTTGAAGTTTTTGCCATAGAAATATACCCCCCTTTCTGTTCAAGTTTGACTATTTAAGAATACCCTGCTACGTAGGCCGTGTCAATAGTACCTCTCACTACATAGCCGCCTCGTGGTGTCCTATGTTAATTGACCCCAAAATATAACTTTAATCCTCAGCACGAAAAGCTAAAGCCAGACAGCCGGGACCTGTAGCAAAACCGATTATAGGGCTGAACTCGGTAACACGCAGCTCGGTGCAATTAAAGCCGGACTGTACAAACTGACGCAGTTCTTCAGCTTGCCGTAGTACATTTGCATGCTGGATAATTACACGGACCGGTTTCTGCCCCACGTCTGCATGCATCATCGAAAGCATGCGTTCAACCCCTGCCTTGTCAGTACGAACCAGGCTTACCAGTTTTATTCGCCCTTGTGCTATGGTAAAAACCGGCTTAATGCTTAGTGCTGAAGCCGCTGAAGGTAACGGAGCAGGAACACGGCCGGTACGTGCCAGATATTTCGGAGCTACTATCAATCCATAAAGTCGAACTTTGCCTTTCAGACTTGTTACCAGATGTTCTATCTCCTCCAGCGTGGCCCCAGCAGCCGCAGCTTCTGCCGCAGCTATGTCAACCAATGCCTGACCACCTGCTGCCGTACCGGTATCAAGAACATGAACAATCGCACCCTTAGGCGTTTGTTTCGCTGCAGAACAAGCCGAATCATACATCATACTGACCTTTGATGGTACAGTAAGACAGAGTATGGCATCATATTCTTTCAAGGCTTCCCGATACACCTTAAGATAATTACCCGGGGAAGGAGCACTTGTCCGAAATGGCCGTTCATAAGCAAGTTGTTCATAGACCTCAGTCGTCGAAATATTAACACCATCCAGATAACTGTGGCTGTTGAGCATGAAAGGCATAGGTACAACCTTTATGTTATATTTCTGCACCTGTTCAGCAGGCAAGCAGGAAATGCTCGAGGTTACGATAGCGACCCTCATATACAATACCTCGTAGTACTATGCTCTTTCATCCTAACATGTGATAATCGTGATGTCAACGTATCTTTAGCTTATTTTGGAAAAACAGATGAGAGACTTCTTAAACTCTTCGAAATGAACAACAGCCTGCCCCAACAACACTCCCATTCCAGGGAAACACGATTTTGGGCACCCTCAGAGTTGTGCTACTGCTTTAGGGATTTAAGATAAGCTTGTCAACAGTAGCTGCTTCTACCTGCTCCCGGATCCAGAGCATGGGGTGATATTTTATGTTGCACCACAGCCCAATCATATCATCGTAGTGTTGGCTATAGGAATGACCGCTCTGACCGGTAGTATGAATAGCAACACTATTTGAGAAGTCACCCAGGTCAACAATCATGCGCATAGAGGGCACCCATTTTACCGAAAAGTCCCCGGAGTTGGTGTACCAGACGGTATTGTTCACAGTGCCTGTGCTGCCGCTGGTCGGAAACGGGCCACGGTTGACTATATTCTCGATTAGACTAATGCCACTCTGCCCCAACGGGTCACTGACAAAGGTCGCCGTATGCAGGTCACCCCATTTCCAATTATTACGGTTTTTGCCCAGTGCTGCTACGGCGTCAGTGTAAGCTTCACTAAAAGAGCGAACAAGTATATCGTCTCGGGTTTCAACCACATTTTCAGTAACAACATCATCCCACCAGGCATTGTTTGGTTTATCCATTAACAGAAATATGGCCCGCATCTCCCTGTCTGAGCCGCGAATTATCATGTCTTCGGGCAGTTGGTCAACGAACAGGTCATTGACCAATCTCGCCCAGAATTCAGCATACAGCGCAGCTTGCGGACTATCCATGCCACACTGGCAATCCCATTCAAGCAGCCAATCATGAGCTTTGGTCAGTTCAGTATTATCAAACTCTAAATTTGCCAGGTACGGCATCAGCTCCTCAGCACTGATTAGCTTATTGTCTCCTTGAATAGCCTGAAAAGTGGAAACAGCATGCGGCGCCTTTTCTTTCAGCAATTCGACAACCCGTTGGGCTCTGTAACCATAATCCCATTCACGGCTGATGATATAATTTAGCCCTTCGCCTAACTTCTTCGCCAACTGGTCATAGTATTCCATCGGAACCACTGCCTGGTTTGACGTTGCAATGTAGCCACGTTCGGGATTAAAAACACGGGGCAGATCATCAAAAGGAATAAAACCCTTCCACTCAAACTCATCAGTCCAGCCCGGAGCCGGTACCAGCCCGCTATCACCCTTGCTTCGGATAGGGATATGTCCCGGAGTCTGATAGCCGATATTGCCCTTAATATCCGCATAAACAAAGTTCTGCGCAGGTACATCCCAATATCTCAAAGCACTGCGGAACTCTTCCCAGTCCGTAGCTTTATTAAGTTTCGTAACTGCCTGCATCAGCGTGCCTGGTTCCAGAGCTGTCCAGCGCAAAGCTAGCGGATCCTCATTGTTAAAACCTGTAATTTTACCGGTTTCTTCGTCTATCCCGTTATCATTGATGACTGGCCCAAGATGTGTTTCTCGAACTTGGATGGTGATTGGCTCTGCACCATCCCCAAAGTAAATGGTCTCTTCACGCACAGTCATATCGCGCCATGTACCATTCCACTCATACTGTAGGGGATTGTTTGGGTTGACACGGATGCGATATAAATCGAATACATCAGGGCCTACGTTGGTCACCCCCCAGGCAATAGAGTTATTATGGCCGATTATAATTCCCGGCGTAACTGCAAACGCATAACCCACCATATCTAAAGGGGATTCTCCATTGGCGGGATGACAATGCAAACCTATCTCGTACCATATAGATGGCATCTGAATACTCAGATGCGGGTCATTGGCTAATAGCGGCATACCGCTTTTAGTCATCTTTCCGCTGACTACCCAGTTATTACTGCCTATACCTTGACCTGACTCGAATACCAACCTCATTGAAGGCAATGGATTATTGGTTAGCAGAATATCCGTATCGGCACATTTACCTCTGCTCGAAGCTTGAGTACCTTCTGTTAAGTCGGCACTAGGCAAATCCTCTAGTTGGACAATGGTAGGTCTTTCACCGAAAGGCCAGGGAGGCGTAAACAATTGGTCAGCCATTTCCTGTCCTAGAAGCTCGTAAAGCGTGGCACGGTCCTGCTCGTTATTATTACTAGGGCCCAAATCCCACGCCATTAACTTGCCAAATACCAGCGTGTCAGAAAGTGTCCACGGCTCGATCTTTACATCAATACCTGTCAACCCAAGTATGCTGTATTCCAAAGCTAGCTCACCTGGCTCACGATCCATAATGTAAGCATTAACGCCGTCAGCAAAAGCTTGCAATTGGCTAAGGCTTTCCTCGTCACAGAGTCCTACCTCGTTTTCAGCCACATGCTGCCAACCCAAAGTGCGAAGGAAGATGTCTGTGCCCAGCACAGTGTCTTTCTTGCCCACCAGCTCTTCGATCTTGCCGCTACCGATGTGACGCCAGAACTCCATCTGCCACCAGCGGTCCTGAGCCTGCGTATATCCTTGAGCGAAGATCAGGTCATGCATGTTGCTGGCGTAAATATGCGGAATACCCCACTCATCACGCAAAATTTCCACTGTGTCCTGCAGCCCGGCTACACTCAGTTCTCCACTGTGCTGCGGAAGCGGTGCCCTGGTCACGTTATGAAACCAGGCATAGCCAGCAACTAGAGGTAGTGCGATAACAACCACGACAATCGGCACAACAATTTGAACAATCCTTGTAGAGCGAGCCTTTTTCATCATCCACCTCCTTAGCAATAGTCGTAACAGCTTTTACGCAGCACGAAAGCCTGCTTTTGTCGCTCATTCTAATCCCTTCATCTCCCTATTACAATACCCCAGTTATAAAAATCGAAAGATATGCTTTTGACAAAGGCTTTATTCACCGATAAAATGGATGTATTCTAGTGTGATTCTAGCGGGAGTAACTCAGTGGTAGAGTTCCTGCCTTCCAAGCAGGCTGTCGCGGGTTCGAGTCCCGTCTCCCGCTCCAAACTGCCAGTTCATAACAAAGTGTGACCTTTTGTCTATTGACAAAGGTGGCAAAATTCCTTATCATTACAATCGCCACTGACCGTAAGGCAGTGAGCCTTTATTAAGAGAAATAAAAAGGGCCGCTTGGATCAGCGATGACCGAGACGGGAAATAAGGGTAATTTATATCGAGCCTTCTCGGCAATGCTGGGAAGGTTTTTTTATTAGGACAATGTACAACACTATAACCGATGTTCCTGGAATAAAGGTAGGGCACTGTACCGATAAAAGGCGGTCATAAAGGACATAGGATGAAGAAAAGCAATATGCCGATGATAGGCTTTATAGGTGCCGGGATAACGGGTACAGCTTTGGCTGTAAGGCTGGCTCAGCATGGATATCAGGTAATTGCTGTATCCAGCCGGAGCTTGTCTTCAGCAAAAAAACTAGCTGGTAGAATAAGCAGTTGTCAGGCTTACAATGAACCTCAAGAGGTAGCTGACACTGCCCAGCTCGTCTTTATCACCACGCCCGACGACGCTATTCCCGAGGTAGCTGCTAAGGTTAAGTGGCACAAAGAGCAAAGCGTGGTCCACTGCAGTGGCGCCCACTCTATTGACATTTTAGAACCAGCGAAACAGCGCGGAGCTAACACAGGCTGTTTTCATCCCCTGCAGACCTTCGCCGGCATTGACCAGGCAATAGAAAATATACCTGGCTCCACTTTCGCTATCGAAGCTGAAGAACCGCTACTTGGCATACTTAAGGAGATGGCTACTACATTGGAAGGCGACTGGGTAATACTTAAAGCCGGTGATAAAGTGCTCTATCATGCGGCCGCCGTCTTCGCCTGCAACTATCTGGTAACTCTGGTCAAGGTAGCTACGGATTTATGGCAAACATTTCAGATTCCACCGGCACAAGCCATCAAAGCTTTGATGCCTCTGCTACGGGGCACGCTGAGCAACATTGAAAACGTCGGCTTGCCCAACTGCCTGACCGGTCCAATCGACCGAGGCGACATGGGCACCATAAGCAGACATCTAGAATCTCTGGAAAAACAAGCCCCGCCGCTGCTTAGCATTTACAAGGAGTTGGGGCGGCAGACTATACCGATCGCGCTGGGTAAAGGGAAAATAGATTTGCAAAGAGCAGAAGAGCTAAAAACCCTATTGAGATAAAATAAAACGAGGAGCCAAAAATGAGAACGATGCTCAAAAGCAAAATCCACCGAGCCCGAGTTACGCGATGTAACGTCGACTACGAGGGCAGCATAACTATCGACAAGGACTTGACCGAAGCAGCCGATTTACTCACCTACGAAAAGGTGGACGTGTTGAACATTAATAATGGCGCTAGGTTCCACACTTACGTGATTGAAGGAGAGAGAGGCTCCGGAGAGATTTGTCTTAACGGTGCTGCCGCCAGGCTCGTGGCCAAGGGTGATATTGTGATTATCCTGTCTTACCATGTGATTGCTGATGACGAGGCTGCCACAGCTACTCCGAGGCTGGTATATGTAGATTCAGAAAACCGAATCGTTGACACCAAAGGCACAAGGGACTGGACGAAAGACTTGTTATCCACACTGTAAAGAGAAGCGTTGTTTATTAATCTCGAGGAGACGTGAGAATGCGAGTTAGTATTAACGACATAAAGGGAATGAAATCGAAGAAAGAAAAAATAGTCATGCTCACTGCCTATGACTATTCCACAGCCAAACTTGTGGATGAAGCTGGCATACCATTGATTTTAGTCGGTGATAGCCTGGGCATGGTCATGCTGGGCTACGAATCAACCATTCCGGTAACCATGGACGAGATGATACACCATACCAAAGCCGTGTCCAGGGGCGCCAAGCAAGCTCTGGTAATAGGCGACATGCCCTTCATGACGTATCACACGAATATCTCCGATGCCCTGCGTAATGCAGCGCGGTTCATTCAAGAGGGAGGAGCACAGACAGTTAAGCTGGAAGGTGGAGTAACTGTTGCTGAAACAGTAAAGCGGATTGTTGATTGCGGAATACCGGTCATGGGGCACATCGGACTAACGCCGCAATCGATACATCAACTCGGAGGCCACAAAGTGCAGGGTAAAACTCCCGAATCTGCTGAGCGATTGCTCAAAGATGCCCAAGCCTTAGAACAAGCCGGTGCCTTCGCAGTTGTACTTGAGCTTGTGCCAGCACCGCTCTCTAAGCTAATTACGCGGAAGATAGGCATACCCACCATCGGTATCGGCGCCGGGCCCGACTGCGATGGTCAGGTACAGGTAATCAGTGACCTTCTCGGACTGTTTTCCGACTTCGTGCCCAAGCATGCCAAGCAGTATGCCAAACTGGCAGCCGAAATAAAGACCGCCCTGGCTGATTATGTCAAGGAAGTCAAAACAGGTAAATTCCCTACCGCTGAATATGGCTCCACCATAGATGA
>Ga0299912_10003569_pt1 | contig 12694 bp, 9 predicted proteins | sample RVTome_2_FD_207667 | JGI IMG/M metagenome (GOLD analysis project Ga0299912, IMG submission 207667) | Soil microbial communities from uranium-contaminated site in the Upper Colorado River Basin, Wyoming, United States - RVT95D214 (version 2) ... | reverse complement strand
TCCCCGTTTAGTGTAGAGCAGAGATCTCCACCCGTGATGGAAATGACAACCTCCCTGAGAGCCCTTATTTTCAAGCCCATGAGCGTCGTCTCGAGAACAGCCTCTTCTTCTCTGTTTCCGACCAATAAGTTGCCAACCTTGAGGGAGAAGGTGTCCAAGGCTCCGGAGGGAGGGACTCCGAATTGACTGAAACCATAGCGACCCAGATCTTGAATCGTGGTCAAAATGCCAGGCTCCAGGACCTCAAAGGCCTCAAGTCTTCCCAACTCTTAAACTCCTTTAAGAGATATTCCCTCTCCCTCGACGGGAGAGGGGCAGGGTGAGGGTGACCCAGGTATTTCCCCTCTCCCCTTCATCCCCTCCCGCCAGGGGGAGGGGAGATGGACCGTGAGGTTGCCTCCTGTGTTCGCCATTCCTTAAATTCTTTCTCGCTGATCGGATGGAATTGGACAAAGCCTCCCATTTGCAGCAGTGCCGGAGGATCTTGCTCGGGGTCGAAGAGTTCCACGGGAGTTCGGCCGAGAATCTGCCACCCTCCTGGGCTCTCCATGGAATAAATCCCCGTCTGTCTCTGTGCAATGGCCACGGAGCCTTTAGGAACGGATAGCCTCGGTGTCTTAAGCCGTGGGGTCGCCAATGCCTGAGGAAGTTCTCCCATGTAAGGAAATCCAGGCATAAAGCCTATCATATAGATCAGATAAGGTTTGCTGCAATGGAGTTGGACTACTTCCTCAGGGGAGATCTGATGATATTTCGCCACCCCCTCTAAATCAGGACCGTACATACCTCCATAAACGACCGGGATGTGTGTCAATTTGGGCTCTGGAAGAGCTGTTTGCTGAAGCCCTTCCTCTATCCGGTTCAGTCTTTTTTTGAGGTCTTCGACGGGGAAAATCGATGGATTGTAAATGATGAGTAATGACCGGTAGGTCGGAACTGTTTCAACGATCCCTTCCACGGCTTCTGCCTGGATGGCCAAAGCCATCCTCCTCACCTTCTCATTGATCTCGCGACTAATTTCGTCCCCGAATTCAAGGAGAAGACCACGATCACCCATCAAGAAGTGGAGAGTTTTCGAATAGAGGCCCATTTTCGATCAAAAAAGTTCGGAGCAATTAGTTCGGCGTTCGGAGCATTTAGATTCGGGGCTCCGAACTCTGAACCCCGAACTCCAAACTTTAGTTATTCCTTCAAACAAACCATTTCATAGGAATGACAACTACGCCAGCGTCCTTCAGTTCCTGTCGAATCCTCTTCACCATCTCAACGGCGGCAGGATTATCGCCATGGACACAGAGCGTATCTGCCTGAAGCCTAATCTCTGTCCCATCGATGGCAATCACCTTTCCCTCCAGGGCCATCTTCAGCGCCCTTTTGGCAACAATCTCTTGATCATGGATCACGGCCCCTTTCTCTCTTCGAGAGACTAAGGAACCGTCTTTGTGATAGGCCCTATCTGGAAACGCCTCAAAGGCAATACGGATGCCACGACGTTTTCCAATCTCGAGAAGAGGCTCCCTTTTCGAAGGGGCCAGGACAACCAGAATGATTTCTCGATCTACCTCCGCCAGTGCTTCTGCGATGGCTTCCCATATCTTAGGGTTTGCCACGGCCATATTGTAAAGGCCTCCATGTGGCTTCACGTGCTGAAGTCTCAGTCCTTGGGATTGAGCAAAGGCCTGAAGAGCTCCTGTTTGATAAACCACATCATCCTGAATCTCCTCAAGGGTGGCATCGATGTTTCTGCGTCCAAATCCAATGAGATCAGGAAATCCAGGATGGGCTCCCACCTCTACGCCATATTGCTTTGCCAGGACGACCGTCTTCCGCATCACACCAGGATCCCCAGCATGGAATCCACAGGCAATGTTAGCTGAGGTGATGTGGGGGATCACCTTTTCATCAAGTCCCAGTTTGTAAACGCCAAAACTTTCCCCAACGTCAGAATTCATGTCTATCTGGATCTTTTTCGTCATATTCCCGTCTCCAATGGCTTTAGATTATGATATCCAAAAGAAAAACCTTGACAAATATTAATTTAAAATGGATAAATAAATCAATATGATTAAAGGGTAAGGGAGGTGACGAAAATATGTCATGCGGTATGAAGCATCCTAAGGCGAAGAAGGCAACGAAGAAAGCCAAACCTAAGAAAAAGAAATAGGTGGAGGAATATCCCGGGGAAAGAATTTTTTATTTTTTGCTTGACATAGAAAAGGATTTTTGATATCCGTTTTTTCTATACCACATTTTCGCGTACGATCTTTGTGAAATATCATGAAAGGAGGTGAAGGGTGATGAGGAAATGGGTGAGCATCTTTTTGGCATTGGCGATGTTAGCAGTTTTTTCTTTAGGGTGTGCAGGGATTTCGAAAGACGCGAAGGTTAAATGCCCCAAATGCGGTGCCGTCTTCACAGTGGATGAAGGTATAGCTGAAGCTCAGAAGAAAGGCTACTAATCCCACCCCATTAAAGGAGATTAACTATCCTCTGGAGGAAAGAGAGAGAATTAAAAAGGGAAGAGGCATGCTCTTCCCTTTTTAATTTCGTAATCACACCTTTATTTCGTAACCTGATATTAAATCTGAAATGTTACGGAAGGATTATCTCTGTTCAGAATGGCCGAAAAGAGGGTGCCCCTCAAATATTTTGGAATCAGCCGAGAGAGCTCAAGGATGATTTCATCGGCCCGTTCTCTTCCCACTTCACCCAACACATCGATGGGGATGAAGATATTTTTTGTTTTCTCCGTTGCTTTGTCTTTCTCACACTGACGCCATACCCAATTTCGGGTCAGCACCTCTCGGTCATCACGATAGACCAACTCTCCTTTGGGTACTGTTATTGTCTCCACGCCATCCATAGAAGTAAAGGGTTCCCATCCCTCTGCAAACCGGAGATAAATATCTCCTTCGATGGTATCCAAATCATGGCCTCCCATGGGAACCAAAAATCTTAGAGAGACGCTATTATAAAGGTCAACAAGAGGGTTAACCTTCGGAAACGGATCTCCTTTCAAAACCCTCCTTGCCATGGATTCGATGGAACTGGGAAATTTACTCCCTGAAATGCCTAATTTCGAAAAGGCAGTTCTCCAGGGTTTGATCCTTGGATGGTCCTGGGCTTTATCACCGATGAAATTCTTCTTCATCTCCTCGACAGCCCAGGTGAGAAGATCATCGATCTCTTTGGAGGAATGAGTGTTGTCCACATCCTTGGCCACCACCATCCCGATAGTAAGATCAGGCAGGATATCGAATAACTCCTTCTGAATAGAGAAAAACATCCTTTCCTCCTTTCACCCCTCGTAGCTCGCGAAGAGCGCAGTGGAATTTCAATCTCCCTAACACCCTGCCCATGGAATGTCAACCGGAATATCTATCTGCCAAGTAATCCATTGGTTATGTGTGAAATTTCGATAATAATTGTAGCGCCCTCATTTATTGAGGGCGGAGTCCGTCGGCAATAAATGCCAACGCTACGAGAAAAAAGGATAACTCCATAACCAATAATTACCCGTAACGGAGGGATTATATTTACCATCAGCTAACTTTCCTTGACTGAGAAACGCGTTTCTTATATATTGGCATGCGATGGAGATAAAACCCACACTATTGATCGTAGACGATGAATTAGGAGCAAGACAGTCTCTGGAAGTCATCCTCGAGGATGATTTTCATGTGTTGACTTCCGAAAGCGGCCAGGAGGCTCTGGAGATTATCCAAAAAGAGCCCGTCGATCTCATCCTCTTGGATATCCATATGCCTGAAATGGATGGGTTGGAGGTTCTTCGTAAGATAAAAGAAAGAGATGAGGAGATCGATATCATCATCGTCTCGGCGCTCAACTTGGCCAGAAAGGCCGTGGAGGCCATTAAATTGGGCGCTTACGATTATATCACCAAGCCTTATGAGCCGGAAGACATCCTTTCGACGGTGGCACGAGTCATCCATAAGCGGAATCTCCATAGAGAATTGGATTTCCTCCGTAGAGAGGTGGAGGCATCTCGAGGCTTCGACCAGATCGTCACCCAAAACAAGACGATGCTCCAAATCTTTGAACGGGTCAAGAAAGTTGCATTCACTTCCACTAATGTTTTGATCACAGGGGAAAGCGGAACAGGAAAGGAGCTGATTGCTCGCAGTATCCACCAGCAAGGGAATAGAAAACATGGACCCTTTGTGGCGATTAATTGCGCCGCCATCCCCTCTGAATTGATGGAAAGTGTGATGTTCGGTCATGAAAAAGGGGCCTTTACGGGCGCCCATGCCCGAGCCATTGGAAAGTTTGAGTACGCTCATGGAGGAACCCTTTTTCTCGATGAAATCTCTGTGTTGAGATCGGATCTTCAGGCAAAACTTCTTCGAGTTCTTCAAGAAAGGGAGATCGAACGCATCGGCTCGAATAGACCCATCAAGGTTGATGTCCGGGTCATCTCAGCCACCAATACCAATCTGGCGAAAGCCGTCGCCCAGGGGCAGTTCCGACAGGACCTCTACTTTCGGCTCAACGTGGTTCCTATCTCCATTCCTCCTCTTTCGGAGAGAAAGGAAGATATTCCTCTTCTGGCCAACCATTTCCTCAGAAAGTTTAATACGGCCTTTAATAAAAAGATTCCGGGGTTTTCTGAGAAGGCACTGGCTTCCCTCACCCGATATCCCTGGCCAGGAAATATTAGAGAATTGGAGAACCTCGTGGAACGGATCGTCGTCCTCTCTGCAGGCGACGAGAAGATCGATTTGAAGAATATCCCCTATGAAATCTTGATGGCCTCGGATCAAGACACCAAGGATGCCGAAATGAAGAAAGGGGGGCTGATCAAGATCAGGAAAGCTATTGAAAAACAGATTATTCTCAGTGTCCTTGAAGCCAGTCAGTGGAATCAAACGGAAGCCGCAAAGGTTCTCAATGTGAACCGAAACGCCCTTATCCAGAAAGCAAAGCAAATAGGCATCCCGTTGAAAAAATAGATTGAAAGCAATCTTTCATGACGTGTGCGGCACCCTCGAACCATCAAAATCAGCCAAGTTTTGGGTTACGCTTACGAAGCCAGTTTCGTATATCGTCAAAGGGTTACGGTCAAGAGATTTCAAAGACGAACAACGTAACCGAATGACGATACGGGCATCCTTACCCTTACCGTGGGACGAAACCTATTTTCTAGGCAATTGCTCATTTTCATATAGATTGCCTATAAATCTGAGCAATTTCAAATCTCCTAATCAGATCAAGTAGTTTCACCAACTTTCTCCCTTTTTTTCAATTTGATGCCTATAAAAATAGGCAATGAATTGGAAAGCGGAAATCTGTCTGTTAAAAAGAGAATCTCCAAAAAATTCTTTGATAACAACGAATTAATAGCCACACCCAAGAAAGGCAATTCTTTTTTTCCTCTGGCACCCATCTTGCTCTTTATGATCACCGTTCCTTTCTTACAATGAATCCATCTGAAAGGAGGTGATACCATGAAGAAGATCGCAGTCGAGCTGCTCCTCATTGTAGCTACAGTGATGGCCTATGTGCTGCCGGTTTTGGCCAATGGTGGCGGAGGTTAATTTCCAACCTCATTTATAAACTATCAAAAGAAAGCATAACCAACAAAATGGTTGTGCTTTTTTTTATCTTTTGACATCTCCCCTGATTTCTGTATATATAGTCTCCAAGAACCCAACGATTTAAGACTCAAGGGATGAAATATTTTAAGACGATTTCAATAATACTCTTCCTCCTTTTGACCTTTTCCCTTCTTACGAGTGATGCATTGGGAGAAAAGGTGCCCAGAAGTGAGGAAAAGCCTGTTTTTGGGGGTACATACCAAAGGCCGCTTGAATTAAGCCCGAAAACCCTTGACCCAGCGTTATCCATAGATACATATGCTGACACGGTAACCCAGCAGGTCTTCGATGGATTGGTTCAATTTGACAAAGACCTTAACGTCATTCCTGCTATAGCCAAATCATGGAAAATTTCCGCTGATGGTCTCAGCTACACCTTTTATCTGAGAGAAGGGGTCAAATTCCATAAAGGGAGGGAAATGATTGCTGATGATTTTGTTTACTCTTTTAGCAGAATCATCGACCCCAAGAGTAAGTCTCCGGCAGCCCATTTACTGGAACAAGTTTTGGGGTTTAATAAGTTTCAAGACGGTAGAAGTACTTATGTCGAAGGGTTTCGATCTTTAGGCAAATATATTTTCGAAATAAAATTATCAAGGCCATTTTCGCCCTTCATTTTTGTATTAGGGACCTGTTATTTCAAGGTCGTGCCAAAAGAGGAAATTGAAAAATCTGGTTCAGTGTTTGCAAGAATGCCCGTGGGTACGGGTCCGTTCAAGTTTGGTTCAATGAAAGAAGGGGAAGAGATTCTTCTTGAAGCCAATCCTGACTATTTCGAAGGCAGACCCTATCTGGATAAGATCATCTTCAAAATCTTTCATGGAATCCCTTATGAGGACATTTTTAGAAATTTTGTAGAGGGCAAACTGGAGGAGACTGCTGGAATTCCATTTAAGGAATTTAGGGATCCGAGTAAATTGAAAAATTTCTATATCATCAGAAAGCCTATGCTTTCCCTACGGTTTTACGGCATGCAAGTAAAAACAAAACCTTTTGATAATAAGAAAGTACGACAGGCGATCAACTTTGCAATTAACAAGGAACAGATTGACAAAGAAGCTTTTCAAGGGATGGATTATATAACGGGTCGAATCCTCCCATTGGGAATGCCAGGCTCTTCTCCTGTCAAAATTCCGTACCCTTATAATCCAAAGCGAGCCAAAGAACTTCTGCTTCAAGCCGGTTATCCCGGAGGCAAAGGGATTCCTCCCATTGAATTTTGGTCTGCCACCAGGGCAGAGATAACCGGGAAAGAGTTGGAGATTGTAAAATCGAATCTCGCAAATGTTGGGATCGACCTTCAGGTTCATACTGAAACCAATTGGAAGAAATTTGAAGAGATGATGGCTTCTTATAAAACCCCGATGTTCCGATATGCCTGGTATGCAGACTTTCCTGATCCGGACAATTTTCTCGGAATCCTTTTCCATTCTAAGTCTCAATACAATTATATGGCTTACCATAATCCCGAAGTAGATCGCCTTCTCGATAGAGCAAGAATGGAGAGAGGTTATCTGAAACGGATGGAGATGTATCGAAAGATAGAGGAGATCGTTTTAGGAGACGCGCCGATTGTTCCCACAATTAATCACATATTCCAGCAGGGCTATCAACTAAATGTCAGAGGTGTTCTGGTGAATGCCCTCGGTAGGCCCTATATTCCGATGAAAAAGATCTGGTTAAAGAAGGAGTAAGTTAGCGGGCATACATGAATGGTGAAAATACAAAATCCCCCCACGCCCCCCTTTCGTAGAGGGGGGAAAACAATCCCCCTCCCCTTGGTATCATTTACCTGTGATTAGACAGGCAAAGGGAGGCGCCGCCGCCCAGAGCCTCATTACTCACGCAAGCGAGGCAGTGTGACTCTGGCGCCGGACGGTGGGGAGGGATTTTCAAAGAGTCAAAGTGTTACATGGATTCTAAGAAAGAGTACCCATCCTTTCGGCTTCAAACCAGACTCATACTTTACTCAACGCTTCTCATTACCCTTCTTATGGTTTTAATCACCTTTTTTGTGGAGAAACGTCAGTCTGAAATCATTCGGGAAGAGGCTAAAAAACGGGGAATGGCCATTGCGAAGAATTTGGCCGCGGTGAGCACCAACGCCATGCTCACTTACAATTATATTGTCCTTGAGCAGAATGCGGAGAAAGTGGCTCTTGAAGAAGACATTCTCTATGTCATCATCCACGACAAAGAAAAAAAGGTGGCTGCTTACAGCCAGCACGATGAGAAACAGGGCACGATCTTGACCGATGAGGTGAGCCAGAGGGCAGTGACGACAACCAAGCCATTGATCCAATCGGCCTTTCACGAAGACAAAAAGACCGGGATATTGGATATCGCAATCCCTGTCTACATCAAAGAGTCTCCGGAGAAGTGGGGAACCATCAGAATCGGCCTCTCTCTTGAGAGGATGTCCAACCAGATTTTGAGGACCCGTCTCAACCTCCTTCTCCTGGGTCTCTTAGCCATTGTCTTGGGAGCTCTTGGATCAATCGTTTTCTCCCGACGCATCACCCAACCCATCTCCAGATTGGTGGAAAGGAGCATTTCCGCAGCCAAAGGAGACCTTGAGCAGGTGATCGACATCCGCACCGGAGACGAAATTGAAGAACTGGGAAGAAATTTTAACCAAATGATCCAGCAGATCCTCCTCGACCGAAACGAACTGGAAAACCGCCTTCGGGAGATTACCTCCCTGAAGGCCTATAACGACAATGTTCTCTCCTCGATGACCAATGGACTGATCACCATCGATCTGAATAGAAATATCGTCACGCTTAATGCAATAGCAGAACAAATCTTGGGAAAAAAGAGAGAGGAGGTCATCGGCCTTTCATTGGAACAATCCTTTGGTAAGAACCATCCTCTTTCTCAAATAATGGCCGATACATTATTCCTCAGAGAGGGAATATTCCATTCAGAATTAGAATGGAGGGGGAGCGAGGAAATCCTCTGGTTAATTGCAAGCACTTCTCTGCTCACCGATGGAGAAGGCAGGGAGATTGGTGCATTGGTGATTTTTCAAGATATCACAGAAATCAAGTCCCTCGAGGAGAAACTCCGGCAGGCGGATCGGCTTGCTGCCCTGGGAACACTCTCTGCGGGGCTTGCTCACGAGATCAAGAATCCCCTCTCCGCCATTAAGACTTTCGTACAACTCCTTCCCAAAAAAGTTGAGAGTCTATCTTTTATGGAGAAGTTCAATGTCACGGTTCCCCGGGAGATCGACCGGATCAACCAATTGGTGGAAGACCTCTTGGAGTTGACCCGAAAGAGAGTAAGATCCTTGGTGGATGTGGATGTGAACCGCTTAATCCTCCAGATCATCGATCTCCACGGAGAAGAGATGGAGAGGAGACACATCGTCTTCGAAAACCATCTGAATGAAGCCCTGCCTCCCATCCGCGGTGATTCAGAAACACTTTATCGCGCCTTTTCCAACCTGGTGATCAATGCCATTCAGGCGATGCCTAATGGCGGATCATTCCATATCTCTTCTGAGCTGGATCCGGTTTCTTCCGCGGTGAAAATCACCTTCAGGGATACAGGAATCGGAATGGACGAGGAGACATCAAAAAGCCTCTTCAACCCATTTTTTACAACCAAGGACAAGGGTGTTGGCCTTGGAATGGCACTCGTCCGGAAAATTATTGAGGATCATCGGGGGACGATTGAAGTCATGAGTGAGAAAGGGACAGGAACCACCTTTGTTCTACGACTACCTGTTGCAAAAGCATGAGATTGCCTATGAATATGGGCAATCAATTTGGAGTCTTTCCAAAACCTTCCTCTTATCTTCTTCATTATAATCTATTGAATTTTAAGGAATTTTAATTTTTTGCCAAAAATATGGCAATTTGGCATTCTGTTTGCTTTGTCTATTTAAAGAATAAATCGTTGCCTCCTCGTCCTTCCCCAGGGATGGGATGAAAGGCTGGTGGGGATTCTTATTCCAATTCAGGAGAAAGGATATGGATCATTTGTTAAAACGCATTTTAGTGGTGGATGATGATCAAGGGATACTGGATTCCTTCGAAGTTCTTTTAGGTGACCGCTATGATCTGGTTAAGGCAGATAATGGCTATGAGGCCCTGCGGATCCTTGAAGACGACCCTCCTCCCCTGATGTTCTTAGATATCAAGATGCCTGGCCTCGACGGTATGGACATTTTGAAAAAGCTTCAGAAAGATCAAAAAAATGTCGGGGTCGTGGTCATCACGGCGGCGAGTCAAGAGGAAGTAGAGAAGGAGGCGAAATCCTTAGGGGTCATCGATTACTTGAAGAAGCCGTTCGACATCGCTGAGGTCGAGGAGATTGCCTCGAGTGTTTTCTCCTAAAAAGGGAAGGGGGAAGGGGAGCCAAGAACAAGCCCACTTGCGAACATGACAGTACGCCATGTACATCATCACAGGAATCGTCACCTTAACAAAATATTAGAGAAGGCTGATAAACGAGAGGAAGAGCCCATCAGGCCTGAAATCAATTACCAGGCGCTCGTTGAACAGATTCCGGCTGTGACTTACATTACTGCCCTCGAAGGATTCGGAAATCCGCGTTACATCAGTCCACAAATAGAGACCTTATTGGGTTTCTCGTCAGCCGAGTGGTTGGCCAAAGTCGACCTCTGGGTTCAGCGACTTCACCCCGATGACCGACAGCGGGTCCTATCCGCCCTTTACAGCAGCTTTGAGAATCAAAAGCCTTTTCGCTCCGAGTATCGCCTGCTGGCCCGTGATGGCCGGGTCGTATGGGTGCGTGATGAAGCTGTTGTGGTTTGCGATGAAGCGGGTAAGCCCAGCTTTTTGCAAGGTGTTATGTTTGATGTGTCCGATCTTCTTCGTGCCGTGGAATCCTTGCATCAAGGTGAAGAAAAATTTCGAACCCTCTTCGAAAGGGCCGCTGTCGGCATTGCCCTTGTGGACATAGAGGGACGGCTTACGGAGTGCAATCCTGAACTACAAGAAATGCTCGGATATAGAAAAGAAGAACTCCTCAGCAGGTTTTTTTCCGAACTCATTCATATGGAAGACGAGACAGTGGATTTGGACTTGCACAAAAAGTTGTTGTCAGGAAAACAGGATCATTACCAGGTAGAGAAGCGGTATATTCGAAAAGAAGGAGGAGTGGTTTGGGGCCGCGAGAATGTTTCTCTCGTCCGGGATGCCGGAGGCAACCCTCAGTACACCATCCATATGGTTGAGGATATCAACGAATGGAAACAATTGGAAGCACAGTTTCTTCAGTCTCAGAAAATGGAAACGGTTGGCAGACTGGCGGGGGGGATCGCTCATGACTTTAATAACCTGCTCACGGTCCTGAAGGGCTACAGCCAACTCTCCCTTCTCGGGCTTAAAGACGACGATCCGTTGAAAGGAAACTTAACGGAGATCAAAAATGCCACAGAACGGGCAGCTCAATTGACGAGCCAGCTTCTTGCATTTAGCCGCCGTCAAGTTCTGGACATGAAGGTCCTGGATCTCAACACCGTTGTGCGGGGGCTGGAAAAGATGCTACGTCGTATCATCGGTGAGGACATCGAGCTCATCACCCATCTGGCTGAAGATCTGGGAAGGGTGAAGACAGATCCCAGCCAGATTGAACAGGTTCTTCTCAATTTAGTGGTAAACGCCAAAGATGCCATGCCGAAAGGAGGAAAACTCATCCTTGAAACCAATAATGTTGAATTGGATGAAAATTATGCCTCGACTCATATTAGCACCGCACCCGGTTGCTATGTCCTGCTCTCGGTGAGTGATACAGGGTGCGGGATGTCACCGGAAATCAAAGAAAGAATCTTCGATCCATTTTTTACTACGAAAGAAAAAAATAAAGGGACGGGGCTGGGGCTTTCCACGGTCTATGGGATCGTCAAGCAGAGCGGAGGTAACATCTGGGTTTACAGTGAGCCGGGCCAGGGAACCACCTTCAAAATATATCTGCCGCAGGTTGAGGAAGAACTGGATGCGCTCGCCCCGGGAGATGAAACAGCGGACTTACCACGGGGGACCGAGACAATCCTTTTTGTGGAAGATGACCCTTCTGTGCGGGGTTTGGGTAGCCGCATCCTTCGTCAGCAGGGCTATATCATCCTCGATGCAGCCAATGGCGACGAGGCCATGAACGTTGTCAGTGACCGTGTGATCAAGAGCATTCACCTCCTCATCACCGATGTGGTGATGCCTCAAATGGGCGGCAAGGAATTGGCTGAAAAATTCAAAGCCCTTTATCCCGACGCCAGAGTGCTCTTTATCTCTGGCTATACGGATGAAGCGATCCTCCATCAAGCCTCACTTTCACGCGGGGAGCCTTTTTTGCTCAAACCCTTCTCCATCTTGACCCTTGCCAAGAAGGTGCGTGAAGTACTGGACCAACGATCTGTTGTTTCGGGATCTATTTCTGCTTGAAACGAAATCCTTAAATTGCTCAAAAAATAGCTTTCTTAAATCCCTCCCCACCGTCCGGCGCCAGAGTCGCAATGCCTCGCTTGCGTGAGTAATGAGGCTCTGGACGGCGGCGCCTCCCTTTACGAAAGGGAGGAGTAACCTCCCCCATTGAAAATGGGTAAGGTGTGAAAAAATCGTTTTCAAGTGCAGAGGGCGGGCAGGGATGTCGGGCCCGAAGGGGAAGCTAAATAAGCTTCCAAAGTTTTATAGCGGTGCCTCTTTACGTCAACTGTCGGCGATGAAAAATTTCAATATATGTTGAATACTTACAGGGCTCTGTTTCCTTTGCCTTCTCAAATGACCGCATTTGTAAAACTTTGGAGATATCCTTGCCCGACCGACCGTCCCAATTTTTTCACACCTTCAGGGGGATTTTCCCCGCCTGGGCGGGATTCGAGGGTGACACACCCGTCATGAAAGATTACACTCCCTTGACGGGAACTCTTATTTTCTATATAGTCATTTCAATGGATTTAAAACCCAACATGGGGGTTTTGGGCGTCCACTTATTCGCATTTGATAGTCAGAAAGTATCTTAAAAAAATGAAGAAACCACTGCCTTATCATCATCATGGTGGTAACCCCTCACTTATGGAGTGATAAACGGCTCGTCGAATATGTAACTCAGGG
>Ga0299912_10003568_pt1 | contig 12695 bp, 9 predicted proteins | sample RVTome_2_FD_207667 | JGI IMG/M metagenome (GOLD analysis project Ga0299912, IMG submission 207667) | Soil microbial communities from uranium-contaminated site in the Upper Colorado River Basin, Wyoming, United States - RVT95D214 (version 2) ... | reverse complement strand
TTCTTCTTCTTCCAGACTTGAGCTGAATAGGGGCTTCAAAATAAAAAGAAGAAGAAGGGTGTTTTTTCATCTCTTCTTCTTCTCTTTAAGACAAAACATTCTTTAGAAGAACAACAACACTGGAAATTTGTATGTTGTTGTTCTTTTTAGGCTGGAAACAAAAACTTGTCCTTGTATATGCATTCTTTATTTCTACTTATTTCGGTCCGTCTATTCAGAAGAGAGGAATGTCGTTGCCAAAAAAAGAATTCAGGGTGTGTTTGAAGCCAAGCTTGGTTAAATTCAGGCTGTCGATGAAGGCGTCGATGAACCTGACTGGGTTGTCTTTGCTTACATATTCTTCGAGTGTGTTTGGGAAAAGGGCTGTTTGGTCTCTGTTTAGGTCTTGTATGTGTTCGCTCATTAGTTATCGCCTGTTCTTGCGGCTTGTTTGCTCGGTAGCTTCATTGGTTGTTACTAGCTACAAGTTTACCGATTGCATGGTTTAGGCGTAAAGATTAGGCGTCTTGGTTTAGTTGTTGTTGACCGCGAAAAAAATAATTTCTGTTCAACAACTACTTCTCTGGGCTTCTTTTTTGAGTAAACAAATTAGCCCTGATTTTTCACACAGTCTCAATTCTTTTTTCACGCATCACATTAATTACGTTACGCGTTGCCGCTAAGGCTTGGAGTGATGGATGATTATTTATTGGAAGCAGTCGCCCAGCAAATTCAGCAGACGACTACAACTAAAGTAGTTGATAAACAACCAGCTGTAGTTCACTGGTTATCAACTACCAGTTTAATCAGGGTAATTGACTGGTAGTAGTAGTCCACTTGAATCTGGCTTGGACGACTACTTCTAACCCAATAGTTCCCAAAAAAACGCTTTGGGTTTTTCGTCCTTTGTGATAACTTGAGCTCTGGTTCAATTTGCCTATGCATCCGGTGCACAAGCCCAATGACAGGACTTATTAGCGCACTTGAAGAAATACTGTATATTCTTCAATTGGAGCGATTTGACCGTGCGGAAGCTTTCAGGCAGGCGGATGGGCTTAGATGTGAAGGTAGTCAAAGGGTCTGATGGAGCTACTCTTAGTTTTGAGGAGAAGATGTGGAAGGCTGCGGATAAGCTCGTCGAACTCATAATCTAAAACTGCAAGAAACTTCGTAGACACCAAACTACTGATACCACTATCAGAAATTATACTGACTCACATGCGTTTTCAGCCAAAACTTCGTCCTTTTTTCCATTCAGGGTTTCAATTGTCCTTTCAGTAGCTGAATGTGCATACGCTAAGCGCCAGAAAACAACAGAGAACATATAAAACAGGAAAAACTACTGTGAAAAGACTGGGCAGAAACTGCATGACAAACCATTGTTTCTAGTCAGGAGCGTTACGGTGTTGTCGGAAAAGAACGAGTCGAAAAGGGGATTCCAAGAGCGCATTGTTAAATGGTACCTTGAGAAAGGCAGAGTTTTCTTTTGGAGGAACAAAGAGCTATCTCCTTGGCAGTGGCTTGTTCTAGAATTGATGCTTAAGAAAACAAGAGCGGAAACTGTGGAAAAGAATGTTCTTCGTCTCATTTCTAAATATAATGAACCAGACGCAGTTGCATATTTTTCTCATAAAGAATTAGAAAGCGACCTGAAGCCTCTGGGTCTCTACAGACAAAGGGCGCTAGCATTAAGAAAAATTGCATCGACAATAATCGATGAGCATCACGGTTTGATCCCAACAGACCAAAAAACGCTTTCCGAAATACCCCATGTAGGCCTGTATATTTCAAGTGCTTTATCTTGCTTTTGTTATGGAAAAAGAACGGCTGTTGTGGATAGCAATGTTACTCGAATTCTGGCAAGAGTCAAAGGGCTCGAGTTGCCTAAGGATGCGAGAGAAAAATGGGTATGGACTCTGGCTGAAGAAATGCTTCCTGATGCAAATTGGAAAGAATATAATTTTGGTCTCCTAGACCTCGGAGCTCTGGTATGCAAAAAAGTTCCCCTTTGCGATATTTGCCCCGTTAGCTTTTCCTGCACTTACGGGCAAAAATGTTTAGTTCTTCGGGGGTCGCTTCAGAAAAAATATCGCTAGTCAACTCATAATTTTCTACTGCTGAACAACTTTCTGAGGGCTTCCAGATTATCGGTGTGTTTGATGAATTCCAATCTGATTTTCTTGCACTCATCATCGGTTAGCTGCCATTCTTCAAATTTGTGTTTGTCTGTGTTTTTGACTGTCAACGTGTTCTTCTTACCCTTTGCCTTCTTCGAGTGTGCTAATCGATTTCTCCGCTTGATAATTTCTTTGTCAAAATCCTTAAAAACTGCCTTAATTGCTTCAAGCTCTCTTTTCAAATCATTTAGGTCGGTCTTCCCATTAGTGATTTCGTTGGTTAGGAACTCCAATTTTTGACGCAAGAATTCTGCAACAATTTTGTACTTGTTCATGTCTTCGATGTATCCTTCCTGAATAAATGAATCATTGTAGAATGTCAATTGTTCTTTCTTGAGTTTTAGAATTTTTGAAATAATATCCTCCAGTGCTGTAATGGCGTCAATAGTCTCGGCGATGAACTGCCCTCTGATGTTGCAGATATCCTGATTCTTCTTCAGAGTTAGCAGTATTATCTTCTTTGTTTTGTCAATCAGGTCTTCCCTTTTCGTATAGAATACACCATCAAGCTGAGCTATGACGTCTGCCGGCAAAGGGTCTTTCGAATAGAATACAACATCAGTGTACATTTCGTTATTTCGTATTGCTTCAATAAGCTTGTCTCCCCTTTTTCCATCCCGCAAATTCTGGTCAATTAAGACCAGATCTACATCATTTTCATTCATTATATTAGCGAAATCGGTGTCGTCTTTCCGTTGAACTATGTTCAGAGCGTAGCCAAGGTCATCCAAGTATGTTTTTACGAGGGGTTTGGCAACGTTGATGTACCTTGTAGCATCTTCAAACCAAACTATATTGTAATCTAGCATTGCTTTCTAAACTCCACAATGAATTCAACACCTTTTTCCAGCTTGTTATTGACCCTTATGCTTCCTTGATTTTCGAGTATTTTCTTCACATGGTACAAACCTATTCCGGTGCCCCCTGTTGTGGTATAACCGAAACTGAAGATTCTCGACAGGACCTCATCACTAATCCCTTTCCCGTCATCTTTGAATTTCAACAGGAGTGATTCTTTCTTCTGAACCTCTACTGTAATGGTGATGTTTTTTGCCCCTGCCTTTTTAGAATTATTAACAAGATTGTCCACGACAATCGCGACTTCATATGGGTTGAATGTACTTTCGAAAGACACTTCAGGTTTCATTTTCACAGTTACCTTAGTGCCGAGTCTGTTAATCTCTGCTTCATTCAGAGGCACGTATATCTTTTCAATGTATTGCTTCACGTACGCTGCCATATCTTGTGTAATTTCCTGAGCTTTACCGGCGAATTTGGCAAGAGGCAAGAATGAAACCGCTATGGAAATCGTCTGCAGTTGCATCAAGATTGCATCGATAGCTGCGGTCAATTCGCTAGCGGTTGCTGGTTCTCCAGCCTTAATCTTCGTTTCCAGCGGGTCGAGGCTCAGTTTGATAGTTTCTACGGCTAAACCAACTTGATGTTTTATTGCTGCTATGTCTCCTCTTTCATCTTGAGCCACATATTTAAGAAAGAGCTCTTTCTCCTTGAGTTGTTTTTCGAGCGTCTTCTTGGTCTTCTGAAGGTTGCGAAAAGCGGTTCTTACAGCCTTTACCTGCAAATCGATGTATGCCTTATCTTCATCGCTTCTGATAATCTCTTTGATGCTCTCAATATTGCTAATAATTTCTGGGGTTTTCTCTACTTGTTTTTCAGCAAAAATATTGAGTAGATTCTTGTTGAACTCAACATTCTGGATTTCGTGAGTTGGTCTTCCTGCAAGCTGGCTTATTATCTCAAAGCTATCAGCTTTAACCTCTTCTGGAGTCTTCGGTTTCTTCTCAGAATCCCAATTGATTCCCTCAATTACGAATTTTTCTAGCCTCTTCAAGGCTTTTTCGCGAAATGCCTCTTTTAGAAGATTCAATTCTTCAGTTTCCGTTACTCCCCCGTCCCGACTCGAGACTTCTCTGAAGGCTGGTTGATAGCCACTTACTTCAATCCGTCCCATCAAATCTCTGTTACCCAAAAATCTTCGTGTACCCTGAGTTTTTCTTCTGTCTAATCCAAGCCAATCGTCTCCGACGTTTCCATAAGGGTTAACTTTTATCCCGTTTTTGTAAAAGAAGACGGAGCCATATTTTACTGGCTCAATTCCCATTGTTTTCGTAAAAGTAGTTTTGGCAACTGGATTGAGGAAAAATATCTTAATATCAACGTCAAGCAGGGGTTTGTATTCGTTGCTTTCTTCCAATCTGTAGATAAATTCGCCCTTGTCAAACAATTCTGTGAAGATTTTGTCTTTTTCGACTTTGACGTTAATCTGGGTTGTTTTTATTCCCATATTTTCAAAAAGCACGTTTCGAACTAAGCCAATAACGATTTCTGAATCTTCCTCGGGTTTGTATTTCTTGTCATCATCTGCGAACTCGTTAGCATCAAGATAGATACTGAACTCCTGTGATGGATCAATCTGGGCGGGGTTAATCAGGCGTTGAAGATGCCTTTTGAGTTTAAGTAGTTTAGCTCTGTTCCATCGATCTCGCAAACAGGTTATTTTTAAGATTGTTCCTTTCTTCAATCCTGTAAAAATTCTGTTACTTGCAACATCCATCTGGTCATGGAAAACGTCTATGTCTTGAAATTGAGTATTTGGGTTTTCCTCAAATTTATCCCAATCCATTTCAAGATAGTCAACAGAGTTTTCTTGTTCAGTCTTTGTATAAAGCTCAAGTTTACTACCTAGCTTGTCGCAAGAAAATCGACCAATGCCTTTTGCACCCGCGAATATTCGCTTCTTTCCGATCCCATCTTTGAAAGCCTCAACAGCAAGCTCTTTTTGGAGCTCTGCTTTCTTAGAATACCCTACAAGAAGCCACTTTTCTTTGAGGTCCTTAAGCGTCATGCCGTCTCCGTCATCAGATATTATTATGGTGGCGTTTTTTCCTTCATTCTTAACGTATCTAAAACTTATTTCCACTTTCCTAGCATTAGCGTCATAGGAATTCTTGACCAGTTCAGAAATCGCAATGAAATCGTCTGTAATGAGGTCCCGCCCAATTATGCTCTTGAGCTCAGAACTTATCCTAAACTGGAGCTTGTCCAATTAGACCAACGCTCCAAGTGCATTTCCTGCTAATTCTGCAAAGAGAGGTGGTACGGCGTTTCCAACTTGAGTATATCGTGGGACCTCGTGTTTTCTACGATAACTGCCTGTTGTGTAACTGCTTCTGAATTCAAACCAATCGGGGAAAGACTGTATTCTGGCGCATTCTCTAACTGTAAGAATTCGCGGCTCAGAATAATGTACGTAGTCATCAGGGAGTGTTGTGAGAGTTGGACATTGATCACCGCTGTCTAAGGGAATGATTACCTTCTTTTTCAGGCCGAGTTTTGTCCGAATGTCTTTTTCTATTCGTTTTCCTTTTGGGCAGTTTGCTTGAATATATCCTAATCGTTCAAGTGTTTTTTTTCCGTGGTTAGCGAATCTGTGGCTATCAGGGAGGTGGCCGCCTCCTTTCCGCATAAGTTCTTGATAGGGACCTGAAGGTGAACCGTAGATTCCTTCTTTGAAGGTTTTGTATCTAATTGATTGTATCTCCCCGTTTCTTCTCTCTAGGTCTGACAGCGCTTCTTCTAGCGTCACTTTAACACTGAGACCTTTGGCATCTAGAAAGGACATTTTGGTTTGGTGAAGAATTTCAAAAAATCGTTCTGGGCTCTTTGACAGAAAACCTACCAGAAGGTATCTTTTTCGTGCTTGAGGGATTCCAAACTCCGAGAAATCTACTATATCATCCTTTGTTCTGTAGCCGAGAGCCTGCAATTCTCGCGAAACCCGCTTTGAGTAGGCTTCGCCTCCTGAAGCACCTCCATTTTTAAATCCAACCGTGAAACCTCTGACATTCTCAAAAAGGATTGCTCGCGGTCTGACTAGACTGACGAACTCGATATAGGAGTCTGCAAGCTTGTTTCTTTCATCTTTCTCATTCCTCTGTCCAGCAAAGGAAAAACCTTGACAAGGAGGACCCCCTACAACGAGGTCAACTTGCCCGCTTAAAGCGTGAAGCTCGCTCCTATAATTTCTCAGAACTTCCACGATATCATGTTCTGAGACTGGAAGCCACGATGGCCAGTCAAAGTGAGAAACTTTGTCAATTAAGTTATGCTTGAGGGTCTGGAACGCCATCGGGCTCTTTTCAAGCGCAAATATGCCCTTCCAACCAGCATTGTATAAACCAAGAGAAATCCCTCCGCAGCCTGCAAAAAGATCAATGTACGTGGGTTGCGAAAGAGGGTTCATAGACCTTAATAAGTGTCAATCTTTAAATAAGACTTTTTCCTTCCGATGTAGTCTTCATAAAAGTAAGGCAACTTTTTTAGGTGGAACCAGTATGTATTGCCATACTGGTTCTTGGCAGTCTATGGAAAGCAGCAGACTACAGGCTCTCTTTAGTGGTGCACTTTTTCTGTGATTACGCTGCTGCTTTTGGCGTATTCGAGGAAGGCTACGCATGCGCTATACAATAGAAAGTGTATTTCGCGTCCATACAGGGTTAAGCCGTTTATGCACCGACTGGTAGAAGTTTATCAAACGGGCTTCAGCTTATTCACATCCATGAAAATGTCAACAACCCATCTTTGAAGCAGATGCTCACGAAGATCAAGGTATCTATGTAGCAGTCTGATTGCGCCTTTCCATTCGTCAACTGTCTTAGGTCCTTTCACATCAGGATCATTCAGGAAGTAAACAAAGACCATATACGCAGGCAGTTTATTTTTCCTTAGAAAATAGACAAGCGCTAACCTGTTAGTATATTGATAGAATGTTCGAGACCAGTCAAAATCAGCTTTTGAACCAAGCTTCTCCTTAGTCTTTCCAAGGCTATACCGTATTCTTTCAGTGGAGACTTCACTTTTTGATCGCAATGTTGAAATTAGTTCTGGAATATGCGATTTAGCTTCTACAAAAAAGAGGCTTTCCCCCGAAGAACTATGCCCAAGTGCATCCCACTTAGCTCCTCTTTTGGGCCAAAACTCATCGAGTGGAAGTTGCTTAAGCTTTTCTTTACCTACTTTTTCCAAGAATTCTTCAAGACCGTATTCGACGTAGTCTTCATCCGCTTTAGGCGATAACCAAATTATTTCTTCATTATTTGGCAGTTTGAAGCTTTGTCTTATCTGTGAGTTAAGCAACTCTGCTTTTTCGTTGACAAGTATCTGAATCCATTTCTGGCTGCCTCTAATTGCTTTTGGCTGTTTAAAACGCACCATTTTTAATCCTTCCTTCTTGAAGTATTATGTTTTTTACTCTAAATAAGCGCTAATGGAAAAAATGGATTAATGGGGGACGTGGGCGCCAACAGGCATAGCTTAAATTATTAGAAATCTTTGATATCCAATAATCATGCGGTGTCAATTTGTTGTCTTTGGCAAAGGGCAAAAAAGAGGCGTAGTTGAACGTTAAGAACAATTAAGCTCGTGGGGTATTTCGCGCTTTTTCTAGGATTTATGCTTTTCACGCTGGGTCTAATTTTCGCTTTGCAGTCAGTAGTCAATCAATCTGCTACTTTTTCAGCCAATATTCTTCAAAGTGTTGGCTTTCTGTTCTTAATCACTGGACTAACTCTAATAATTGGAGGAGTTATCGGCATTTACTATGAATACTTTAAGGTCATCAAAACACAACCAACAATCAAAGAAATCCAACAGAGTATGCAAGACAAGCTGAACGGAATTCTAGAGAGCATTAGTGAAATAGAAAACAGCGGCACCTATCTGATTAACTCCAACAAAGACAAGCTCCTCTTACAAATAGAAACGCTCCAAACAGAAATCGATAACTACAGCAACAAAAAGCTGCAAAAAAAGTTTTTACCAATCCAAGAAGCCCTAAATGAGGCTAAGGAACATGTTTTAAGATACAATCCAAATTTTGTGCAACAAAGAAAAAAAGATTATGCCCATCTCTGGATTAAAGGCAAGGATACACTTGATGATGAACAGCAAACTGCGATAGTAACTGATGATAAATATAACTTGGTTGTTGCAGCTGCAGGTTCAGGAAAAACAGAAGTCCTCATAACTCGAATAGCCTATTTGACACAAAGGCAACCAGATCGGGTGCAGCCAAACCGAATCTTAGCCATAGCGTACCAGAGAAAAGCAAGGGAACAAATCGAGCAACGTCTACGTGAACAGTACAGAATAGACGATGTTTGCGTTAGAACATTCCACAAATTGGGAAAAGATATCCTTGAACAGTCAGGAAGAAAAATAGACAGCTCAGACATAATCGACGAAAACAAAAAGTTTAGATTCGTAAAAAGCTATTTTGAAGAGAGGATCGCCATCGACCCTGAATTCTACAAGCTATTTATCCGCTACATAACAACCATTCATAATCAAGGCGACCCACTTTCCGATGAAGACAAGACTGCCCTAGTTACGCAAGCCAAAATGCGCAGCTACATCTCAATTGACGGCACCAAAGTGAAAAGCAAAGCAGAAAAAGAAATAATGGATTACCTCCTCACCAATAAAATCAACAGAGAACCCGTGCGAATCTTATATGAAACAAATATTGAGGGTTTTAGACCCGATTTCCATCTGCCGCAATATGACCTTTTCATCGAACATTGGGGAATTAATAGAGATGGCGAAGTGCCCACATGGTTTAGCCAATCAAGCCAAGAATACACAGAATTGATGGAAAACAAAAAGAATTGGTTTTCGGAGCACAAGCGCTTACTAATCGAAACCTTTGCCTACGAATACAACCCCCACAAACCCGAAGAGTTCACAGATATACTAAAAGACCGAATTCTCAAAACTCTTGAGAAAAAGTTTCCAGAAAGCAAATTCGAGTTTTCTCCGCTCACATACGAAGAACTCGTGGAACTTGTATGGGCATCTCAGAAGACCCCCGTAGATGACATAAAAAACTTTATCACAACAGCAAAAACCTACGGCCTCACTCCAGAAAAGATAGAAGAAAAACTTGAAAAAGGCAAATGGAGCAGCAAACAATTAGCCTTCGGTAAACTTGCCCTTCAGGTTTTTCGAGCATACCAAGCACAACTGGAGAAATTGGAAAAGACAGATTTTGAGGACATGATTAACGAAGCAGCCGCAGCATTAGACAGCAACAAAAGCTTGTATGAGACTGTTTATGACCAGATTCTAATTGACGAATACCAAGACATAAGCGCTCAAAGAATAAAACTCCTAAAAAGGCTACTTAGAAAAAGCCCAAACTGCAAACTATTCTGCGTTGGAGATGATTGGCAAAGCATCATGAGTTTCTCAGGATCAAACCTAAACTACTTCGTAAACTTCGAAAAATACTTCAAAGAGCCCGCCATAACCAGAATTTGCACTAACTACCGCAGCATCAAATCCATCGTTGAAGCAGGAGCATCAGTAATAAAAAACAACGGAGGCTCGCAAGTGCAAAAACCAACGCGGGCAAGGAGGCAAGAAACTAAACCAATCTTTTTACTTAGCTCTCCTCACAAGGCAGACTTCGATGAATTCTATTATGAACAAACTGCAAACGATTGTTTCAACCGTATAAATGGATACTTAGCAAAGGGATATGCTCCAAATGACATTCTCGTGCTTACCCGCTACATGCGCACAAGAATTGGAGGCAGGCTCAAACTGTTTAGGATTATCCAAAAATTCTCAGATCTCGCAGGAAATTGCCAAGGCAAAATAGCAATTGACAATGCCAAAGAACCCAATGCCGTTAAGCTACTCACAGTACACAAATGCAAGGGCTTGGAGGCTAAGGTAGTTTTCATTCTGAACGTTGTTAAAGGAGAATTTGGTTTTCCCAGCGAAATCGAAGACAACTCTATCCTTGAAATAGCGCGAGAGGACAATGGAATTCCAGACCAAAAGGAAGAAGAAAGAAGATTGTTCTACGTCGCTATTACGCGGGCAAAAGAAGACCTCTACATTTATTCTCGACAGCAACAAAGATCTGAGTTTTTAAATGAACTTGCAGGCTACACAAATGAAATTCGTTTGAACTACTAATAACGCGCGGAGGCTCCTTTTGGAGAAAAAAGAGGGAGTGTGCGGGTGGAGTCTCCACTTTGGATAGGGTTCAAATCTACCCCGGTCATTCTAAAATGTAAATTATGTGAATTCAAGTCCACAAGAATAGAAAAGGGAAGTTATTGTGCGGGAGAAATCGAGTGGAGTAATGAGTCCCTCATCGTCCAAATTTCTAAGAATAATTTACTCTACAGATCATGATTCTTGGAAAAACAAAAAAAGAGGGATTTGCGGGAGATTTCTCCAAAAGCATCATGTTCAGGCTAGACTGCAACCGAGTTATTGCTCAAAAAACAGGGAGCTGGACACATCGCCAATCTGAACCAAAATACCTCACCTTGGCTAGGGAGTCCTTGATTGTACGTAGAAACAGAAAAAAGGGAATTGCACGGGAGACGTCTCCAAAAACATCATGCCCAGACTAGACTACGACCGCGCCTATGGTCTTTTTGTATGGTAAACCAACAAGGCGATGTTGCTTTGCCTTTGTGTTTCAGGGAAAAAGGGAGGAAGATACCCTAACCATAATACCGTTAGACTGTTCCATTTTATCTTTTAATATTCCTTCTCTGTTCTTGATTTGAAGAATCGTTCAGTATCCTTGTCAACAAAATAGACGTAGCAGCCTTTCAAGCCGCGAGACAATAATACTCTATATGTATTCTTAACCAATTCAACAAATTTGTCTTTGGATCTCTTTACCACGCTGTCTGCCGAGTTTTCTGGATGCCCCTTCCACGTCTGTTCATCAAAATCATAGGCGAGATCGTTTCCAAAGATTACGCCAACATAATCAAATTCAAATCCTTGCGCGGTATATACGCAACCAATCTGATTGCTTCCATTGGGATCATACGCCCACAAATTGGACTTTGGGATTCCAGGAGCCAGTATTCTGGCTTCAGGTTTAGCATTCCACGGTCTTCGATAATCCCCAATTACCACGTCATCTTTCAGAGTTCCGTCGGGATTAGGATTTGACCAATTCCAACAGAAGCCTGCAGTGACTCTTCCAGTGTGCGCCGCTTTGGTCTTTTCGGCTATCGCTTTTTCAAGTTCTTCTGGGCTTTCAAAGATTCTGAAATCAAACGCCTCGTACTGATCCCAAATGGCATTAGCGGTTTTCTTTATTCCTAAAGTATTGTTTATCCAGTTAACGAAAGCATCTGAGCCATTGCATCTAAACTGGGCTTCAAGCTCGTATTCAAAAACCCTGCAGTTGCTTTTTAGTGCAAAATCTTTGATGTATTGGACAGAGCCGATTTCGCCCGGTCGGACAATTTGGTCATCGTCAATAAAGAACGCCGCAACTTTGGAAGCGTTAATTAGCTCGCCTATTTGAGGCGTTTCAAGTCGTTGTTGTTTTGGAGTAAATCTGTTGTAGCTTGTTTCTCTTAGCCTGTGGGCTTCATCTGCAATCAAAACATCTATTTCGTTGTATTTCGCTGCCGAGTAGCTGTTGAAATACTTGAATTGTGCTGCCCCGCGTGATCCTATGATTCGCCTCAGCGTTTCGGTGAAAGCTCGCGACCCTGTAGCATAATGAGCATTGTAACCTTTCAGCAGTAAATCAGACATGAGATTGATCGCAATTACTGATTTGCCTGTTCCTGGGCCGCCCTTAATAAGGATCACATTTTTTTGTTTATCATGGAAGCCTTCTTTGGAACACGAGAGAACTTTATCATAGACTATCTGCTGTTCATCTAAGAGGATATACTCAGATTTTCCTTTGATTATGTTTCCAACATGATCCATCAGTTTCTTACTTGGTCGGTACTTGCTTTCTTCTATTCTTTTTAGGACATCTATCCCGGCTCCTCGCTCCAGTTTACTGGTCAAATAGTCCTTTAACTTGTTAACATCGTCAGCAGTGAAAAGTGGGTATTTCTCCAAAGCTAATTTGAATTTCTCTGAAAGGAGCACATCATCTGAAAAGAAATTATAATTATGCAGGTATGTGCAGGCGTTGAGAATTATAGGGTTGCTCTCTTCATAGAAAGCCGTGTGTGTATCCTCAAGATACATTTTATATTGCCCGACCTGAATCGAAGGATGCAACATTTCCCTGTTACCTCCAACCCAAGTCAAAACCTCATTTTCCCCCGATGCCTCCGAACATTTGGTCCATTGCTTCAGCTCGATTATGACCGCGTTGTCCTTTGCAGTCGCGTCTCTGCCACAAATCAGACAGTCTAGCCTTTTTGACGTTAGGGGTAATTGATATTCGAGAATAATTCCTTGATCGACAAGATTAGCATACTGGAAAACCTGCGAGACAGCTCTCATAGAATTTCTCCAGGAATTCATTTCGCCTGGCGCTGGATAATATCTGAAATAATTGAAGAAAGCGAGTCTCAGTTTCTCTGCAATTTGATTTTGAATCGTATCTTGTAGGAACTGCTGTGAAGTCCCAGCAAACAGCCTCATCTTACGAGTACCCCATGTGTGCGTTCAACTCTAAAGTATCCTGAAACCGTTTAAATACACTTACCTGATTCTATGGTTGAGTAG
>Ga0299912_10003566_pt1 | contig 12696 bp, 9 predicted proteins | sample RVTome_2_FD_207667 | JGI IMG/M metagenome (GOLD analysis project Ga0299912, IMG submission 207667) | Soil microbial communities from uranium-contaminated site in the Upper Colorado River Basin, Wyoming, United States - RVT95D214 (version 2) ... | reverse complement strand
CAGCTTGACGTAAGGCGTTTCGCCGCAGCCCGCGCAGGCACCGGAGAACTCAAACAGTGGTTCTAACAGTTGGGTGTTCTTGAGAGTTTTTAGGTTAATCTTGGCTCTATCCACTTCTGGAATATCAAGGAAATACTCCCACTTCACTCTTTCCTGTTCGCGGATAGGTAGTTGCGGAGCCATGTTGAGGGCTTTGCGACTGACCTGCGTTTTATCTTTTGCTGGACACACTTCGACACACAGAGTGCACCCTGTGCAGTCTTCAGGGGCAATAGCCACGGTGTACATCATGCCCGGTAATTCTTTGAATTTCGCCTCTAAAGCCTGCCAGTGAGGTGGTGCCTTTTGTAGGTAGGATGGGTCATACACTTTGGCGCGGATTACTGCATGGGGACAGACATAGACGCATTTACCGCATTGGATGCATAGGCTGGGATCCCAAACCGGGATTTCCAGGGTGATATTGCGCTTCTCCCATCGGGTCGTTGCAGATGGGAAAGTGCCATCCACCGGAAAGACACTCACCGGTAGACTGTCGCCCTCGCCAACGATCATGCTCCCAAGTACATCACGCACAAATTGCGGCGCTTCGGCGGGTACTGGTGGGCGACGGGTGATTTTGCTGGTAACTTTACCCGGAATTTTCACCTCGTGCAGATTAGCCAGGGTCATGTCTACGGCTTCAAAGTTATGCTGGACAACCACGTCGCCGCGCTTGCCATATGTCTTTTCGATTGCATGCTTGATTTCTGCAATAGCCTGCTCACGCTCTAGAACACCACTGATAGCAAAGAAACATGTCTGCATGATGGTATTAATGCGAACACCCATGCCTGTTTGCTTGGCTACATCGTAAGCATCGATTACGTAAAATTTCAATTCCTTATCGATAATATCCTTTTGAATTTCTTTTGGCAAATAATCCCAAATTTCATCTGGACCGTAAATGCTATTTAACAGGAAAGTTGCGCCTTTGGCAGCCATTTTGGTCACATTATAGCGTTCTAAAAAGTTGAACTGGTGGCAGGCCACGAAGTTTGCAGAACCGATCAAATAGGGGGCTTTGATCTGGTTTGGCCCGAAGCGCAGATGGGAAGCCGTTAGCGTGCCAGACTTCTTAGAGTCGTAAACGAAGTACCCTTGGGCAAAAAATTCCGTTTCTTCTCCGATAATCTTGATCGAGTTTTTATTCGCTCCAACAGTGCCATCCGCGCCCAATCCCCAGAAAATACAGCGTATGGTATCTGGTGATTCGATATGAAATTCAGGATCGTATTCGATGCTGGTTTGGGTGACATCGTCATTGATTCCGACCGTAAAATGGTTTTTCGGTTCGGCTTTAGCCAGCTCGTCAAATACGCCTTTTGCCATGGCGGGGGTAAATTCCTTTGAAGATAACCCATAACGACCACCGATGACCCTGGGGTAAGGTCGCTTGGCGAACTGCGTGTAAGGCACGCTCCCTTCAGCCAAACCCTCATTAATCGCAGTGATTACATCCTGGTAGAGAGGTTCTCCTGCCGCGCCAGGTTCTTTTGTGCGATCGAGGACGGCGATGGACTTTACCGTAGGTGGGAGTGCTTCCAGAAAATGCTTTACCGAGAATGGGCGGAAAAGGTGAACTTTGACCACACCCACTTTCTCACCTCGCTTGTTCAAGAACAAGGCTGTCTCCCCTGCCGTCTCGCTACCTGAGCCAATGATGACAATCACGCGCTCTGCATCTGGAGCTCCCACATAATCGAAAAGTTTGTACTGGCGACCTACAACACTGGCAAACTTATCCATGGCCTTCTGTACAATCTCGGGACACTTGATGTAATAGGGATTGATCGTCTCCCGGATTTGAAAGAAGACGTCTGGATTTTGGGCGGTGCCACGAATGAAGGGATGATCGGGTGAAAGTGCCCGGGCGCGATGAGCGTGCACTAAGTTGTCATCGATGATGGCTTTTATATCATCAGTGGTCAGCTGCTCGATTTTATTGACCTCAGCGGAAGTGCGGAAGCCATCGAAGAAATGGAGGAAAGGTAGGCGCGATTCCAGGGTGGCGGCATGGGCAATCAAGGCCATATCCTGAGCTTCCTGGTTCGAACCTGAGGCGATCAGTGCGAAACCCGTGGATCGTGTGGCCATCACATCGGAATGGTCTCCGAAGATCGAGAGTGCATGGGTGGCCACAGAACGTGCAGAGACGTGGAAGACCGTCGAGGTCAATTCGCCTGCAATTTTGAACATATTAGGGATCATCAATAGCAATCCTTGCGAGGCAGTAAATGTAGTTGTCAAAGCTCCTGCCTGTAAAGCGCCATGGACAGCTCCCGCAGCGCCACCCTCAGATTGCATTTCCACAACCATAGGAACCGTTCCCCAAAGATTAGCTTGCTTTTTCGCCGCCCATTCATCCGAAAGTTCACCCATAGATGATGAAGGTGTGATGGGGTATATGGCAATAACTTCGCTTAAGTTATAAGCGACAAAGGCTGTTGCCTCATTACCGTCGATGGTAACCATCGGTCTTTTCTTCATACGTTTTTCTCCGTATTTAATTAATAATTATGCTCAGTTATATGATGCGACTGGATACTTTTCGAATTAATGTATCGCCAAAAACTAACTCAATGGTTAAGTTTAGTCTCCCTTTTTGTGCGAAGATAGTAACATAAAGCACAGATTGCACCTGTGACCTGTCACATATCAGACCAAATTAGTAACATTAAATATCGGCATAAAGAGCCCATTTTTCAATAAAAGTTGATGATTGATGGATATAAACAAGAGCGTTATAATTTATTAGAAGAGATTAATCTGATAATTTGCGCGTTCTAGCATGGAGTCTTCATCTAAGGGATTTATGCTATACTGTGAATATGGATAAAAACCACCATATCTGGCAGGACTGGGCACAGAGGTTGCACCACTGGGGGGTGCAGGAATGGGTAGCCTCGTTTTTAGAAGCTGCCGGACCAATTACAATTTTAGGTGGTCAGGCTGTTTATATGATTCATCCGATTATCGGTCCCTTACTCCCTGAGGGGCAAATGAATGCATTGGCGGATTTACTCACAGATACATCCCAATCTCAGGCATTTAGTCGATACCTAAGGGAGGATATTTCCCGGTGAACCTATCCAGCATCACTGGTTTTGGGTTCGTCCTGATATTCTTTATTCTAATGCTCGTCTTTTTTGTACTAAGTCGTAAAGATGGGGGTGGGACTTTGCGCGATATCGGGGCATTTTCCAGAATCAGCCGGGCAATTGGTATGGCAGTTGAGGCTGGAAAACGCCTGCATATTTCACTGGGGAGGGGAAGCATTATTGGGGTTCAAGCTGCACCTGCACTGGTTGGATTGAGCGTGTTGGAGAGGATCGCACGAACCGCTTCAATGAGTGACCGTCCCATGATCTCTACCAGTGGGGAAGGAACGCTTGCTATCCTTTCGCAGGGGGCGATGAAATCCGCTTATCGTAATCTCAACATCCTGAGCCAATATGACCCAAATTATGGGAGGTTGAGCGGACTTACTCCATTCGCTTATGCTTGTGGAACCATACCGGTTATATATGATGAGGAGAGTTCGTTAAATATCCTGTTAGGTCATTTTGGCAGTGAAATTGCTTTAATTGCAGATGCTTCCGAGCGAAGTGGAGGTATGACATTGGCAGGCAGTGATAGCTTGCCAGCCCAGGCAATCCTTTACGCTGCTGCACATGAGCCTCTCATCGGGGAGGAGGTGTATGCTGCCAGTGCTTATGTCCAGGCTGGCCTCATGCACACAGCCAGTTTACGAGCTCAAGACGCTCTTCGTTGGTTATTTGTTGCGGTTTTATTCCTCGGCGCTCTATTAAAACTGGCAGGGATCGTATGAAGTTAAACCTACGAGCGCCAATCTCATCCTCCATCGCTATTGCAGTTGGCTTTCTTGTGTTGTTGGGTTATTTCTTCGATTTTGGATTGTTAACCGCTCTTCGAAGAGTATTTTTACAATGGGCTGTCATTCTGGCAGCCATTGCCATGATGGTTGGTGTGGCAAATTTGTTCGCAGTTCATTGGACGAAAATTAAAACCTGGCAAGCAGGGTCGGGATATAGTCTGATACTCTTACTGTCCCTTCTAATTACTTTAATGGTAGTAGGTTTTTTCGGTCCAACTGGTTCCTGGACTTTATGGCTGTTTAATTACATCGAGGTTCCGATTGAGAGCAGTTTAATGGCGATTTTGGCTATTGCTCTAGCCTATGCAAGCGCACGGCTTTTAAGACGCCGAATGAATCCATTTTCGGCAATTTTCCTATTCACTGCCTTAATTGTGCTCTTGGCTACCGTACCAATTTTGGGGATTGAGCTGCCGGGCTTGCATGGGCCAGATGGCATACGATCCTTAATCACCGGAATTTTTACGGTGGCAGGAGCCCGGGGCATTCTTTTGGGGATTGTGTTAGGGACCGTCGCCACAGCGTTAAGGATTATCATGGGCATTGATCGCCCGTATAGTGAGTAATCATGGAAGACGTTCGCTGCCCGATGTGTGGAAAACCTAATCCCCCTGACGAAGAAGTCTGTCAGTTTTGCCAGGCGCGGTTAAGACCCATTGAAGGTTTTGCTTTCTCTGATGGCGATTTATATTTCGATTCCAGCAAAGAGCCTGGCAAGGAACTGGGTCGGGATGTGAATACCAGCACAGGCCCGGAATTACCGGATTGGTTGAAATCTTTTCGCCAGGAGGATGATGCGGGGATTCCCTCAGAAGAAGAATCCCTGGAAGCATCGATACAACCTGGACAGGAAAGTTCTCAAGAGGAAATATTCTCTGAAGGCGTAGAACTCCCGGCGTGGCTGCACAATTTAGGTGAAGAGGCGATTATTGAGGAATCAGAGATACCAGGAGAAGAGTCCGATAATGCTCTCCAGGGAGTGGAGGAATTGGAATCCTCCTTGGAAGGAAGCATCCCAGACTGGCTGTCGAATATGCGTCACGTAGAGGATCCTTCTGCGCCTGATGAGTCTTTATCAACCAAACAATCACTCGCTGGCACTGATGGAGAACCAGAATGGCTTCGTGGGATGCGTGATTCTCAGGAAGATGGGATAACCGCTCCACCGGATGAAGTCAAAATCCCTGGTATTGAATCGGATGATTCGGGAGATATTTTTACTCAGAGTGAAGAAGAGAAAGAGCTAAGTGGTTTGCCTGTCGGAACTCCTGAAGGTATCACTGATTGGTTACGCCAACTGGAGGAGGTCGAGGGTAAGACCGAAAAACCGGAAGAAGCCGTTGCTGATCGCTCCGACGATAGTGAAGTACCAGGTTGGCTGATGGGTGCGGGTGATGAATTCGCGGAGCCAGAAGAAATATCTGAGCTTGAAGAAGCTGCCTCGCCTGGTGAAGAAATCCAGGAACCAAAACCGGAACCAATTATTCCTCCCCAGGAAGAAGAAATTGTACCTGCCTGGCTGAGTGGTCTGGAGGCCTCCACTGAGTTGATTTTGGAAGAGCGGGCTCCAGAAGTGACTGGTGAAGAGGAATTTTCTAGTTTGCTGGAAGAAAAATCTTTGGAGTCCGAGACTCCTCCGGTGAAGGCGGAACCGTTACCGGACTACTTCCAGGGTTCGGTAGCTCCGTTCACAGAGGAAGAATTGGAACTCCTCGGGGAGGAAATGCCCGCGTGGGTGGAAAATTTACCTGTCTCCGAAACCGTAGCAGGGCCGTTGGAAGAGAAGATTGGCGAGGATGGAATTGAACGAGGTGAATTACCGGGCTGGTTGGAGGCGATACGGCCTTCCGAGACTGAGGAAGCGACCACCTCTATTTCTATGGTGGAAGAAAACGCTCGGGTTGAAAGCGCTGGGCCACTAGTGGGTTTGCGTGGTGTGCTGCCGGCCGAACCAGAGATTTCTCGTATAAATAAAACCTCAGGGTATTCGGTAAAACTTCAAATTCCAGAGAAACAGCAGGCTCGCATTACTGCTTTACAGGAATTAATGAAAACAGAGGGGAAACCCAAACTGGTTCAAGATCGTCTGGTTATCTCCTCTCAACACATTTTGCGTATTCTTATCTTTGTAGGTTTAAGTTTGACCATCATATGGACGAGTTTTTTTGGTGGCGAGAATATTTTGTTGCCTGCCTTTCCTGTTGAAGTGTTTGATGCCAGCCAGGCGGTTAACGGTATCCCAAGTGGCGCGCCCGTCCTGTTAGCGGTGGACTACGAACCAGGTTTTTCGGCTGAAATGGAAGCAGCCTCTACAACTGTAATTGATCACTTGATGTTAAAAGGGGCTTATTTAACCATCGTTTCAACTACACCCACCGGACCAGCTTTGGGGGAGCGCCTGGTAAATCTGGTCAACCGTCGTGGCAATCATTATTATCAAGACTCTAACCAATATATTAACCTGGGATACATCCCGGGTGGGCTAACTGGGTTATTGGCATTTGCAGAAATGCCACAACGGATAACTCCTTCGTCGCTAACTATAGATAAAAATACAGGTAAACAGATACGGGTATGGCAAGATACACAACTAAAGAATTTGACCCGCCTGGCTGATTTTTCTCTAGTATTAGTGTTAACGGAAAGCCCTGACACGGTTCGATCGTGGGTTGAGCAGGTGCAACCTGTATTACGCCAAACTCCTATCGTGATGGTGACAAGTGCCCAGGCGGAGCCATTGATACGACCATATTATGAAGGTCGCCCGCAACAAATCAAGGGATTTGTAGCAGGGGTGGCAGGAGGCGCCTCTTATGAGAAGTTGACGATGCGTCTCGGTCCTGCTGCCAAGCAATGGGGTGCGTTTAGCAATGGCCTATTGGTCGCGATCTTGATCATTCTGGTTGGCGGCGCTATCAATGCCATACCTGGGTTTATTCACCCAACGAAACGGGGGGGTGAAGCAAAATCATGAACTTGGCAGAAATGAGTCTGGTAGACCTTTTTGGAACCCTTATGGGATTCTTTTTCACTCTATGTGTGTTTAGTTATGTTTTTGGGGATAACATCTTATTTCGAATCGCAATCTATGTTTTTGTCGGTGTTTCTGCCGGGTATGCTGCGGTGATCACCTGGTACAGTGTTATTTTGCCTCAATTAATACGTCCAATCCTAGGTGGGCCGCAAACCGAGAGGTTGTTGGCATTGATACCCCTATTACTGAGCGTTTTGTTACTTTTCAAATTATCGAACAAAATGTCCGCAATTGGTAATCTGCCCGTAGCTTTTATGGTGGGTGTCGGAGCGGCAGCCGCTATTGGTGGGGGGGTCCTGGGTACCTTAATCCCCCAAATGAATGCTTCGATCAATATGTTTGATGGACAGGCAGCTGCACAAGGAGGAGGTTCCTGGTTAGGAATGGTGGGAGAGGGGAGCGTTGTGCTGTTCGGAACTATCACTACTCTGGTCTATTTCCACTTTGGGGCACGGCGGATACCCGGAAAACCTCCCCGCAGGCTAGCAGTAATCGAGATATTGGGGTGGGTAGGGCAATTTTTTATTGCTATCACCCTGGGGGCTATCTTTGCCGGAGTTTATGCAGCGTCGCTTATTGCATTTATAGAGCGTTTTAATTCTCTATTGGATTTTTTCTCACTTTTTTTGCCAAAGTAAGCGGTTATGACCACGTCGTTGATCGATGCCGATTCATTATTAGCGATTGATGTGGGTGAAATAAACACCCGCGCCATGTTGTTCGACGTTGTTGATGGTCGTTACCGTTTCTTAGCTATGGGTTCTGCCCAGACTACCGCCAATGCACCATACAATGACATCTGGGAAGGAATCCGCATGGCTCTGGATCGCCTCCAGACGGTGAGCGGTCGAGTGTTGGTGGGAGAGGACGAGCGTCTGATTTCTCCGACCAGAACAGATGGCGCCGGTGTAGATAAAATATCCGCAACAATTTCTGCTGGGAAACCATTAAGGGTTGTTGCGGTTGGGCTGTTGGAAGATGTTTCGCTAGATAGCGCACGTCGTCTAGCAGCCACTACCTATTCCCGGGTTGTGGATAGCATTGGTTTAAACGACCGGAGAAAAATGGAGGCTCGGGTAAGCGCCCTCCAACGGCTAAGGCCTGATCTGGTTATTGTAGCCGGAGGGACGGAAGGAGGGGCTTCTCAAGCGGTCCATAAGCTGCTGGATACTGTAGGATTAGCATGTCTGTTGCAGCCCGAATCTCAACGACCGGAGATCATGTATGCAGGCAATACAATGATCGTAGACGAGGTCAAATCCGCATTGGAAAATATTGGCTCTATCCATGTGTCACCAAACGTCCGACCCACATTAGAAACAGAGCAACTTGATGCCCCACAGGTATATTTATCGAACCTTTTCCGGCGATTACGTGGTCGGCAGATTCCAGGTGTCGTTGAGTTGGATAACATAACAGGGGGGAATCTGCTTCCAACAGCGAGCGCTATGGGAAGGGTGATCCGCTTTCTCAGCCAAATATATGATTCGAGTAAAGGGGTTTTGGGAGTCGACGTAGGCGCCTCTGCTACCAGTGTTGCAGCGGCTTACTCTGGCAATTTATCGTTAAGGGTTCACCCACAATTAGGTTTAGGTGAAGGGTTGGTTGATATTTTTCAATATTTTCCGGTCGAGGATGTCAATCGCTGGTTAAGTGTTGAAGTCTCAAATGAATACGTCCGGGATTATCTATACTTAAAATCTCTTTATCCGGCTACGTTACCCGCGACAGTAGAAGATTTGGAAATTGAACAAGCCCTTGCCCGGCAGATGCTGCGGTTGGCGATCAGGAATATGGCAGCAGAAAGTGGGCAACTGGGGATGCGCTTTAATTTGGGTATGGTGGTAGGCTTCGAACCCATCCTGGCGTTGGGAAGCGTGCTGACACAGGCTCCCTTGTTACAACAAAGTCTTCTAATACTGCTAGATGGTTTACAACCCCTTGGAGTGACCACGTTCGTTTTAGATCAGAATCACATTACCCCTGCCTTAGGGGCTACCGCCGCATTGAACCCGATATTGGCGGTGCAGGTCCTGGAATCTGGCGCTTTACTCAACATGGGTACTATTATTTCACCCATGGGAACGGCGCGTTTTGGTACGCCTATACTGCGAGTCAATATGAAGTATGATGGGGGCAACGAAATTAAATTAGATGTAAAACATGGGTCGATTGTAGTTATGCCTTTATCCATTGGTCAAACAGCTCAATTGCATTTGCGCCCACTTCACCGTTTCGATGTGGGTATGGGAGGTGCTGGTCGGGGCGGAAGAATCCGCGTGACGGGTGGCGCACTGGGTGTGGTCATCGATGCTCGCGGAAGACCACTCCGCCTGCCTGCGGAACCTGCACGTCGTAGAGAATTGTTCAAGAAATGGCAAAAGGCTTTGAGCTAATGGTTATGGTGTCCTGGCATTTTTCTTGCACGCTATTGTCGTAGAGGATTTTATTGAAGTGTTAGCGCCTATCACCCACATCCACCCATTTACCTCAATTCGCCGGGAGCGGCTATTGCCGGTGCCTGGACGTGTTTTGGTGCGAAAAGGGCAAAAAGTCAACTCAACGGATGTTATTGCTGAGGCTGATCTTTCACCTGAATATTTAATGTTAGATGTGGCGCGTGGATTAGCATTACCGGCACAAAAAGCTGACCAATATATTCAATGCAAGGTCGGCGAAAACATCGTAGAGGGCGATGTGGTTGCAGGCCCTGTGGGATTGATGAAACGAGTCGTGCGGTCTCCTCGGAATGGGCGAGTGGTATTGGCGAGTGATGGTCAAATATTCCTCAAGCTGGCTAATCCTCCATTCGAGCTAAAGGCGGGATTGCCCGGTAATGTTTACGAGTTGGTGGGCGATCGTGGGGCCGTTATCGAAGCGACTGGAGCGCTTATTCAGGGTGTTTGGGGGAATGGCCGTGTGGATTCCGGTTTGCTTCACATACTGGCGAAAGAACCAGAGGATGTCCTTCAGATAGACCGGCTGGATGTAAGCTTGCGCGGTTCAGTTGTATTATCAGGTCATTGCTTTCAGCGGGAGGTGCTTGCGATGGCCGAGGAATTGCCCTTACGCGGGTTGATCCTGGCCAGCCTTGATCACGGTCTTATTCCATACGCGCTGAAAACCAATTTCCCAATTATTGTGATTGAAGGTTTTGGTCATTTGGGGTTGAATTCAATTGCGTTTAAGTTATTGACCACCAACGAGAAACGAGAAGTAGCATTGAACGCCGAGCCATGGGATCGTTTTACAGGAAGAAAGCCAGAAATTGTCATTCCTTTACCTGCGGCAGGAGAGCTGCCGGTCCTGCGAGAGATTTCTGTTTTCGCACTCGACCAAACTGTGCGCGTTCTCCGGGCGCCCTGCCCTGGAAAAATCGGAAAGATTGTGGAGTTACCTGCGGAACCAGTACCCCTGCCTAACGGATTATTTGCCCAATCAGGCGAAGTCCGGTTAGAGAATGGTAATATTGTGGTTTTACCGCTGGCGAACCTGGAAATCATTGAATAGAAAGAATACCCCGAACAAAAATTGGGATTTCTTTTGAGAAGGAGAGTGCTATGGCTTTTGAAGATATGGATATGGATAGTGGATTAGATATGGATGAGTCGCCCCCACCGGAGGAGTCCAGCAATCGCCCCTTCTTGCTCGTCGCTGGAATCCTGGTGGTGTTGGCATTAGCTGCTCTGGTGTGCATAGCTGTGTATGCCTTGTATTTCGTGCCTCAAAGACGCGCCCAGCTTTCAGGTCAGGTTGATCAGGTAAATGCTCAGAATACTCAGATCGCCGCAGCAATTACGCAAACATCGATCGCCGCAGCCTTTACCGCCACCTATACCCCGACGGAACCGGTGACGGCTACACCGACTCAAACTTCGACTCCTGTGGTTGTAATCCCTACAGGCACGACGATGGCCACTCAAGACCCGCGCACCGCAACGGTCGCCGCTCTGTTGACTCAGGCAGCTGCCGGTCAACAAACCGTTGGCCCGAGAACTCCCACTGCAACAGCGTTGCCAGTTACTGGTTTTGCGGATGAAGTGGGTTTACCGGGGATGCTTGGGCTGGCTATTCTTCTAATTTTGGTGATTTTTTTGACGCGGAGATTGCGGACAGCTACTTAATACTAATAAGGAAGGAGGAAAAGGAATCGACTGGGGGATTTCCTTTTCCTTTCTCCTTCCTAAAATTACTAAGTAACCCTGGCTGCGACCTCTTCGCCATAGCCGATTAAGGCTTGAGTGATTTCCTGACTGCGGCCTTCGGCGTAAACCCGTAATACGGGCTCGGTGCCAGATGGTCGAATTAACAGCCAAGAGTCATCTTTTAAAATGTATTTGACTCCATCTTTGGATTGTATTTCTAGGATTTCAACACCTGCAATTTTCGCGGGTGCATTTTGGATCAGGTGTTGGGTCATTTTATCTTTGGCTACCGGATGATTTAAACGCAAGTCCTTGCGCGTATAGTAGGCAGGCCCAACATTTTTGAGTAGATTGGTAACCAGTTCATGAAGGGATAGCTTTGAAGCGGATACGACCTCGATCAAGAGTAATCCCATTAAAATCCCATCCCCTTCTGGAATGTGTCCCCGGAAGGAGATGCCACCCGATTCTTCACCACCGATGAGGATATCTTCTTTGAGCATGTATTCGGCGATGTGATTAAAACCGACAGGAGTTTCGTATACCGGTAAATCGTAGCGTTTGGCCAAGCGGTCGATCATACGAGTTGTTGACACGGTGCGAACGACCGGCCCGCGCCAACCTCGATTTTCAACCAGGTGCATGAAGGCTAGTGACATGATCTTGTGCGGGTCTATAAAATTTCCTCGCTCGTCCATGGCGCCAATGCGGTCGGCATCGCCATCGGTCGCCAACCCAAAGTCTCCCATGTGGGTACTGATAGCTCCGGCAAGTGCGCCAAGGTATTGGCTGATAGGTTCCGGGTGTACGCCCCCAAATCCGGGGTTCATCTCCCCGCGAATCTCTTGTGCCTCGCACCCCGTACCTTGCAAAATACCCTTGATCACTCCCCGGCCGGATCCATACATTGAATCGACCACGATCCGTTGTGGATTTTCTGCGATAACATCGAAATTGATGAGTTTACGCAAATGGTCGTAATAAGCGGGAAGCGGGTTGAAGCGGCGAATCAAGCCCATATTGCGAGCTGCCTCGAAATCCATCAGGTTCGGTCCGCGGGCGCGCACTTCATTGTCATTGAGGTAGACTTCGACCTGGCGGCATTGTTCAACGGTAGCGGACCCTCCGTAAGCAGCCTTGAGTTTTACTCCGTTGTACCTGGGTGCATTATGAGAAGCGGTGATCATTACTCCTGCAACCGCGCTCAGGTTCCTTACCATATAGGAAATCGCGGGTGTGGGTGCGTCAGATTGAGCCAGATAGACGGTGTAACCGTTGGCTGCCAGGACGCGTGCCACATCGGTGGCATACCGGTCAGAAAGAAAACGTGTGTCAAACCCAACTACGATCTCTCGCTGGTCAGGTTTTGCCGGAATGGTAGTACCATTGTTCCAGGAATCAGCGTTTACGGCGTCGGCGATGGCCTGAGTGACCATTCGCAGGTTATGAAAGGTGAAAGAATCTGAAATGACCGCTCGCCATCCATCCGTACCGAAATGTATGGGCATTTGGTTTCTCCTGCAGATTATGATTTGGTTAAATTCTATCACTGGTGAGGTATGGTAGATAAGGATTTACCC
>Ga0299912_10003565_pt1 | contig 12699 bp, 11 predicted proteins | sample RVTome_2_FD_207667 | JGI IMG/M metagenome (GOLD analysis project Ga0299912, IMG submission 207667) | Soil microbial communities from uranium-contaminated site in the Upper Colorado River Basin, Wyoming, United States - RVT95D214 (version 2) ... | reverse complement strand
GCATAGATACCCGGCACATTGGTCTTGTAGTCCTTGTCTACCTTAATTGCATTCCGCTCGACCTTCACACCGAGATGCTCAAGTCCGATGTTCTCAACGTTCCCCTGGACTCCGACGGCCATCAAAGCAACGTCGGCTTTCAATTCTTTCTGTGTGTCGCCGGAACTCACAATAACCGAAACACTATTTGCTGCTGGCTTCACATTCACCACCGAGGTCCCTGTAAGGATCTCAATTCCTTGTCTCTTCAGACTTGTCTCGAGCAGCTTCGTGAGCTCCCGATCCTCGATCGGCAGAATGCCGGGCATCATTTCCACAACTGTGACTTCTGTTTCAAGCGCGTTGTAGAAGTATGCGAATTCAATTCCGATGGGACCGGCTCCCACGATAATCATCGACTTGGGCTGTTCGGGAAGCGTCATGGCCTCCGTGCTTGTGATGATCCTTCGCCTGTCGATTGGAACGCCCGGAAGCGTTCGTGGCCGCGCCCCGGTGGCTAAGATGATGTGTCGTGCGGCGACGTTTTCAATCGGTTTCCCTTCGGTTTTTACTTCGATTATCCCGATTCCTGCAAGCGTCGCATTCCCCTGGAGAGAGTCGATCTTGTTCTTCTTCATCAGGTATTCGACACCCTTAGATATTCGGTCAGCGATACCACGGCTTCGCTGAATGATCTTTGTAAAATCAAACCTCAAATTGTCGTAAGAGATTCCCCATTCTTCGGCATGCTTGAAGGTTTGAAAGATTTCAGCATTCCTGAGCAACGCTTTCGTAGGAATGCACCCCCAGTTCAGACAGATTCCGCCGAGCCGTTCCCGCTCGATGATGCCCGTTGTCAAGCCCAGTTGGGCCGATCTGATGGCGGCCGTGTACCCGCCGGGCCCTCCGCCAACCACAACTACGTCAAATGATCTTCCTGCCATGGGATTCACTGAATAGCAAAAAAGGGAAACGAAATTCCCTTGATATGAAGTCGATTCTGACTCTTTTTGTGAGGCTGATCAGCACACGAGCATTATTGCCACCCACTCTGCAGGGAGTGTCAAAAGACATGTGATCATCAGTGAGTGCAAAAGATATCCCTCAGGGGCGTGGTTGCTCGTTGTGAGGAAGAAAAGTGATGAAAATATACTCAAACAACCGCTGAAAGTCAATGAACCTAATCCGGTTACAGCGAACGACAGACAGCAGTATGTATGTAACATGAAGACGGTTATCAAGCCTGGAAGCTTATTGCGGCGGCGGTGTGAGAACTACCGACAGCTGACACCGTGTCAAGAGCTTCACCTTCACGCCGGGGTGTCGACTCGCTGAGGCCGACCGTGACGCTACGGGCAGAGTGCGGTGGTCCGAAGATTCTGCCTTCCGATTTATAGAAGATTCGCGGTTGATTTTCCATTCCGATTTCGGTATACTGAGCAGGAAATTTTATTGCTCGAGATGACCGCAGACCAGGAGAGCACCGACGAACGGCTCGTCACCACAAACCGCAAGGCACGACACGACTACGCGATACTCGATACCTACGAAGCGGGGATCGTCCTCAAAGGTACAGAAGTCAAATCACTGCGACTGAGAAACGCGAACCTCTCTGAAGGATATGCAACTGTGAAGAACGGCGAGGTGTGGCTATTTGGTATGCATATCAGCCCGTATCAGCAAGGAAGTTACGCAAATGTTGACCCCGTCAGAATCCGCAAACTCCTCCTTCACAAGAAAGAAATCCGCAGGCTCCTTGGACGACTGGATGAAAAAGGACTGACGCTGGTACCCTTGAAGGTCTATTTCAAGAAGAACCTTGCAAAGGTTCTCCTTGGCTTGGCCAGAGGGAAGAAGGCATACGACAAGCGACAGGACATCGCCAGGCGCGACTCAGAACGCGCCATTCGACAACGATACGCCAGGTAAACCAAGAGAAGTGTTTCCCCCCTTAAACGAACAGATGGACGTCATCAAGCGGGGCGTTTCAGAGATTATCCCCGAAGATGATCTGGTCCGGAAAATTGAACGTGCTCTGGCGACCGGCCTACCACTCAACGTCAAACTCGGATGTGATCCCAGCAGACCTGATCTCCATCTTGGCCACTCCGTCGTCCTCCGCAAGCTCCGCCAATTCCAGGATCTCGGTCATCAGGCAATTCTGATTGTTGGCGACTTCACGGGAATGATCGGCGACCCATCGGGTCGCAACAAGACGCGACCGTCGATGACATTGGAAGACACTCGGAAGAACGGTCAGACCTACTTCGAGCAAGCAACCAGGATCCTCTCGGCGAAAAAACTCCAGATGTTGTACAACTCCGAGTGGCTCGGCAAGATGACCTTCACCGACGTAATCAGTCTGGCGAGCAAGCACACTGTTGCACGAATGCTCGAGCGGGATGATTTCGACAAAAGATTCAAGTCAGGAGAGCCAATCAGTCTGCACGAACTGCTCTACCCCCTTGCACAGGCTATGGACTCTGTCGCTATTCAGGCCGATGTCGAACTCGGAGGTACGGACCAGAAATTCAATTTGCTCGTCGGGCGGGAAATCCAGCGCGAATACGGGATTCAGCCGCAGATAGCTATCACCATGCCGCTCCTGCCAGGCACGGACGGTGTGGAAAAGATGAGCAAATCGCTCGAAAATTATATCGGAATCGACGAGCCGCCGCAGGAGATGTACGGGAAGACGTTGTCGATACCCGACACACTGATCCTCGACTATTTCACATTGACCACTGCGCTCACGCAGGATCGCCTTGCGGAAGTCAAGAAGCAGCTTGAGGATCGGGGCGTCAACCCACGAGACCTGAAGAGGTGGCTGGCACGCGAGCTTGTGACGCTTTACCACTCGAGCGAAGCGGCCGTGGCCGCGGAGAACCAGTTTGATCGCATATTTGTCAAGAAGAATGTGCCGGAAGAAATCCAGGAAGTGGCTCTTCCTGTTACGAACGGTGGCATCAATATCATCAGATTGCTGACGGATACAAACCTTGCATCGTCAAACAGCGAGGCACGGCGATTGGTCGAACAGGGTGGCGTGAGTGTAGAGGGGGAGCGCGTCTCCGATCAACACCGGATGATAAAACTCGAGAAGCCTGTTGTTATCAAGGTCGGGAAGCGACGGTTCCTCCGTGTCAAGAGGGCATAGGTGTTGTAGTTCATCTTTTTAATCACTGTCCAATGGAGATGAGAAATTGTTCGTGCCAGGAAAAATGTTCTTCACAAAAGGGGTCGGTCGGCATAAAGAGTACCTGCAGTCATTCGAGCTTGCGCTCCGTGATGCAAAGATCGAGAAGTGCAATCTGGTGACCGTGTCGAGCATCTATCCTCCCGGCTGCAAGAGAATTCCCACTGAGGATGGTCTTAAACTGCTGCTGCCTGGGATGATCACATTTGCCGTGATGGCCAGGAATGCTACGAACGAGCCTAACCGTCTGATTGCAGCTTCAATCGGAGTGGCTACGCCGGCAGATCCCGTGGCGTATGGCTATCTCTCCGAGCATCATCCGTTCGGTGAAACCGATGAGAAGGCAGGGGAATATGCCGAGGATCTGGCTGCATCGATGCTGGCAACGACGCTCGGACTTGAGTTCGATCCAAATACCGCATGGGACGAGCGGGAGAAGCTCTACAAAATGAGCGGGAAGATCGTCAAAACCTACAACGTTACGCAGTCTGCCGAAGGCCACAAAGACGGTATATGGACGACCGTGCTCGCTGTCGCGATTCTGCTCCCGTAGCAACATACCTCACAAATAGAAACGCCCGGCGTAGCATCGTACGGCCGAGCGTTTCTCTCACCATCGAGATCGCGTAATCAGTTCAATACCATCTGATAACGTTCGTAATTGTCCATGATTCTATCGACGTAGGTTAGCGTCTGCTGCGAATCACCAAACCATCCGAACTTCGGACTTCCCTCTTTCCACACATTCCTGTGCAGTGTGTAGTACCGCCTGGAAAGGAGGGGTAGCGCATCTTTCACTGCCTGCCATTTTGTCGGGTTATCATGGAAGTACGCAGCAAGGTCCTGGGCATCATAGACACGTCCAATTCCGGCGTTGTAGGCTGCCAGACTCAGCTTTATTCTGTCGGATTGCTCGGCGCCGTCGAAGAGATTGTACAACTGCTTTAAGTAGTACATTCCCCCGTGTATGTTATCCCGGGGTTGTGTAATATCGTCGATTTTGAGCACTCTTCCTAGCTCTTCACCTGTCGAGGGCATTATCTGCATAAGGCCCGTGGCTCCCTTTTCGCTCATTGCGTCAGGAGCAAAACCCGATTCGACCTTCATTATGGCAAGCACGAGTCTCCAGTCAAAGCGATATCTCCGTGAGTACTCCTTGATGGTTGAGCCATAGCTTTGAACTATGGTCCGAGTTCCGGCATCAAGCCCAAGTTGCGAATTTCCCATGCTTTCTGAAGGTAACAGAGAGGGGGATTGGGATTCTAGCAGTTCTGGGGCTAGATTCGCCTTACGGACGACGCCCTGACTGAGCGGCGTGCAACCAATGAGGGATACAGCAACGAAAAGGTAGACCAGATGGGCTGTCTTTTGCATTTATCTTCCTTGAATGTTACCGAATTATTCCGCCACAAACGACTTCCAGCGACCACTTCGTGCAAAAGTTCAAGTCAGACTGGCTATCTTGCTACGTGCCTAAATCATATAGAACGGTTTACAAACGGATTGGTGTAAATATACCTACTAGTCCCGCTAAAGTCAAGGTCGTTTTTCCGATCATGACTCAGAGCAAAAGTTCGGGCTACTACTGAGAAATGTGAACTAGCTCACAGACTGCGGAAGTACACGCTGCGAATAGGTTAGCGCGATTGCCTCTGGGTCTGTACGGCGTTCGAAAGGCCTAAGGACGATGTGATGTACTGCCTCAATTTGAAATAACAACATGCCGAGGGAATACGTTCCACCCTCCTATTTTGAAATTTCTGCTAACCGACCAGACAATTTGGCCAATTCAGGGGGATTTGGGTTATTTTTCGGTTGCAGCAGGCTCCACAATCTCCAATTCGACGGGTGCGGTCCCATTCTGGATGATACCTAATTGCTTGGCGGCTTCAAGGGAAAGGTCAATTATTCGATCATCCTTGAACGGCCCGCGATCATTGATGCGGACAATGACGGTTTGGTTCGTATCGAGGTTCCTTACTTTGACTTTGGTGTTGAACGGGAGCTCCCGGTGAGCAGCCGTAAGGTCATACATATTGTACACTTCGCCATTAGAAGTACGTCTGCCATTGAATTCATCCGCGTAGAAGGATGCGATGCCGCGCAGCTGAGCCCCCTCGGTGGAAGGGGGTTTGGTGTCAACGCTCTTTGCCCTAAAACGGGGCGCAGCACTGCCGCATCCGAACAAGCAGAGCCCTAAACCGCTGAGCAACACGGTAAGCAACACCTTGTTAAGCGACATCACAGGTACTCATCCATCCTTTTTCGTTTCAGGTAATCGGCAATCTCCTTGACATCCTGTGACCTGCCCTTCCTGCAAACGAGGAGCGCGTCATCAGTGTTCACAATTATCAGATCATCGACGCCAATTGTGGCCACCATTTTGTCGGGAGAATACACATAGCAGTCCTTTGTATCCCTTTGCACGAGTCTTCCCGTGACCGAATTCCCGTTGTCATCTTTGCCAGATATCTTGTACACTTCATCCCACGAGCCGATGTCGCTCCACCCAAACTGTCCAGGGATAACATACACCTTTTCCGACTTCTCCATCACGCCGTAGTCAACCGAAATGCCTCGGATGAGACCATACACGAGGTCCAGCGTCGCCTGGTACGATGATGTACCGATCACGCGGCCGATTTTCATCAACTCAGTGTACAGGTCGGGTAGGCAGCGTTGAATCTCTTCGAGAATTACATCGACTCTCCACACGAACATCCCACTGTTCCAGAGAAAATCGCCGCTCTGCAGGAATCTTTCGGCCGTCTGGAGATTCGGTTTCTCGGCAAATGTCTTCACCTTGAACACACCCTTAGAGAAATAGGGGTTGTGTTCATCATCCTCGTTATACATCTGGATGTAACCGTAGCCGGTCTCAGGATGGGTGGGCTGGATGCCGATGGTCAATAAACTTCTTGATTCTTCGGCAGTCTCGACTGCTACCCTGAGGACCCGCCTGAATTCCTCCACGTTCTGAATGATATGATCAGCGGGAAGAACAACCATCACCGCCGATTTGTCGAGGCGAGAGGCGTGCAGAGCCGCAAGGCCGATGCACGGAGCCGTGTTGCGCCCCACCGGTTCGACGATGACATTCTCTTCTGGCACGTCCGGAAGTTGCTTTGCGACAAGCGCCCTCTGCGATCGATTGGTCACAACGAACGTGTCGGTACGGGGGGCCACATTCTCCAGGCGACGGATCGTATTCTGAATCATAGTCCCCTTTCCAGCGATCTCAAGGAGCTGCTTGGGCGTTTTCTCCCTGCTTCTGGGCCAGAATCGGGTCCCGACACCACCTGCCATGATTACAGCAAATACACGAGCCATGATACCACCCTATCTGTGAGCGTTTTGTGATTCCACTAGGACAGGATCTCCCTGGGATTTTGCAGCAACTCAACGTTCTTGTGAAGCGGATCATATTCCTCGGTTCCAGATGCTGCCAGCACAGTCTGAAGGGTGAGGTTTGCATGGTCAAGCATATTGATAATCCGCACGTCATGCGTGAAGCCATGGTCGAGACCATATTGGACAAAGCCGGCACACGCAGTCGAGAACTTGACGACATCTTCCTGTCCAGCCGCACGTGCCGCCTGGTTCAATGATCCTGCCTCTGAGAGGACCCGGTACAGGGAATCTTCATCCGCGCCCTTAAAGTGATCTCCGTCAAACGACCTTCGTTTTGCCTCATCAACGACGCGGTCAAAACGGTGGAGCGCCTCATAGAATGTCTCCATGGCCTGTGCGGGGGCCAGCGGCGCAATGCGCGTGTGCTCACCATCCCCCCGTCCAGACAGCCTGAGCGTCCCAATCAAAGCCTCGACATCGTAATCGATCACCGCCCCTTCGAGACGGTTCGTCTCTTCGCTGGAATGCTCAGAGAGCCACATCAACCGGAGGGCGAACTGGTCGAACCCCGGGACACAATAAAGACGCCTGAGAGCCGCATTCAGGTCATCAGCATGCGAGAGCCGGAAACACGCCTTTTCAACCACAAGGCGTTCTCTCTCGTATTCACCGTCATGATATGCAGCCTCGACCTTGCGCAACAACCTGACTATGTAGCTCTGAGCCCGAGACATGAATGGTTACATTGGTTCAAGAGAAGTGAAAGCAGAAACACCACAACGTGCTCTGCGAGAAAAAGCCCTACCGTGCTTGGCAGGGCTCTCCACATGCTACTGTGGACGCGCCACCCGTATTCGATTCAGTGCTCTCGCAAGTGATGCCTGAGCACGGGCGACATCGATCCGTTCGTCTTTCGCTTGCAAACGTTTCAGCGCCCTCTCCTTGGCGGCGAGCGCGCGATTGACGTCAATCTTGTCCTGACGCTCGGCAGAGTCCGCCAGAACAACCGCGAGATTGTTGACAACTTCGAAAAACCCGCCGCTTGTGGCATACACGAGATCGTTCCCGCTCGTGTCCTTGACCGTAATCTTCCCGATCACCAGCACAGAGAGGAAAGGAGCGTGATCATAGAGAACCTGAAAACCACCCTCCACGCCTGGAGCGCTCACACTGCTTGCTTCGCCGCGAAACACAATCTCCTGTGGTGTGATGATTTCCAACCGGAATGCCTTCTCATACATGCTCGACGCCCGGACCGTCAGGTTTGCGTTTTCTTTGCCTGCTCAACTGCTTCCTCGATTGTCCCCACCATGAAGAATGCGTTCTCCGGCAAATGATCGTACTCACCATTGATGATCCCCTTGAAGCCGCGAATTGTATCCTCAAGCTTCACATATTTTCCGGGCACACCCACGAACTCCTCGGCCACAAAGAAAGGCTGGGACAAGAACTTTTGTATCCTGCGTGCACGGTTAACCGTGAGCTTGTCCTCATCTGAAAGCTCATCCATGCCGAGAATACTGATGATATCCTGCAGGTCCTTATACGTCTGGAGAATCTCTTTGACCCTCTTCGCGACCTGGTAATGCTCTTCGCCTACAATGCCCGGCTCGAGAATGCGGGAGGTCGAATCCAGCGGGTCCACAGCAGGGTAGATACCAAGCTCGGAGATCTGTCTGCTTAATACGGTTGTCGCGTCAAGGTGCGAGAAAGTCGTCGCCGGGGCTGGATCAGTCAAATCGTCGGCAGGCACGTAGATTGCCTGCACAGAGGTGATGGAACCCTTCTTTGTGGAGGTAATTCGCTCCTGAAGTTCACCCATCTCCGTGCCCAGAGTCGGCTGGTAGCCGACGGCAGAAGGCATTCGACCGAGAAGCGCAGACACCTCAGATCCCGCCTGCACGAAACGGAAAATGTTATCGATGAACAGAAGCACGTCCTTCCCTTCCTCGTCGCGGAAGTACTCCGCTAGAGCAAGAGCCGTAAGACCCACTCGTGCGCGGGCACCGGGCGGCTCGTTCATCTGTCCGAACACAAGCGACGTCTTCTCCAGAACTCCCGATTCCTTCATCTCCAGCCAAAGGTCGTTGCCTTCGCGTGTGCGCTCGCCAACGCCTCCGAACACAGAAAATCCGCCGTGCTGCTTTGCAATGTTATGGATGAGTTCCATGATGATTACCGTCTTCCCCACTCCCGCACCGCCGAACAGTCCCGTCTTACCCCCTTTGGAATACGGCTCGAGGAGGTCAATCACCTTGATCCCAGTTTCGAACATCTCCTTCTTGGTCGAAAGCTGGTCGAACTCCGGGGAGGGGCGGTGGATCGGGTAGCGCTTGACGCATTGAATGGGCCCCAGCCCATCGATGCCTTCACCGATGACATTAATGAGGCGCCCGAGGGTGCCTGGCCCGACAGGTACCATAATGGGGCTTCCGGTGTCGTAGCACTCCTGTCCTCTCGACAACCCGTCAGTAGAATCCATTGCAATCGTTCGCACCAGATTGTCACCGAGATGCTGCTGCACTTCTACAATCAAATCGTCAGTGGTGCCGTTAGAACCAGAACGGGGAATCCGGACTGCGTTGAGAATGAACGGCAGCTGGCCGCCAGAAAAGTCGATATCGATCACCGGCCCTATGACCTGGACAATCTTACCCTGGTTCATTGCACTCCATTCGAGTTCTGGACAAATTGTCGCAGACGAAATTGACTTAGAAAGTACGAAATTTGTGCAGGAAAATCAACGCACTCTACCGCTGCGACAGAATTGCCCCCACGATGCTTCTCCCGTGACCGCGGCCGTTTTCAATGAACACCTTATTGGTATCTTTACCCGCAGTGAGTGACCCGGCAACATACAAACCCGGGACGTTTGTCTCAAATGTCTTCTCATCAAATTCAGGCGCAAGCGAGTCCGAATGAATTTTCACGCCGGCATGATTCAGCAACGACATGTCGGGGTGAAACCCAATCAGGACAAACGTGAAGTCGTTTGGAACTGAGCGTACTCCTTCAGGGGTTTGAATGACAATTGACTCTTGCTGTATCTCAAGAACCCGGCTTCGGAATATGGCCTTTATTTCACCGGCTTTGATTCTGTTCTCTATATCCGGCAGTATCCAGTATTTCACGCCACTGCTCAACCATTCGCCCTTGTGGACGAGTGTAACACCAGCCCCGTGGCGGAAGAGATCAAGAGACGCTTCGACTGCTGAATTTCTTCCACCAACGACGGCAACATTAGAGCCGTAAAACTCAAACGGTTCGCTGTAATAATGAAATACCTTGGGCAGTGATTCTCCAGCCACTTCAAGACGGTTCGGGTGGTCAAAATACCCGGTTGCCAAGACGACGTTTCTGCCTGGATATACTCGTCCCCGACCGGTCTCCACGTGAAAACAGCCGTTTTTGCGGAGGATATCCCTTACAGTATCAAAATACTTAACATTCAGGTTGTGGTGGCCCGCTACCTTGCGGTAGTAATTCAACGCATCGACCCTTGTCGGGCGGACGGTTGAAATAACGAATGGAACTTCACCAACCTCGAGCAGTTCTGGTGTGGAAAACCAGACCAGGTTTGAAGGAAAGCGGCGGATGGAATCAACAAGGCCACCTTTTTCCAGGATGATTGCCGATAGTCCCGCCTTCTTCGCCTCAATGGCACATGAAAGTCCTGACGGACCGGCCCCAACGACAATCAGATCGTGCATCTGACCTTCACTTTGTGTCCTGATGCGCTGGGACAAGGGGTTTCGGTGGCTTTGGCTGTGGTGTTGTGAGGAGCAAAGCCCGTGTACGTGCCTGAGGGGATAAGATCGTTGCGATCTGAATTCAATTGTCGACTCCACGATTCAGGACGGCGATCTTAAGGGCTTTGTGCAAATCTAGGTTTCTACGACAGAAGACGACCACCATCTATGGACACATGGCCTGGCGGTCAGATTTTCCGCCATAGGGCCATGCTCCTCTGGCATAGAACCAACGACCTGCCCCATGGCACCTTGGTGGCCCGAGGATACCCGTCCCGGTTCTTCAAATCGGAACGGTTCAGGGGGCCCAACAACTCCCCAGCTTTCATTCGAGCTGGCGGTCGGATTTGAACCAACGACCTGCGGTTTACGAAACCGCTGCTCTACCGCTGAGCTACGCCAGCAGCTAGACTTAATTGCTTCACTAGATTGCGTGCCCTAAAATATGGAAAAAGACCGTGAGAATCAACGAAGAGAGATTTCGAGACCCGCGCTATGTCTCTTTGGACCCAGGCAGGGGTAACGGACCCTCGGGAACAATCTCGATTGAAGAGCCGGCTACCCAGGGGGAATTTGGCAGAACTGACTTCTGTGTCCATTCCTGAGCTACGCCGTATGCATCGTTGCTGGGAATCATTTCAATTGTTTCCCACGGACAGTACTTGACACACAGCTTGCAGCCGATGCACACGTCGAGATCGATTTCAACAAGCTTCTTGTGCTGGTCGTAGTCAGGCCCTGGCACGGTTAAGATGCAATCAACGGGGCAGAACTCGATACAGACTTCACACCCTGTGCACCCCGCCTGGTCGACCACAGCCAGCTCTTTGGGCCGCTTTTTTGCTTTGGCCACGGGAGGGAGTGGTGAAGCTGCATCGTCCGTCATCGGGGTGCTCCGTAAGTATCGGTAAGAGCATGAATTGTGGTATTCAACAATAAATCGAATCGGGCGAAAAATTGCAAGCGCTCCGATAGGGAAAAAGAAATATTTTGCTCTTGTTTTTTTAGATTCTCCTATGTACTTTCCTGACGCCCAACCCGGGCTTGCTGGAAATCTTACGCTAAAACAGTTCAGTCCTTTCCATTTGGCTCACCCGATCAGCAGCTCTGGCACCTCAGAGTAGTACCAACTCGACGCTGTTGTATCAGTGCGCATTCGTCGGTGTGCTTAAGCCAAGAACGATCCATGCCGTATTCCTCATTACCATCACGGAGGTCTCAATGAAAACTGTGAGTACTGTGTACTGTTTCATTCTCTTGCTCTGCATGTTGTTCGTGGTGCACCTCAGCGCCTTCGCTCAAGGGGTCACCACATCAGCCATCAACGGCAAAGTTACAAGCAAAACCGGCGAAGCGCTTCCCGGAGTAAACGTCGTCGCCGTGCACAATCCAAGCGGCACTCAGTATGGAACGAGCACGCGAGAGGATGGGCGATATAATTTGCCCGGCCTTCGTGTCGGCGGACCCTATTTAATAACCGCTTCTATTGTAGGATACCGGAAAGAGACGAGCGACGAAATCTATCTCCTGCTGTCACAAAACCTCGATCTCAACTTCTCAATGACGGAAGAGGCAGTGCAGGCAGGGGAAGTCGTTGTAGTCGGGGAACGGACTTCTCTTTTCAACGCCTCCCGGAGCGGCGCCGCCACAAACGTCACCCGCGATGCGATTGACAGACTGCCGACGCTCACACGCAACTTCCAAGATTACTATAAGGTATCTCCCTATTTTAATCCTTCAACTGCAACGGGAGCCAGTGGCAACGCGTTAGGGCGGAATTCAAAGTACAACAACATCCAGATTGACGGCACGAATTTCAACGATCTGTTCGGCCTTGGATCAACCGGGGCTCCCGCGGGACAGTCTACGACGAAAATCGTCACATCCATAAGTCTCGATGCAATCGAAGAGTTCCAGCTTGTCGTGTCTCCCTACGATGTGCGGCAGTCTGATTTCACCGGCGCAGGTATCAATGCAATTACACGAAGCGGAACTAACCAGTACAGAGGTTCGGCGTTCTACTACGGGAGAAGCGAAGGACTCGTTGGTAAGAGCCCGGACGACTTGAAGACGAAGCTGGCCGGCTTTACAGACTATCAACTCGGCGGACGTGTCGGCGGACCGATCATTGAAAACACGCTGTTCTTTTTTGCCAATGGAGAGCTCACACGGTTCAAGCAGCCGTTTTCACGAACTTTTGGGAACTCAAGCATCGGCACCAACGCGTATACTGCCAATGCAGATTCTCTGAGAATGCTCTCGGACTATCTCAAATCAAAATACGGTTATGATCCGGGCTCCTTCACGACGATAAGCCCCATCAGCGAAAGTGAGAAGCTCTTTCTCCGCTTTGACTACAACTTGAGTGAAAGTCACAAAGTCACCGCCCGCTGGAACTACCTCCACGCCATCGATGATAACTCA